>Ga0207665_10001413_pt1 | contig 16144 bp, 9 predicted proteins | sample LARL112metaG_FD_184351 | JGI IMG/M metagenome (GOLD analysis project Ga0207665, IMG submission 184351) | Corn, switchgrass and miscanthus rhizosphere microbial communities from Kellogg Biological Station, Michigan, USA - LAR L11-2 metaG... | ecosystem: Host-associated > Plants > Roots >...
CAGGAAGTCGGCGTCCACGGCTGTTCCGCTGGTCAAGGTGACTGTGCGACCATTCACCCGGCTGACAGTCTCCCCCAAATGAAAGGTTACGCCGTGAGCTTCGTGAAGTTTGCGGATGAAGACGCCAACCTCAGCTCCCATTACGCGTTCGAGCGGATGGCTCCCAGGCGCTACTACATCTACGAGGATTCCGCGGGCGCGCAGCGAAGCGGCGACTTCCAAACCGATAAAGCTGGCGCCAACAACCACCACACGTTTTGCTGACGCTGCCTTGACAATGATCGCCTTGCTGTCAGCGAACGTGCGGAGATAATGGAGCTGAGAATCAGTCGCGCCTTCAATCGGCAAACGGACGGGGTCGGCTCCAGTGGCCAACAGGAGTGCGCCAAATTCGAGTGTCCTCCCGTTCTCGATCAATATCTGCTTTTTGCTTGTATCAAGCGATGAAACTCGTGAGTGAAGGAGAAGATCGATCCGGCGGTCGCGATAGTAGTTCGAGGACCGCAAAGGAATCCAGTCTTCTTGAGCCGTGCCTGCGAGGTAATCCTTGGAAAGGTTCGGACGATCTACGGGTGGAGAGGCGTCGGCACTCACGATGGTAAGAGGACCGTCATAGCCCTCTCGCCGCAGCATGTCGGCCGCAGCCAGACCCGCAGCGCCTCCGCCCACAATCACGACCGAGCTTGGACCCTCCGTTCCGCGCTTCGGAGCCGGTGGTGGTAGCTTCTCACGAACAAAAATCTTGTCGCCCAATCTTTCCACTCGCCAACAAGGGGCCGGATCAAGAGCCGGTGCCCGCAGCGGTTCGCCAGTCCGGAGACTGAAACAGGCATGATGCCAGGGACAGCGCACGGTGTCGCCCACGATTAAGCCTTCTGCGAGCGGGCCACCGTAGTGGGTGCAGTGGGCGCCGATGGCAAAGACCTCATCACCGCGACGAGCCAGAACCAATTCTTCGCCGTCGGCCTGGCCCGATATCATGCTGCCATCGCCGAGATCGCGAATCGGAAATCCATTTCTGAAATCGGGTTTCTTCGTCTCTGGTGTCTCTGTCATGATTTGCCTCCCGAGCCGATTTCGATATTGCGGTGGATTCAAGATGCTGGTTGTCACGAACCGATGGTTCGGTTCATACTACTCGCGAACTGAGCGAGTTTCTCAAACATCGCGGCGGCTCGAGGTTACTTCGCGTCCCGCAACCGGGGCCCATTCGCACCTCGCTCCTCGCATTAGACCCCGGCAAGCTTCTCTTCCAGAGCAGACGCTGCATCACAATTCAGTCTCGCTTATGCGGGTCGGGAGAGCGTTGCACGATAATCAGCAGCGAATTTCTCAATGCCTTTGCGGGTAAGCTCGTGTTGTATATCAAACGTTTCCCACGGTCGTTCCAAGTCAAGCTCTTGGTACGGGATCGACTTACCGGAAGCCTTGTACTGAAACCGCTTGTCGGGCATCGGGAAATTGCTGTTCGCCCACAGTTCCATGATCTTTTCAGGTACGGTTACAAGCTCCGTTTCGAGCGCGAAACAGTAGAGCAGGTGCTCTAGGCTACGGATGCTTGCTGCTAGGACCAGAACATGGCCGTCACCCTTCAGGAACATCTGTTTTATGTTCTTAACAACATCCATCCCGTTCTGGCCTATGTCGTCCAAACGCCCAACAAAAGGCGAAACGTAGGCAGGTTGCTTTGTGCCCTTCGTCGCCGCGTACACTGCGGCTGCCTGTTGCTGCGAAAAGCAAAGGGTCATATTGATCCTCATGCCCTGCTCGATTGACATCTGTGCCGCACGGAGCCCTTCTGCCGTGCATGGATACTTGATGTACGCATTGGGAATCCACGAAAACATTTCCCGGCCTTGGTCGAACATCTCTTGTGCCATTGTCCTCTCATCTGAGAAGACTTCGATAGACACTCCCGCATCGCCAACCAATGGAGAAATTGTCTGCACGATTTTCTTGTATTCGTCCATTTCTTCCCGATTTGAAAGTTTGTGCCCCGATGCAACTAGTTCCCTGATGTGCGGGTTCTTGGCAATCAAAGATGGGTTGGTCGTCTGTCCATCGACAAACCCCAACAATTCCTTGACCCGCCGAGTCTCCTGCGGGTCGCCACCATCCACCAATATTTTCGTCTTGGGTCGAGTCATTGGAATGCTCCTTTCCGTGCGAACCTTAAGCCTACGCCCCTCTGCCACCTCCTCCTAGCGCCCCGGAAACGAGATTGATAGTGCCGTTGCTGCTGATTACGCACGGACTCGGTTTCAGAATTCTTCTGCAACCTCAACCTGAACCCGCAATGCAAGAAAGCCGGCACGTAGCATAAGGCATCTCGGCTCGCGAGGAGTGCTATTCTGCCGCACCAGCCGCGCTTAGTTCGGATTACCGCAGAACAACAATCTGGATACGGGTGAGCGCCTGGTTTTTCACCAAGAGTTCCAAATCACGGGAGTTGTGTTCCCCAGTTTTTCATCAGCCCACTTGCACTGCGAGCATCGATACCGAACCGCCATCTACGCCCTCAACAGGAAACGTGAGCGGCTCGGATGATATGCGAGTGCCGGCGACGTAAAGCAGCGGCAGATAATGGTCCGGCGTGGGCACATTTATTTCCGCTTCGCTTCCGAGCCGATGCTCGTAATTCACGAGCGGCTTGTACTCTCCGGCGAGGAGCATCTCGCGGACTCGAGTTTCAAACGAGATCGCCCAATCGTAGGGCTCCGGTGCGTGCCGTCCCCAAGCATAGGCATGCAGGTTGTGCACCACGTTGCCGCTGCCAAGGATGAGGATGCCTTCTTCCCGTAGGAGCGCCAGGCGCTCGCCCACTTCATAGTGGAACGAGGGTGGTTGCGTTTCATCAATGCTGAGTTGAACGACCGGGATGTCGGCTTGTGGATAGACGTGGCGCAAAACCGACCAAGTACCGTGGTCGAGACCCCAGCCGTCGTCGCGGCGCACCCGCACAGCTGCAAGCAATTTCTGGACACGCGCAGCGAGGTCGGGATCGCCGGGCGCGGGATATTGCACCTGATATAGCTCGTGCGGAAAGCCGCCGAAGTCGTGGATCGTCCTCGGCGCGGTGCTCACGGTGACGGCTGCGTCTTCGATGTACCAGTGTGCCGACACCGAAAGTATCGCCTTCGGCTTCGGCGCCGATCGCTGCCCACCGCTGCGTATAAGAGTTCACCAGCAGCGCATTCATCGGGTTCCCGTGCCCAATGAACAACGCCGGCATCTGCTCGGCCATCGTTGGATCGCTCGTCGTTACGCCGCCTTTTGCGCTTGGTCCGGCATCAAGCCTATTTGCTTCAGCATGCCCATGAGATCGTAAAAAAGATTCTCTTCCACGATCTGGCCGTGTTCGTTCCAGCGCGCAACGGTGCAGAAATCCACGTGGAAACTCTTGTTCGTAGCCTGGATCACCGTTCCGCCTGGCATTGTCATCGGACCTGTCATCGTTCCCTTGAAATCTGCCACAGTGCACGTCCATTCGCCTTGGGCCAGCATGATCTTGTATGGATTGTTGATGAGATGCTGGTCAGGGAACGTCTTGAAGAATGCAATCGCTTCCTGTTCGTGGGCGTCTACGCCGTGTGTGGGTGGCTGATTCGGCCAGCGCACGATGCAATCCTTCGCGTGATATTTCCGAAATGTTTGCAAGTCCTGTGCGTTCCACGAATCATCCAGTTTCTTCATATTTTGCAGATTAGTTGCAGCATCCATAATGCACCTTGTGTACCTTCTCGCCGAAGTATACGCTTCAAATCTGATTCGAGAGGTCCTCAACCGTGCCCTGCGCGCGGGCACTCCTCAAAGGAAATGAGACGTTTCGTTACTCTGAGTTTCCGACGTGCACACGCTGCAGTACTTGCGCCTTGACCGGCAACAGATGACCGTACTGGCCTATTCGGCTTGCCAGCCTAGAACGTAATGCGCGTACCAAACCCAAGCACATTTCATTAAGATAGAGCGCAGCGCGTATAAGGCACGAGGCTAACTGTGAGTTGTTTATGGGCATCGAACCTTGCGTTTCACCTGCCTCGCTCCTTCTCGCAGAAGTGTCGAATGGGCAGCAAGTTCATTCCCGCACAATTCCGTTCCGCCATAATCGCAGTCGTGCTTGTTGTCTCCTCTGTGCCCCTCCAGGTTCGAGCGCAAGCGGTGTCACTCGATGCGGCAAAGCTGCCGCGCATTGCCACCGTCGATGAGCGATTCGCTTCATACAACATCGAAATGGCGGAGGTGACCGGTGGGAATTTTTGGAAGCCGTACCACGGCCAGAGCTCGGCGGCAGCACAGGCGACACAGCCCGCGCAATCTGCTTCGACCCCGGCCGGCATGAATCCGAATATGTATCAATATCGCGCCCCTATCGATCTCACGAACCCCTGTCTGCGTAAGCTCGCTGCAGCGCTTGGTCCTGCCTACGTGCGGGTAAGCGGAACTTGGGCGAACTCGGTTTATTTCGCGGATTCAGAGAATTCACCGGACAAGGCGCCAGCGGGTTTTAGCGGTGTGCTGGCGCGAAAGGAATGGAAGGCCGTGATCGATTTCGTGCACGCTGTGAATGGCGAACTCGTAACTTCATTCGCTACGAGCACCGGCACTCGCAACGCGCAAGGCGTATGGAACCCAAAAGAGGCCAGCGCATGGCTTGCGTATACAAAATCTGTGGGAGGGCAGATCGCAGCCGCCGAGTTCATGAACGAGCCGACTTATGCTGCCATGGGCGGAGCACCCAAAGGCTACAGTTCTGCTGATTACGGTCGCGATGTCGCCGTGTTCGGGCCATGGTTGAAGCAGAATTCTGCCGGCACAGTCTTTCTCGGTCCTGGGTCCGTTGGCGAAGGGCCGTTCGCAATCGAAATGGGCGGAATGCTGCATAGTGAAGACCTGTTAAGAGCGACCGGCCCGGCATTCGACATTTTTTCCTACCATTTGTATGCTGCTGCATCGCAACGATGCGCAAGCATGGGCGACAAGGGCCAGACCACAGCGGCAGCCGCACTTTCCCAAGAATGGCTTTCCCGTTCTGAGAAGATTGATGAATACTATGCGAGTCTTCGCGACCGCTTTGAACCTAGGAAGCCCCTGTGGATCACCGAAACAGCCGATGCAGCATGTGGAGGCAACCCGTGGGCTTCAACGTTCCTCGATACGTTTCGTTATCTCATCGAGCATGGCAGCTTGGCACGTCGAGGCGTGAAGGTCATCATGCACAACACGCTGGCGGCGAGCGACTACGGTTTCCTCGACCAGAACACTTTCGAGCCGAGGCCGAACTACTGGGGGACGTTATTGTGGCGCAAGCTGATGGGCACGACTGTGCTCGATCCGCAAGTTTCTGTCGCGCCCAACACCTATGTGTATGCTCAATGCCTCAAAGGCCAGCGAGGAGGCGTAACGCTCCTGATCATCAACGCTGACCGGCAGCGCAGCTTCGATCTCAATTTGCCCACAGCTAGCGAGCGCCATACACTGACCGCAAAAAAACTCGAAGACACCACAGTTGAGCTGAATGGAAAACCTCTTCGCCTCACGAGCAGTGGGGATCTGCCGCAAGTCGAGGGCGAGCCGGTCAACGCTGGCCGCGTGAGCTTTGCGCCTACCAGCATCACGTATCTAAGTATTGCAAACGCTGGCAATGCCAATTGTCAGTAGCTATCGCGAGAGGTATTGAGTTATGAACGAAAAACCACAGCAAGCGCAGAGCGTGCTTGCCAACCTGCCGACGTTACTTCCCGATCTGGAATCCGTTTACAAAGACATTCATTCCCACCCCGAACTATCGATGCAGGAGAACCGGACAGCAGGCATTGCCGCCGACCGCCTCCGGACGGCGGGTTATGAGGTAACGACTGGTGTTGGCAAGACGGGAGTAGTCGGTGTACTCCGCAATGGCGACGGTCCAACGATCATGCTAAGGGCCGATATGGACGCGCTACCCGTTCGTGAGGCCACAGATCTGCCTTATGCCAGCAACATATCCACCGATCAAGACGGGAAATCTGTACCGGTGATGCATGCCTGCGGCCATGACATGCACGTAACATGGCTGATAGGAGCGGCGGCATTGCTAGCGCAGAGTCGAAACGCATGGCGAGGTACACTGATGCCTCTTTTTCAACCTGCGGAGGAAACAGGGGTTGGCGCGCAAGCAATGATTGACGATGGCTTGTTTAAGCGCTTTCAAAAACCGAGCGCGATACTGGGACAGCACGTCATGGTCGGGTCCTCAGGCGTAGTTAGCACTCGCTCGGGCGTGATCACCTCTGCGGGAGACAGCTTGCAAATCCGAATGTTCGGTCGAGGAGCTCACGGCTCAATGCCTCAATCCGGCATTGATCCAGTTGTTATGGCCGCTGCAACCGTGCTTCGCCTGCAGACAATTGTTTCTCGCGAAGTCGCTCCAACCGATGCTGTGGTTGTAACGGTCGGCTCTCTCCAGGCCGGTACAAAGGAGAATGTGATCCCCGATGAGGCAGTCATAAAGCTGAATGTGCGTACTTTCGATGAAGATGTCCGAAAGCGTGTGCTGGCTGCCATCGAACGCATCGTCAATGCCGAAGCAGAAGCATCGAGGGCACCTAAGAAGCCGGAGATCACTCCGCTCGACCATTACGCATTTGTGAAGAATGATCCAGAGGCGACAAAGCGTACTGTCGATGCATTTCGCAGCTACTTCCCTGCGGACCGCGTGAAAGACACTCAACCAACTACCGCGAGTGAAGATTTTGGCTCTTTTGGAACTGAGTGGCAGGTACCGTCTGTCTTCTGGTTTGTGGGCGGCACCGATCCCGAGACGTACGCTAAGGCTAAGAAGTCTGGCACAATTGCCGATCTCCCGACCAACCACAACCCGCGCTTCGCACCAGTGATTCATCCCACTTTAGAGGCAGGCGTAGAGACGCTGGTGGTCGCGGCTCATGCCTGGCTAGCTGCATGAACCAAGTTGGCGTTGGAGCTCACGATGTCGTAACTACATTACTTGCATCATTTGATATCGGCGGCACATTCGTGTTCGCTCTTAGCGGCGCAACAGCTGCAGTTAAGCACAGGCTCGATGTTTTTGGAGTCCTGGTCTTATGCTTCGCTGCTGGCAACGCGGGCGGAATCACGCGTGACGTGATGATTGGAGCTGTTCCGCCGGCCGCAATCAGTGACTCACGTTATCTGGCTGTATCAATCTTGGCAGGACTAATCACCTTCTTTTGGTATCCAATCATCGACCGGTTGAGCAGCCCCGTGCTGCTGTTCGATGCCGCTGGACTTGGATTGTTCTGCGTGGCGGGCGCGGACAAAGCGCTCGCTTTTCATTCCGGGCCGCTAGCGGCGATGCTGCTCGGCATGGTGACGGGCATCGGTGGCGGAATCGTGCGTGACGTGCTCGTCATGGAAGTTCCTACAGTGCTGCGCACCGAACTTTACGCAGTTGCTGCATTGTTGGGTGCCGCTGTTCTCGTGGGTGGAAGGATGCTAGGCCTGTCGTCTCATGTGGCAGCGCCAACAGGAGCGGCGCTCTGCATCGCTCTTCGTGTTATGGCGATCCACTACGGCTGGCACTTGCCGGTTGCGCGTATAAAGGCACCATCGTCTTCACGGGGCAAAGATCACGTTGGACGCGCAGGAACTCAAAAGTGAGGCCCTCGAAGCCTTCGATGAAGGAGATCTGCGGGATGAAAGGACGAAAAGGGCGGCTTGTCAGGACTGATCCTGTCGGTCCCCTGTCGTCTCCCATTTGATCCATTTGAGGTCGAGTACGAAAATTGAGTAGAAGACTGGGACCAACAGCAAAGTGATGAAGGTAGCGACGGCGAGTCCGCCGATCTGCGCATAGCACAGGGGTTTCCAGAGCGGGCCACCTTCAAGTGCGAGAGGAAACAAGGCAAGGATGGTCGCGGCCACGGTGATGATCACGGGTCGAATACGCTCAATTCCGGCATCTGGAAGAGCGCGTTCCAGGGGTTCGCCCTTTTCGTGCATCTCCTCAATGAAGTCAAACAGAACGATCACATGGCTTACGATGACTCCGATGAGGCTGGCCACTCCAAGAAATGCCATGAAGCCAAAGGGCGTGCCCATGATTGCCAAAGCGATCAGTGCACCAATCGCTCCATAGGGGGCGGCCGCGAAGACCAACAAAGGCTTGACGGCATTGTTGAACTGAACCAGCAACGCCAAGTAGATCCCGACCAGAGAAATCAGAAGAACGACGGCAAGATTCTTGAATCCGTCAACTTGCTTCGCCTTTTCCCCGCCGATCTGTAGTTGATAACCCGGTGGAAGACTTTTCTTGAGAGCAATCAGTTTAGGTTCGATCGGTCCGAGTACCTCCGATGCCAGTACACCGGGAGCGGGAAAGCACAAGATTGATAGGGTGCGAAAATGTTCGCGGCGTCGAATCCGCGCCGTCTCGAGGATGTCTTTCAGAGTCGCCACCGAAAGCAAGGGGACCTTGACATTCTCTTGCGATGAGTTGACGTAGAGATTTTCGATCTGTGATAGCCGTGCGCGATCCTGCGGCCGGAGGCGGACAACAATCGGGATGTTCTTGTTTCCCTCTTTGTAAATGCCCACTGGGTTCCCACTGATTGCGGCAGACGTGGACGTTGCAACGTCGGCATTCGTAATGCCAACCAGGTTTGCACGGTTCGCATCAATCTCGATTTTCATCTGGGGGCTGTCGGGGCTCCAATCGTCTCTCAACACGGAGATTCCAGGCGATTGCCGCACGATATCCATGGCTTGGGACGCGATTGCCCGAAGGGATCGAATATCCTCTCTCTCCGTTGTCGGGTCGGTATCTGCCTGACCTGAGATAAGGACCTCAACAGGAGTTTCGACCGGATTCGTTTGCAACTGTCGCACCGTGATCCATGCTCCGGGGACCTGTTTATTGAGCTCATCCTGAAGAGGTCCAATCAGCTTTGGAGTGGCCTCCTTGTCGCGCACCTGCACAATGACCTGCGCATAGTTCGTCTGGGTCGCTTCGGGCGCGATGGAAAACCAGAAACGTGGTCCGCCGCCCCCAATGAAACTCGTTACGGAAGTGAGCAGATGCTCAGCTCCCTTCTCTTTTGTTCCCCCTTCAGGAGCGCCTTCAATAACCTTGCGCACCACCTGCTCCGCCCGCACAGCCGTATCATTGGTTGCACTCAAGGGAACGTCGTTGGGCAGCCAGATGTCGAGGTAAAACCAGTATTGGACGTCTTCCGGAAAAAATTGGGACTTGAGGTGTGAAGCGGCGAACGCCCCGATCAGCAAGAACACGAAAGAGCCGAACAGAACGTACCAGCGATGCTGAATTGCCCGGCCCACCAGCCGGTTATAGAAGCCATAAAAGCCGCGCTCCCGCTTCTCTTCTATAGTGGACTCTTTCCTGGCCGGCGGTCGCTGAATGTAGTAACCCAGCAGTGGAACAAACGTCATGGCAACCACCAATGCACAGAGCAGCGCCGTGGTCATGACGATGGGGAGGCTTTTGAGAAACTCTCCGGTGTTGCCGCTGAGCATGAGAAAAGGAAGATAGGCAATGATGTTCGTCAGGGTTGCGTAAAAGATGGCCGTGGCCAGCTTGGTCGGTCCCAGCCACGCCGCTACTCCACGCGGCAATCCTTCCGCGAGACCGCGTTTGATTCCGTCGCCAGCTACTACGGGAACATCGACCAGCAGACCTAAAGCAATGATGAGCGTCGCCACCGAAACTTGCTGCAAGTCGATGCCTAACATGTACGTAACGCCAAAGGTCATGGCGAGGGTGATAGGAATTGCCAAGGCCATGATGAGCGCGAGACGCCATTCCCAAAATCCAATCAGCGACACTCCGACTACCAGGATGATAGCTTCCATCAGAGCACGCAGGAACAGATGAATGTTCTCCTTAACCTGCAATGGCTGATCGGAGGTGTGCGCGATGATGAGGTCCGTCGGAAGAATCTGTTTGAGCTGTGCAAGTTTCTCATCGACTGACTGACCGAAGTTCGCGATCTGTTCCTGATCGCGCATGTAGATCGCCAAGGTGACTGCACGGCTGCGCAGCCATTGTCCAGTGGAGTCCTGCCACGTGTAATAGTTCAGATATGTGGCGGGAGCTTGATAGCCGGGGAAAATCTTGACCAGATCCCGCAGATAAACGGGAGCTCCAGTCGAGGTCTTAGCGACAGCGACTTCCCCAATGGCGTCTCTGCTTTCGAACTGGCCGGAAGGATTAATGATGATCTGTCGCTGGTCGGTCTCGAATGCGCCTCCCGGCGCAATGATGTTGCGGGCGCGCAGGACTTGCCCGAGAGCTGCCGGCTGGAGTTCGTACTCGGCTAGTCGATCTTGCGAATATTCCAGGTAGACCACCTGGGGCAGAAGACCTCGCCTCTCCACTTTTGAGGTCTCTGGCGCCCCTTGCACCGTTCTCCCAATCAGGTCAGAAAAGTTGTCGAGATCGGCGTAGCTGTACTTGTCTCCCGCGACATCAGTCAGCTTGGCGCGAACATCATGAGGATCACGGATGATGATTGGTGTCCAGCCATCCGGATGCAAATCGGACCGCTGCAATTGTTTCTGAAAGAATTCTTCCACGAATCGATGAATGCTTGCATCATCTTTGTCCGAAACTCCATCGACAGCAATAAAGCCACTTCCTGAGATCATCTGCGGAGCGTGCAGAATACTCTGTTCGTCTGCTTGTTGCTCGAAGAGCTGTACCGGGTCGAGCATCGTCGCCGGGGAAACAGACCGAGGGAAAGAGTAGACGATCGCGACCGGCACATCGTGTTCTATGTGTTTCCTTTTTGCCCGGACCGATTCGATTGCGGATTGGATCGCGTGCGCTCGAATGTTGATTTCTGTCTGGTCTGCCTTCGGACTGGCAATGGTCAGCATGACTGCAGCAGTGTCCCCGAAGTCGCTCTGGAAGGAGATCGGACCTGCACCTTGCGGCAGTTGGTTGTTTAGCGCGTTTAACTTGAGATTGATGTCGCTGAATTGCCTTTTGACGTCTGATACATTCTCCGCGAGCTGCACATAGACGTAAGCCGCGCCGGGGAGAGAGACAGAGCGAACTCCATAGTCTGAAGCTGTGCCGGGATGAATCGTCTTGTTCTCGGCAACGGCATCCTCGATAAGACGAGTGACAAACTGCTCGACTTGCTGCGCCGTAGCGCCCGGCCACGAACAGAAGGCCACTGCGACTCGGACCGGAATGTCAGGATCCTTCCGCTGGGGCATGCTATGGTAGCCAAACCAACCCCATACGAGGACACCCATGAGCAGCACCCACGAGACTTGCGGGTGCTCCACGAAGAATCTGGGGGCATTGTGGGTTTTCTCGATTCGATCCTGGTCGTTTTTGTATGCCATGGAGTCGTCTGCTTAAGGAATCGCTTGGATGGAGTCGCCATCCTTCAAAAGTTGAGCACCTACGGAGACCACTCGCTCGCCGGGTTGGACTCCTTCAACCGCAACTGAATTGTCATGGGTGGTCCCCAGCTGAACCTTGCGCAAGTTGGCAACAAGCCTGCCGGCGCGATCCTGCGCGACCATCACCGCAAAGTGATCGGGTTCCGAAGGGAGCGGCACGAGGGCGCTGAGTGGAATCGAAATGGACGAGTGAGGGACTTCACCTAGACCGACCGAAGCGATCATGCCCGGCTTCAAATGACGGTCGCGATTGCTGACGGTCACTTCAACCGCGAAGATTCGGTTGCGCGTATCAGCGGCTGGGGAGATGCTTGTAACCCGCCCCTTCACAGGAGCAGCATCATTCTCTGTCTGGATCGTCAGTTCCTGCCCTAAACGTACGCGACTGAGAACATAGTCCGGGGCGCCAAAGGCGACCTTTACGCGACCGATATCCGCGATCGTAAAAGCGTTCGTGGCCGGAGACACCAAGCTTCCTAAATCTATATTCCGGCTGAGGATGTATCCCGAGAACGACGCCTTCAGGTCGGCGTCTCCAAGCGTCAATTGGGATTGAAGGAGCGCGGCCTTCGCATTGTCCATTGCAGCGCGCGTTGCATTGAAGGCTGCCTCCGATTGATCGTAGTCTGGCTTGGTGAGGCTTTGTGTCGAATAGAGCGCTTTCGCGCGCTGGAAGTCTTGATCGGCCTTGGTGTGTTGCGCGGTAGTTTGATCGACTTGGGCTTGCGCCTGCGCCACTTGATTCTGCAGGTCTTCCCGTCGAATGTGCGCAAGGGTGAGGCCTTGTTCCACGTAATCTCCGGTTCCGACGTTTCGAGTTCGCCCATCTGCTCCTCGCACCTGCCTTACATTCGTTACATAGCCGGATGATCTAAACATGAGGTCTACCTGCGCGTAGGGGAGAATGGACGCGGAATACCGCAATGTCTCTGCGCTCGACTGGGGCGCGGCGACGGTCGCGAGCCGGACGGCCCTCGGCGGTTGCGAGGGTATCTGCGACTCGTGACTACATCCGCCCAACACTCCCGTCACCGATAGGACAATGAGGGCTAGTGCTTTGTTCAGTGTGTGACGCGGGGTCGTGAAAGGCTTCACGGCTCTACTCCTCACCCAGCGATTTCTGGAAACCAGCGCGCGCGCTCCAATAGGCGAGAACCGCCTGATGGTATTGGCCCTCCGCGTCTGCCAGCGAAGACTGCTGTTTTAGCAAGTCGCTGAGCAGGATCGCTTGCTGGGAATATGCTTCCTTTTGGTTCCGCATCTTCTCGATCTCGGCATCACGGATTGCCTCTACGACTGCAAGGTGCGAGCGCGCTTCTCGGAGATGCCTAAAGTTAGAATTCACATCGAGAACAATCTGTTCCCGTGTGTCTTCGATAGAGAGCCCGGCTTGCTGCTCTGCTAGCGCAGCCTGTCGAACCTTGTGACGTTTTTCTCCCCAATCCCATGGCTGCCAGGTAAGTAAGGCGCCCACGGCTCCCACGTTTTGCGGCAGAAAATAAATATTTGCGGGACTGAAGTAGCTCGCTTGGATAGCGACATCCGGAATGTAATGCGTTTTCTCGCTCTTTGTCGCCAGCTCAGCCTGACGCATACGATTTGCCGCCAGTTTGATTTCTGGACGATGTTGGAGCGCAGCCGCCCTGGCTGCAGAAAGGTCTTCTTGTTCAGGGAGAGTCGCAGGAACGGGTTCCACCGAAAACTCCGTCTGCACGCTGCGACCCAAGAGGTGATTAAAAACCTCTTTGTTATCCGCGAGCCTGTCTTCGATCGTGGTCAGCTGATCGGTCGCCTTGGCTACCTCTGCTTTGATACTCAGTCTGTCAGCTTCGAGTACGGCATGTTGGCTTAAGCGCCGATCTGTGAGTTGCAGCAACTCCTCCAGGTACTTCACCATCGATTGTTGTGATTCGTACTGGATCTGTGACTGGAGAATTCGATAGTACGACTGGCGAACATCGTCCATTAGCTTCTGTTCGCGTTCGTCCAAGGACAACTGCGCCGCATCGACCTTGAGCCGCTCTTCCGCGACGAATAGGTGAATGCGAATCAATTGTGTGAGGGGTTGGGTCGCAGTGACCGAGGCAATCGCGATTGGGCGAGCGGGCGTATGAAGTTCGGTGTTAGACCCCGGGATCGGCCCTGTTCCCGGGAACGTACCGAACTGCCCTTTGTTGATTGTGAAATCGAGCGGCGCAAGCAGCTGGGCCGCAAGCACCGAGGTGTCGAGCCGAGGATATAGGTGCGTCGTTGCCTCGCCTACTGCTTCTCGCTGCTTGACTACATCAAGTCCAAACTCCTTGAGGTCTCGATTATTGGATTTGGCCAATTGGAGCGCTTCGTCGAGCGTGAGTACCGTTGCACCGTTCGTTTGCGCCACGGCAAACTGGAATTGGCAGAGTGCTGCAACCAAAACGCAGGTCATCGCTGATAGGCGCGCATGCATCACCGCTATATTCCTTTCCGTTGCTTCACGATTGCCCTAGATTGGCCCTTCTATGGGAAGGCCGAAGCGTTCTTATCTTTGTTTAGCCATGTTCTGCTAACTCCCGCCTCGTCCTCTTGTGATCCACTCGCGGATGTATGCAGGGCAATTCTTGAGCTGGATGTTGCCGGCTTCGCAGTGCCCTAGAAAACTGACAGTGTCTTGATCCACTAGGGTTAGATCTCTAAGGTCCAAAATTATGCTGCAACCGTTCGCTTCCGAACTGAGCAACGTATTCAATTCGGCCAGGTCTTCAGCGTCCATTCGGCCGCTCACTGTAAAGATCACTTCTCCGTTCGTTGCCCTCGTGATCTTGAGCATCTTCTTCGCTGCGCTCTCTTGAAGTTTCTTGCTCCGCCGTTGCCTGTCGCACGTACTGTTATGGCAATCTCAGCTCCAACCGCAAAATATTCAACCTAAATGTCTTAGCTGTCGGTGGAATGTCGGGGGCTTCGTCAATTGCTGAAATTCCCTACAGCAGGTTCGGGAGCGATTGTTGTCTGCGGGTGGGTAGAGATGCGGCTAGCTGACTCTCGAGGGGCTGGCAGCTTTGAAGCGATACTTGTTGATCTTCAGTGAAAGGATCTTCGATTCTAAGGTTGACCGATGAAGTCCGAGCTTTGCGGCCGCCCCAGACGGCCCGGACACTCGCCCCCCGCTTTCGCGCAGGGCAGCCTCAATCATCTTTTTCTCCTGGGCAGCAAGCTTTTGAGACAGTTCCAACTGGCTTTTCGGATCGTCTGTAACAGGCTTCCGCGACAGCCAACTCTCATCCACGGAGAAATTTTCGGTTTCGAGCACAATCACGGACCTCTCGACGACGTTCTGCAACTCGCGGATATTACCTGGCCAGGGATACGACACAAGAAGGTCCAGAGTCTTCTTGTTAATCCCGCGGATGCTCTTTCCTGCTTTTCTCGCGAAACGATCGATGAAGTACTCGACCAGCAGCGGAATGTCTTCTCTTCTTTCTCGCAGAGGAGGAATCTCAATCGGAAAAACGTTGAGACGGTAAAACAGATCGCTACGAAATGTACCCTCGACGATGGCAGCCTCTAAGTCGCGATTCGTGGCGGCGATCACCCGTGCATTAGATCGGATAGACTGATTGCCGCCCACACGCTGAAACTCCCGCTCCTGCAGAACATGCAACAGCGTAATTTGAGTTTCCGCAGGTAGCTCCCCGACCTCGTCAAGGAAGATGGTGCCTTCTTCTGCAAGCTCGAACCGACCCAGCCGCCGCTGTGTTGCCCCCGTAAAAGCTCCTTTCTCATGACCGAACAACTCCGATGCAATCAGAGAAGCAGGAATTGCAGCACAATTGACACTGACGAAAACACGGGAGGACCGCTGCGACCTCTTGTGAATTGCGCGCGCGATCAACTCTTTGCCTGTTCCTGTTTCACCTGTGAGTAGCACGGTGGAATCCGTGGGAGCAACCTTGGATACGAGAGAAAGCACTGCTCGGAGGGCGGGAGAGACCCCTACAATCTCCTCAAACATGAGGGCTTGATCGATTTGCTCCCGGAGCGCCACGTTCTCGTCTTGAAGACGGTCTTTCAGGCCCTTAATTTCTTCGAAAGCTTTTTCCAGTTCGGCCCTAGCTTCTTCGATTTGGCCATAGGCAGTAGCGTTCTCTACCGCGATGGCTACCTGGTTCGCCACCTGCGTAAGAAATCCAATATCGACTCGACTGAAAGGATGGTTCTCGCGGCGGCCAAGAGCCAATACACCGAGAACGCCATTCCGGCTAATAAGCGGCAGGACACAGCCGGTTTTGAGACCCTCGGCAATCGCCGGCTCATTCTTTAGTCCTGACTGAAGCAGGTCTGAAGCATTGCCCGCCCACGGTTTGCCGGTGCGGAAAACAAAACCGCCAAGCGATCCCTCTATCGAAATAAGCTCCTCTCGAATTAATCCTTTGCTGTCTGGAAAATCGATCACGAACGTTTGCAATCTTCTCATCTCCGAGTCGGGAAAGCAGACACTCACCAGATCGCATTGCATGACGCGCCGGACGCTAGACGAGATTGCGCTCAGGAGGTCGCTAAGCTGCAAATTTGAGACAACCTGATTGGTGACATCGAGGAGCAACTGCAACCGGTCTTCCGCCTGTTTGCGATCGTCAATATCCGTCCGCAGGGTATACCAGCGGATGATACGTCCCTCCGTGTCCCGCCAGGGGAGAGAGCGTACATGGAACCAGCGGTACACGCCATCGGCACGTCGGATACGGTACTCAGACTGGTG
>Ga0207665_10001414_pt1 | contig 16140 bp, 15 predicted proteins | sample LARL112metaG_FD_184351 | JGI IMG/M metagenome (GOLD analysis project Ga0207665, IMG submission 184351) | Corn, switchgrass and miscanthus rhizosphere microbial communities from Kellogg Biological Station, Michigan, USA - LAR L11-2 metaG... | ecosystem: Host-associated > Plants > Roots >...
GCACGCCGTCGGCCATGTTGAGTTTGGCCGTGACCGCCAGCCGATCGCCGACGGCGTCTCGCACTGCCCGGACGATCGCACGCGGGAACCGGGCCCGGTTCTCGAGCGAGCCACCCCACTGGTCGGTGCGGCGGTTGAGCTTGGGGCTGAGGAACTCGCTGGGGAGGTAGCCGTGGCCCAGGTGGATCTCCACGGCGTCGAAGCCGCCGTCGGCCACGACGCGCGCGGCGCGTCCGAAGGCGTCGGTGATGCGGGCGATGTCCTCAGGGGTGACGGCCCGCGTGCGCTTCATGGCCAAGGGACTGAACACCGGCGACGGCGAAAGCCCGCGGTGTCCGGTGGCGGCGGCGACGGCACCGGCGTGGCCGATCTGGGCGGCGACCGCGGCCCCTTCGGCGTGGACGACGTCGGCCAGTTTCTGAAGCCCCGGCACGGCCTCCTCGGTGAGGATGATCTCGTTGGGCGTGCCGCAGCCGTCGGGGGAGACTGCGCAGTAAGCGACCGTGGTCATCCCCACACCACCCGCGGCCACACGGCGGTGGAACTCGATCAGCCGGTCGCTGACCACGTGCTCGCGTGTGGCGCCCTCGAAGGTGGCCGCCTTCACGATGCGGTTGCGCAGCGTGACGCCGCGAAACGTGACGGGACTGAATAGCAGCGACATCCGGAGTATTCTCCTACGGGAAGGTGACAACAGAGAGTGGCGCGCATCTGCCGCGCACCCGCGCCTGTTTCGCCGCGCCGCCGTGGTGGCCGAGGAGAATGACCGGCTTGTGCTGCGCATTTTCAATCCGGATACCGGCGCTTTGGAACCTGTGGAATGGCCCGCCGACTGGACGTCCGTGAAGGAATTTGTCACTGCGCGCCTTGCCGGGAATCGAAATAATGGTCCTCTTCGAACGGAAAACTCCACGCTGCTCGATTACCCCCGATTCCTCCCGCAGCCGGATCCCGCTGCCGGTCGGGGAGACGAACAGGACGAGGGTGCTGCGCCCGTCGGCACGCGCTTCTCCCACGCGGTGGGCACGACCCTGGAGGTCCTGCACCTCGAGCACGGGAGCGGCCTCACCGACCTTGAGGCCGCGGCTGAGCATGAGGGCACCCGCCGGGGCGATCCGTTCGTGCAGTACGCCAAGCTGGCGCACCACCGCGAGCAGCACCGCGGCGAGCACCAGCACCAGGATCCACAGCACGATGTTGGAGATCACGAGCGCATTCACGGGGCGTCCCCCCACGAGGCGCTGCGCGGCGCCACCTGCCCGAGCAGCCGGTCGGCACTCATATATAAGAGTCCCGCGACCGCCATGCCGCCGGCGACGGTGAGCAAATCCGCTCCCTGCAGCGCCCGCGTGGCCCACGGGAGCGCCGCGGCCCCGAGAAGAGCGGCGAGCAGGAGGTTGCGCACCAGCATCCAGGCGGCGATCGGGCGCCGCTCGTCCGGCCCACCGCAGCCGCAGGAGAGGTCGTGCCGTCCGCGAAGAAGATTCACGCCGATGGCGCTCGCGTACAGCAGCAGCAGTGCCGCGCCGGTCACGGCCGCCGCCGGGCGCGCGACGGGCAGCAGCAGGCCGGCGGCTACGCTCAATTCCAGGATCGGCACAAAGGCAGCCAGGGGCAGCGCCGGAGGCACGAGGCGATAGGCGCGAAACACCGCCGCAAAGTGCGCGAAGTGGCGGGCCTTGTGAAACGCCGCGCTGGCGAACAACAGCGCGAAGGCGCCGCTCAACAAGGTGCCGATGGCAGGATCAATCATGACCCATCATAAACCACCCGCGCCCCTTCTCCAGAGGCGCGCGCGGATTCAGGCCGCGGCGAGAATCGCCGCGCTGGTGGGCACCCCGGTGCCCGCCGTGACCAGTACGTTGAGCACCCCGGGCACCTGGTTGACCGCGGTGCCGCGGACCTGGCGCACCGCTTCCGCCACCCCGTTGAGGCCGTGGATGTAGGCCTCACCCAACTGTCCGCCATGGGTATTCACCGGCAAGCCGCCCCCGAGCTCGATGTTGCCATCGCGCACGAAGTCCTTGCCCTCGCCGCGGCCGCAGAAGCCGAACACCTCCAGCTGCGGCAGCACGAACGGCGAGAAATGGTCGTACAGGATGGCGGTCTGGATGTCCTCAGGTCCCAGCCCCGACATGGCGTACAGCTGCTGCGCCACCAGGCGCATCTCCGACAGCGCCGCAATGTCGGCGCGGTAGAAACTCGTCATGTTCATCTGCTCATCCTGCGCCCCCTGCGCCGCGGCCCGGATCAGCGCGGGCTTGTGCTTCAGATCGCGGGCCCGCTCGGCACGCGTCACGACCAGCGCCACCGCGCCGTCGCTTTCCTGACAACAGTCGAGCAGGCGCAGCGGCTCGACGATCCAGCGCGAGGCCTGATGCTGCGCCAGCGTAATGGGTTTGCGGTAAAACCAGGCGTTCGGGTTCGTGGCCGCATGCCGCCGACAGGCGACCGAGACCCGCCCGAAGTCCTCGCTCGTGGCGCCAAAGTCGTGCATGTAGCGCCGCGCCGCCATGGCCACCCACGCGGCCGGCGTCGCCAGTCCGAAGGGCACGCTCCAACTCCAGTTGGCGCTTTCCGCACTCGGTACCGGCGGCGGCAGGAAGGCCTGGCCGAAGCGGTACTCGGAGCGCTCGTTCATCGCGCGGTAGCAGACGACGACCTCGGCGACCCCCGCCTGCACGGCCAGGGCCGCCTGCAGCAGCGGCGCACAGGCCGCGCCTCCGCCGTAGTCGATGCGGCTGAAGAACTTCAGCTCCCGGCCGCCGATGTTGCGGAATATCTCGATCTCGGGATTTCTGTCCATCGCGTAGGTGCACAGGCCATCGACGTCCGCGAGCTCAAGGCCCGCGTCCTCGACCGCCGCGCGGATAGCTTCCAGCGCCAGCCGCAGCTCACTGCGCCCGGAGTCCTTGGAGAATTCGGTGGCGCCGATCCCTACGACCGCGGCCTGATCGCGCAGCAGATGCGTCACGGGAGCACCACCTGCACGGTCGCCGCGACGTGCTCCCCCAGGCTGTTGGCACCGCTCACCGCAATCTCCACGATCCGCTCGTGTCCGGCGTCTTGCTTGGCGCGCACGCTTCCGGTCAGCCTGAGCGTGTCGCCGGGGAAGTTCGGCACCCCCAGCCGCAGCTCGATGGCCCGGATCCTGCCGGCCGGGGCAAGCCAGTCGTTGACGAAGCGCTGCACGTAACCGTTCGTCGTCAGTATGTTCATGAACACATCCGGTGTGCCACGCGCCCGCGCGGCCGCCGGGTCGTGGTGCACCACCTCGAAGTCCCCACTCGCCAGCGCCCCGGCAACGATGGCCGAGGTGGTCACGCTCAGCGTCAGCGGCGGCAGCGGCTGCCCGATGACGATGCTGTTAAATGTGACTTCGGACATGCGGGCGGCTGGCTAGGTAAAGGGCTGCACGCTGCCGCGGGCGAGCTCCCGGCCGATGCCGGCGAGCGTCTGCGTGGCGCCACCGAGTGCGATCTCAAGCTGCTTGGCGTGCAGGAAGAAGGCGTGCACCGGATACTCGATGTCAGCGCCCAGGCCCCCGTGCACGTGCTGCACCGCGTGGGTCACGCGGTGACCCGTCTGCGCGGTCCACCATTTCACCGCCAGCACCTCCGCGCTCGCCGACAGGCCCTGATCGAGCGCCCACACCGCCCGCAGGTAGGTCGAGCGCAGCGCCTCGATGTCGATGTAGCAGTCCGCGAGCCGATGCTGCACTGCCTGGAAGGTCCCGATCGGCCGGCCGAACTGCTCGCGCTCGCTCACGTACGCGGCCGCGCGGCGCAGCGCCTCGCCAGTCACGCCGAGCTGCAGCGCGGCGAGCGCCACGCGCGCGCGCTCGATGGTCCAGCGCACCGCGTCCGTCTCGCTGCCGGCGCCCACCACATCCTGGGTACCGAGCAACACGTCATGCAGCGTCACGCGACCCTGCGGCTCGCCGCTCGTTGATCGCTGGGGTTCGACGGTGAGACCCGGCGCCGTTTGCGGCAGCAGGAAGAGACTGGCGCCCTGCGTCTCCGTCCGCGCGGACACCAGCAGGAACTGTGCCTGCAGCGCGTACGGCACGAAAGTCTTCACGCCCGAGAGGCGCCAGCCGCCCGCGATCCGGCGCGCAAAGGTCGTCGGCTCGAGCGGGTCGGTGGCGCCCTCCTCCTCGAGCGCCGCGCTGAGCACGACGTCACCCGCGGCCACCCGTGGCAACAGTGCCTGCTGCGCCGCATTGCCGAATCGTTGCAGCGGCAGCGCGCCGAGCACCAGCGTCGCGAGCAGCGGCACGGCCGCGAGCGTGCGGCCCTGCTCCTCGAGCACCAGTGCAAGTTCCGTCAGCGCCAGGCCCGAGCCGCCATGCCGCGCCTCGATGGCCGTGCCCAGGATGCCCGCTTGCGCCAGCGCCGCCCACAACGGCCGGTCGTACGCTTCACCCTGGCGGGCGAACACCTTGCGGTACTCGTCGCTGAATCGTTCCCCGAACAGACGCGCTGCGAGCGCGCGCAGGGCGGACTGTTCCTCGGTATAGCTGAAATCCATGCGGGATCCTCAGGCGCCCGGGTGGAAGGCGTAGAGCACGTAGTCGGGCGCGACTTCGACAAACTCCACCTCAACCGGCATGCCGATGCGCACCTCTTGCGGGCTCACGCCCACAAGGTTTGCGACGAGCCGCACCCCCTCGGCAAGCTCGACGAGCGCCACCGGGAGCGGATAGCTGAAGCCCGGCAGCTGCGGCTGGTGCACGATCACGTAGCTGTGAATGACGCCGCGACCGCTCAGCTGCTGCACGTCCCAGTCAAACGCATGGCACTTAGGACACATGGGACCGGGCGGATGGTGCAGGTGCTGGCAGCGCGTGCAGCGGCGAACGAGCAGCCGCTGCTGCCGGAGTCCGTCCCAGAAGAAGGCGCTGTCGCGAGTGATGGCCGGCCGCGGACGCAGCGGTGGCCGCGGCGGCGCCGCCGGTGCCTGCGCTGGCTGCGCCGGGCGGAACTTGAGAATCCGAAAGCGCATGCGTCCCACCGGGGTGCCGTCCGCGGTAGTGAATTCGTAGCGGTAGTTGAGAAAGTGACCGCTGCCGAGGGCCGTGCGCTTCTCCGCCGATACCTCTTCAAAGAACACCTGCTGCCGGACGCGGTCGCCGGGGCGCAGATAGCGCAGGTATTCCTGCTGAAGATTAGTGGCCACCACGGCGGTGAACCCGGCCGCATCCAGCTCATCGATTCCCACAAGGTTGCCGTGCTCGCGCCCGCCGTCCGCCCGGTAGCCCCCCATGGTCCACACTTCCAGCATCGCCGGGGGCGCAACGATGCCGCCGTAGGGGGTGGTCCGCGCATAGTCCTCATCGAGGTACAGGGGGTTGCGCTCTCCCATGGCCTCGCACCAGCGGCGGATCATCGGCACGTTCACCGCATCCGCGGCGGTGCGCGCCACGGCGGCGGCGGTGCCGCAGCGCTCGCGCAGCCGCGCAAGCCAGGCGGGTGCCGGCACGGGCGCACTCATCGCGGCGCGGCCGCCCGCGGCAGGCCGAGACCCATCTGCGCCACCATGTCGCGCAGCACTTCCGTGGCGCCGCCGCCGAAGGTGTTGATCTGGCAGCGGCGATACTCGTTCTCCAGTTTCCCCTGCAGGATCGCGCCCGGGGAACCATGGCGCAGCAGGCCCGCGGAGCCGGTTACCTCCAGCAGCAGCCGCAACACCCGGATGTAGATCTCGGTGCTGAACACCTTGCAGGCGCTTGCCAGTGGCGCCCGCGCCTCGCCCTGGGCCACTTCCCAGGCGACACGGTTGCCGAGCACGGCGTAGGCCTGCAGCAGCGCGTAACTTTCCGCCAGCGCGATCTGCACCCACGGCTGGTCGATGAGAAAACCGGTAGCGGCGCGCGTGGCGCGCGCCCAGGCCAGGGTTTCATCGAAGCAGCCCTGCGCGCCGTAGGCGAGCGCAGCCAGGCCGACGCGCTCGTGATTCAACTGCTCGGTGATGAGTTGCCAGCCGCCGTTGAGTTCCCCCACCAGCATCGTCGCCGGGACGCGTACGTCCTGGTAGTAGGTGACATTGGTGCGAATGCCTCCCACGGTGTGGATCGGTGAGACCGCGAAGCCCGGCAGCCGGGTGTCGACCATGAGAATGGAGATGCCGCGATGAGCGGGCGCGTCCGCATCGGTGCGCGCCGCGAGCCATATGTAGTCCGCGCCCTCGGCGCCGCTGGTGAAGACCTTCTGGCCGTTGATGACGAAGGATTCCCCGTCGCGCACCGCCTGGGTCTTTAGCGCCGCGAGGTCGGTGCCCGCCTGCGCCTCACTGTAGCCGACGGCGAAGTTGAGCTCACCGCTGGCGATGCGCGGCAGGATGTCGCGCTTCTGCTGCGGCGTGCCGCGCCGGATCAGGGCCGGACCGATGGTGTTGACGGTCACGAACGGAAACGGCGCCTCGGCAAGCCACAATTCCTCAAGAATGATCTTCTGGGCCAGGGGATCGAGCCCGCGACCGCCGTACTCCTTGGGCCAGCCGGGGGTCAGCCAGCCGTCCTGGCCCATGCGCCTGAGGAGGCGGCGGTAGGTGCTGCCGCTCTCGCGGTCACGGACCGCTTCGCGCACCTCCGGCGTCATCAGCTGCGCAAGGTAGGCGCGAAACTCCTGTCGCAGGTGCTGCTGCGCGGGGCTGTATTGCACGTGCACCGGCTTTAGTCTCCCGCAAACGGCGCGATGCCGAGGGCGGCGAGCGCAGCGGCGCTCACGGGGACATAGCAGGCGGCCTGGGAATCGCGCACGAACAGCGCATCGCGGCTGCCGAGAGGATCGTAGCCGCTGCGCTGCAGATCGATCTTGCGCAGTTTGAAGGTGGTGGTGAGCTCGGCCTCGCAGGAAACGCGCACGAACAGCGGCACCGCGTAGCCCGCCAGCCGCGCGACGGCGAACTCGTGAAAAGCGCGCGGATCAAAGCGCGTCGCATCCGCGTAGGTGAGCGCGACCATGCCCGCCCGGCCCTCGGTGCCGGGAACCCGCACACCATAGACGTTGACCACGGCGGGACCGGGAAACTGCGCCAGCACCGCTGCGACCTCTTCGGTCGAGACGTTCTCGCCCTTCCAGCGGAAGGTGTCCCCGACCCGATCGACGAAATAGAAGTAGTCCTCCGCGTCGCGGCGCACCAGGTCGCCTGAGCGCACCCAGCGGTCCCCGGGGCGGAAGGCGTCGCGCAGCAGCTTCGCCTCGGTGGCCTCGGCCGACGTGTATCCCTCGAAAAACCCTGCCGCCGTCGGCCCCTCGAGCACCTCGGCGATGAGCTCACCCACTTCCCCCGGCTCGCACAGGATCAGCGTGCCATCGGGATGACGCGGGTAGCTGCCGCTCTCCACATCGTAGCGCACGACGCGGATGTTGCTGCGCTCGGGGTACGGCAGGCGCCCCACCGAACCGATCAGGTTGTCCACGTTGGTGAGGCCGTAGTTCGCCTCGGTCGAGCCGAGACCCTCGCAGATCGTTTCGACCCCGAAGCGCTCCTGGAACTGCCGCCACACCTCGGCCTTAAGGCCCGCGCCGCTCATGCGCTTCAGTGTGTGCTCCCGGTCATCGGCCCGGGGCGGCTGGTTGAGCAGGTAGCGGCACAGCTCGCCGATGTAGTACCAGGCGGTCACCCGGTGCCGGCGCACGTCCGCCCAGAATTCCCCGGCGCTGAACCTGCGCTTCAGCACGATCGGGATACCCACGTGCAGGGCCGCCGAGACCACCACCATGCCGCCGGCGCCGTGATACAGCGGCAGCACGTTGTAGAGCACGTCCGCGCGCGTGAGCTCGAGCAGCCCCGCAATCACGCCCCCGGCATTCAGGAAGCGCAGGTGGCTCATGAGGGCGGCCTTGGGCAGGCCGGTGGTCCCGGAGGTAAAGATGTAATAGAGCGGGTCCTTCAGGCACACGTGCTCGCGCGCGGCCCGGTCCGGATTCATCGCGGCCGCCGCAGCCAGCGCGCGCGACCACGAGTTCACCCCGGCAGGCGCACGGGGACCGCCTTGCTCGGCTTCGAACAGCAGCGGCGGCAGACCGTCGCCGCAGAGGCTCGCCACCTGTTCGGCGCACTCGCTGCCGTAGATGAACGCGCGCGCGCCGGTCTGCTCGAGTGCATGCCGCAGCACGCGCCCGCGCGCGGAGGTGTTGAGCAGCGCCGTGACGATGCCTACCTTCGCCAGTCCCAGCCACACCATGGGGAACTCGGGCCGATTGTCCATCATGAGCGCCACGACGCTGCCGGGGGTGAGGCCCGCGGCCAGTGCCGCGTGCGCGACGCGGTTCGCCAGCTCGTTCATCTGCGCGAAGCTGACCGAGCGACCCTCGAACACCACGAACGCGCCATCGGCACAGTCGGCCGCGCGCTGCTCGAGCAGATCCGCGACGCTGTAGGGCTGATCACGCCGGTAATTGAGGATCCGCGCGTAGCCGCGATTCAGACGTTGCTGCGTGACCTCTCGCGGTACGACCTCGCGTGCGCTCACGGTAATCGAAATCCTCCCCTGCACCCCCACGGTCCCGCAGCGTAGCACCGCCGCCGCGCAGCGGGTCTCGTCAAACTGAAGGAGCAGCACGGCAGCAGCCTTCTGCGCCGTGATGGTCATGATATCTGGTTATTTAATAATGGCTTACGAGCCTAAATGCACGTAGGATCTGTGACATGAATTCGGCCCGTCTGGAAGCCTTCACCGATGGCGTGATTGCCATCATCATCACGATCATGGTGCTGGAGATCCACGTGCCGCAGGGCCGCGATCTTGCGGCACTCAAGGCCGACGTCCCGGTGCTGCTCGCGTACGTGCTGTCCTATGTCAATGTCGGCATCTTCTGGAACAACCATCATCACATGCTGCACATCACCGAGCGCGTCGACGGGCGGGTGCTGTGGGCCAACCTCGGGCTGCTGTTCTGGCTGACGCTGGTGCCGTTCGTGATCCGCTGGATCGACGCGTCGGGCTTCACCGCCGCGCCGGTCGCCGCCTATGGCGTCGTGCTCTCGTGCGCGGCGATCGGGTACTCGATCCTCGAACGCACGATCATCGCAGTGAACGGCGGACCTGACTCGCGGCTCGCGGCCGCCCTCGGCACGGACGCGAAGGGCTGGGTGTCGATCCTGCTGTATCTGCTGGGAATCGTCATGGCGTTCATACAGCCCTGGGTCTCGATCGCCCTGTACATCGCCGTCGCCCTGATGTGGCTCGTGCCCGATCGGCGCATCGAACAGCTGCTCAAGCGCTGAGCGCTTATTTCGTGAGGAAGTTCAGGACTCGATCTGCGAACGTGCCGAAGGGGGGCCACAGCAGCCGCATGCCGCGCACCGGCGCCTGGTAGAACACCGGCCGCAGCTTCGAGAAGGTGAGAAATCCCTCGTGCCCGTGGTAGTGGCCCATGCCGCTCGCCCCGACACCGCCGAACGGCAGCTCGTGCTGCCCCACGTGCCACAGGGCGTCGTTCACCGAGACGCCTCCGGACATCACCGCATCGAGCAGCCGCGCGATGGTTTTGCCACTGCGGCTGAAGGGATAGAAGGCGAGCGGCCGCGGCCGCGCATTGATGAACTCGACGGCCTCCTCCAGTCGCTCATACCCCAAAATCGGCAGCACCGGCCCGAAGATCTCGCGTTGCATCAGTTCGCAGTCGGCCGCCGGCTCGAGTACCAGGTGGGGGCTGATCTTGCGCGTCGCCGCGTCCCAGGGGCTGCCGGGTAGCAGCTGGATGACCTCAGCGCCACGGGCGCGCGCGTCTTCGATGGCGGCCGTGATCCGGGCAAAGGCGCGTGCATCAATAATCGAGGTGTAATCCGCGCTGTGGATGCCGCCGTAGCGCGCCGCCACGAAGGCCTGCGCCAGCGTGGCAAACTCGCGCATCCGCCGCCGCGGCAGCAGCGCATAGTCGACCGTGGTGCAGATCTGGCCGGCGTTCATGAGCTTGACGAACAGGATGCGCTCGACTGCCGCGCGCAGCGGGAAGTCCTCGCAGATCAGCGCCGGGGACTTGCCGCCCAACTCGAGCGTCACCGGGCACAGGTTGGCCGCCGCGGCCGCCATGACGCTGCGCCCGGTCTGCGTCGAGCCGGTAAAGAGCAGGTGATCGAGTGCCAGGCGCGAGAACTCCACTCCCACCCCGCCGCGTTCGTCGAACACCGCCAGCTTCTCGGGCGGGAAGTAGCGCGGCAGGCGTTCCTCGAGGAGCGCGGCGAAGTGGCGGGAGTTTTCCGAGAGCTTCACCAGCGCGCGGTTGCCGGCGGCAAAAATCGCCGTCAGCGCCGAGAACGTCAGGTTGATGGGGAAGTTCCACGGCACGATCACCCCGACAACCCCGAGGGGCTGGGGCAGCACCCGGTTGCGAGCACCCGGAAAGAGCAACAGATCCACGCCACGACGCTGCGGACGCATCCAGCCGCGCAAGTGCCGCAAGGTGTGCTTGAGTCCGTCGAGCACCGGCACGAATTCACCGAACAGGGTCTCGTGACGCGAGCGGCTGCCGTAGTCGCGGTTGACCGCCTCGAGCAGGGCCTCGCGATTCTCAAGCACGAAGCGACGCAGCGCGCGCAGGTCCTGCACCCGCTGGCGGTAGCCCGGCACCGGCTCGCGCCGGTACGCCGCACGCTGCCGCTCGAGCGCGGTCTGCAGGCGCGCGCGGATGTCCTGTGTATCCGGCCGCGCGCAGGGATCGGAAGGCTGTGCGTTCATGGCGCCGCTCCCGGCAGCCGACTTTCAGGCCGCCTGTGCGAGGCACGATAGCACGTGCGGTTGCGGCGACCGTCGGTGCGGATGCGCTACTTGAAGACCACCGTGCGGGTGCCGTTGAGGAACACGCGATGTTCGATGGCGTAGCGCACCGCCGCCGACAGCGCGCGCCGCTCGGAATCGCGCCCGGCGGACACCAGCATGTCGGGCGTTGAGCCGTGATCGACGCGTTCAACGATCTGCTCGATGATCGGGCCCTCATCAAGGTCATGGGTCACGTAATGCGCCGTGGCACCGATCAGCTTCACGCCGCGGTCGTAGGCCTGGTGGTAGGGCTTGGCGCCCTTGAAGCCGGGCAGGAATGAATGGTGGATGTTGATGGCGCGGCCGCGCAGCCGGCCGCACAGCTCGTCCGAGAGAATCTGCATGTAGCGCGCCAGCACGACGAGCTCAGTGCGCGTGGAATCGATGAGTTCCACGAGTCGCCGCTCCTGCTCGGCCTTGGTGGCCGGCGTCACGGGCAGGTGAAAGAACGGCAGATTGTGGCGCGCGGCCGTCGGCTGCAGCGTCACGTGGTTGGACACCACCGCGGTGACGTCCATCTTCAGCTCGCCGGTACGGTGCCGGTAGAGCAGGTCCTCCAGGCAATGGTCGAAATTGGACACCATGATGAGCACCCGCGTGCGCTCGCGGCTGTCGTGGATGCGCCATTCCATCTGCTCGGCCTCGGCGACGGCCGAAAACTCGCCCCGCAGGCGGCCCAGGTCCACCGCCTCCCCCTGCACGGCGCAGAAGGTGACGCGCACGAAGAAGCGCTGGGAGATCGTGTCGTCGAACTGGTGCATCTCGATGAGATAGAAGCGCCGCGCGGCCAGAAAGCCCGCGACGGCGGCGGTCGTGCCCATGCGGCTCGGACAGCTGGCGGTCAGTACATAGGGATGCTCGGTGGCAAACTTCACAAACTCGCTCCTCGAGGGTCGTGCGACCCCGCGAACGAGCGTGACAGCGCCGGGCGGCGTGCTCTGACCCAAATGGGACCGCGGCTATCTCGTACGCGTCATCCGCTGAGTCCGCACGCCCGGAGCCGGCCTCCTCAGCCGGTGCCAAACACCCGGATGGCGGCCCCGTTCACCGCGCGCGCCGCGTCCGAGGCAAGAAAGGCCACCACTTCGGCCACGGCCGCAGGCGCCACCCAGCGGCTGAAGTCCGCGCCCGGCATGTCGGCGCGGTTGCGGGCGGTGTCGAGTGTCCCGGGCAGCACGGCGTTGACCGTGATGTGGCGCTCCTTCAGCTCCTCGGCGAGTGACTCGGTGAGGCGCTCGACGCCGGCCTTGGAGGCGGTATAGGCGCCCATTCCCGCCGCGGCGCGCGCCGCGGCCCCCGCACCGATATTGATGATGCGGCCGGCGCCGCCGGAGGCGAGGTGCGGCAGCGCGGCGCGGCAGACGATCACCGCGGTCTTGAGGTTCATCGTGAACATCGCCTCCCACACCTCATCCGTCCCATCCATGAGCGGCTGCCACTTGAAACCCCCGGCGACATTCACGAGCACGTCAAGGCCGCCGGCGTGGGCACTCACCTGATCCACGGCCGCGCCCGCGGCGCCGGCGTCGGCAAGATCCACGTTGCCGCGCAAGAGGTGCGGAGCCTGGAACTCGTCCCGGGCCCAGGCCGGGGCCGCAACCCGGTCGAGCAGGCCGAGCGTGGCGCCCTGCCCCGCGAACTGGCGCGCCACGGCGGCGCCGAGGGCGCCGAAGGCGCCGGTGACCAGGACGGAACGTGCCATCGGCCGGCTCAGCACCACTGCGCGGAAGCGGCGGCGGTATCGGCGAGCCGTACGCCGCGGATGCCGCACTTGATGCGCGCCTGCTCGGGCGTCAGCTCGAAGACATCCTCCCAGCGCAGGCTGTAGAGCGGACCGGATTCGCGTCCCACCTGCGCGCCGCGCTCGAGCGCGTCGAGCACGGTGAGCCAGGTTTGCGGGTAGTGCAGCACGGCACGGGTGAGGATACGCGTCGAGGAGAGCATGGAGAACACCGAGAGTTCCCCGGCAAGCTCCGCGCTCAGGTGCACGAAGAGATTCGTGAGACGCATGTAGTACGGCACCAGCTCGCCGATGAAATCGAAGCCCCCGCCGCCGAGTATGTGCTCCAGGTCGTGGGTCTGCCCGGCGCGCAGAAAGAAGAACTGGTAATCGTTCTGCGGTTTGTAGGGAGGCACGATGTCGACCTGCAGGTCGTTGTCCATCAGCTGCTTGTAGAAGATCCCGGCCATGGTGTGCGGCGGATAGTCCTTGAGCGCCTCGCGCTTGAAGGAGGACACGTAGCCCTCGCTGAACCACGTGTCCAGCGCCGCATTCCTCTTGCGTTCCGCGGCAAAAAGCTCGTTGATGTGGCCGATGTCCTGGACCTCGCGCAACGCCAGCACCAGCGGCATCGGGTCCGAAGGGGTCGGGGCATCCGGCCCGTTCTTGCGCAGCAGGTGCGTCGCCAGCCAGTCACGGATGCGTGGATCGTTCAGGTACCTGGAGGAGCTGACGAGCGTGCTGCTCGTGGTCGGCACCCGGGTCAGCCCCTTCATGAGATAGGAATAGTCGTTCACGGTTGAGGCTCTCGGTTGAATTTCACAAGCGCGGTGCCGCATCGAGCTGCGCCGCCATCGCAGCCGGCACAGGCACCGGGAAACGCAGCAGCATCTGGCCCATGCCCTTGGCGGCCGGGTCCAGCTGGGTGCTCGCGTTGATGCCCCCCTCGAGTGCATCGTGCACCACGAGATTGAGGGCGTGGAAGCCCGGCACGTCGTAACGATCGACGCGCGGCGGACCGGCAGCGCGCAGGTGCCGGTACCACTCCCCCACGGCCTTGGGAGTGAGCGCCGCGCGCAGCCACGGCAAGTACTCCGGACGGCGCGCGATGACGGCCACGTTGAACAGGTGTCCCTTATCGCCACTGCGCGTCAAGGCCAGACGCACCAGGTCCACCGGGGAATCCCCGCGGGGCAGCGGCGGCGCGGATTCGGCGCGCGCGGTTCCGGGGCCAGGCGCGGTGCCGGCCACGTCCGGCAGCTTCCGCGTGGAGCCACCCAGGGTGAGCCGGGGCGTGACGGCAGCTCGTCGCAGCAGGCACAGGAAGAGCCCGGTCACGGGCAGCACGTGCGTGGCGAGGTTGATGGAGGTGCCGACAGACATCCCGGAGATCGCGGTCCACTGCTCGCGGGCGAACAGCTCCGCGCCGAGCTTCTCCGGGTGGTCGGCGACCAGTTTGCAGATCACCTCGCGCCCGCCGCCGGGCTGCGCGTGCGCCCCGAAGCTGCGCTCGGCGCCGATAACCAGGCATGCGGTCGCGGTGAAATCCGCAAGTCCCCGCGCGCGCAGCAGCACCCGCGTGCGCGCGAACAGCGCCGCGCCCTGCCGTTCACCCTTGGCGCCCGCTTCCTCACCGATAAGCGGCTGGTAGGCGATGGCCCGCCAGCCGTCCTCGTACGTGAGGCACACCTTGTAGGTGTCCGTGGGCGCACGGCCCCGGGCGCCGGACACGCGCACGCGATCGGGGCCGATCTGCTCGAGCGTCACCTGGCTGAAATCGCAGCGCACGTCGGTGACGATGTAGTCCGCCGGATCGCTGACTTCGTACAGAAGCTGCTCCGCCACCGTGCCCACCGAGACGAGGCCGCCCGTGCCGGCCGGCTTGGTGATGACGAGGCTGCCATCCGCGTGGCACTCGCCCACCGGAAACCCGATGTCTTCCCAGGCGGGCACCAGGCGCCAGTCCGTGAAGGTGCCCCCGGTGACCTGCGCACCGCACTCGAGCAGGTGCCCGGCGAGCGTGCCGGCGGCGAGCGCGTCGTAATCGTGGGGCCGCCAGCCGAACTCGTGAATGAGCGGCCCGAGTGCCAGCGCGCTGTCGACGACGCGCCCCGTGATGACGATGTCCGCGCCCTGCGCCAGCGCAGCCGCAATCGGAAAAGCGCCGAGGTAGGCGTTGGCGCTGATGATCTTCTTCTGCGGCAGCGCCGCGCCGGTGAACATGTCGCGGCACCCGCCCGAGCGCAGCGCCTCGACCTGCTCGCGAATATCATCGCCGTCGACGTACGCCACGGTAAGCCCAAGGCCGGCCTCCCGGACCAGCGCCTCGGTGGCCGCCGCCAGACCCTGCGGGTTGAGACCGCCGGCGTTCGCCACGACCTTGATGCGCTGGCGGGCGATCTCCTGCAGGTGCGGACCCACGTGTACGGTGAGGAAATCCGCGCCGAAGCCGGCGCGCGGATCCGCGGCCTGCATGCGCCCGAGAAGACCCATGGATCCTTCGGCGAGGTAGTCAAAGATGAGGTAGTGCAGCGCGGCGCCCGCGAGCAGCTGCGGCACGGCCAGCGCGCTGTCGACCAGAAACGCCGAGGCGCCGCCGATGCGGATGACCTTCTCCTGCGCCCGCTCACTCAGCATCACTTCCTCGCGTTCCGGGGCCCGCCCGCCAGCGGACTTTAGTACTTGAGCTTGCACGTAATTGTCACCGAAGTTACTTTTGCAGCATGACGGCGTCCCGCGAAGCGGCACTGACGGTCCTGCGCGGCTGCGACTGGCTGCGGGGCGAGCCGCCGGCGCTGGCCGCGGCGCTCCTCACGCACGGACGGCTGCTGCAGCTGAACAGTGGCGAGTGGGCGCAGACCGAGGGCGATGAGCAGCGTGGACTGGTGGTGGTGATCCGCGGCGTGGTGCACGTGTCCTGCCAGGCCGCCGGCAACCGCAACGTGTCGAACACCTCCCGGGCGTCCTCGACGCCGAGTGGATCCCGGAGATGGCCGAGAAGCCGATCGTGTTCGCGATGGCCAACCCCGACCCGGAGGTCGACCCGGCCGCCGCCGCGAAGTACGCCGCCGTCGTCGCCTCCGGCCGCTCCGACTTCCCCAACCAGATCAACAACGTGCTGGCGTTCCCCGGCGTCTTCCGCGGCGCGCTCGACGTCCGTGCGAGCGGCATCACCGAGGGCATGAAGCTCGCCGCCGCCGACGCGATCGCTGCTGTCGTCGGCGACGACCTCACCGAGGATTGCGTCGTGCCGAGCGTGTTCGATTCGCGAGTCGGTCCGAACGTCGCCAAGGCCGTGGCCGACTCGAGCGGCGATCGCAGGGCCGCTCCGCTCACCTGCTACCTTGCGGGCCAGATCCTCGCGGGCGAGGACGACCCGGAGGCGCGCGTCGCCCGCATCCGCGCGCTGGCAGATGAGCTTGGTGAGTGAACCCGCAGAGCATCTCGTAGACCCCGCCCCGCGCAGGCCGACCAGCACGACACGAGCCCGCATCGTCGCCTTCGAGGACGGCGCCGCCCGCACGGTGCGAGACCGGCTGGCGACCGAGGAGCCGATGGAGATCCGGGTGGAGGAGCCGGGCGCCGAGCAGCGCACCATTGCGGTCACCATGCGCACGCCGGGGAACGACTTCGAGCTCGCGGTCGGGTTCTG
>Ga0207665_10001415_pt1 | contig 16136 bp, 17 predicted proteins | sample LARL112metaG_FD_184351 | JGI IMG/M metagenome (GOLD analysis project Ga0207665, IMG submission 184351) | Corn, switchgrass and miscanthus rhizosphere microbial communities from Kellogg Biological Station, Michigan, USA - LAR L11-2 metaG... | ecosystem: Host-associated > Plants > Roots >...
CGAGGCGGTCGAGTCGGCGTGGAAGCTCGCGCGCCAGTACCACGCCGTGCGCGGCGAGCGGCGCTGGAAGGCGGTCGCGCACCGGCTCGCCTACCACGGCACGACCCTCGGCGCGCTCTCGATCAACGGCGTCCCCGCGCTCCGCACCCCGTTCGAGCCGCTCGTCCCGGACGTGATCCACGTCCACAACACGAACCGCTACCACCGCCCGCCGGACGAGACCGAGGAGGAGTTCACGGCGTTCCTGCTCGACGACCTCGACGGCGCGATCCGCCAGGCCGGCCCCGAGACGGTCGCGATGGTGATCTTCGAGCCCGTCCAGAACGCGGGCGGCTCGTTCACGCCGCCCGAGGGCTACTTCCGCGGCGTCCGCGATCTGTGCGACCGCTACGGGATCCTGCTCTGCGCGGACGAGGTGATCACCGGCTTCGGCCGGCTCGGCCACTGGTTCGCATCCGAGCGCTACGACGTCCGGCCCGACCTGATCACCAGCGCGAAGGGCCTCTCCTCGGCGTACGCCGCGATCGGCGCGGTCGTCGCGAGCGACCGCATCGTGGAGCCGTTCCTCGCCGACACGCGCGCGTTCATGCACGGGATCACCTTCGGCGGCCACCCTGTGATGGCCGCGATCGCGCTGAAGAACATCGAGATCATGCGCCGCGACGGCATCGTCGACGGCGTACGCGAGCACGAGGCGACCTTCCGGAGCACGCTCGCGCAGCTCCTCGACCTGCCGATCGTCGGCGACCTGCGCGGCGCCGGCTTCTTCTACGCGCTCGAGCTCGTCCGCGACAAGGAGACGCGGGAGACGTTCTCGGACGAGGAGTGCGAGCGCCTGCTGCGCGGCTTCCTCTCGCCGCGCCTGCACGAGCGCGGCCTGATCTGCCGCGCCGACGACCGCGGCGACCCGGTGCTCCAGCTCTCGCCGCCGCTCGTCGCGCGGCAGGAGGAGTTCGACGAGATGACCGGCATCCTCGGCGACGTCCTCGCCGACGCCTGGGAGCGCATCCGCTGATGGCGATCGAGCCGCAGGTCGCTCCCGCCACCGCTGCGCGCGCCGCGCAGTCGGAGCCGAAGATCGCCGACGTCCGGCTCGAGGGCGTCACGAAGCGCTTCGACGACGTCATCGCAGTCGACGACCTCTCGCTCGAGATCGAGCAGGGGAGCTTCTTCGCGCTGCTCGGCCCGTCCGGCTGCGGCAAGACGACGACACTGCGGATGATCGGCGGCTTCGAGGAGCCGACCTCCGGCACGATCTTCCTCGGCGACCGCGACGTGGTCGGCCGGCCGCCCTACCGGCGCGACGTGAACACGGTCTTCCAGTCGTACGCGCTCTTCCCGCACCTCTCGATCTTCGAGAACGTCGCCTTCGGCCTGCGCCGCAAGGGCGCTGACCGGAAGAACCTGCGCGGGCGCGTCATGGAGATGCTGCACCTCGTCGAGCTCGAGGGGATGGAGCGCCGCAAGCCGCGCCAGCTCTCGGGCGGCCAGCAGCAGCGGGTCGCGCTCGCCCGCGCGCTCGTGTGCAGCCCGCGCGTGCTCCTCCTCGACGAGCCGCTCGGCGCCCTCGACCTGAAGCTCCGCAAGCAGATGCAGCTCTTCCTGAAACGGATCCAGCACGACATCGGCATCACCTTCATCCACGTCACGCACGACCAGGAGGAGGCGATGACGATGGCTGACGGCATCGCCGTCATGAACAAGGGCCGGATCGAGCAGCTGGGCTCGCCCGACGAGCTCTACGAGCGGCCGGAGACGCCGTTCGTCGCCGGCTTCCTCGGTGTGTCGAACCTGTTGCCTGGAACCATGGTCGGCCCGGACGTCGTCCGGCTCGACGACGGCACGCAGGTGCAGGTGGCGCCGGAGGCGCTGCACGGCCGCACGGGCCGGGTCGCCGTCGGCATCCGCCCGGAGAAGATCCGCGTCGACGGCGGCGAGGCGAACACGCTCGAGGGGACCGTGCAGGAGAGCGCGTACGTCGGCGTCGCGACCCAGTACGTCGTCGAGACAGCAAGCGGCAGGCTGACCGTCTACGTCCAGAACGTCCGGCCGGGAGCCGTGGGGGCGGCACCGGGCGACCGGCTCACCCTGAGCTGGAGTCCGGACGCGACCTTCGTCGTCGATTCCACGGAGGGATCCGCATGACCGATCTCGACCTCACCGTCACCCGCCGTCAGCTTCTCCGGCGGGCCGCGGCCGGTGGGACCATTCTCACGCTGCCCGGCCTGCTCGCCGCGTGCGGCGGCTCCAGCTCCAGCAAGAAAGCCACCGGCTCCTCGGGCGGCGGCAAGAAGCAGCTCGCGAAGACGCTCTACTTCTCGAACTGGCCGCTCTACATCGACATCAACGAGAAGACGAAGACGCACCCGTCGCTCGCGCAGTTCACGAAGCAGACTGGCGTGAAGGTGAACTACGTCGAGGACATCAACGACAACGACAGCTACTTCGGGAAGATCGAAGGCCCGCTCTCGCAGGGCCAGTCGATCCACAAGGACATCATCGTCATGACCGACGAGTCGGGCTTGCCGCAGCGGATGATCCAGCTCGGCTGGCTCGAGAAGCTCGACAAGTCGGCGATCCCGAACATCAAGAACCTCATCCCGGCCCAGCAGCACCCGAGCTGGGATTCGAACCGCGACTACAGCCTCCCCTGGCAGTCCGGGATGACGGGGATCGGCTACAACCCGGCGAAGGTCGGCGGCGAGATCGACAGCATCGACCAGCTCTTCGACGACCCCAAGCTCAAGGGCAAGGTGACGCTGCTCACCGAGTTCGGCGACGCGATCGGGCTCACTATGCTCGCGAACGGCGACGACCCAGCGCACGTCACGAAGGCCGGGTTCGACAAGGCCGTCAAGCGAATCAAGGCCGCGGTCGACTCGGGCCAGATCCGCCAGTTCACCGGCAACGACTACGCGCCGCTCCTCGCCAAGGGCGACGTCTGGGCGTGCATGGCCTGGTCGGGCGACCTCGTGCAGCTCCAGGCCGACCATCCGGGCTTGAAGTGGGTGCAGCCGAAGACCGGCGCGATGATCTGGACCGACAACATGCTCATCCCGAAGGGCGGCAACGTCTACACGGCCTCGACCTACATGAACTTCTACTACACGCCGAAGATCGCGGCCGAGGTCGAGGACTACGTGAACTACATCTGCCCGGTCGCGGGCGCCGACAAGGTGCTGCGGAAGACCGACCCCAAGGTGGCGAACAACCATCTGATCTTCCCGACGAAGAAGATGCTCGACAACACGCACGAGATCGACCCGAACGCCGTGAACAACAAGAAGTACAAGCAGCAGTTCCAGGCGCTGATCGGCGCGTAAGCCGTTGGCGTTCCTGCACCGCCACAAGTGGGTCACGCCGTACCTCCTGCTCCTGCCGGGGATGGCGTGGCTCGCGATCTTCTTCCTCGTCCCGATGGTGTACCTCGGGAAGACCTCGCTCGAGCAGGGGCTCTTCCCGACCTTCACCTTCCAGTGGGCGTGGGGGAACTTCCACGACGCGATCTCGCTCTACCAGACCCAGTTCGTGCGCTCGTTCGAGTACGCGGGCCTCGCGACGGTGATCGCGCTCGTCGGGAGCTACCCGCTCGCGTACTGGATCGCCTTCCGAGGAGGGCGCTGGAAGAACCTCTTCCTGCTCCTCGTCATCGCCCCGTTCTTCGTCACGTACCTGATCCGCACGCTCGCGTGGGAGACGATCCTGGCCGACGACGGCGTGGTCGCGAACACGATGCGGCACCTGCACCTGCTCGGCACGAACGGGAGGCTGTTGGCCACGTCGTTCGCGGTCGTGGCCGGCATCACGTACAACTTCCTGCCCTTTATGGTGCTGCCGCTGTACGTGTCGCTGGAGCAGATCGACGGGCGGCTGATCGAGGCGGCGAACGACCTCTACGCGTCGCGCTGGAAGGCGTTCCTGCGCGTCACGCTGCCGCTCTCGCTGCCCGGGGTCTTCGCCGGCACGCTGCTGACCTTCATCCCGGCGGCGGGTGACTTCATCAACGCCCAGCTGCTCGGGACCCCCAAGCAATACATGATCGGCAACGTCATCCAGTCGCAGTTCCTGAACGTGCGCGACTACCCGACCGCAGCGGCGCTCTCGTTCGTGTTGATGGGGCTGATCCTCGCCGCGATCCTCGCCTACGCGCGGATCCTCGGCACGGAGAAGCTGACCGGATGACGACGCTCGCCCAGGCACTCCCGCGGCGGCGGACGCTCAGCCTCGGCTGGATCCGCAGGTACGTCCTGACCGTGTACGCGGCACTCGCCCTCGTCTACCTCTTCCTGCCGATCGCGATCGTCGTCCTGTTCTCGTTCAACAACCCGGCCGGCCGCTTCAACTACACGTGGCAGGGCTTCACGTTCAAGAACTGGACGCACCCGTTCAACTACCCGGGGCTCCAGGGTGCGCTCACCGTGAGCATCAAGATCGCTGTCCTGTCCAGCCTCGTCGCGACGATCCTCGGAACGCTGATCGCGCTCTCGCTCGTCCGCTACTCGTTCCGCGGGCGCGGCTTGACGAACCTGCTGATCTTCATGCCGATGACGACGCCGGAGGTCGTGATGGGGGCGTCGCTCCTCGCGCTCTTCGTCGGGCGCGGGGTCGTGCTCGGCTTCCTGACGATCTTCATCGCGCACGTGATGTTCAACATCTCGTACGTCGTCGTGACGGTGAAGGCGCGGCTCGTCGGCTTCGACCGGCACCTCGAGGAGGCGGCGATGGACCTCGGCGCCAACGAGTGGACGACCTTCCAGAAGGTGACGCTGCCGCTCATCGCGCCGGGGATCATGGCCGCGGCGCTGCTCGCCTTCGCGCTCTCGGTCGACGACTTCGTGATCACCTACTTCAATGCCGGCTCGACGACGACGTTTCCCTTGTTCGTGTGGGGCGCGGCGCGCGTGGCGCTGCCGCCGCAGATCAACGTCATCGGGACGGCGATCTTCGTCGTCGCCGTGGGCGGGATGCTCGCGAACATCATCTTCCAGAACACCCGGGCGCGGAGAGCCGGATTAGCGAAGGACTAGAGGTAGAGCCCCGCCTTCCTCCCTGGTGGCTCGACGAGGCCGGGGAGGTCGAGGAGGCGCCGCCGCTCGAGGGGGATCTCGACGCCGACGTGGTCGTCGTGGGCGGCGGCTACACGGGCCTCTGGACGGCGCTCGCGGTGCGCGAGCGCGAGCCGTCGGCGCGCGTCGTCGTCTTGGAGGCGGAGACCTGCGGGGCCGGGCCGAGCGGGCGGAACGGCGGGTTCTGCCACGGCTACTGGTCGCACCTCGCGTCGCTGCGGGAGGTGCTCGGGGACGCGGACGCGCTCGAGGTGGCCCGCGCCGGGGAACGGATCGTCCCCGCGGTGCGCGCCCTCGGCGACGACGTCTGGCTGCGGGAGGGCGGCTACCTGACGGTGTCGGCGGCGCCGGCGCAGGACGCGGCGGTCGACCGCGCGGTCGAGGCGGCGCGCGCCGTGGGCGCCGAGGAGGAGGCGGTGCCGCTCTCGCGCGAGGAGGCCGCGGCGCGGATCTGCTCGCCGGTGTTCCGCAAGGGCGTCTTCTTCCGTGACGGCGCCACCGTCCAGCCGGCTCGGCTCGTGCGCGCGCTGCGGGCGCGGGTGCTCGCGGGCGCGACGCTGCACGAGCGCTCGCCGGTCGTCCGGGTCGACCCCGGCGTGGTGACGACTCCACGCGGGCGGGTGCGCGCGCCCGAGGTCGTCGTCGCCGCGAACGCCTGGATGACGGGCTGGCGGCCGCTCCGCGGCCGGGTCACGAACTTCGGCTCCTACGTCGTGCTGACCGAGCCGGTGCCTGAGCTCCTCGAGCGGATCGGCTGGACGGGAGGCGAGGCTGTGACCGACGGGCGCATGTTCCTGCACTACTTCCGCACGACGAACGACGGGCGCGTGCTGATGGGCAGCGGCTCGGGGCCGATCGGCTTCGGCGGCCGCGTCGACGAGCGCTTCTCGCGCGACCGCCCGACCGCCGCGCGCGCTGCCCGCGGCCTGCGCCGGCTCCTGCCCGACCTCGCGGAGGCGCGGATCGAGCGCGCCTGGGGCGGCCCCATCGACGTGTCCTCCGACCACCTGCCCTTCTTCGGCACCGTCCCGGGCACGCGTGTCCACTACGGCGCCGGCTACTCCGGCCACGGCGCCGGCCCGAGCTGGCTCGGCGGGCAGATCCTCGCCTCGCTCGCGACCGGCCGCGACGACGAGTGGACGCGCTCGCCGCTCGCCACCCGCCGCGTGCCGCGCCTGCCGCCCGAGCCGCTGACGCGGATCGGTGGCGGCCTCGTCCGCGCGGCGATCATGGCCTGCGAGACGGCCGAGGAGGAGGGGCGGCAGCCGCCGCTTGCGGCCCGTGCGGCCGCGGAGCTCCCGCGCCTCCTTCGGATGCAGATCGGCACGCGCTAGCATCGAGCACGTGGTCGTGCTGTTGATCGCGATCTGCTGCGCGCCGTGGCTCGCCGCGATCGCGTGGATCGTCCACCGGCACGGTCTCGCCCTCCTGTTCCCGCGCGACGACCTGCCGATCTCGTTCGGCGACATGCAGCGGCGCCACTGACGGTCACGATCTGCGACGTCGGCCCGCGCGACGGGCTCCAGAACGAGGCGGAGATCCTCGGGCCCGGCACGCGCGCGGCGCTGATCGACCGGCTCGCCGCAGCAGGCTTGCCGCGGATCGAGGCGGTGAGCTTCGTCCGGCCCGACCTCGTCCCCCAGATGGCCGGGGCCGAGGAGGTCGTCGCGGAGATCGACCGCGCCGACGGGACCGAGTACTCGGGCCTGGTCTTGAACCTCGAGGGCTACGAGCGCTTCGCGGAGACGCCGCTCGACCGCGTCAACTGCACTCTCGCCGCGACGGAGAGCTTCAACCGCCGCAACGGGAACGCGTCGCTCGCGGAGGCCCTCGGGCGGGTGCTCGCGATCCTCGAGCGCTCGAAGCGGCCGACGACCGTGACGATCTCGGTCGTCTTCGGGTGTCCCTTCGAAGGCCGCGTCGACCCCGGAGTCGTGGCCGAGCTGGCGCAGGAGCTGGCCGTCTCGGCGGGCGAGGTCGTCCTCGCGGACACGATCGGCGTCGCCACGCCGCGCCAGGTCCGCTCGCTCGTCGAGCGCACCGGCGCGATCGGCGTCCACCTGCACAACACGCGGAACACCGGCTTCGCGAACGCCTACGCGGCACTCGAGGGCGGTGCGCGGCTCTTCGACGCATCGGTCGGCGGCCTCGGGGGCTGCCCGTTCGCGCCGCGTGCCACCGGCAACGTCGCAACGGAGGATCTCGTCTACCTCCTCGAGGGCGACGGGGTCGCGACGGGTATCGACCTCGACCGGCTCGTCGGGATCTCCGAATGGCTCGAGGAGCTGCTGGGGCGGGAGCTCCCCGGCCAGGTCTACCGGGCAGGCCCGTTTCCGAGCCGGACCGCGCCGGCTGCAGACAGCGCCGCCACCTCGTCCTCGGCGTAGCCCGCCTCCGCGAGCACCTCCGCCGTGTGCGCGCCGAGGGCCGGCGCAGGGCCGCGGTGGAGGACGCGCTCGCCGTCCACCGAGAGCGGCGGCGCGACGGTCGTGTACGGGCCGACCTCCTGGAGCAGGCCGAGCGCCGCGGTCTGCTCGTGCCGGGCGACCTCGCCGACGTCCTGAACGGGTGCGGCCGGCACCCCGGCGTCGCCGAGCCGCTCGACCCACGCCGCGCGTGACTCGGCCGCGAAGCGCGTCGCGAGCAGCGCGACGAGCTCCTCGCGGTGCGCGACCCGCGCCTGGTTCGTCGCGAAGCGCTCGTCGGCCGGCAGCTCTGGCAGGCCGAGGGCATCGCACAACGCCGCGAACAGCCGGTTGTTCGGAGCCGCGACCATGAGCTCGCCGTCGGCGGCGGCGAAGGTCTGGTACGGGACGATCGCCGGATAGGCCGTGCCGTGCCGTCCCGGAACCTCGCCGGTCGCGAGGTAGCCCGTGAGGTGGTAGGGCAGGAGGCCCACTGCCGTCTCGTACAGGGAGACCTCGACGACCCGTCCGCTCCCGGTCGCGTCACGCTCGCGCAGCGCGGCGAGGATGCCGAGCGCCGCCCAGAGGCCCGTGCCCTGGTCGACGAGCGAGGCGCCTGTGCGCACGCCCGGCCGGTCGGGCTCGCCCGTCACGCTCACGATCCCGGCGAAGGCCTGCATCAGCGGGTCGTAGCCCGGCCGCTCGCGAAGCGGCCCGCGGTTGCCGAACGAGCCGATCGAGCAGTAGACGAGCCGCTCGTTCCGCGCGCACAGCGCCTCAGGCCCGAGGCCGCGCCGCTCGGCCGTCCCCGGGCGCAGCGCCTGGACGAAGACGTCGGCCCGGTCGGCGAGCCGCAGGAGCGCCTCGAGCCCGTCCGGGTGTGTGAGATCGAGGGCGAGCGAGCGCTTGCTCGCGTTCGCGCAGAGGAACATGACCCCGTCGCCGTGCCACGACGGCCACCACTGCCGCGTCTCGTCGCCCGCGTCCGGGCGCTCGACCTTCACGACGTCCGCGCCGAGCGCGGCCAGGATCTCGGTGCAGTACGGGCCGGCGAGCGACGACGTGACGTCGAGCACGCGGAGGCCTTCGAGCGGGAGGAAGGTCACCGGTGGATCGTAGGTCTGCATTGCCTTGTCACCGACTGCACACCGTCACTTCTGTATGAAAAGCTTGGCGGGCCGTGAGCCGGCCGCCGGAGCCGGGGTCTTTGTGTATCGAGGTCCTCGACGGGCTCGAGCGCGTCGGCATGCCCTCGTACCTGGCCGACCGCGACGGGCGCATCCGGTGGCTCAACGCGGAGGCGCTCGCCACCTTCGGCGACGCCCGCGGCCGGCTGCTGTCGTCGCTCGCCGCGCCCGACCACGCACAACGCTCGCGCGAGCAGCTCGCGAGGAAGGTGGTCGGCGGCGCCCACCGGACGGACTTCGAGATCGACGTGATCGGCCGCAACGGCAAGCGGATGACCTGGTGCGTGAGCTCGGTTCCCGTGCGTCGCGACCGGGCGGTGATAGGCGTCTTCGGGGTCGCGCGCCCGTGCGGCGCCGTGCGCGAGCGGGCCGAGAGCCGCGGCGGCGCCTCTGTGTCCCGCCTCACCCCGCGCCAGCGCGAGGTGCTGGCGCTCCTCGCCGACGGCGCCTCGACGACGCAGATCGCGACGACGCTCGGCCTGGCGGAGGAGACGGTGCGGAACCACATCCGCCAGCTCCTGCGCCGGCTCGGCGTCCACACGCGCCTCGCGGCCGTCGCCTACGCCCGCCGCGAAGGGCTCATCTGACCCGCCGGGGTCAAGACGGATCGCAACCGCCGGATCAGAGTGTGAAGCGGGCTGCGTACGGCGACCCCGGTACCGACAGCCGTTCGCCGTAGCCGCTGCTTTCGCACCGGCGCCGCCCGGGGAGCCGCAGTCTCCCGGCGGTCGCAGCCCCGCTACGGTGCCAGGATGAACCGCCTGGCCGCCGAGACGAGCCCGTACCTTCTCCAGCACGCAGACAACCCGGTCGACTGGTACGCGTGGGGCGACGAGGCGCTCGAGCGCGCGCGGGCCGAGGACAAGCCGATCCTGCTCTCGATCGGGTACGCGGCCTGCCACTGGTGCCACGTCATGGAGCACGAGTCGTTCGAGGATCCGGCGACCGCGGAGCTGATGAACGAGCGCTTCGTGAACGTGAAGGTCGACCGCGAGGAGCGGCCCGATCTCGACGCGATCTACATGGACGCCGTCGTCGCGCTGACCGGCCACGGCGGCTGGCCGATGACGGTCTTCCTCACGCCGGATCGGGAGCCGTTCTTCGGCGGCACGTACTTCCCGCCCGAGCCGCGCCACGGGCTGCCGAGCTTCGGGCAGGTGCTCGAGGCGGTCGCCGACGCCTACCGGGAACGCCGCGGGGACGTGACCCGGCAGGCCGCGTCGCTCGTGGACGCGATCCGCGTGTCCGGCCAGACGGAGCCTTCGCGCGAGCCGCTCACCTCGGCGATCCTCGCCGAGGCCGTGCGCGGTCTTCGCGCGCAGTTCGATCCGCAGTGGGGCGGGTTCGGCGGCGCGCCGAAGTTCCCGCCCGCCTCGACGCTCGAGTTCCTTCTCCGCTGGGACGAACTGGACATGGCTCGGAAGACGCTCGACGGCATGGCCGCCGGAGGCATGTACGACCTCGTTGGCGGCGGCTTCCACCGCTACTCGGTCGACCGGCGGTGGCTCGTCCCGCACTTCGAGAAGATGCTCTACGACAACGCGCTCCTCGCGCCCGCCTACCTCCACGCCTGGGTCGTCACCGGTGAGGAGCGCTACCGTCGCGTCGCCGAGCAGACGCTCGAGTACGTGCTGCGCGAGCTGCGGCTCCCGGAGGGGCAATTCGCCTCGGCTCAGGACGCGGACACGGAGGGCGTCGAAGGGCTCACCTTCACCTGGGCGCCCGGCGAGGGCGCGCCGGAGGAGCTCCTCCAGCCGTTCGAGAACGGCCGCTTCGTCCTGCGCGGCGAGCTCGACGACGAGATGCGCGCCCGGCTCTTCGAGCTTCGGGCCGAGCGCCTGAAGCCGCTCCGCGACGACAAGGCCATCGCCGCTTGGAACGGCATGGCCGTTGCGGCCCTGGCCGAGGCGGGGCGGAGGCTGAGGCGCGACGACTTCGTGGCCGCTGCGGTCGACGCCGCCGAGTTCCTTCTCGGGCCGCTCTTAGACGACGACGGCCGGCTCTTCCGGACGAACCGGGCCGGTCGCTCGAAGGGCACCGGCTACCTCGAGGACTACGCGCACGTCGCGAACGGGCTCTACGAGCTGCACGTCGCGAGCGGCGAGGCGCGGTGGCTCATGGAAGCGCACCGCCTCGCGCTCCTCGCCGTCGAGCTCTTCGCCGACGACGAGCGCGGCGGCTTCTTCCTTGCCCCCGCGCATGGGGAGCCGCTCGTCGCACGGACGAAGGACCTCGACGACCACCCGACGCCGTCCGGGAACTCGATGCTCGCGTACATCCTGCTCCGCCTGGCGCGGATCTACGGCGACGACGAGCTCGAGCGGCGGGCGGTGGGCGTCTTCCGCCTCGTGCGCGACGCGCTCCCGCGCGCGCCGACCTCGTTCGGCTGGATGCTCTGCGCTCTCGACCTGCACTTCTCGCCGCCGCGGGAGATCGCCATCCTCGGCGGGCCGGACAGCGATGTCGCGCGCGCGGCGCTCCAGGGCTTCGACCGGAATGCGGTGGTTGCGTTCGGCCCAGCGGAGGGGGTGCCGCTCCTGGAGGGGAAGACGCTCGTCGACGGACGCCCGGCCGTCTACGTCTGCGAGCGCTTCGCGTGCCTGGCACCTGTGACCGAACCGGAGGAACTCGTCACGAAGACGTGACAGTTGCGGCGGCCGCGCGGGGCGATGATCCGCGGGTGTCGATGACGAAGGAGCAGGTCGTCGAGCTCGCAAGAGTGGATGTCGATCGCGGGGCGGATCGGATCGAGCGAGTCTGCGCGGGGGAGGTCGAGCGAGTCCTCACTGCGGTGCGAGCGGCACTCGCCCTCGGGGGCTCGATCGTCGGACTGCTCGTCGCGGCCGTCTTCGGGGAAGCCGGTCGGGTTGGACCCTGGCAGATCCTCGTTGCCACGGTGGCTCTCGGCGGGTCGGTCGGCGCCCTCGTCTTCCTCCATACGAAGCTCGGCCGTCTGTATGGCAACTACCTCGAAAGCCTTCATCTCTTGTCGGTGGTACAACGCGGAGGAGAGAGCGATCCATGGATGCCTTCACGCTTGCCCTGATCTTCCTCCTCGTCCTCTCGTGCGCCGTGGCCTTTCCCGCTTGGTCAGAGGTCTACCGACTCCTCACGAGGTGGAAGCGCAAGGCGGCGACGCGCGAGCGGCTCGCGCGGCTTCCCCCGCCGGAGGAAGCTCTGAAGGATGCTGATCAAGACAAGCTCGTGGCCTATCTCTACGAGCTGCTCGGCGACGGTGAGGTCGGCGATGCGCTGCGCGATGAGGAGGTCAAGGCGCGTTTCGACGAGGTCGCGCGGATCGTCGAGCGCCGTCGCAAGCGCCCCGCGTAAGATCGGCGCCGTGGAGGAGCGGCTCGAGCGGACGGCTCGCAACGAGAGCCTCTTCCGCGAGGTGAACGATCGCATCGGGGAGCTCTCGGAGAACGTCGAGGCGCAGGGGATCGCGCCCGACGGCGGCCTGGTCGAGTTCCACTGCGAGTGCGGCCGGGAGGGCTGCACCGACCGGGTGCACCTGACGATCGCGGAGTACGAGCACGTGCGCGCGGACAACGACCGCTTCGCGCTCGTCCCAGGCCACGAGACGCTGGAGATCGAGGCCGTGGTCGAGTCGCACGAGCGGTTCGTCGTCGTCGACAAGCTGCCCGAAGCGGAGCCGCTCGTCGGCGCGGACGGGCAGCCGCGCAGCGGGTCCTAGCGCCTAGCCGCAGCGGCCCGACGGCCGCACGGGCACGAGCTCCGCGTGCGTCGGTGGGTCGAGCGCGACGAGCTCCGGGATCGTCACCGGCATGAATCCTCGTCGCCGCACCGCACGGAGGATGCGCGGCAGCGCCGCGACCGTCCAGGGGTGGATGTCGTGCAGGAGCACGATCGCGCCCGGGCGAAGGCCCGCGACGACCTCGCGCACGACGGCGCCCGCGGTCGCGCCCGGGCGGGAGTCGAGCGAGTCCACGCTCCAGCGGACGTCGACCAGGCGGAGGGCGTGGACCGCTGCCGTCTCGGCCGGCGTGCCGACGCCGTAGGGCGGCCGAAAGAGCACCGGCCGCACGCCGCCCGTCGCGCGGACGATCGCGGCCTGCGTCAGGAGGAGCTGCCGGATCACGTCCCGTCGCGCCAGGCTCACGAGCCGAGGATGCGTCCACGTGTGGTTGCCGACGGCGCCGAGCAGCGACTCGGCGCGGACGAGGGCCGGCAGGGCGGCGGCGCGGCTCCCGACGACGAAGAAGGTCGCCCGGGCGTGCGCCCGCCGGAGCAGCCGCAGCACGCGCGGCGTGTACCGGCTCGGCCCGTCGTCGAAGGTGAGAGCGACGTAACGGCCGTAGCGGCCGCCGCAGTAGAGCGGCGTCGAGTCGCGCGCGAGCGCCTCGAGCTTGCTTTGCGCTCCGTCCTCCCTCCGGGGGCTCGCCGCCGCAACGAGTGGGAGAACCAGCGCGAGAACGAGGAGGATCGGGAGACGCCGGAGCACGGCTAAGGCGCCGCTTCGGCGGCGCCGACCATCAGGACGTGCGGGCTTGCCCGCGCGTCCGTCTGAAACGACCGGTCGATCCGCTCGCTGTCACTCGCCGAGGTCGTAAGGTACTTCGGGCGGTGGCTGCCCTCCTCGAGGTCGAGAACCTCAGCCGGCGCTTCGGCGGCGTCGTCGCCCTCGACGGAGTCTCGCTCGACGCGGGCGAGAACGAGATCGTCGGGCTGATCGGGCCGAACGGCGCCGGCAAGACGACGCTCTTCAACGTCGTCACCCGCCTCTACCGGCCCGACTCCGGCGACCTCCGCTTCGCCGGGCACAGCCTGCTCCGCACGCCGGCCCATCGGATCGTCCGGCGCGGCATCGCGCGCACCTTCCAGAACGTCGAGCTCTTCGACACGATGACCGTGCGCGAGAACGTCCGCGTCGGCGGCCGCCGAGCGGAGGAGGCGCTCGAGCTCGTCGGGCTCGGCCCGCTCGCCGAGCGTCACGCCGCGCAGCTGCCGCACGGCACGCGCAAGCGGGTCGAGCTCGCCCGCGCGCTCGCGTCGCGCCCGCGGCTCCTGCTCCTCGACGAGCCGGCCGGCGGCCTCGACCACGAGGAGGTCGAGCGGCTTGCCACGCTCATCCGGCGCCTCCGAGCCGAGCTCGAGCTCGCGATCCTCCTCGTCGAGCACCACATGAACCTCGTCATGGGCGTCTCCGACCGCGTCCACGTCCTGAGCTTCGGCCGGCGGATCGCCTCGGGCACGCCTGCCGAGGTGCGCGCCGACCCGGCCGTCATCGAGGCCTACCTTGGCACCGCCGCTGCTTGAGCTTGAGGGCGTCGAGGCTCGCTACGGGCCGATCAAGGCGCTGCACGGCGTCTCGCTCGCGGTCGGCGAGGGCGAGGTGGTCGCGCTCCTCGGTGCGAACGGCGCCGGGAAGACGACGACGCTGCGCGCGGTCTCCGGCACCGTCCGCCGGGCCGGCAGGATCTCCTTCGCCGGCCGGACGCTCGAGCGCCGCCCGCCGGAGGCCGTCGCCCGCGCAGGGATCGCGCACGTGCCCGAGGGCCGCGGCACCTTCGGGGAGCTCACCGTCCACGAGAACCTCCGCCTCGGCGCCTGGACGCGCCGTGGGCGTCTGCGAGGCGAGGAAGAGCGCGTGCTCGCGCACTTCCCGGCCCTCGCCGAGCGCACGCGCCAGCCCGCGGGGACGCTCTCGGGCGGCGAGCAGCAGATGCTCGCCCTCGCCCGCGCGCTGATGGCCCGGCCGCGCCTGCTCATGCTGGACGAGCCGTCGCTCGGGCTCGCGCCGCTCGTCGTCGCGTCGATCTTCGCGATCCTGCGCCGCCTGAACGAGGAGGAAGGGCTCGCCGTCCTGCTCGTCGAGCAGAACGCGACGCTCGCGCTCGAGGCCGCCTCCACTGCGTACGTCCTCGAGGTCGGGCGCGTCGCGGTTGCCGGGCCTGCCGCCGACCTGCGCGCCGACGAATCCGTTCGCCGCTCCTACCTGGGCTACTGAGTGGCCGAGTTCTGGCAGCAGGTCGTCTCGGGGCTCGCGTCCGGCGGGATCTACGCGAGCCTCGCCCTCGCGCTCGTAATCGTCTACCGCTCGAGCGGGGTGATCAACTTCGCGCAGGGCGAGATGGCGACCTTCGCCACCTTCCTCGCCTGGACGCTCCTCGACCACGGCCTCTCGTACTGGCCTGCGTTCGCGCTCACGCTCGCGATCGCCTTCGCGGGCGGCGTCGCCCTCGAGCGCGTCCTCATCCGGCCGGTCGAGGGCCGCCCGGTCCTCACGGTCGTGATCCTGACGATCGGCCTCCTGATCCTGATCAACGGCGCGACCCAGTGGATCTGGGGCGGCGCGACGCGCAAGTTCCCGAGCCCGTTCTCGACGCGGCCGATCCACGTCGGCAGCGCGGCCTTCTCGATCCAGGACCTCGGCATCGTCGGCGTCTCCCTCGCCGCGGTCGCGCTGCTCTCGCTCTTCTTCCGCTTCACGAAGCTCGGCCTGGGCCTGCGTGCCGCAGCCGTCAACCCGGAGGAGAGCCGGCTCGTCGGCGTGCGCGTGGGGTGGATGCTCGCGCTCGGCTGGGGGCTCGCGGCGGCGCTCGGCGCGGTCTCGGGGATGATGGTCGCGCCGGTCGTCTTCCTCGACCCGAACATGATGCAGGGCGTCCTGCTCTACGCCTTCGCGGCCGCGATGCTGGGCGGCCTCGCGAGCCCGGTCGGCGCGGTGGTGGGCGGGCTCGCGCTCGGCGTCGTCCTGAACCTGCTCGGCACCTACGTCTCGACCTTCAGCGGCCAGATGCGGCTCGTCGGCGGGCTCGCGGTCATCCTCGTGGTGCTACTCGTCCGCCCGACCGGTCTCTTCGGACGAACGGCGGTGCGGCGTGTCTAGGCGACGGCTCGCGCTGAACGCGGCCGGGTTCGTCGTCGCGGCCGTCGTCGTCGCGTTCCTCCCGCGCTTCATCTCGAGCTACCACGCGCTCGAGTGGGCGAACGTCGGCATCTACTTCACCGCGTTGCTCGGCCTGAACGTGCTCACCGGCTACAGCGGCCAGATCTCGCTCGGCCACGGGGCGTTCATGGCGATCGGCGGCTACACGAGCGCGATCCTGATCGCCCATCACGGCATGCGCGACGTCTGGACGATCCCCCTCGCCGGGCTCCTCGCCGGCGGCGTCGGGCTCGCGTTCGGCCTGCCCGCCCTGCGCCTGCGCGGCTTCTACCTCGCGCTCGCGACCTTCGGCGTCGCCGTCGCCTTCCCCGCGCTGGTGCAGAAGTTCGACCACTTCACGGGCGGGAGCGTCGGGCTCGCGCTCACGCTCCACCCGAACGACTGGCTCTACTACCTGAGCTGGGCGATCGCCGGAGCGGGTCTCGTCCTCGCGCGGCTCGTGCTCGCGACGCCGGTCGGCCGCGCCTTCCGGGCCCTTCGCGACAGCGAGGTCGCCGCCGTCTCGTCGGGGATCAGCCCCGCGCTCTACAAGACGCTCGCCTTCGGGATCTCGTCCTTCTACGCCGGG
>Ga0207665_10001416_pt1 | contig 16131 bp, 13 predicted proteins | sample LARL112metaG_FD_184351 | JGI IMG/M metagenome (GOLD analysis project Ga0207665, IMG submission 184351) | Corn, switchgrass and miscanthus rhizosphere microbial communities from Kellogg Biological Station, Michigan, USA - LAR L11-2 metaG... | ecosystem: Host-associated > Plants > Roots >...
CCGGACCTGTTCGTCGCGCCCGACACGTTCACCACCGCGGAGCGCGCGTTCGTGAAAGGGTTGGGCACCAAGATCCCGACCTATTGGGACGTGCGCACTGCGTACGCGCTCGAGATCAAGACGTCGGGCCGCGTAAAGACCCCGGACTTCACGGTCACACCGGACATGGCGGACGAGGTGATCCGGCGGCTGCGGGCGCGGGGCGTCGCGCTGCCGGACAGTGTCGTCGCGGGCGCCCGCAACGTCATCAGCCAGGATCTGGGCTACGAGATCGCGCGCTACGTCTTCGGCCGCCCGGCGGAAGTGCGCCGCCAGCGGGAGGAAGACCGCCAGGTGCAGGCCGCGCTGGCCCTGGCGCGCCGTGCCAAGTCACCCCAGGATCTCCTCGCCCTGGCTGCCGCCCAGACGCCCGCGACCCTGCGGAATTAGGGTGGCCGATCGGCCCCGCGTGACCGACCCCGCTCCCTTAGTCGTGGGGATCATCGGGCCCGGTCGCGCCGGGGTCGGATTGGGGGTGGCGCTCGCCCGGACGGGGGAGGGGAGGCGCTACGACGTTCGCCTCCACGGCCGCAGCAAGAAGGCAGTGCCGAAGCCCCTCAAGCTCACCGTTGGTCCCGAGAACGAGCCGCCCGCCTGGATCGCCCAGGCGGGCGTCGTCATTCTCGCCGTGCGAGACGACGCGATCCGGCCCCTGGCGGAAGCGCTGGCCCGCGCCGGAGCGATCCGCGCCGATCAGGTGGTGCTCCATCTCTCCGGCGCCCAGGGCCAGGAGGCGCTCAGCCCCCTGGTGGGGTCCCGTGCTGCCCTCGGATCGCTCCACCCGCTTCAGACCATCTCCAGTCCGGAGCATGCGGCGGAGCGTTTGAACGGCGCCTGGGCGGCGGTCGAGGGCATGCCCCGCGCGGTGCAGGCGGCCGAGGCGCTGGCGCACGATCTCGGTTTGCGGCCGTTTCACATCCCGTCCAAGGCCAAGCCGATGTATCACGCCAGCGCGGTGTTCGCCTCCAACTATTTCGTGGTGGTCGAGGCGGTGGCCCAGCGTCTGCTGCGGCACGCCGGGCTGTCGGACGCGGAGGCGTGGCAGGCGTTGCTCCCGCTGGTGGAGGGGACGCTGGAGAACCTGAGCCGTCAGGAGCCGATGGCGGCGCTCACCGGTCCGGTGGCACGAGGCGACGCGGCGACGATCCGCCGTCATCTCGAGGCGCTGACGCACGATGACGCGGTGCTGTATCGCGCGCTCGGGCGAGCGGCGCTCGAGCTCGCTCAAAAGCGGGGGATGAATGAAGCGACGGCTGCGGGAATCGCCGCGGCGCTCGCTACTGATCTCCCACCGGTGATGCGTAAGGCGTAGTCGCCTAGTAAACAGTACTAAACATCATCAAAATTGACAAAACAGTAGTATCTTCGTAGCTTGGGCCTCAAACCCCTGGGGGTTAGAGGCATGCCCGCGGACCGGCCAATCTCGAGCTACCCCGACTTCCTGAAGTCCCTGCTCAGCGACCGAGAGCGGTTCTTCGAGGAAGTGGTCGAGGGCGTCGGCCTTCACAGCAAGCTGCGATACGCCGTCGTCACGATCATCATCCTTTGCGGGTTCTTCGGACTCGTCGCGGGCGCCTATTCGGGTCCCGCGCAGGCGGTGTCGGCGGCCATCAAGCTGCCGTTTCTGTTCTTCGCGACCTTCGCCGTCTGCTTCCCCGCCTTTTTTGTGGTGCAGGTTCTGGTGGGCTCACGCCTGCGGCTGCTGCAGGTAGCCGTGTTGGTGTTCGGCGCGCTCGCGCTCACCTCCGTGCTGCTCGCCGCGTTCGTGCCGATCACGGCCTTCTTTCTCATCACCGGCGCGAATTACTACTTCCAACATCTCCTGAACATCGCGATCGCGGGCGTGGCGGGACTGTTCGGCATGTATGCGCTGCACGAGGGGCTCGGCGTGGTGTGCGAGAAGCGGGGCGTGTATCCTCGCAAAGCGCTCACCATCATGCGCGCGTGGGCGGTGTTGTTCGCGTTCGTCGGAGTACAATTGGCGTGGAGTCTTCGACCGTTTCTCGGGGACCGCAATCAGCCCTTCCAGGTGTTCGGAAGCTACCAGGGGAACTTCTACGCAGCGATCATCTACGCCGTGAACAAGCTGTTGCACGGAGAGGGGAAGCCGACCGCGCCGCCCACGAAACAGGACACGATCCCGCGATTCCGCGGTTTCATCATCCCGCCGATCGACACGGTCGCCGACTCTACCGAGCGACGCAAGCGCCCATGACCCGGGATGGTGACAAGTCTCGCGGAGGGTCTCCCGACAACGAGATCCTGACGATCGAAGAGGTCGCTGCCTATCTGCGGCTCACTCCGCAGACCATCTACAAGTGGGCGCAGGAGAAACGGATTCCAGCGGCGAAACTGGGCAAGGAGTGGCGCTTTCGGAAGAGCATCGTCGATCGCTGGTTGGACGAGCAGATCCTGAACAGCGAATCGGACTTCGACCACTTGAAGAAGTAGCCTACTGATCTACCACCCGTACTCCGCCGGGGGGCGAAAACGTGAGCTCGCGCCCGGGCACCCCGCGGTTCACGCGGATGTTTCGCAGGATCACCGTGCGCTCCTGGCCGGCGCTCTCCATGATGTCCACGCGGTGCACCAGCCCGTCCTCCCGCCCCACCCAGATTCTCGCTTCGCTGTAGGGCTGCTCGTGCCCCTTCGGCACGAGCTTGATCACGTCGACCAGGCCTCCGTCCGGGAGCGAGTCGGCCCGGATGTGCTGCGCCGTGTAGCGCTCATGTGGTTGCTCCACGAATTGTCCGATCAGATTGGGGCCGGTGGTGCCGTACTCGGGGATGCGCGAGCGGATCACCTGGCCGGGCGTGGTGCTCGGCGTGTACAGCCAGAGGTAGCGGCCGTCCGCCACGATGCGATCGCCCTTGGGTGCGGTGAATCGCATCGCAAAACGACTGGGGCGCATCTGGTACAGTCGGCCGCGCGTCGTATCGGGGGCGCCGATCATCGGATTCGTGATGAGCTGGACGAAGTCAGCGGAGAGGCTGGTGATCGTCTGGTACGTCGCGCTCGCGCGGTCGAGGATCGGCCAGGGGTCGGGGGATTGGAGCGCGAGCGAGATCCCGATAGCCACGAATGCGGAGTTCCGCACTTGCTTCACGCCCCTACAGAGGCCGGTTCGGCCACCCGCCTCCCAATCACCTCGGCGATCACGCGGACTTCGCGCATCAGCTGCGCGAACTGGTCGGGAAACAAGGTCTGCGCCCCGTCCGACAGCGCCTGCTCGGGGTTGGGGTGCACTTCGACCATGATGCCGTCCGCCCCTGCGGCGACTGCCGCGCGGGCCATCGGGATCACCTTCTCCCTGAGACCCGTGCCGTGTGACGGGTCCGCGATGATCGGCAGGTGCGACAGCTTGTGCACCACCGGAATGGCGGTGAGGTCGAATACGTTGCGGGTGGCGGTGTCGAACCCGCGGATGCCGCGCTCGCACAGAATGACGTCGTGGTTCCCTTCGGCCAGCACGTATTCGGCCGAGAGGAGCAGCTCTTCGATCGTCGCGGCCATGCCGCGCTTCAGGAGCACCGCCTTCTTTGCCCGGCCCGCCGCCTTGAGCAGCGAGGAGTTCTGCATGTTGCGGGCGCCGATCTGGATGATGTCCGCCACCTCGGCCACATAACCGACGCCTTCGGGATCCATGGCTTCGGTGCAGATGAGGAGGCCAGTCTCCTCGCGCGCCTTGGCGAGCAGCTTGAGCCCCGGCCGGCCCAGTCCCTGGAACGCGTAAGGAGAGGTGCGCGGCTTCCAGGCGCCGCCCCGCAGGATCACGGCCCCCGCCTCCTTCACCAGCCGTGCCGCATCGATGATCTGCCGTTCGTTCTCCACGGAGCAGGGACCCGCGATCGTCACGACCTCGGGGCCGCCGACCGTCACGCCGCCGGGAAGCCGCACGACGGTATTCTCCGCTTTCCACTCCCGGCTCACCTGCTTGTAGGGCTTGGTGACGTGGATGACGTCCTGGACGCCGGGGAGGCCCTCCAGCCTGGAGGCGTCGACCCGGCCGTCATTGCCCACGAGGCCGACGGCCGTGCGCTGCGCCCCCGGCATAGGCCGCGCCTTGTAGCCCATCTCCTCGATCACCGCGATGACGCGCCGGACTTCTTCTTCCGTCGCGCCGTGGCGCATCACGATCAGCACCGCTACTTCCCTCCGATGGTGAACCGGTCGCCGTCGCGGGCCGCGCTCACCCGCCCGGTGAACCGCGTCCCGGCCGCACGCGCCGGGTCCGAAGTCTCAACCGGAGGATAGAAGTGCGTCAAGACGAGCTGCCGTACCCTGGCGTCCCGGGCCAGCTCGCCCGCCTGCTCCGGGGTGAGATGGATGTCCATGGCCATCTCCTTGGGGAGCGAGCACTCCGCGAGCAGCAGGTCGGCGCCGGTAGCCCACCGGGCCAGCTCGCTCGAGGGTCCCGTGTCGCCCGTGTAGACCAGCCGGCCCTCCGGTGCCGTCAACGACAGCGCCACGCTCTCGGAGGTGTGGGGCACCGGGAAGGTCTCGAGGCTCACCTCGGCGTCGAGCGGGAACGGCTCGCCGTTCTGAACGTCGAGGATGCCGATCGGGAAACCGGGGTCCAGCAGCCACGGCCCGTATCCCTCGGCGAGCTGCTTCACGAGCCGCACCACACCGCGGGGGCCGAGGATCACCAGGGACTCCTGGCGCGGCGGCATCGTGGTGTACTTGAGGGCGTACACCAGCATCGGGAGCTCGCCCCAATGGTCCGGGTGGAAGTGCGACAGGACGACGTGGGTGATCTGGTGCCACGGTAGGCCGAATTGCGCGAGCCGGTGCAGGGCCCCCGCGCCGCAGTCGAACAGGATCTTGAGGTTGCCGCGACTCACCCAGTGGCAAGCCGATGTGCGGGTGGCCGACGGCGCGACCGTTCCGGTGCCGACGGTGACCAGCTCCACCTAGACCGGTTCCATCTGACCGAGTCGCACGCCGACGATGGTCGAAACGCCCGGCTCCTGCATGGTGACGCCGTACACGGCGTCGGCGGCTTGCATGGTACGGGGGTTGTGGGTAATGACGATGAACTGCGTCAGGTCCTTGAACTCCGCGAGCAGGCGCACGTAGCGGCCCACATTGGCGTCGTCGAGGGGCGCGTCCACCTCATCGAGCAGACAGAAGGGACTCGGCTTGGTGAGGAAGATCGCGAACAAGAGCGACACGGCGACCAGCGTGCGCTCACCGGACGAGAGCAGGTGGATCCGCTGCGTGCGCTTGCCGCGCGGTGCCGCGTGGATCTCGATCTCGCTCTCGAGCGGCTCGTCCTCGTTCGCGAGCCGCACGTCGCATTCGCCGCCGCCGAACAGCGTCTGGAACACCGTGCGGAAGTTCTCCCGCACCTTGCCGAACGAGTCGAGGAACATCGCCTTCGCGGTCTGGTCGATCTCGCGCGCGGCCTGCTGGAGCGACTGGCGCGCCGCGAGGAGGTCATCCCGCTGCGTCATCAGGAACTCGAGGCGCTTGACCTCTTCTCCGTGCTCGTCCACCGCGAGGGCGTTGACGGGTCCGACCGCGTCGATCGCCGCCCGCAACCGCTCGTCCTCCTGGCGCAGCCACTCGAGATCGCCGGTGACCTCGGGCGCATCGGCGAGCAGCTGATCGAGGGGCTTGCGCCATTCGGCCTCGACTCGCGCGACGAGCCCGCGCCGGCGGCCCATGATCTCCATGCGCTCGAGCTCGAGTTTGTGCTCCTCCGCGCCACGCGCATCGAGCGCCTTGCGCACGTCCTCGAGCGCGGACTCCGTCTGCGCGACACGTGCCTCCGCCGCCTCGACCTGAACCCCGGCGTCGCCGGCGGCGTCCTCCAGCGCCACGAGCGCCAGGCGGCGCTCCTTGAGCTGGTCCTCCCACTGGGTGCGCTGTGCCGTGAGGGTCGCGGTATCGTGCTCGAGCGCGCTCATCTCTTCGGCCAGCGTCGCGGATTGGCGTCGCGCTTCGGCGGCCTCCGCCGCGGCGCGGCCGGCCCGCTCGCGCGCGGCGCCGAGCCGCGCCTCGACCTGCGCCGCATCCACCTGCCACCGCACCCGTTGCTCCCGCGTTGCTTCCTGCTGCCCCTCGAGGTCGAGCAGCCGGGCGCGCTCTCGACCCAACCGCTCGTCGAGGCGGACGCGCTCGACTTCATGCCGCTCGAGGTCCGCATGCAGCGCCTCGAGCCGGGCTTCCACTTCGGCCAACCGCGCCGACAGCCGCTCGACCTGCGTGGTCGCGTCGGCCGCCTCGCGCTGGGCGTGGGCGGCGGCGCGCTCGGCATCGTCCTTCAACGCGCCAGCCTCGAGCTCCTGTTGGCGGGCCCGCTCCGCCGCTTCACCCGCAGCCGCGAACGCCGCCTCGGCGGCGGCGAGCTCGGCGAGGGTTGCCTCCAACGTCGTGGCGGTGCCGCCCCGGCGCGCCTCCGCCTCTCGCACTTCCTGTGCGAGCGCTTCGAGCTCGGCGCGACGCTCCAGCGGCCCCCCACCCGCCGCCGTGGGTCCCGCCAGAAACACCGCGCCGTTGGCCCGTCGCAGCGCGCGTCCCCCCCCTCCTCCCTCCCCGGCCTCCAGGACTTCGTGGCCGGCGAGCAGCGCGTGCACCCACGCTGCCGCCGGGCCGTCCACGCGCAGGTCGTCCTTGAGGGGATGGCCGTCCGCGGCCAGACGCGGTCCGGGCACACTCGGCAGGAGCACCAGCGGCCCCGGCTGCGCCTGCTCGTGCCAGCGGCGGATCGCCTCTACGGCGGGGGTATCGCGCACCAGGACGGCGTGCAGCCATTCGCCCAACAGCTGTTCGGCGAGCACCGCGTCGCGCCGGCTGGTGCGCACGAAGTCCGACAGCGGCCCGATCACCGCGTCGCCGAACCGCGCCCGCTCCTTGAGCAGCGCCTGGGCCGCCGGGGCAAGCCCCACGCGCTCGCGCTCGAGCTCGGCGAGAGCGTCGCGCCGCGCCGTCACCTGCGCGAGGGCCCCCTCAGCCTGGCGGCGTGCCGCGCGACCATGCGTCTCTTGCTCCTTGAGTTCGGCCACGCGCCTGCGCGCTTGCTCCAGACCGGCCGCCGCCTGCCCCGCGGCGCGCGCTAGCCCCGCCGCCTCCTGCGCCCGCGTGCCCACGGTGGCCGTCGCCGCCCACTCGGTCTCCGCGCGCCGGGCCCGCTCCTGGGACGCGTCGGCGAGCTGTTGTCCCAGCTCCGCCCGCTCCCGCTCCAGCGCCGCGCGCTCGCCCTCGAGCGCTCGGAACGCCTCCGCCCGCCGCTGCAGGTCCTCCTCGAGCTCGCGCACCGCCACGCGCTGCGCCAGCAGCCGGTCGCGCCCCTCTTGCTCGAGTGTCGTGCGGCCCGCCAGCTCCTGCCCGACCGACGCGAGGTCCCGCTCCGCCGCGTCGCACTCCGCGGCGGCCGCGGCGCGCTCCCGTTCCGCCTGGAGCGCGCGCGCGTCTTCCTGCTCCCGCCGCTGTGCCGCCGCGGTGCGCCGCTGGCCGGCGTTGCGCAGCCGCTCGGCGGCGAGCGCCAGGTCGCCCTCCAGCCGCCCCGTCTCGAGCTTCGCGTCGGCCAGGCGGCGCTCCACCTCTGTGCGGCGCGCCTCGGCCGTGTGGCGCGCCTGCACCCCCGCCTCCCGTTCCCGCTCCGCCCCCTCCAGCCGGGCCCGCTCGCCGGGCAGGGCCGCCGCCAGCTGCTCGGCCCGCTGGCCCAGTCCGCCCAGCGTCAGATCGAAGTCCTCGAGCTCGCGGCGCACCAGGGTGAGCGCGACGCCGAAACGCTCGTCGATCATCTTGCCGTAGCGCTCCGCCTTGCCGCGCTGGCGCGCCAGGCTCCGGACCTGCGTCTGCACCTCGCTGACCAGGTCTTCGAGCCGGGCGAGATCCGCCGCCGTCTCTTCGAGCCGCCGCTCGGTGCTGGTCTTGCGATCGCGGTACAGCCCGATCCCCGCTGCCTCTTCGAACAGGGCGCGCCGCTCTTCCGCCTTCTCGGAGAGCAGCGCTTCGATCATCCTTGCCTCCATCACCACGGCGGCGTCGGCGCCCAGGCCGGTGCCGCGCAGCAGGTCTTGCACGTCACGCAGCCGCACCGCCGAGCGATTGAGCAGGTACTCGCTCTGCCCCGAGCGGGAGAGCCGGCGTGTGACCACGACTTCCTGATACGCGATCGGGAGCGTGCCGTCGGAGTTGTCGAACACCAGTGAGACTTCCGCCACGTTCACCGGGCGGCGCCCCGTCGAGCCCTGAAAGATGACGTCTTCCATCTTGCCGCCACGCAGCAAGCGCGGGGACTGCTCGCCCAGGACCCAACGGACGGCATCGGAGATGTTGGACTTGCCGCAGCCGTTCGGACCCACGATGGCGGTGACGCCCGCCTCGAACGGCAGCTCGACCGCGCCCGCGAACGACTTGAAGCCCGACAACTCGAGCCGGGTCAGTCTCATGGAGTGGTCCCTTCCCCCATCCGAGTGACGAGAGTGGCCTGAACGCCGGCCCGCTTGAGCCGCGCTTCGAGGAAGCTGGCTTGCTCGGGCGTCTCGAACGCACCCGCCAGCAAGCGCGAACCTGTGCCCCACGGCACGGCCGGAATGCCGCGCGCCCGCAGGGTCCGGACCGTAGGCGCGCGGTCGCTTAGCGAGAACGAATACGGCGCCCGCAGCACATCTCCCTGGCCGCGCGTGGCGAGGCCGTGCTTCCACAACCCGGTGCGGGCGGCGACGGCGGAGTCGCGGGTCGGGAAGGCGCCGGCCAGCACGCGATACCACACGGCGCTCCCCCGGCGATCGTCCAGTGCGATCGGGGTGACGAACGGCGTGACCCCCCCCTCCGCCGCCAGGCGGTCGGCGAGGGCGAGCGCCTTGTCGAGTCGCGCATACGCGGCGAGCTGCACGGTCCAGCCGAGCGAATCGATGCGGGGAGGGGCCGGCGCGGCCGCCACCGGTCGAGCCCGCACCGGCGCCGCCGCAGCGGGGGCGGGGGCGGGAGCGGGTGCCCGGCGTTGCTCGGCGCCGCGGGCCAGCAGCGCCCAGCTGCCGGCCGCGCCGGCCGCGAGCGTCGCGGCCACGACCACCGGGCGAGCCAGCCGATAGGGCGGGCGCGGCACCGAGGCCGAGATGCGTCCCGGTGGGGGCGCCACGGCTCGCCGGTCAGGCACCGGCGCCGCCGCCGGGGTCCAGCGGTCGCGCACCACGCCCAGCAGCGGGACGCCGCGCTCCATTACGGCCGTGATCCCCTGACCGATGGACGACTCGGGCTCGTAGCCGTCGGGCGACAGCACGATCAATCCGTCCGGGACGGCGGAGAGTCGGGCGAGAGCGCCGGCGGAGAGATACAACAGCAGCAGCGCGTCCTCGACCCGGAAGCCGCCGTGCAGCTTCTTCCAACGCGGATTCGCGAACAGGTCACCGGCGTGCGCGGTCACGGTCCCCGCGGCGATGAAGAACACGCGGTCGATCTCGTGCGCCGCCTTGGTGAGCGACACATCGTACTCGAACGCGTCCACGATCCCCTCGGTCGGCGTGAGGCCGACCGTCTCGTGGAGCATCGGCTGCTCCAGCCACAGATCCACGAGGGCGATGCGCCGATTGCTCAGCGCCGCGGCGCGGGCCACGTCCCACGCAGCGCCCGCGGCCCACTTCAAATCGCCCGTCGCCGGGACCAGCGCGACGAGCGCTTGTCCGGTGACCAGCGACGGCACCAGCGCGTCGAGGCGCGAACGTGGCAGCGGCCGGACGGTCACGGTGTCGGCTGGTAGATCCAGAACGGGCGGCCGAGCTTGCGGCCGATGCCCTCGGCCTGCGCGCGCGTGGGGTACGGCCCGAGCACCACGCGGTAGCCGTCGTCGGGATTGCGGGGCTGGAGCACGCGCGCCGCGAGCCCCGCGCGGGTGAGCTGCTGCGCCATCTCCGACGACCACGCCTCGTTCTGCGATGTCGACACTTGCACGTACATCGGTCCCTCGGGTCCCGCCGTATCGGAGGCCGCGCCCTGGTCGGGCTGCGCGCCCGCGTCTCCAAACGCGCCGCGATACGCGCCGCGGGGCCGCCACCCGGTGAGCATCCACAAGTCCGCCCCGCCTCCCTTCACGCGTCCCGTCGCCGCAAGCGAGTCGGGCCGATACGCGACCACATCGTCCCCCTGGCGCACGAGCAGGGCGCCGTCCGGGGCGATGGCCGGCAGGTCCGTGCGCCAGGCGCTCGCCAGCGTCCCGACCAGCCGTTTCACCGGGAGGTCCACCACAAAGACCGAGTCTCCCGCGGCCGGCTTGGCCAGCAACCAGCGTCCCAGCGGGTCGAGCCGGATGGTTGCCGCGGGCAACGGGAGTGCGATGCCGTCGATCTCCTCGTGGTCGTAGCGGTCGATTGCCGCCAGGCCGGGCTCGGTGCGTCGAGCGACGTAGATGCGATGGCCCGAGGGCGAGAACACCAGCGCGCGCGGGTGATCGGACAGCCGGACGAAGGCGGCCTCGCGCCGGCCGAGCGGGTCCATGAGGACTATGCCTGAGTCGGCGGCTACGCCGACCAGGTCGCCCCAACGGGTCGCCGCCACGTCGCTCCCGGCCGGCAGTGGTCGAGTGGTGGGCGGTTGATCGGCGGCGGCGGTGATGAGCGCCGGTGCGTCGGCCACGACGAGGCGTTGGTCGGCGGCCCCGAACAGCTGCAGCGGTACGCCGGGGAGGGGCTGCGGCCAGGCGACCCGTACCCGCCGCGCGAGCGTCACAACCCGCCGCTTCGCGTCTACAGTATAGAGAGTGCCGTCCGGACCCAGCGTCGCCTGCTCGATGCCCGAAGCCACGGTGTCGACGCGGGCACTCCCGAGGTCGAGTGCGAGGACGTCGCTTTTCGGGCTCGTGGTGCTCGTGTCTTTCTTGGCGCGCGCGTTTTTCTTCGAGCTCGTGTCTTTCGTGGCGGTCGTGACGTAGAGGAATTCCGCTTCGGTGTCGAGGCCGATCACCCGGGTGACCGGAGGGAGCTTGCCGCGAATCGCGGTGGGGATCTCCACCATGGTGGGGAGGCGATACACCCGGGGGGCACCCCCTTTTGTCGGGATGCGGATGGCGACGCCGGCGGTACGGGCGGCTCCGGCGGCTGCTCGGCTAACCGCTTGCTTGGCAGGCGGTTGCGGCGACTGCGCCGCGGGCGCCCGGGACCGACAGCCCCCGAGCGCTAGGCTGATGAGGAGGAGGTAGCGGGTACGCAAATGGCCTCGCCGGACAAGATAGGCAACCGGCGAGGCCATGACAAGTGTTTTAGCGATGCGGAGTTAGAACGTTGGGCCGAGGCTAATCGTCCAGTAGGGGTTGTTGTGGGGCCGGCTCAGGGGCTTGGTGTAGTCGAACCGCAGCACCACGAAGCCGAGGAAGTTCATCCGGATCGACCCGCCCCAGCTGCGGAGCGGCGCGCGCACGGTCTCGGGATCCTCGCTGCTCGCCCGGCTCCATACGACCTTCGAGTTGGAGTCCCAGGCGAGCCCGGCGTCGTAGAAAATGGCGCCCTCGATCGGGGGGAGCCCAACCGGAAGGAACCCGAGCACGAGGCTGCGGGTCAGCGGGAAGCGCAGCTCCGCGTTCGCCACGGCGATACGCGAGCCGATGAGCTGGTCGAGCTCAGGGCAGCTGCTCTGGGTGGAGCTGCTGAGACACTCGTTGTTGATCATTGACCCGGCGGTGTAGCCACGGAGCAGCTCCGTGTTCCCGAGGAACTGTTGGAACAGGTCGGCGTCGCGCCCGAAGCGACCGAAGAACACGCCCCGCACAGCCAGTGTGAACGGCCGTGCGAAGAAGTAGCGCCGCCAGTCGACCAGGCCCGAAGTGAATTTCCACGCGCCGAAGCTGGGGGAGGCCTCGAGCCGCCAGCGGGACCCCGCGAACGGTCCCACCCATCCGAACAGCGAGTTGTCGTGGACCAGCGCGAGCTGGGGACCGTAGTAGCTCACGGACGCGCCGTTGTCGGTCACGGGGTCCGCGACGCCCAGGACGTTCCCGAACCCATCCACCAGGTAATCCTGCCTGAGGACCGCCTGACTGATGTTGGAGAAGTGCGCGCCTATCTCCACGCGGGTGAAGCGGCTGAACGGATAGAAGCCCTGCGCGAACACATCCCGGATCACGAAGCGTTCGATCCGCGGCGTGAGGATGAAGGTGCCGTCGCCGTTGTCTACCACGCTCGTGGGCAGGTAGTAGTACAGCGGCTGCTGCGAGCCGCCGAACGCCCAGTTGAGGCGGTGCGCCTGGTTGATGTAGGCCGCGAGCACCTGGGCTTCGCTCAGACGGCCGTTCACCGAGCCCGAGAACACCATCGTGTGGTTGCCGAGGATGTCCGACAGCGAAACGGCCGTGCCGCCGAAGAAGCCGCGGCCGAAGTTATCCCGCTCGTAGCCGATGGTCGGCCGCGCCACGTAGTCCGGGCTGAACCGCGTGCGATAAGGCCGGAATGTGAACTCGCTCGTGTCCGGCAGGGCGGGCGATGAGTCGATGAGGGTCTTCACCGATACGGGCGCGGGTCCGGCGCCGCTGTCGGGGGCCTGCGGCGCGGTGCCGGAAGCCCGGAACCCGGCGGGCGAGCGATACACCGACGTGGCGGCACGGGGCTCCGAGTCGGCGGGCGCCGCAGCGGCGGTCGCGACCGGCGTCGGCCCAGCGAGCGCCCGGCGCTGGGCGGCGAGCAGCGACGTCACCGGCGGCGTGGCGGGTGCCTGGTACGGCTGCCGTTTGAGGGAGCGGGGGTTGTCCACCGCGTACACGTTGTATTCGCCGTCCTCATAGTAGGCGAACGCGAGGCGATCGGCCTCGTGCGCCCAGGAGAGGCACGGCGAGAGCGCCGTGATGCCGGAGACTCCCGTGAACACGTCGGTGAGCTGGTAGATCTTCCCGTCGGACAGGTCGTACAGGAAGATGTTGCTGATCCCGTTGCGATCGGAGACGAACGCCAGCGACCGGCCGTCCGGGGCCCAGGCGGGATTGATGTTCTTCCCCTGGTCCATGTGCCGCAGGATGTCGATCGAGCCGTTCTCGAGGTGCAGCAGGGCGATCCGCAGGTTGCCGAACTTGAGAGCCGCGAAGTCGGTCGCCGGGCTGCGGTCGGTGACGAACGCGATGGTCTTCCCGTCGGGGGACCAGGACGGCTCGAGATCCGCGTACTTGTCGTTCGTCAGGCGGTGGAGATTCGAACCGTCGGCGTTCACGACGAACAGGTCCGACAGGCCGCCGTCGTATCCGGTGAACACCAGCTGCTTCCCGTCGGGCGACCACGACGGCGTGGTGAGCCCGTTCAGCGGGACGCGAATGCGCCGCACCTCCTCGTCCTTCTTCACATCGAGGATTACGAGATCGTCGCGGTCCTTGCGCTTGGCGGCGATCGCGAAATAGTGCCCGTCGGGCGAGAACGAGCCGGACGAGTTGATGAAACGGAGGCTCTCGTAGTTCGAGTTCAGGGTGGACTTCACAAGCCGCCGTTTGACCCGGCCCGTTTCCGCGTCGGCCAGGTAGAGATCCACGAAGAAGGAATTCTTCTCACTGAAGTACGCGATCTCGCGCCCGTCGGGTGACAGGGCAGGGGCGAGGTGCAGCGTGCCTTCGGAGCGCTTCTGGGTGAGCAGCGGCTGGGCGATGCGGCGCGCCCGGTAGTGGTCGGCGAGCTGGGGCAGATAGGTCGTCTGCACCGCGTCGCGCCACTCGCTCGACAGATCGTCCAGCGTGACGCCGAGCGACCGCTTGAAGCCGCCCTCGACGCCGCTCGACACCGACGCCTGGAGGATCTGCCCGATCGCCTCGTCGCCCCACTTCTCCCCAACGTAGGCCAGCAGCGCGTGGCCGAACCGGTAGGGGAAGATCCGTGGGTCGTACGTCATCTCCTCGACAGTCGGCAGGTGGCCTTCCAGCGAGGCGTCCCGCAGCCACATGGACGTGAGCGGATCGATCGGGCCGATGGAGAGATACTCCGCCATGCCTTCCATGAACCAGCCGGGGAGGTTGGCGTTCACCAGCGTCTGCACGCCGGCCCCGATGCGGCCGCGGCTGATCACGTCATACTGGAACTGGTGCACCATCTCGTGACCCAGCACGTGCTCCAGGTCGGCGTAGGAGCCGGTGAAGGGCAGCACCATCCGGTGCTTGAAGAATTCCGTGAACCCGCCCGTTCCCTCGCCGAGGTCTTCGCCGGTCGTGTTGGTCTGCTGGAAGTCGGACTGCGACGCGTACAGGATGATCGGCTTCCGGCCCTGGAACTGGTGGTGCAGGATGCGGGACAGGCGGGCGTACCACCGCTCGGCCATGCGCGCGGCGTCGAGAGCCGCCGTCCGCTCGGCCGGATAGTAGTAGATCTCGAAGTGCTCGGTTTGGATGATCCGGAAATCGAAGGCCTGGTACTGGACCTTGTTCTGCCCGAAGTACTGCGCTGCGAGCGGCGCCGCGCCGAACAGCGCGAGCGCCGCCGCGATCCCGCCGATGCGTCGCATGACCATCATCCTTTCGACCCGCTGTCCGGGGTGCCCGCCGCCAGCACGGGTGCATCGCTCCACAGACGCTCGAGCTGATAGAACTCCCGCAAGTCCGGATGGAAGACGTGCACCACGAAATCCACGTAGTCCAACAGCACCCATCGGCCCTGTGTCAGCCCCTCGACATGATGCGGCACGACCCCGCGCGGCGCCAGCGCTTCCATGAGGTGCTCCGCCATGCCCCGCACGTGGGCGTCCGACGTGCCCGAAACGATGACGAAGTAGTCGGCCGCGGCGGTCAGGCCTCGCAGATCAAGCACCGTCGGGTCGATCGCCTTGCGGTCGGCGAGCGCGGCCGTCACCAGTCGGAGGGCTGCCAACGCGTCCCCCCCCTCCGCACGCCCTGCCGGGCGCCCGCTCCGTCTGGTAGTCATAGCGTGCCTGTCACCCGTTTGTTCCGTCCTCCCGCGGCCGCTATTCCTTCACCACGCTCACCTGGATTTCGGGGCGCACGTCGGGATGCAGTTTGATACCGACGCGAAACTCGCCCAGCTCCCGGATCGGCTCGGGCAGATCCACCCGGCGCTTGTCGACGTGGATCCCGAGCTCCTCCAGCTTGCGCTGCACGTCGCTCGCGGTGACCGAGCCATACAGCTTGTCCTCTTCACCCACTTTCACCGCGAAGCTGAGGTGGACCTCCGCGATGCGGGTCGCCTCGGTTTCCGCGGCGCCCTTCTCGGCCGCGCGCTGCTTCGCGATGCGCTGCCCCTCGTAAGCGATCTTCTTCTTGTTGGCCTCGGTCGCCGGGTAGGCGAGACCCTTCGGCAGGAGGTAATTGCGCGCGTAGCCGTCCTTGACCTTGACCACGTCGCCCGCCGCGCCAAGATGCTGCACGTCTTCTCGCAGAATGACTTCCATAGTCCGTCGTTCCTCTCAATGGTTCAAACCGGCCGCGGAGAGCGGCGTGCGCGCGATCAGGGCGTGGCCGCGCCAGGCCAGCGCCATCCCCACCAGGCTCTCGACCACCAGCCAGAGCGGCCATGCCGCGAGCACGCGCACAGCGGGCTCGAATGCCGGATACAGACCAGGTGCCACCTCGACCACGTATCGCATGGCCCGGCTCGCGTCCCGCGTTGCCTCCCACTGCACTTCGGTCCAGAGCGCCGGCCCCGCCTGGGTACGAGCCACCAGTACCGTGACGCCTGCGGCGGCGTACAGGCAGGCGCGCAGGGCGAGCGGCCAGAAGCCCGTGCGGGAGAGCTTCGCGCCGGCAGCGAACGCCACGGTCACCAGCACGATCCAGGTGCGACTCACCGCGTCGAACACGCCGTGCTCCGGAGCGGCCAGGAGCGCGACCCCGGCGCCCCCCGCGAGCGCCACCGTCACCCACTCACCGCGCGTCCCGGGCTGCGCGGCCATCAGGAGCGCGGCCAGCGGCAGCGCCACGAGACTCACCGGCGCCAGGGCGGCGAACACCAGCACGCCGACCGCGAGGCGCCAGCGACTCAGCCGACGTACCCCTTGATATACGGCAGCAGGGCGAGCTGGCGCGCCCGCTTGATCGCGGTGGCGAGCTGGCGCTGATGTCGCGCGCACATGCCCGACAACCGGCTCGGGAGAATCTTGCCGCGCTCGGTGAGAAAGCGGCCGAGCGTGCGATCGTCCTTGTAGTCGAGCACCCGCACCCCGGATTCGCAC
>Ga0207665_10001420_pt1 | contig 16110 bp, 18 predicted proteins | sample LARL112metaG_FD_184351 | JGI IMG/M metagenome (GOLD analysis project Ga0207665, IMG submission 184351) | Corn, switchgrass and miscanthus rhizosphere microbial communities from Kellogg Biological Station, Michigan, USA - LAR L11-2 metaG... | ecosystem: Host-associated > Plants > Roots >...
GGCGGGGATCAGGAGGACGACGATCGCGAGCGCGAGCGCGGCGCCGTAGAGGACTTGGAAGTTGTCCTCGAGCGTCTGCCAGACCACGGCGCGCTACTTCGTTCCGTAGAGCCGGTCGCCTGCGTCACCGAGCCCCGGGACGATGAAGCCCCGCTCGTTCAGGCCGCGGTCGATCGCCGCGCAGACGATGTGGACGTCGGGATGGAGCGCGTGCAGGTGCTCGATCCCCTCGGGCGCGGCGACGAGGCAGACGAGCGTCACCGTCTGCGCGCCCGCCTCCTTCACGGTCGCGATGGCGGCGGCGCTCGAGTTCCCGGTCGCGAGCATCGGGTCGAGGACGATCGCGTCGCGCTGTTCGAGGTCGACGGGCAGCTTCACGTAGTACTCGACCGGCTCGAGTGTCTCCTCGTCGCGATACATGCCGATGAAGCCGACGCGCGCGCTCGAGACGAGCGAGAGCACGCCGTCGAGCATCCCGACGCCGGCCCGCAGCACCGGGCAGACGGCGACCTTCTTGCCTGAGATCCGGTGCGCCTCCATGCGCTCGAGCGGCGTCTCGATCTCGACCGTCTCGGTGGGCATGTCCTTCGTGGCCTCGTACACGAGGAGCAAGGTGAGCTCGTTCGCGAGCTTGCGGAAGTGAACCGTGGGCGTGTCCTTGTCGCGCAGGTACGAGAGCTTGTGCTGGACGAGCGGGTGCTTGACCTCGGTGAGGCGGCCCGTCGTGACCGGTGCGGTCATGCGAGGTACGACGTGAAGCCGCGGAAGCCCGGGTAGAGCGCGCGGCGGGCGCAGAGCGCGTCGACGCGTGGGACGAGCGACTCGAGGTCGGCGTCCGGCTCGAGCGCGTCGACGATGATCCGGCCGACCTCGCGGAAGTCCTCCTCGTCGAAGCCGCGCATCGTGCATGCCGGGGTGCCGAGCCGCAAGCCCGACGCGATCATCGGCGGCCGCTCGTCGAAGGGGATCGCGTTCCGGTTCGTCGTCACCTTGATGCTCTCGAGCCGCTCCTGCGCGTCTTTGCCCGACCACTGCGAGTCGCGCAGGTCGACGAGGAGCAGGTGCGTGTCGGTGCCGCCGGTGAGCACGTCGAGGCCGCCCTCGAGGAGCGTCTCGGCGAGCACGTCCGCGTTCGCGCGCACCTGCCGCTGGTAGTCGCGGAACGGCTCGGTCGCAGCGATCCGGAAGCACGCCGCCTTGGCCGCGATCGTGTGCATGAGCGGCCCGCCCTGCATCCCCGGGAAGACGGCGCGATCGAGGGCCTGTGCATGCTCCTCCTTGCAGAGGACGAACCCTGCGCGGGGGCCGGCGAGGGTCTTGTGCGTGGTCGAGGTGACGAAGTCGGAGTGCGGCACCGGGTTCGGGTGCAGGCCCGCCGCGACGAGGCCGGCGAAGTGCGCCATGTCGGTGACGAGATAGGCGCCGACCTCGTCTGCGATCTCGCGGAACCTGTCCGCCTCGACCGTGCGCGGATAGGCCGAGCCGCCCGCGATGACCAGCTTCGGCCGGTGCTCTTTGGCGAGGCGGAGCACCTCGTCGTAGTCGACGACCATCGTCTCGCGATCGACGTGGTAATGGACGATCGTGTAGAGCCGACCGGAGAAGTTCACCTTGAGCCCGTGCGTGAGGTGGCCGCCGTGGTCGAGGCTCAGCGAGAGGATCGTGTCGCCCGGCTGGAGGACGGCGGAGTAGGCGGCCATGTTCGCCTGCGCACCCGCGTGCGGCTGGACGTTCGCGTGCTCGGCGCCGAAGAGCGACTTCGCGCGGTCGATCGCGGTCTGCTCGATCTCGTCCACGACTTCGCAGCCGCCGTAGTAGCGCTTCCGGGGCAGGCCCTCGGCGTACTTGTTCGTCGGCGTCGAGCCGACCGCCTCGAGGATCGACGGCCACGTGAAGTTCTCCGACGCGATGAGCTCGATCTGGCCCCGCTGGCGGTCGGCCTCGCGCTCGAGCAGCGCGGCGATCTCCGGGTCGACGTCGGCGAGGCCGGCGGTGCGAAGGTGGTCGATCGTTTCCTGCGCTACGGCCATGGCGCCAGCTCCTCTCAGGGGTTTCGTCGGAGGATACTGCTCGGCTCGAACGGCCCGGCGCCCTCGCGGAGCACCTTCGGTTCGTCGCCGGTGAGGTCGACCACCGTGGAGGCGATCCCCAGCAGCTCGCCACCGTCGATCTCCGCCGCGGCGGCTTCGCGCAGCTCGCGCGGGACCTCGTCGAGCCGGCGCGGGTCGGGGCCGCCGGGGAGGTTCGCGCTCGTCGCGACGACCGGGCCGGCGCGGCGGAGCACCTCGGCCGCCTCGCCGGTCAGAGTCGGCACGCGGACGCCGATCGACTCCGGCCGCTCGCCGGTCAGCCAGGCGAAGCGCCCGGCCGGGTTCGGCACGACGAGCGTGTACGGACCGGGCAGAAGTGCGCGCACGATTCGCTCCGGCAGCTCCGGGACGGCCTCGAGCAGCGCCTCGACGTCGCCGGCGAGAAGCGCCGTCGGCTGCGCCCCCGGGCGCCCCTTCAGGCGGTAGAGCCGCTCGACCGCCTCGGCGAAGGAGGCGGTCGTGCAGAGCCCGTAGACCGTGTCGGTCGGGAGGAGCACCGGCAGCCCCGCTTGGATCGCGTCGACCGCGCGCTCGATCACCGCCGCCCCTCCACGACGCGCTCCTTTCCGGCCAGGTCCTGCGTAACGCAGACGTCGTCGTAGGCGAGCTCCCGGAGCTCGCGCGCGACAGCCGCCGCCTGCCGCGGCGCGACCTCGAGGACGAGGAACTCCGTCCGCGCGGCGCGCGCCAGCTCCTGCTGGAAGCCCTCGCCGGCAAGGGCGCCGCGCGGCTCCCAGTCGCGGATCTCGGGCTGGAGCGCCTCGAGCTCCTCCGGCGCGACGTACGGCGGGTTCGAGACGACGAGGTCCCAGCCCTCCGCGGCGACCTCCATCCCGCCCCGCCGCAGCTCGAGCGCGAGGCCGGTCCGTTCCGCGTTCTCGCGCGCGAGGGCCAGGGCCTCCTCGGACACGTCGACGCCGGTCACGTTTGCGTCCAGGTGCTCGTCGGTAAGCGCCAGCGCGATCGCGCCGCAGCCGACGCCGACGTCGAGGACGCGCGGCGCGCGACGGCCGGCGAGGAGCGCGAGGCAGCGCTCGACGACGATCTCCGTCTCCGGCCGCGGGACGAGAGCGCGCCGGTCGGTCGTCAGCGTGAGCCGCCGGAAGCCCCACTCGCCGAGGACGTAGGCGAGCGGCTCGCGGGCCTCGCGCCGGGCGAGGAGCGCCTCGAACCCGGCCGGCACGGCCCCCTCCGGCGCCGCGAAGAGCTGCGTCCGCGTCGCGCCGAGCGCGTGGGCTAGGAGGAGCTCCGCGTCGAGCCGCGGTGTCTCGATTCCGGCGTGCGCCAGCCGCTCCTCGGCCGCCCGCAGCGCCTCGCGCACCGTCACTCGAGCGAGGCCCGCTGCTCCTCGGCGGCGAGCGCGTTGGTGAACTCGCCGAGCTGGCCCTCGAGGACGCGGTCGAGCTGGTGCACCGTCAGCTTGATCCGGTGGTCGGTGACCCGGTTCTCGGGGAAGTTGTAGGTGCGGATCTTCTCGGAGCGGTCGCCGCTTCCGATCTGTGACCGGCGCGCCGCGTCGAGCTCGGCCTGCTGGCGCTCCCGCTCGCGCTCGTACAGGCGGGCGCGCAGGACGCGGAGGGCCTTCTGGCGGTTCTGGAGCTGCGACTTCTCGTCCTGCATGGACACGACGATCCCGGTCGGGAGGTGCGTGATCCGCACCGCCGAGTCGGTCGTGTTCACGCTCTGCCCGCCGGGGCCGGTCGAGCGGTAGACGTCGATCTTCAGGTCGTTCGGGTCGAGCAGTCCCTCGAGGTCGACCTCCTCCGCCTCGGGCATGACCGCGACCGTCGCCGTCGAGGTGTGGATGCGGCCCTGCGACTCGGTCTCCGGGACGCGCTGCACACGGTGCGTCCCGCCCTCGAACTTGAACACGGAGTACGCGCCTTCGCCCTTGACCGCGAAGGTGACCTCCTTGAAGCCGGAGCCGTCGTTCGGGCTCGAGCCGAGGTCCTCGACCTTGAAGCGGCGCGCCTCCGCGTAGCGGGTCAGCATCCGGTAGAGGTCGCCTGCCCAGAGCGCGGCCTCGTCGCCGCCGACGCCCTGGCGGATCTCGACGATGACGTCCTTGCTGTCGGCCGGGTCCTTGGGCGCGAGCGCGAGCCGCAGCTCCTCCTCGAGCTCGGCGAGCCGCTGCTCGGTCTCGGGGACGAGCTCGCGGAGCTCCGGCTCGCCGCGCGCCGCCTCGAGGTCGTCGCGCGTGCTCCGCCACTCCTGGGCCAGCTTGTGCGGGCCTTCGAGCTCCTTCAGGCGTCGCCCGACCTCCGCCGCCTCGCGGTGGTCGTTGTAGACCGCGGGGTCGCTCATCCGCTCCTGCGTCTCGCGGTAGGAGCGCTCGAGGTCCGCGACGAGCTCGTCGATGCCGGCCATCCGGCTAAGGGTAGTGGCGGAGGCCGCTACTGAAGCCGCGCGTCGAGCTCGAGCTCCACGTTCCCCTTCAGCGCCGACGAGACCGGGCAGTTCTCCTTCGCGTCCTCCGCGGCCTTGCGGAAGCCGTCCTCGTCGAGGCCTGGAACCGACCCCGTCACCGTCAGAGCCGACTTCGTGATCCCGGTGCCGGGGACGAAGGTGACGGTCGCCGATGTCTCGAGCCGCTCGGGCGCGTGGCCGTCCTGCGCCAGCCCGTGCGAGAGCGCCATCGCGAAGCACGCCGCGTGCGCGGCCGCGATCAGCTCCTCCGGGCTCGTCTTGCCCTGCGCGTCCTCGGCGCGGTTCGCCCAGTCGACCTCGAGCGGGCCGAGGACGCCGCTCGTCACCGACTCGATCGTCCCCTCGCCGCTCATCAGGTCGCCGTACCAGGTCACGCTTGCCTTGCGCTCGGTTGCCATTGCTCTACGCCTCCAGTCTCGCGTCGATCGTCACCTTCGCGCCCGCCGCGATCAGGCGGGAGAACGGGCAGCCAGCGTCGGCCGCCCGGACCGCCTCCTCGAACGCCTCCTGCGCGAGGCCCGGGGCCCGGGCCCGAACCGTCAACTGCGACTCGACGATCCGGTGCCCCTGCCCTTCCACCTCGTCCAGGACGACGTTCGCGCTGACCGCGATGCGCGCGTCCTGCTCTCGAAGCTCACCGGCGAGCGACATCGCGAAACAGCCGGCGTGCGCGGCGGCGAGGAGCTCCTCGGGGCTCGTCGTCTCGGCGCGCTGCGCCACGCGCGACGCCGCTGAGTACGGCAGCTCCGCGAACGCGCCCGACGGGGCCGTGATGTGGCCCTCCCCGCGGGCCAGGTTCCCGTTCCAGGTGACCTCGGCGTGCCGCTCGACGTGAGGCACTCAGGCCATCACTTCGACCCGAGCGGCCTCGGGTGCGGCGTGCCCTTCGAGCTCGAGCACGTCGCGCAGGGCGCGGATCGACACCTCGAGCTGGTCGAGCGTCGGCTCGCGCGTCGTCAGGCGCTGGAGCCAGAGCCCGGGCGCGAGGAGCGCCATCAGCACGCGGTTCCCGGTGTGCTTGCCGGCGAAGCGGATCAGCTCGTACGCGATTCCGGCGATGAGCGGCAGCAGCAGGACGCGCGTCGCGATCAGCCAGTACCAGTGCGGCCGGCCGAAGAAGGCGAAGACGAAGATCGCGATCACCATCACCCAGAGCAGGAAGGCGGTGCCGCAGCGCGGGTGGATGAGGCTGAAGCGCTGCACGCGCTCGGGCTCGAGCGGCTCGCCCGCCTCGTAGGCGTTGATCGCCTTGTGCTCGGCCGCGTGGTACTGGAAGACGCGCTTCAGGTCGGGGAGCAGCGAGATCAAGCCGAGGTAGGCGACGAAGAACGAGACGCGGATCACGCCCTCGACGATCACGAACCACCCGGCGTCGATGCCGATGAAGTCGGTGATCAGCGCCGGCGTGACCTTGAAGAGCGCGACCGCGAAGCCGATCGCGACCGCGAACGCGAAGATCAGCGCGCCGCGCGAGAGCTCGGTCGAGGGCTCCTCGTCCTCGGCCGCGTTCTCGTCCTGCGCCGCGTAGTTGGCGCTGATCGCGAGAGCGCGGAAGCCGATCGCGAGCGACTCGCCGAGCGCGACGACCCCGCGCACGATCGGGAGCCGGAGCAGCCGGTACTTGGCCATCGCGGACTCGATCGGGCGCTGCACCTGGGCGATCGCGCCGTTCGGCTTGCGGACGGCGACCGACCAGTTGGTCGCGCCCCGCATCATCACGCCCTCGAGGACGGCCTGTCCTCCGATCGGTGAGGCCATGGCGCTTACCCGCGCCGGGCGCCGCCGGCCTTCTCGAGCCGCCGCTGGAAGCGCTCGACGCGGCCGCCGGTGTCGAGGAGCTTCTGCTTGCCCGTGTAGAACGGGTGGCAGTTCGAGCAGATCTCGACGTGCAGCTCGGGCTTCGTCGATCGCGTCTGGAACGTGTTCCCGCACGAGCAGGTGACCGTCGCCAGGACGTACTCGGGATGGATGCCAGCCTTCATCGCTCGGCCAGGATAGCAACGGCGGTTTCGCCTACCACTACCGCGCACCGGGCTGGATGTCGGCGAGCCTCTGGTTGATCAGGCGAAGCGTCGGGGCATTCACGCGCTTGGAGCCCAGCTGCACCCAGATCTCGAGCCGGCGGCCGACGACGGTGACACCGCGCCGAGCAAACGCGTGTGAGCTCGGGACGCCCTCGAATCCCGACGTGAAGTCTTGCCGTCTGATAGCGAGCGGGAGCCGACCGGCCCGAAACCGCGGGCCGCGGTTGGCTCGCGTCCAGTCGATCACCGTGATGAGGATGGCTCGCGGCGGCCACGAGCCGCCCGCGTTGCCGTAGTTGCTCGTCGCGGGCGGAAGCGGGAAGTTCCCGAGGTTCACGGCCGGCAGCGCGGGCTTCGCGGCGGGAACGACGCGTCCTCTCCACCCCGGTGCAACGCGGACGCTGAAGCCGCTGCCGTGGATCAGTCGCGTCGCTGCAGGCGACGCGTACGCCGCGGTGATCGCGGCGACCGCCGTGCAGCTCGAGACGACGAGGATTCGGACCGGTCCCGTAGGTCGCATACGCCGTCCGCGATCGTGCAGGTCCTCCCGGTTAGGCCGAAGCCAGGATCTCCGCGGCCGTCCCGGGGGCCACGTTCCCGCCGGAGACGACGGCGGCGACCTTCGCGCCCGGCTCGAGCTCGACCTTTCCGGCCAGGAGCGCGGCCGCGGTCGCGGCTCCGGCGACCTCGCAGGCGAGCTTCATCCGGCCGTACATGAAGCGGAAGCCCTCCTTCAGGTCGTCCTCGGTGACGAGCACGGACTCGATCCCGAGGGCGGAGCAGATCTTCACGCAGTTGCCGCCCGCGTACGGGCCGTTCAGGCCGTCGGCGATGGAGAGGGCCTCGACGGTCACCGGCTCGCCGGCCTTCAGGCTCTCGTGCAGCGCACGCGAGAGCTCGGGTTCGATCGCGACGACGCGCGCGTCGGGACGCAGGCCCTTCACGGCCGTGGCGACCCCGGACACGAGCCCGCCGCCTCCGACCTGCACGAGGACGACCTCGACGTCGGGAAGGTCCTCGACGATCTCGAGCCCGACCGTCCCCTGCCCGGCCATCACGAGCGGGTCGTCGTAGGGGTGGACGAGCGTGCGGCCGGTCTCTTCGATCAGCGCGTCGAGCCGCTCGAAGGCGGTCGGGATGTCGGGCGCCTCGGTGTCGATCGTCGCGCCGTAGCCGCGCCCCGCGGCGATCTTCATCGGGCTTGCCGTCTCCCACATGACGACGAGCGCGTCGATTCCCTCGACCGCCGCCGCGTAGGCGAGCGCCTGCGCGTGGTTGCCGGCGGAGATGGAGATCACGCCGCGGCGCTTCTCCTCGTCGGAGAGCGTCGAGAGCTTGTTCAGGACTCCGCGCGGCTTGAACGAGCCGGTGCGCTGCAGCAGCTCGGCCTTGAAGGACACGTCCGCGCCCGCGCGCTCCGAAAGCGTGCGGGAGCTGAGCAGAGGCGTCCGGTGCAGCCGCCCCGCGATTCGCTCGCGCGCCGCGAGCACGTCGTCGAGCGAGACGAGCGGCGACATGGTGCGGGCGATCGTACTCTGAGAAGATCCGCGGAGTGGCGGCGTCGAACGTGCCCGCACGGGTCATCGTCGAAGACGATCTGCGGCGCTCGCGGGTCACCGTCTTCTTCCGCCTCCTCCTCTGCATCCCGCACTTCGTCTGGTTCGCGCTCTGGACGGTCGTCGCGCTGCTCGCCGGGATCGCGAACTGGGTGGCGACGCTCGCGCTAGGGCGCCCGCCGAGCGCGCTGTATCGCTTCCTGGGCGCGTACCTCCGCTACTCGACCCACCTGAACGCCTTCCTGTTCCTGGCCGCGAACCCGTTCCCCGGCTTCACAGGCCGGCCTGAGAGCTATCCGGTCGACCTGGAGATTGCCCCACTCGCCCGGCAGCACCGCCTGAAGACGCTCTTCCGGATCTTCCTGGCCCTACCCGCCTTGATCATGTCGAACGAACGAACCCCCGGGGCCAGCAGCATCCGCACCACCGTCGCGTTCCTCGGCTGGTTCGCTGCACTCGCCACAGGGCGGATGCCGCAGGGATTCCGCAACGGCGCCGCGTGGGGAATCGGCTATGGCGCACAGGTCGGCGCATACCTCTTCGTGCTCAGCGACCGCTACCCGAACAGCGATCCTCACGCGACCGGCATCCTCGGCATCCAGCCGGCGCACCCGGTGCGGTTGCGGGTCGACGACGACCTGCGCCGCTCGCGGGTCACCGTCTTCTTCCGCGTCCTCCTCTTCGTTCCCCACTACATCTGGCTCGTGCTCTGGGGAGTCGTCGTCGCCGTCACCGCCGTCCTGAACTGGTTCGCGACCCTCGCCGCCGGCCGCTCGCCCGCGGCCTTCCACCGCTTCATCTCCGCGTACCTCCGCTACGCGACGCACGCCTTCGCCTTCGTCACGCTGATCGGCAACCCGTTCCCGGGCTTCCTCGGCCGCCCCGGCTCGTACCCCATCGATCTCGAGATCGACGGGCCGGAGCGCCAGCACAGGCTGAAGACGCTGTTTCGGCTCTTCCTGGCGCTACCGGCCCTCGCGGCGAACGCGGCCCTATCGGGTGCGCTCTTCGTCGCCGCGTTCCTCGGTTGGTTCGCCGCGCTCGTGACCGGCCGGATGCCGATGGGCTTCCGCAACGTCGGCGCATGGGCTCTGCGCTACTCGGCGCAGGTGAACGCCTACGTCTATCTCCTCACCGACCGCTATCCGTACAGCGGCCCCGAGGCCGGCGAGCCTGAAGCGCCCGAGCCGGAACCGACCGAGCCGGAAGCGCCCGAGCCGCTGCCTGCGTGAGGCTCGGCCTCCGGCTCGCTCTGCTTGCGCTCGCCGCCGTTGCGTGGATCGTCGCCGCCGTCCTCCTCTGGCGGAGCAGCGTCGTCCCCGGGGGCCTCCACCTCTCCGGCCTCGATCCGCACCGCTACTTCAGCGACCGCCAGCTGGCGCGCTCCGCGAGCTTCGAGCGCTTCGAGCGTTGGGACTTCGTCCTCGCGCAGCTCACGCTCCTCGCCGTCCTCGCGGTCTATGCCCGCTTCGGCGGCCGGTTCGCGCAGGAGTCGGCGGCCGGCCGCATCGGCACCGGGATGCTGCTCGGGATGCTCGGGTTCGGGTTCGTCTGGCTCGCGCAGATCCCGTTCGGGCTCGCCGACCTGTGGTGGGAGCGCCGCCACGGCGTCTCGCGCGTCGGGTACGTCGAATGGGTCTTCAGCGACTGGAGCCAGCTCGCGGGCGAGTTCGCCTTCGTCTGCCTCGCGCTCCTGATCGTGATGGCGCTCGCCGGGAAGCTCCGCGACAGCTGGTGGCTTCCCGGCGCGGCCGCCTTCGTCGGGCTCGCCGCGCTCTTCACCTTCATCACGCCGTACCTGCTCGGGAACCTCCATCCGCTCGCACGCCCGGAGCTCGCGCGCGCCGCGCAACGGATCGCCGCGCGCGAGGGAGTGAGCGGCGTGCCGGTGCGCGTGCAGAACGTAAGCGGCGACACGAGCGCGGCGAACGCGGCGGCGATCGGCCTCGGGCCGAGCCGCCGCGTCGTCCTCTGGGACACGCTCCTCGACGGACGCTTCACCGACCGCCAGGTCCGGTTCGTCATCGCCCACGAGTACGGTCACCAGGCGCGGCGCCACCTCCAGAAGGGCATTGCCTGGTTCGCGCTCTTCGCGTTGCCGGGGACCTTCCTCATGGCCCGCTTCACCCGCCGCCGCGGCGGGATGGCCGACCCGGCGGTCGTGCCGTTCTCGCTCCTCGTCCTCGTCGTGCTCCAGCTCGTCGCGCTGCCGCTTCAGAACGTCGTCTCGCGCCGCATCGAGGCGGAGGCGGACTGGATGGGCCTAAGGACGACCCACGATCCCACCGGCGACCGCCGGCTCATGCAGAGCTTCACGCAGACGAGCCTCGCGCAGCCCGACCCGCCCGGCTGGTCCTACGTCGTCCTCGACAGCCATCCGACGATCATGCAGCGGATCGCGCTTGCAAACGCATGGGAGGCGCGGGAAAGGAAGCCTTAGGCCGGGGCTAGTACCCGCCGCCCTTGCCGCAGCCGACGAGCAGGAGGACGTCGACCGCGACGAGCATGAAGATCAAGATGTAGGTGCGGAGTCTCATGTCCACCGGTACGGCTGGGCCGCCGCCGGTGGATTCCTACGTCAGTGTGTACTCCGGCCCGGAGCCGCCCTCGGGCGGCGTGAGGCGACCGCCCCTGGCGGAGATCGCGCCGCACTGGACGCAGTTCGACGGCGTGATCCCGACCTCGACCTCGCCGTCGCCACCGCCGAGCTCGTACACCTGCGCGGGGCACATCCGCACCCATAGCTCGCCCAGCTCGCGCGGCACGCGGCGCTGGATGCGGATGTGGTTCGGCTGGTCGTCGCGCGTCCGGTTCCCCGAGAGGTAGACCGAGGAGAGCTTGTCGAAGGTGAGCTGCCCGTCCGGGCGCGGATAGCGGCGCGCCCGGCCGCTGCGGAGGAGCTCGACCTCCGAGTCGGGCTCGGTGCGCAGGTCGGTGGGCGGGAACTTGCCGCGGCTCGCGGTCATCGCGCCGGCGAGCGCGGCGCCGAGCCAGAAGCCGCGGCCGAAGGCCTGCCGCATGTTCCGGACCGCCTCGAGGTCGCGCCAGACGAAGCTCTCCCGCAGGGACTCGTCGTAGACGGCCAGGGCGCCGGGCGTCCATGGCGTCTGGCCCGGCTGGAGCGCGGCGAACGCCGCCTCCGCGGCGAGCCGTCCGGACTCGATCGCGTAGTGGATGCCCTTGAGCGCCGGCACGTTGACGAGGCCCGCGCCGTCGCCGCAGAGCAGGAGGCCGGGCGCGTGCAGCCGCTTCGGCACCGAGAGCAGGCCGCCCTCGGGGATCGTCTTCGCGCCCCAGGCCACGCGCTCGCCGCCGTCGAGGAGGCGCCGGAGCTTCGGGTGCGTCTTCAGCTCCTGGAGGAGGTCGTGCGGCGAGAGCTCGACGTCGCGGTAGTCGAGCCCGACGACCATGCCCAGCGTGACCATGTCCTCGCCCATGGGATAGATGAACGAGCCGCCGAACTCGCGGTACTTCGCGCCCGACCGGAGCGGCCAGCCCATCGTGTGGATCACGCGCCGGAGCGGCCGGGCCACGCGCCACACCTCCTTGACCCCGAGCGCCCACACCTGCGGGTTCTCGCCCTCGAGGCCGAAGTGCCGGATCGCGGCGCCGGTGAGGTGGCCCTGCGTGCCCTCGGCGAGGACGGTCACGCGCGCGACGAGGTCGGAGCCGGGCTCGAAGTTCGGCAGCTGCTCGCCGTTTCGGCCACGGCCCTTGTCGCCGGTGCGGACGCCGCGGACACGGCCGTCGGTGACGAGCAGGCGCGCGGCGGGCGTCTCCGGCAGGATCGTCGCGCCGGCCTCCTCGGCCTGCTCGCCGAGCCAGCGCCCGAGCTGCGAGAGCGAGGCGACGTAGTTGCCGTGGTTCCTCATCGTCGGCGGCGCCGGGATCCGGACCGACGAGCGCGGGCGCAGGAAGTACACGGCCTCCGAGTGGACCTCCCCGAAGAGCGGCAGGTCGGCGAGCTGCATGCGGCCGCGGAAGAGCCGGCGCAGCCCGCGTGGGTTGACGACCGCGCCCGAGAGCAGGTGCGAGCCTGGAGCCTTGCCCTTCTCGAGCACGGCGACCGGCACGTCGCCGAGCCGCTCGGCCGTCTCCGGCGAGTCCGCGAGCAGCTGGCCGAGGCGGATCGCGCACGCGAGCCCGGCCGGGCCGGCGCCGACGATCAGCACGCCGACGTCGATCCGCTCGTCGTCGGGGTCGCTCGGCGCCGCGATCGCGTCGCGCGTCCCGAAGGGCGGCGGGTAGTCGGCGGGACGGGTCACGATCCGCGCCGCGCCCGAACGAGCTCGGTCAGCTTCGGGACGACCTCGTGCAGGTCGCCGACGACGCCGAGATCGGAGAACTCGAAGATGGGCGCGTTCGGGTCCTTGTTGATCGCGACGATCACGTTCGAGCTCTGCATGCCGACCTTGTGCTGGATCGCGCCCGAGATGCCGCAGGCGACGTACAGCTTCGGGGAGACGCTCCGCCCTGTCTGACCGACTTGCGCGGCGTACGGGTACCAGCCGGCGTCGACGACCGCGCGCGTCGCCGCGACCGCGCCGCCGAGCGCCTCGGCGAGCTCCTCGCAGAGCTTGAAGTTCTCTGGCCCGCCGAGGCCGCGGCCGCCGGCGACGATGATCTCGGCGTCCTCGATCGACGGGCCGCTCTGCTCCTCGTGCGCCTGCTCGAGCATCTTCGCCGCCTGCGAGAAGTCCTCGAACGAGGCGCTCACCTCCTCGACCTCCGCCTCGCCGCCGGACTCGGACGGGTCGAAGGCGCCCGAGCGGAAGAGGGCGAGGCGGGGCTCGCTCTTCCAACCCACGTCCACGTAGACCGAATCTTCGAGAGCGGGCCGCTTGCCGACGAGGCGGCCGTCCTCGCTCGAGAGGTCGGTCAAGTCCCAGTTCAGGCCGGCGTCGAGCCGCGCGGCGAGGCCCGCGGCGGTGTCGGCGGCGAGCACGGAGCCCGCGAAGAGGACGGTGTCGAAGCCGCGGTCGCGGACGATCTGCGCCAGCGCGTCGACCCGCGGCTGCGGCAGCGGCGCCTCGAGCGCCGGGTCGTCCACGACGAGGACGCGCTTCGCGCCGTGCTTGCCGGCCTGCGGCGCGAGCTCGGCGACCCCCGAGCCGAGGACGACGCCCGTGACCTCGTCGCCGAGGGAGGCGGCCTTCGAGAGGACGCCGAGCGAGCCCTTCTGGAGCTCGCCGTCGTGGTGCTCGAGGAAGACGAGGGTCGGCACGGTCAGATGAGCCGCTTCTCCGCGAGGAAGTCGACGATCTGCTGCGCCGCGGAGCCGTCGTCCTCGATCTTCCGCGAGTCGCCGCGCGGCGGCGGGTCGCCGAGCGCGTAGACCTCGGTCTTCGAGCCCTCCTCGCCGGCGGCGCCGGCCTCGACTCCGAGGTCGGAGAGGCTCAGCGTGTCCTGCGGCTTCTTCTTCGCGCCCATGATCCCCTTGAGCGACGGGTAGCGCGGCTCGTTGATCGCGTCCGAGACGGCGACGACCGCCGGGAGCGGAGCCTCGATCACGTCGTAGCCGAACTCGGTCTGGCGCTTGCCGCGGACCGAGCCGTCGGAGAGCGTCAGCTCCGCGGCCTGCGAGAACATCGGCAGGCGGAGCCGGTCGGCGAGCGCGGCCCCGAGCACGGCGCCGTCGGAGTCGCTGCCCTGCTGGCCGAGCAGGACGAGGTCGGCCCCCTCGCGCTCGAGCGCCTTCGCAAGGACAGCGCTCGTCGCGACGAGGTCGGAGCCGGCGACCGCGTCGTCGCTGACGAGGACGGCCCGGTCGGCGCCCATCGCGAGCGCCTTGCGGAGCGAGTCTGTCGCCTTCTGCGGCCCCATCGAGAGGACGACGACCTCGCCCTCCCCGGAGGCGTCGCGGATCTTCAGCGCCTCCTCGACGGCGTGCGCGTCGAAGGGGTTGAGCGCGCCCTCGCCCGAACGGTCGAGCCGCTTGGTCGAAGGGTCGAGCCGGCGCGCCGCGCCCTCTGGCACCTGCTTCACGCAGACCGCGATCCTCATCGCCGGGACTCTAACGACGGTTAACCTGCTGCCTAGCCGGATGGCTGGTGACGCCGATTTCGAGTTGCTCGCCGCGTCCTTGCGCTCTGACACGCGCGATCTGGCCGTCTTCCTGGATGCGCTGGCCTCCAAGCTGGAGGGCGCGCTGCCGCAGCGTACACGGGTCTCTCGCCGGCGCGGGTTGTTCGCCCAGCGGAAGCAGGTTGCGCGGATCGAGGTCGAGCTCGGTGAGGAGCGGTACGTGCTCCGCTTGGACGGCGGCGCGCTGGAGGCGCAACGGGCGAAGGCGGTCCGCGGGGTGGTGCTGAAGAACGAGCTGCTCGGGTTGGAGGAGTGGGTCGAGTCGCTCGCACGGGCGATCGCAGCGGAGGCGCGTACGTCGGAGCATGGACGGCTGGCGCTGGAGCGGCTGTTGGGGGTGAGCCCGGGCGGGTGAGCCCTTTTACCCGAATCAAGGAGGTCTCGCATGAGCTATGACCGCGACTCTCTTGCCGGCGTGCCCGAGCACGGTCGTGAACGCGTGGAGGGGATGAAGCGCGGCCTGTTCACCTCCGATCTGTCCGTCGACGAGTTTCTCCTCGTAAAGACGGCCGGGTTCGAGCCGCTCGGCTTCGTCGTCGGGAGCTCGATCTACCACATCGGCTACCAGCAATCGTCCTGGAAGCAGAGCGAGGAGATGAACGTGCTCTCGCAGGCCATGTACTCGGCTCGCGAGCTCGCGATGACGCGGATGGAAGAGGAAGCGGACCAGCTGGGCGCGGACGGGATCGTCGGTGTCCGCCTCGACATCGGCCGCTACGAGTGGGGCGCCGACATGGCCGAGTTCATCGCCATGGGCACGGCCGTCAAGCACTCCGGCGGCGAGCTCCACCGCGCCCCGAACGGGCGCCCTTTTACCAGCGACCTGTCGGGGCAGGACTTCTACAAGCTGCTCGCATCGGGTCACCGACCGGTTGGGATGGTGATGGGGTCATGCGTCTATCACGTCGCCCACCAGTCGATGTGGAAAGCGATGCGGCAGATCGGCCAGAACACCGAGCTGCCCAACTTCACGCAAGCCCTCTACGACGCTCGTGAGCTCGCGATGGAACGCATGCAGCGCGAAGCCGAGGAAGTCCAGGCCGAAGGGATCGTCGCCGTCCGCCTCGAGGAACGCTCCCACGGCTGGGGCTCCCACGTGATCGAGTTCTTCGCGATCGGCACTGCGATCGTCCCGCTCGAGGGCCAACAAGACCTCGCTCGACCGACACTCACGCTACCGCTCAACAGCTGAGACCGTCTGGCCGGGCCCTAGCGGCCGGTGAAACGCGCTTCGCGCTTGGCGACAAAGGCGTCCATGCCCTCCTTCTGGTCCTCGGAGGAGAAGAGCATGGCGAAGAAGGTCGCCTCCTGGTTGAGCCCGGCCTCGTGCGAGCCCTGGAGCGCGAGGTTGACCGCCTCCTTCGCGTGCGCGAGCGCAAGCGGGCTCTTCGACGCGAGCAGCCGCGCGGTCTCCCCCACCCGCTCCTGCAGCTCGCCGTCCTCGTAGACGGCGTTGACGAGTCCGCGGCGCTCCGCCTCCTCGGCGCCGACGAGCCGGCCGGTCAGGATCAGCTCCTTCGCGAAGCCGAGCCCGCAGACGCGCGCGAGCCGCTGCGTCCCGCCCCAGCCGGGGATGATTCCGAGGTTGATCTCCGGCTGGCCGAGCTTCGCCGAGCGGGCCGCGTAGCGCAGGTCGCACGCGAGCGCGAGCTCGCAGCCGCCGCCGAGCGCGAACCCGTTGATCGCGGCGATCGTCGGCTTCCGCATCGTCTCGAGCAGCCGCCCGCACGCGTGGCCGAGGCCGCCCCACTCCTGCGCCTCGAGCACCGAGAGGCCGCTCATGTACTTGATGTCCGCCCCCGCGACGAAGGCTCGGTCGCCCGCGCCGGTCAGCACGACGACCCGCGCCTCCGCGTCCTCCGCGAGCTCCGCGAGCCGGTCGTGTAGCGCGCCGAGCGTCTCGCGGTCGAGCGCGTTCATCGCCTCGGG
>Ga0207665_10001423_pt1 | contig 16087 bp, 13 predicted proteins | sample LARL112metaG_FD_184351 | JGI IMG/M metagenome (GOLD analysis project Ga0207665, IMG submission 184351) | Corn, switchgrass and miscanthus rhizosphere microbial communities from Kellogg Biological Station, Michigan, USA - LAR L11-2 metaG... | ecosystem: Host-associated > Plants > Roots >...
ATCGGGGTACTCGCGAACGTCGGCGGGAAGCGTCTTGATGGGATTGCTGGTGCCCTGGCGGATGCCTCCAATGCCAGCGGCGGCATAGTGTCGAGGAGTTGCTCGAAGAAGGAAACGCGTTCGAGGCCGAGGTTGTGACAGGTGTCGAAGACGCTGGGGACCATGATAAGAGGGAAGTCCGAACGCACGAAGTACTGGAGGATGTGCTAACGACATCTGAACAACGATGAATAGAGAAAGAAGAAAATTCAGGAAACAGGCTGAGGTCAGGACGGTGCAACTAATTCCGAAGAGGACTTTGTATTCACAAGTCAGTAGCGAATATACGGCGAACAAATGCCCAAAATAGCAGAGGTCAAAATCTAGGGGCAACTCGGGGGCAACAAGCGCCGAAAGGGCGTCTTTTAGTTGTTTGTACGTCATCTAAGCCATTGAAAACACAATAGCCGGGTACCCGGAAACGGACTGTCACGGCAGAGGCCGCGGGTTCGAGTCCCGTCGTCCCCGCCATTCCTTTCAAAAGTTCACGAAAGATTGGCAAGAACATCTCGGAACAAGAGGGGGACAATTGTGTCCTTCATCCCCCCATCTCCGCTCCACCTCAAGCCGTGTCCCTAGCCTGCCCTACTTGACAGCGATGAACCGTCGGAGAAAGCGGGTTGGCGATTGGCGGCGCTGGTGGCGAGTTACACCTCGAAGGTCGGCCCAGTGAGGATGGCCTTAGGTCCGGGAAGCAGGCCGCCCGAATCGAGGCGGTCGAGATCGTCGCCACCAAAGAGTGATCAAAGGCAGTAGTAGTGGGGACTATAGTCTTTTTCGAATTTGCCAAACCGCTACTGCTACTCCCAGCCAGAGAAGCGTGGCGCCTCCAAGGACGATCCACGCGCGAGCTCTCGGCATGAACTGCCAGACGGCCCATGCAAAGACTAACAATCCGATACTTCCCATGGATGAGCCTGCCGCATCGATACTGGCTGCGCTTCTCCCGCGAACCGCACCGTTGAGTCCGGCCGATTCCTTTTTCTCCCTCTCGTGTTTCTCAATAAGCGTTGCGCTTGCTGGAAAGATCGCCGGGAACGCTAAGAACAATCCGCCAATCCCAGGACCGAACTTCTTGGCGATAATTCCCGCAACCGCTGTGATCAACCCGCCAAAAAGGAATCGAACCGCGTAGTCGTGACAGTTCGTTTGCCGCAGAGTTGAAAGATCGACTTTGATTCGCATCAGTGTCTGGCCCAGACGGCGTAGTAGATTCCCCCAGCTACAACGAACCAGACAGGCACTGAGCACAATGTGACCAGGATGGCCCTGGACTTATATCGCATCATGATCCAGCTAACGAGCGATGCGTAAATGAAAAACGCCACTGCCCCAGCCATCATCGAACGGCCCTCGATACCAGCAAAGGACGGACCTTCCGACATTACTGTAAGCCCCAAGGTTGCCAATGCAACGGAGGGGGCGGCCCCGAACAGGCCTGCGAAGCTTTTCGGCTTCAAAACATCACCGATGATTGCAAATGCTGATACGATCGCACCCCCAACGAGAAACCGGACCACAACCTGCAACATGGCAATGGTCTCCTCATTTCTTTTCAGACTTCACCAGTTTGAGTGCCTGCGCCGGCCCTTTCAAAGCGAGTACGCGGTATTGATCGCCTGAGAGTTTGTGATAGTCAACGAAGAATTCTTCGAGTTCCCGAACGAACTGCTTGCCCAGATCGTCAACCGTTTTGATGTCAGCCCAACTGTGAGCATCCTGTTCGACCGCAATGATCCTGTCATTTCTGACCTTCTTCTTCTTGTCGCCCTGCTCGCCCTGGATAACGCCGATAGGGCGGCATTTAAGAACACACCCCGGAAAGGCGGGTTCATCCATCAGCACTAGGACGTCGACCGGATCACCGTCAGCGGCTTTTGTAGATGGGACAAATCCGAAGTCGTAGGGGAAAGCCATTCCCGCCGGTAAAACCTTCTTCAATTCGAAAACGTGATCGTCGACATTAAAGGCAAACTTGTTCCGGCTTCCTTTAGGAGTCTCGATAACCACCCGAAGAATTTGTTTGTCAGCGGAATCGAACGAGCTGAGTCGCGTGGGATCCGCAAGAGCGGCCTTTCTTTTTGCCACTAGACCTCCGAGATACACGCCAACGTGGATGCGCACACTTCAAAGATGGTTTGCTGTCGTTGCTCCGGACGGACATCTCTCTAACGTTCGCGTTCGTCGAGTTTGTCGACTGTTATCCGGAAAACCGTACGGAGCTCGCATCACGCCCCTGCTCAACCATTCTCCGAAGTCGGTCAAACCTTTAGGGGCTTACAGTGCAACTAAGATATGGCGTAGTGTCTGAAGACTCGTTGCCTCAAGCGATGGTCGTACAAACGACTTACGCTTTCTTTTCCTGGAGTCACTATGGCAAGCCCGGCCAGTATTAAGAAACACCCGCTTCATCCGATGCTGGTGGCATTTCCCCTCGGGTTGTGGGTCTTTGCGTTGATCTGCGACATGATGCGCGCAGCAGGTGGCAACAGCGAGTGGCAAACGGTTGCCATGTACTGCATTGCTGGTGGCATCGTAGGAGCCCTCGGCGCTGCCCTGCCGGGCTTGATCGACTATTTCTCAATCGACGAAGCCGCGATGAAGAGAATCGCGAATCTGCACCTGGCTACCAATCTGGGCGCCGTTGTGATTTTTGGGATCGATCTGTGGCTCAGATTCCATTTGCGGGCGGAGAGCTATTTGCCGCTGGGACTGTCGGTATTGGGAGTTCTCGCCATCGGCTTCGGTGGCTGGCTGGGCGGCGAAATGGTCTACGTCAAAGGAATGGCCGTCGAAGCAGTCGAGAAGTTGGCTAAGAAAGTTGAGAAAGCATCAGGACGCCGGGCTGCTTGATGCGTGAACTGACTAGCAAGTGCGAGTGAATGTCCAGATCTGCTTCAACTCGTGAACTTGCTCCGTCGACGGCTCGCCCTGCATCTCCCGGCCACAAGAGCCCATCCCGCAGCACATTTCTGGCGAAGCTCGGCCCCGGTCTCATCACTGGCGCTTCTGACGATGACCCCAGCGGCATAGCAACCTACTCCCAGGTGGGCGCGCAGTTCGGTACGGGGTTGCTTTGGACCATGCTGATCTCTTACCCGCTCATGGCGGCGATTCAGGAGATCTGTGCCCGCATTGGCCGCGTAACCGGTTGTGGCCTGGCTGCCAACCTTCGAAAAAACTATCCGCGTCCGCTTCTCTATTTCGTTCTGATCGCGATGTCAGCTGCGAATGTCTTCAATCTCGGCGCCGATATCGGGGCGATGGGCGCGTCCTTCGCGCTGATCGTCCCAGCCAATGTCAACGCTCTGACGGTAATCTTCGGAATCATCTCGCTCGTCGCCGTGCTGTTCATTCCCTATTCAACCTATGCAAAGTACTTGAAATGGCTGACCATGTCGCTCTTCTCTTACGTCGGCGTGGTTTTTCTGGTGCATGTCTCGTGGCCTTCAGTGCTGCATGCGACGTTGATCCCGCATGTGGAGCTGAATAAGGAATTTCTGATGGCAATCATCGCGGTCCTCGGCACCACCATCAGCCCCTACCTGTTTTTCTGGCAGGCTTCGCAGGAGGTGGAAGAAGTGAGGGACAACCGCGGAGAAAAACCATTAAAACACGCACCTGCGCAAGCCACTGCTCAGTTAGACCGCATCCGTACGGATACCTATGTTGGCATGGCTCTTTCGAATCTGGTCGCGTTTTTTATCATACTCACTGCGGCATCCACATTGAATATCCATGGAATCAGAGACGTAGCGACCTGCGCACAAGCAGCGGCCGCCCTGAATCCCATCGCCGGTCGTTTCGCAACAGCGCTTTTCGTGTGTGGGATTGTCGGTACGGGAATGCTCGCGGTGCCTGTATTAGCGGCGTCGGCAGCTTATGGGATCGGCGAAGGGTGTCAATGGCGGGTGAGCCTCGAAAAGCGACCGCGCCAGGCGGTGGGCTTCTACACCGTGATTGGTGTAGCCATCGCGACGGGATTACTGCTCAATTTTCTACATATCGACCCCGTCAAAGCCCTTTACTGGTCGGCCATTCTCAACGGCCTGGTCGCAGCGCCGCTCATGGCCGTCATCATGACGATGGCGTCCAATCGCAAGGTGATGGGAAAGTTTGTGATTCCGCCTTATCTCAGATGGGTCGGGTGGTGTGCCACGGCGGTCATGCTCTGCGTGTGTTTCGGCGTCGTGATCAGTTGGAAGGCTGGATAATTTAAATAGATATCGTGAAATTACAACGCCGCGGCCCGGCTGGTGCCCGCTGCTTCGAACACATCGCCCGCGTCTGTCTCGGCAATCGGGATGAAGACTCGCACGACCTCGGGATCGAATTGCGTGCCGCTGCTTTTGATCAGGCGAGAGATTGCCTCCCCGTGCGGTAGGCCCTGGCGGTAGCAGCGGTTCGAGACCATCGCGTCGTACGCGTCGATTACGGAAATAATTCTTGAGACCAGCGGAATGTCCTGCCCCTTCAGTCCCGCCGGATAGCCGGCGCCGTCGACGCTCTCGTGATGATGGAGCGCATACAGACTCGCCTCCTCCAGCCCGGGAAACAGACTCAGGATCGACCAGCTGTATTCGGGATGGCGGTTGATGATGGCGCGCTCTTCGTTCGTCAGCGGCCCGTTTTTCTTCAGGATGGCGTCAGGCACGCCGATCTTGCCGATGTCGTGCAGCAGCGCCGCGACCTCGACCTGGTAAGAGCGCTCCTCGGGAATGTTCATCTCGCGGGCCACGCGGATGGCCCACTCCGCCAGCCGTGTGCTGTGTACGCCAGTGCTGATGTCCTTGAGATCGAGCAGGTGATTGAAAGCGCAAATCACGGAATTGCGCATCGCCACCTGCTGCTCCTCCAGCTCCTTGATGCGGAGCAACAGCTCGGGAACATTCCATTCGGGCTTGGCGATCGGTTCCGTCATCCGCTTATAAGTCTTCGGGAGGTCGCGCTCATCGAGCACGGCCTCCCGAAAGTCCAACTGTGAGTCTTAGTGAAGGATCCGGCAAGCCAGCAGCGACTGATACGTATCCAGCCGGCCGAAGCCCATGTCGAGGTCGCCGATGTAATCCGCTGCGGCGAGTCCCAGGGGAACATTCGCGCTGCGGCAGCCACCGTTGGTGCCGAGCATCATCGCGGCCGTGCCCGCAACCAGTGGAGTGCTGAACGACGTGCCCCATCCCGCGGCGTACGTGCCCCACGGATAAGTCGTCATGACGGCTTCTCCAGGAGCTGCCATCCACACCGGCGGTGCACCGTAGTTCGTGAAGCTCGACTGCGTGTCGGCGTTCGAAGTGGAAGCCACATCGACGACGCCGGGCAAGGCAGCCGGATAGACGATAGTGCGTTGGCCCTGGTTACCGGCCGACGCGACCGAGACAACGCCCTTGCTGTTGGCGTACTTGATCGCGCGCGCCAGTTCCGGCGAGTACGTGGTGTAGTCGAAGCTCATGTTCAGGACTTTCGCACCGTTGTTTACCGCGTAGTAGATGGCGCGCAGAACATCCGAGTCGTAGCCTGTGCCGTCCGCCTTAAAGGCTTTCAGCGGCATAATCTTCGCCTGCGGCGCGACCAGATGCACCAGGCCCGCCGTCATCGTGCCGTGTCCGAAGGCCGAGTAGTTGCTGCCATCAAGGACGGCCACGGTGCGCTGGTCGAGCACGGCCACCGTGCGCTGGTTCACCTCGCCTGTTTGTCCCGAGCTCGTATCGGGATAGGCGTTGACATCCGTCTTCTCGGAGCCGCCGGCAGCATTGCGGGTGAAGTCGTAGCCGTTCACCAGAACTGCCTGCAACACCGGGTGTGTCGGATCAACGCCGGTATCGATCACGGCGACCGTCACGCCTGCACCGAGCGCGTTGAATGTCGAATGTGTCTGATTGGTGCGAACCAACTGATTGCCGGGCTGGTTGACATAGCCGCGCCACACGGTCGCGCCGTAGTAAGAGACGGGCGTCTTGTCAGTCAAATAGTTCGGCGTGCCCTGTGCATACGCCTGTGGCTGCGTCTTGACTGCCTGGTCCAATTCGACCGATAGGATGCTCGTCTGTAAATTCAGGCGGAGAATTCCGGTGAGCGGATCCAGCAATGACGGAAAAGTCACGAGGAACAACTGGCCGTCAGGATCGCCCAGCCCGCCGATAACTTTGCACCCGCTCAGCAGGCAGGTGAGGTTGATTCCTGGAAGCCCCAGCGAGTCGCGAACAATTAGGCGCGTTTCCGCCTGGGCGGCGCTCGGAGTGAAAACAGAAACCAGCAACAGGCAACAAACCAGAATGCCCGAAACTCGCAGACTTACTTTCTTGCCTTTCATGACTTTCAAGTCCCCCTCGTATTCGGGCCTTTGGTAGTCGGGGGATGGGGACGAGTCTAAGACGAGCACCCGGTTGTCGCTACTTACGGCCGTAATCTCTACTGGTAACAGTCCTTAAATACCTAACGTAATGCTGGTTAATCGAAGCTTCCGAGCGCGATCCGTAATGTCTTGCGCCCTGTAGTAATCACTGACATCCGCAACTGGTTCTGCGGCTCGAATTCAAGCTGAAACTCGCCGCATTCGTTCACCTCTGTTTTGCTTACCATGCGGCCCTTGTCGGTCCAAAGCACCACAACCGCGCCGGTTACCCACGACAGAGGTTCCTGCCGGTCCAAAACCTGTCCGGCGACGCTAATTGCGTTTCCAGAAAGCTTGCGTTCGAAACGCAAATCCACCGTGAGGCTATCGTCCTCGTAAATCATCTGCCGCGCATGCGTCGAGCCACCTCGGATACCAACCGGCAAGGGCTCCATTACCGTATCGAACACCAGCCCAGCCCACGAATCCTGCGCCGACGGCACGTCAACCACGAACTGCAACTTGGCCAGCCGAACCAGATCAGCCGGCGCCTCGTACGCTGCTTCGCGCGAGGCCAACATGCTGACCCGGCTCCACAACGCTTCGGACTTTTTGCAGACCGCACAATTGTCAGCCAGGTGCGCCGACAACTGCTGCTTCGCCTCGCCTGGGCCAATTCCGCGGACGTAATCGGCCCACACTTCCTCTGCGAAATGCGTCATCCCCAATACCCCACCATGAAGACGAGTTTGCCTCGTCGCGGAACGCTGGATTTTTGTTCTTCGAGACAAAAGAGATGGCGCTTGCCGGAAAAATATAGGGTTCGCAAAATAAATCTCCCCATCGATTACCCCTTTCCTATCAGCGAGAAAGAGGCCCAGTGGTAGGGATGCGGCCGGCTCTTTCGCAGTTCGAGCATGGTGTCGCGCATGGCTTCGGCCTTCGACGCCCCCTGCTGCAGCCGTGTGTAGAAGCCGATCATGAAGTCCTTAGAACTTTCGTCGTGTATGTCCCAGAGGCTCAGGACGAGCGATTGACCGCCCGCCTGAAGCAGTCCCCGGACTAGGCCCATGAGTTCATCGCCCGGGCTCACGACGTTCAGGCCAGTGGCACAGCCGCTTAACACGATCAAATCGGCGGGCAGGCGCAATTGCGAGATCTCGCACAGATCCAGGTGCGAGCCGCCCAGCCTAATAGACGAAAACATTGGATTGTCTTTACGGAAATAACCATGTGTGGCGATGTGCACGGTCCGGGCCTTCGGTCCCTCTGTTCGCAAAACTTCGTGTGTCGCCGAATCTCCGACAAACAGCCTGGGATTCGGCAGAATCCGGCTCAGAGCCTCGACTTCCATCTGGATGAAGGGAGCCTGCGCATCGGGAACTCCCAGGATGAGGGAATCTCCGGACGCAACCGTCTGTTTGTTCTCGCATACCGCGTAAACGCTGGCGCTCGGCGCGTACGAAATCGTATGGGAATCGACCAGGTACGAAGTGCCGTCATGCAGAGCGTGAAATGGCAGGTAATGCAGTAGTCCGTGCGGCACGAATACCAGGTGCTTCGCATCGAGCAAGTGGCGAACCGGGGCAATGAGTTCCTGGTACAGATTTTTCAGATGGCCCTGCGTCGAAATCGCCATCGCTTCGCCAAACGTTGCCAGGTAGTCCTGGTTCAACCGGAACTTCGACATCTGGAGCTGCAGCAAGTGCAACAGCTTTTCAACGCGCGATCGCACCGTCACGGGAACAATCTGCAGCTGGTTGTGTGTCAGCACGCAGGTCACGATGCGGTCCTGGATGCGGAAGTATTCCACCAGTGCGGTATCAGCGGGCAGAGCCGCGCGAATCTGCTCCAGTGATGATGTTGAGGCCACCTGCACGCCGGCGTCATGCGCCTCGGCGACCGTCGCCTCCTTCAGAGCGCGCATGAGGTCAGCTTCGCGCGCGCGGGCCTGTTGTTCGAGTTGTTTGATTCTTTCTTGCGAACGTTCTTCCGGACGCAGTTGCTCCCGCTCGATCAGGTTGTAATACCAGTTCAATTCCTCGCGGAAGTTGCGGATGGAGCGCACCAGTTCACTTTGCCCGGGATCGGAGGCGGTGGGCACTCGAACCGATTGGCTGAGCAGATCCATCAGCGCCCGTGACTTCGCCTGCTCGATGTAGCCGAACGCTTCCTCCGCGCCGTCGGGACGGTGGAGACAGAGGTCCACCAGGTTCTCGTAGACTTCCAGCTTGTTCTGGAAGAAAGCAATCTTCAATTCTTCCGCGCGCAACCTTCCGCGCACCTGCTCGATTGCTTCCCTGGCGCGCAGGTAGGACTGGTAGGCTGCTTGGGCTTTCGTCCCCGCCCGCTCGATTTCGCCCATCAGGAACTCTGCCTGGTAGCGAAGAAGCGGGGAATCGAGGCTCTCGAGTTCCTTGAGCGCAGCCTCACAATGGTTTCGAGCCGACTTCACGTCGTTCAAGCGCAGAGAGATTCTGGCCAGCAGCAGTTCCGCCAGCACGGCCTTTCCACGCATGGGAGAGGTCTTAAAGAACTCGTGCGCTACCACGCACAGCCGCTGTGCTTCAAACAGGCGGCCTTCGTTGAAGAGCACCAGGGCTTCGTATAAGTCGATCAGGGACGGCCACACCTGGTTCTTCTCGGTGACAAACATCTGCTTCGCTTGCGCGAACAGCTTCACGGCCTCAAAGGCCTGGCCAGTCCGGCTGGCGGCGATGGCTGCAAACGCCAGCGCCTTGGCACCTTCGTAGCCGAAGCCGAGTTCTTTGAAAGCGTCATGCGCCGCGCGCCCCAATTCTCCCGCTTCGCTGTTCAGATTCAGATCTAGATAGAGTTCCGACAAATCCAGATTGCACAAGGCCAGCTGATACGTGTCGGGAGCCTTCTTTGCGCTGGTCGCAGCCTCGCGCAGCATCTGGATGGCGCGTCCGAATTCACCGCGCAGAAAGTACAGGTACGCAATGTTGTAGTCGGCATACGCAACCAGGATCGGCATGCCTTTTTGTTCGCAGTGCTGGCGAGCCTTACGATGCAGATCGAGAGCCTTCGGGAAATCGTTCAGGCTGATGCAGCATAGCGAGAGGTTGCTGAGCGCCGCAGCAACGCCCTCGGAGTCGTCATGCTGGATCAGTTCCTGGTAGGCGCGCTCGTAGAATTCCAGTGCCTCGGCAAAGCGATCTTGACGGTGATAGACGTTTCCAATATTGATTTCCAGGCGAGCCAGCCGCCGCGCGTTGCCCTGTTCCTTGAAGATCGCACGCGCTCGCTCGCCTGCCGCGAGTGCGTCGTCATAGCGCCCCAGCAAAAGCAGGGGCTGGATCGAGCCGCTCAGCGTGCGTGCCAGTTCTGCTTGATCGCCAATCTGCTCGAACAGTGTGATGGCCTGCTCGTGCAATTGGATCGCCGCGGCGTGGTGATCCAGCGCATACAGGGCGTTGGCTTTGGCGCGCAGGCTCTTGGCCAACGAGGTCTGGTCGCCGGTGGCTTCGGCGGTTTCGATGGCGATATCGGCAATGCGCTGCGCCTCGACGGTGTCTACCCGAACTTCCTGCCACACGCGCTCCGTCAGGTTCGCGACCACCTCGATCCAATTTGCCCCGGGATTCTCTGCGATGTACTGCTTACGGCTCTCTGAATCCGCACAGGCGAGGAGGCGCCCGGTGAGCGCATCCACCTCCGTCTTGCGTGCCGCCTGGACGCTCATCAGAAGCCCTTCTTCTCGAGATACTTTCGCAGGCGACTCAAGCACCGCCCGCGGATAAATCCCACCGATCCGGTCGCGAGGCCGAGTTGTTGCGCGATCTCGCTGTACGGCCGAGCCGGCGTCTCGAAGAACAGCATGCGGATCAGCTGCACGCAGCGCTCCGGCATTTCCGCGACGGCCGCGCGCAACGTTTGCTCCTCTTCCGATTCGATGACCACGTTTTCAGCCAGCCGTTTGGCGTCAACCGCCGTCTCGACCTCGGACGAATCCAGCCCTACCGTGCGCCCGGCCGCGCGTTGGTGGCGCAGGCATTCGTGATACGCCGTCTGGATCAGCCACTTCGGAAGGGCGCGTTCTTTTCGCAATTGCGACAAGTTTGCAAGCCAACTGACGCACACGGCTTGGAAAATGTCGCCTGCATCCTGGTGCATGCCCAGCTTTATCGGGATCGAATAGATCAAGTTCTTGTAACGATCGATCAGCGTGGCCCAGGCCTGCTGGTCTCCATCGAGACAGCGGTGAATAAGCTGCTCGTCAGAGAGGGCGGTCTCGGCCGCCCGCTGCATCCTGGCCGCAGTTCCCGTCATCGCGCTCCTGCTGTCTCGGTAGCGTTACGGATGTAAAGTTCATCGGCATTCCAGAGCGTGTTCGGCTCCAACACGGCGGGATGGAAATTTCCTACGCGCGGGTTGGCGGCCGCCAGAGCATTCGGGGTCGCGAGGAAGATGAAGGGTAACTGCTGCGAAACCAGTTCCTGCACGCGGTCGTAGAGCTTCTTGCGCTTCGCGTAGTCGAGCGTGACCATCTGCTGCTGCATCAGCTGATCGACTTCGCGCTCCCAGTCAGTGGCAGGCGCCGTCTCGTTCAAATGCCAGAGATGGGATGTTCCTGACGATAGCCAGACGTTCATCTCCGGATTCGGATCGGCATCGCCGCCGCCCAGTCCCATCACAGCAGCTTCATAGTCAAAGCTTTGAAACACACGATCGATGAGCGCCCGGAATTCCAGCGGAACCACATGGACCTGCATGCCCAGCTGCGACAAGTCGTCCTGAATCAGGGTCGCCATCTTCATGCGCTGCGTGTTCGAAGAGCTAGTGATGATTGAGAACTCGACGACCTGGCCTGCCGGATCCATCAAAGCGTTTGATTTGTTCCACGAGAACCCGGCCGACTTTAGGAGTTGTCGCGATGTTTCAAGCGAGCGCGCCGGATGGGGCAGGGAATTGTTGATCCAGAATTTGTTGCCGGGACCGACGTTGCCCCACAGGGCTGAGCCACGGGTTCCGTAGACCAGTCGCACGATGGACTCGCGATCGATGGCCGCGGATACAGCCTGGCGAAACTTCAGGTCGCGGAACCACTTCTGCTTCTGAGACACCGCGTCCAGCTTCTTCGCGCCGAGATCGTTCTGATTAAACAGAAGGAAGTTGTATTCGAGGCTCGCTCCCAGGTCGACAAGTTGTGCATGTGTGCGGTCGTGCTCGCGATGCAGCAAGGTGAAGTTGTCGGAACTCAGGCGGCTGATCAGGTCCGTATCGCCCGACTCGAAGCGCATGACCTGGGAATCTTCCGTGCCCACAAACAAAAAAACTAGCTCGTCGAGATAAGGCAGGCGAGCGTTCTCGCGGTCGACCTTCCAGTAGTAGGGATTGCGCTCCAGCACCACCTTCTGCCCGGGCACGTATTGCTTGAGCCGAAATGCGCCCAGACCGGCGATGTCAGACGGGGCGGTGTTGAGTGACCACGCCTCGGCGAACTTTCCGTCATGAAACGGCTTTTCCAGCAGATGCTTCGGCAGCATTGCCAGCCCGTCGAACAGCCTCTCAGCGGAGGCATAGGGGCGCGGCAAAGCGAAGCGCACGGTGTAGCGGTCCTCCTTCGTGACCGTGATCGGCTTGCCATCGATGATCAGCAGGTCGCGTTGCGGCGCGTCGACTTTCTCGTCCATGTAGACGGCGAAAGTAAATACCACATCGTCGGCATCGAACGGATGGCCGTCAGAGAAGCGAATGCCTTTGCGCAGTTGCAGCGTGAACGTGCGGCCATCGGGGGAAATCTTCCACGATTTGGCCAGAGCTGGTTCGGTCTGTTGCGTGGCCCGGTTGATATCGATCAGGTCAGCCATCAGTCGGCCAGTCACCTCGCGCGAAACCGCGTCCGTGGCCATGACCGGATTCAGCGTCTTCGGCTCGGCGCGCCCGCCAATCGTGACGTGGCCGCCATAGTGGCCGGTGGTTTCTGACGATCGCGCCAGCTCTTCTCCGGGCTGAGGTTTGTCTGGCGAGACTGCTGCAAAGCAAACGGCGGCGAGCAGACACACGAGTAGGGTTAGGCGAGTTATAGCTTTCATGACACCCCTATCCCCACAGAACTTAAATTTCTAGGTTGAATGAAATTCTAAATGCGAGTGCAGGGTCTCCGCGAGAAGCGCGTAGATTACGGAGGTAATGACGAGCGCTCCGATCGGCGCCAGGAGCCAGCCGTAAGACACAAGCACGCTGTATTGTTGCAACGCGCTCAGCATATTTCCCCAGCTCGATACCGGCTCGCTCACGCCCAGTCCGAAGAACGACAGCGTGACTTCGGCAGCAATGTAGCGCGGGACCAGCAAGGCCGCCTGCGTCAGCAGTACCGCGAATACTTCGGGAAGAATATGCCGGCGAATGATGTAGATGTCCGAAGCACCGAATCCTTGTGCAGCCAGGACGAAGTTTCTGGAGCGCACGCTGAGCACGATTCCCCGCACCAGCCGCGCCGGGCGCGCCCACCCGATCACACCGATCACGCCCGTGAGCAGAAAGAATGTTCGAACCGGACTCAGGTGCAGCGGCAGAAATGCGCGAACTCCCAGCAGGAAGTAGAGCCAGGGAAGCGAGAGAAAAAGCTCCGACCCGGCCATGAGCGATTCATCGATCCAGCGTCCGTAGAATCCGGCCAGCAAACCAACCACTGTCCCGGCGCACAACGCAATCAGCGTGGCTGCGATTCCAGCGGCTACCGAGATCTGCCCGCCATAAAGCACGCGCGAGAATTCATCGCGGCCGAATCCGTCGGTGCCAAAGAGGGCGATCTGCCCCGGTTCGTCCACCCCGAACAAATGCCATTCGGATCGAACCAGACCAAGAATCTGATAAGCCGGCCCGCGCACCAGGAAATGAAGTGGGAACTGCTGGGTGCGGTCCTCTTCATAACCGTCTGGGCCGGGAACCATTCGATAGACGAAAGGCCTCACGTTCCACCCGTCAGCACCCCGAAAGTGCAGGCGATTGGGCGGCGCGTACGGCAGTCGGCGACTTTGTGCTGCGGGATCCGACGGAGCGATAGAGCCCGCGAATAAAAGGATCAGGTGCAGTCCGATGGCCACGGCGATGAGAGCTCGAGTTCTAGTGCGCATCGGCTTCCTCGATCCGGATGCGCGGATCTGAGGCCAGCAACATCAGGTCCGCCACCAGATTGCCTGCCACCATAAACACGGCCGACAGCATCGTTCCGCCAATTACAACCGAAAGATCGCGCGACAGAGTCGCATCCAGAATCAACGGCCCCAGTCCTGGCCAACCGCAGATGACTTCCACCAGCAGTGAGCCGCTGATCAGCCCAGCCAGCGAAAATCCGAAAAGTGAGATGACCGGACTTGCGGCCAGCGGCAGTACGTGCCGCCAGAGCAACCGCAAGCGGGGAATTCCAAAGCCACGCGCCGCGTCGATCGCCGGATGTTGCAGCGCTTCCACAACGCTGGTACGAACGTGGCGCACGATGATGGATGTTTCCAGTAGTACCAGCGCAGTCACGGGCAGCACCAGGTGCCGGACCGTATCCAGCACACGCGCCCCGCGCGACAGCCCGTCGCTTTCGAGAGAATGAATACCGCCTACCGGCAGAATTCGCCAGCGGACGACGATCGCGAGCAGCGTCAGGCCGATCACGACTTCCGGAATCGATATCAGCAGAGAAGTTCCTGCATTCACCACCCGATCGAGCAGTCGGTCGTGCCGCGATGCACTCCAGATACCAATCGGCAGCGAGAGCGCCCAGGTGAATGCCATCCCGACGGTTGTCAGCAGCAGGGTGTTCTTCGCCCTCTCCCAGAGGAGCGGGGCGACCGGTGAGTTGTAGGCGATCGAGTAACCGAAATCCGCATGTACCGCGCCTTTGACCCAGTGCAAGTAACGGGTAACGAGGGGCTGATCTAGTCCGTAGCGCAAACGCAACGACGCAATCGTTTCCGGCGAGATCTGCGGGTTGAGCCGCATCTCGTCGAAGAAACTGCCCGGCGCCATCTCGGTAAACAGAAAGCAGAGCACCGAGACTCCAGCCATCAGCAGCACAGCACGAATTAGTCGGCGCAGCAGGAACTTCATGGGTGTGATTCGCGAGCCAGGCTTGCCGCCATCCCCAAATCTTGTTCCCAGTCTCAGGCAATTTCCCGGGCGAAACAATTACGGTTGGGACGCGAAGGTGCTTGGACTACTGGTGCGGAGGGTGCTCGACAGGTGGGAGCAAGAAAGGGAAGATTCGGGGACAGCGGATCGCAATTGGCCAGAGCTTCCGCTAAGGCGCCGGCACAATCTCGGCGGCAACGATTTCGGCCTGGTGCCCGTTGAAAATCACTTCGCGGCTGGTGATCTCAACGTCAATCAGTTTGCCGTTTTTGGTGCGATGCCGCCAGAGTTCCCGGTCGGAATTGTGTCTTGCGGGACTCAGCGTCTCTCGCAGGATGGCAATGACATCCTCGGGCGGGCGGATATCCAGAATCGTCATGGCCAGGAACTCGTCCAGGGAATATCCGTAGCGTCGCACGGCGGCCTCGTTCACAGCTAGGAACGCCAGCGATTTCACGTCGTAAACCCACATCGGCGTGTCCGCAGTTTCGAAGGCCAACGTGTCCAGATTGGAGATCAAGATCGCCGGCTTGGCTCGCGCGCCCATGACAGATCCACCTTCGACACTAGTTTGATCGGCGCCAAGAGCAACTGGCTTGAGCGGGTTCCGCGGAACGATAGGGTGCGCCCCTGCGACAGGATCTCCATAAAATGCCGCTGCGCCTGAATCTCCTGGTGCGCGAAGACGATCCAATCAGCTAAAGCTGCGCGCCACGCGTCTACAGGTTTTCGTGGAGGAAGCCATGCACGATTCCACGTTGGACACAGACATCCTGATCGTAGGTGCGGGACCGGTCGGCCTTTTCCTTGCCAACGAGTGCGCTCGCCGAGGCCTGCGCTTTCGCGTAGTCGAAGCCCGTCCCGGCCAATCCGAGCATTCCAAAGCTCTCGCCATCTTCCCGCGCACCATGGAAATCTTCGACATGGCCGGACTAGTCGATCCCTTCCTGCGCGCGGCGAACCGCGTGACTTCGGTCCAGGTTGTGACCAGCACCAAGACGTTGGCGCATATGCGCTTCGAGCCGCACGAATCTCCCTACGCGTTTGTCTCCATGGTCCCTCAGGACGTGACCGAGAAACTCCTCGTCGAAGCCCTGCAGGAGCGCGGCGGCCATGTGGAATACGAGACTTCGCTTGTAGCGGCAGAACAAAGTGGCGATCGTGTGCTCGCCACTCTCGACCACAAGGGCCAGCGTCTCACTCTGAGCGCTACCTACCTCGTGGGTTGCGACGGCGCGCATAGTGCGGTGCGGCACCTGCTGAACCTGCCCTTCGAGGGCGCCCAGTATAACGACCTCTTCATTCTGGCCGACGCCGAAACCAACGATGCGCTCCCTGCTGATCGACTGCAGCTATGCCCAAGCGAACATGGCCCAGTGGCGATCTTCCCCATGAGCGCCACGCGTCGCCGAATCGTTGCCACCGTGGAGCGCGCGGAGTCCGACGCGCCTTCGCTCGAAATGGTTCAGCAGATCCTGCGCCAGCGCGGCCCTGCGGGATTCGAAGTGCGCAGCCTGCTCTGGAGCACCTATTTCCGCATTCATCACCGACAGGTCGCGCAGTTGCGCGTCGGGCGGATGTTCGTGGCCGGCGATGCCGCCCACATTCACAGTCCCTTCGGTGGGC
>Ga0207665_10001425_pt1 | contig 16086 bp, 12 predicted proteins | sample LARL112metaG_FD_184351 | JGI IMG/M metagenome (GOLD analysis project Ga0207665, IMG submission 184351) | Corn, switchgrass and miscanthus rhizosphere microbial communities from Kellogg Biological Station, Michigan, USA - LAR L11-2 metaG... | ecosystem: Host-associated > Plants > Roots >...
GGGCGGCGGTGCAGCGTCTGGAGGAACAGGCGCTCGACGCGCTCGGCCACCGGCTTCTTCGCATCGCCGACAATCTCGCCCAGGCTGCCCTTGCCGGCCGAGACCATCTGGGCGACCGGCCCGTTGTTCAGGTACAGGTGCTCGTGCAGGCCGCCCTGGAACTCGCCCTTGCCGTTGGCCGGCGTGCCGAAGAACATCACCACGTGGTCGCGCTGCAGCGGACGGAAGCGGCTGGCGTCCGGCTTCTTGCCGGAGAGCTTGACCCGGCACTGCTCAAAAATTAAGCGGAAGCGACCCCGGGGAGGTGAGAAGATTACCGTCCGCTGACCGGCGAATTGGGCAGAACTGATTGATCCTCAATGTAGATATTGACCCGGGGCCTCGCGGTCGCGTTTGTACACAATGGCACACCGCTTGCTTCGATCTGTTCCGTTTCAATCTGCGCGAGGACGAGAAAGCCGCACCATGCCAGAGATCGCAACAAGGCGACCCATCGGAGTCTTGCGTGACTGAAACCGTTGCTGCGATTGTCGCTGCGCATCGCGAAGGCAGCCAGACGCCGGCGCAGACCGTTGCGCGCAGTTTTCAGCGTATCCGTGACCACAATGATCCCGCCATCTTCATCAGCCTGCGCGACGAGAACGACGCATTGGCCGAAGCCGAGGCGCTGAGCGTAAAAGGCGCAAGTGAAAAGCCGCTGTTCGGCGTTCCCGTTGCGGTGAAGGACAATATCGACGTCGCGGGGTTTGCCACCACCGCCGCCTGCCCGGCCTTCGCCTACACGCCGGCGCGCGACGCGACCGCTGTGGCGCGGCTGCGCGCAGCCGGCGCCATCGTCATCGGCAAGACCAATCTCGACCAGTTCGCAACCGGCCTGGTCGGCGTGCGCTCGCCCTATGGCATTCCGGTCAATCCTGTCCGCAGCGACATCGTTCCCGGCGGATCGAGCTCGGGCTCGGCGGTCGCAGTCTCCGCGGGCCTCGTGCCGCTCGCGCTCGGCACCGACACCGCAGGCTCCGGCCGCGTGCCCGCGCTGCTCAACAACATCGTCGGCCTCAAGCCGAGCCTCGGCATGATCTCGACCGCAGGCGTGGTGCCGGCCTGCCGCACGCTGGACTGCGTCTCGGTGTTCGCGCTGACGACCGATGATGCCGTGGCGGCGCTCGCGGCAATGGCCGGCCCCGATACCAATGACCCGTTCTCACGCGACCGGCCGCTGACGGCGCTCACGGGGTTTCCGGCTCGCCTGCGGCTCGGCGTGCCGCGCAACGGGCAATTGATCTTTTTTGGCGACAAGCACGCCGAGGCCGCCTATGAGGCCGCGCTGAAACGTTGGGCGGCGCTCGGCGCCGAGCTGGTCACGTTCGATCTCGAACCCTTCTACGAGGCAGCACGGCTGTTGTACGAGGGCCCCTGGGTGGCCGAGCGCTACCTCGTCATCCGCGACCTCCTGGCATCGGCGCCGGATGCGATCCATCCGGTGACGCGGGAGATCACGGCGGCCGGCAGCCGGCTGACCGCCGCCGAGACCTTTGCGGCGCTGTACCGGCTGCAGGCCCTGCGCAAGGTCGCCGCGCGCACATTTGACGATGTTGATTTGCTGGTGCTGCCGACGGCACCGACGGTCTATACGACGGCGCAGGTGCTCGCCAATCCGATCGAACTCAACAGCCGGCTCGGCACCTACACCAACTTCGTCAACCTGCTCGATCTCTGCGCACTCGCGCTGCCGGCCGCAATGCGGTCCGACGGCATTCCGTTCGGCATCACGCTGCTGGCGCCCGCAGGACAGGATGCGGCCCTCGCCTCGATCGGCCGTGCCTTCCATGCCGATACTGGCCTCGGCCTCGGCGCCAAGGGCCTGCCCCAGCCTGGCCTTGCTGCCCTGCCGGAGCGAGACAGCGGCGAGATCGCGATTGCGGTCGTCGGCGCGCATCTGTCGGGCATGGCGCTGAATGGCGAGCTTGCGCGCCTCGGCGCACGGCTCTTACAGGCGACGACCACGGCGCCGGACTATCGGCTCTACGCACTGCCCACCACGCCGGCGCGGCCCGGCATGCTGCGGGTCGAGGCCGGCCAGGGCACGGCGATCGCGCTCGAAGTCTGGTCGCTGTCGGCCGAAAGCTTCGGAAGATTCGTTGCCGCGATCCCGCCGCCGCTTGCGATCGGCACGGTGCGGCTCGTCGATGGAGGCGCCGTGAAAGGCTTTCTGGTCGAGTCCGCCGCGATCAGTGGCGCGCGCGACATTTCATCCTACGGCGGCTGGCGCGCCTACATGGCCGAAGCCGCGGCGGTATAGATCTCGTACTCGCCGCGCACCAGCTCGATATGGGCGCGCATGGCGTTCGCAGCGCCGGCCTTGTCACCGCGCAGGATCGCGATAACGACGCGGTCATGCTCCGCATGCGACTTGGCGAGCCGGCCGAGATTGCGGAACTGGGCGCGCCGGAACGGCTGCACCCGCACCCGCGTCGCCAGGGTCGTCTCGGCGATGTAGTCATTGTGCGCCCCGGCATAGATCGCGTTGTGAAAGCGCTCGTTGACCTCGTGAAAGCGTTCCGGGTTGCCGGCGTGGCTCAAGACCCGCAGCTCCTCATGCACGGCCTCCAGCCGGTAGCGCTCGGTCGGCGACATGCGCTCGGCGGCAAGGCCGGCGCACAGCGCTTCCAGCTCCGCCATCGCTTCGAACATGCCGCTGAGCCGCTTGACCGAGGGCCGCGCCACGACCGCACCGCGATGCGCCTGCGCATCGACCAGCCCGCTCGCGACGAGCTGCCGCAGCGCCTCGCGCACCGGCGTGCGCGACACCGCAAAGCGCCGTGCGATATCGGTCTCATCGAGCGCCGCCCCCGGCGGCAGCGCGCCGCGCACGATCTCATCCGCGAGCTGCAGGCGAAGCTCCTCCGCGCGGGTGATTTTCGCCGGCGAAGGCTGCGCCCGATCGACGCGGCGAACCGGCGTTTCGACTACGGAGGCAGGTGGCTGGGACCGCGTCCGATCATCGTCAAGACTCATGTCTGTTGATCCCGCGCTTCGTCTGTCATGCTGACATGGGCGGCCACGATGCGCCAGCCGTCGGGAAAGCGAATCCAGGTCTGCATCTGCCGCCCGACCTTGCCGGGCGCCGTGTCGCGATAGAACAGGGTCGAGGCGACCGCCGTGTCGCGGCCATAGCTGGTGATGACGGTGCGCGCTGTCCGGCGCATCAGCCCGACCGGCGAGCGGGCGGCGCGAAACGCGGTGACCTCGTCATAGCCATAGAGATTTTCGGCGATGCCATAGCGCAGGGTGCGGGCATCGCGATGAAACAGTTCGTTGAGCTCGGCGACGTCATTGGAGACCAGGGCCTGTTCATAGCGCGCGAACTGTGCGGTGACCTCGGCCAGCACGTCGGGCAGATCGATCTCCATCCTAAAACCCCCTGGGAGCCGGCGCCGCCACCACACCGATCCGCTCCAGCGCGTGGGCGACGCGCAGCGCGACGTCCTCGCGCCACGGCGCGGCAATGATCTGGACACCGATCGGCATCGGCTCGAGCGGCACGGGCACCGCCACCACCGGCAGGCCGATGAACGAGATCGGCTGGGTGTGGATGCCGATATTGGCACGCACCGGAAGCTCCACGCCATCGAGCACGAACGTGGTCTGACCGAGTTTTGGCGCGATACAGGGCGTCGCCGGCGCAATCAGCACATCGACCGTCTCAAAAATCTTCAGCATCTCTCCGCGATACCAACGGCGGAATTTTTGCGCGCGGTCGACCAGCGGCGCCGGGACCATCGCGCCCGCGATCAGCCGGTCGCGCACCGCCGGATCAAAATCGTCCGGCTGCCGGCGCAGCCGATCGAGATGCAGCGAGGCGCCTTCGGTCGTGGTGATGACATAGGCCGCCGCGCGGGCGCGGGCGGCTTCCGGAATCTCGATCGTGCGCGTCACGTCAAGGGCGCGTGCGACGCGCGACACCGCCTCGACCGCTTCCGGAAACACATTGGTCTGGAAGTAGCCTCCCGCGAGCGCGATGCGTAAGTCCCCGATGTCCTCTGCGATCAGCGGCGTGACCGGCTCGACCGCCCGCGTCGTGCAGGCCGCATCGCCGCCATCGGGCCCCTGCATCGCGTCGTAGGCGAGCGCGAGGTCGGCGACGTTGCGTGCGAACGGACCGAGATGATCGAGGCTGAAGACAAAGGGAAACGAGCGCGCGCGCGACAGCCGGCCGTAGGTCGGCTTGAGGCCAAAAATGCCGCAGAACGACGACGGCACGCGAATCGAGCCGTTGGTATCCGAACCGAGCGCGATCGGCACCAGGGCGCCGCCCACCGCGCTGCCCGAACCGCCGGACGAGCCGCCGGTCATCCGCGTCACGTCATGCGGATTGCGCGAGGGGCCGTCATGCACATTCTCGCCGGTGAAATCATAGGCGTATTCGCCCATGTTGAGCGCGCCAAGCAGCACCGCGCCGGCAGCCTCCATGCGCTCGATCAGCGTCGCATCGCGCGGTGCGGGGCTGCGCGCGCGGTTGATCTTCGCGCCAGCGCGCGTGGCAAGCCCCTCGACGTCGAACAGGTTCTTGACCGCGAAGGGAACACCGGCCAGCGGTCCGGCGGCTTGTCCGGCGGCAATCGCCGCATCGACCGCGCGCGCTTTGGCACGGGCACGATCGGCCGTGACATCTGTGAAGGAATTGAGGATGCCGTCGTGCCGCGCGATCCGCGCCAGCGCCGCCTCGACGACCTCAAGCGCCGAGACCCTGCGCGCCGCGACCGCCTCAGCGATCTCCCGTGCCGACCATCCCTCGCTCACGGTTCACGCCCCGAAGACACTTGCGGGCTCAGCTTCATCGGGCAGCGGAAATTCATCGACCAAGCGGGCAAGCCGCAGCGAGACATCGAGATTGGCGCGTACCGCGGGCAGCCAGGCGTCCTCGACCCTGAGCCCCAGCGCCCTGGCCGCGGCATCGATGTAATCGTCCAGCGGTTCAGCCATCACATCCGTCCTCGCGTTCAGTGCACCGGCAACGGCGGATGCGGGATCGCCGTCAAGAGCTCCTTCGTATAGACGTCCTGCGGATCCCCCAGCACGCGTTCGGCGGCGCCCTGTTCGACGATTCGCCCCGCACGCATCACAATGACACGATCGCACAACAGGCGCACCACATTCAAATCATGGGAGACAAACAAATAACTCATACCCATCCGGTCCCGGAGATCCTGCAGCAGGTTCAGGACCACGGCCTGCACCGACACGTCCAGCGCCGCGGTCGGTTCATCCAGGATCACGAGTTTTGGACGAAGCGCGATTGCCCGCGCAATCCCGACGCGCGCCTTCTGGCCGCCCGACAATTGATGTGGAAAACGGTCGAGCAGGTTGACCGGCAGGCCGACCATGCTGGCGAGTTCCTCGCAGCGGTCGCGCAGCGCATTGCGCCCTCTGACATCCCCCATCTGCAGGATCGGATCGGCAATCGCTCGCGCCGCGGTGAAGCGCGGGTTGAGGCTGTCGGTCGGATCCTGGAACACCATCTGGATGCTTTTCCGCAGAGCTGACCGGGCGAACGCCTTTGGCATGATGCCGCCGATCTCCACGCCGTCGAAGGCGATCCGGCCGGAGGTCTGGTCGAGGAGCCGCATGACCATCATCGACGTGGTCGACTTGCCGCAGCCGGATTCGCCGACAAGCCCGACGCTCTCACCACGCCCGACCGTAAAGCTGATGCCGTCGACAGCGCGGAAGCTCGCTTGCTCGATCGGCGGCTTGCGGCCGAACAGTGTTCCGAGCGTTTTGGTTGCGCCCTGACGGGGATAGTCCTTGACCAGCTTTTCGATGACGAGCAGAGCGTCCCCCCGGGGCTTGGCCCCGGGGTCGATCCCTGCTGAGGAAAGATCACTTGGAGATCGATGGATGGCCGGGTCATTTTTCTGAAGACTGGCTTCGCGCTTTTGTTCGGCCATGACTTCATGAGAAGACGCGACCTCCTCCTCCGGCAAGAGATCGCGCAGGGAAACGCCGAGCCGCGGCGTGGCGCGCATCAGTTTGCGCGTGTAGGGGTGCTGCGGGCTCGCAAAGATGTCGGCGGATGCAGCTGTCTCGACCACGCGGCCCTTCTCCATCACCACGATCCGGTCGCAATAGGCCGCGGCAAGGCCAAGGTCATGCGTGATCAGGAGCGTCGACATGCCGCGCTGCCGGGTCAGCTCAACGACGAGGTCCATCACCGCTTTCTGCGTGGTGACGTCGAGGCCAGTGGTTGGCTCGTCGGCGATCAGGAGCTGAGGATTGCAGGCGAGCGCCAGCGCGATGACCACCCGCTGGCACATGCCGCCGGACAGTTCGAACGGATAGGCATGATAGCGTTCACGCGGCCGCGCGATCTTGACCTGCTCCAGCGCCTCGATCGCCTTCTCACCGGCATCATTGGTGGTGCTCTGGGCATGCTGGCGCAGCACGTCCTCGATCTGGTCGCCGATCTTTCGAATTGGATTGAGCGCGGCGCGCGGATTCTGGAAAATCATCGAGATCTCGCGGCCGCGCAGATCGCGCATCTGCGCCTCGCTCGCCGCCTTGACGTCGACGCCGGAAAACATCACCGAGCCTTCGGCGATCCTGCCGGCGCGATCGAGAATCCGCATCACGGCATAGGACGTCACCGACTTGCCGGAGCCGGACTCGCCGACGATGCCGAGCGTCTCGCCGCTGGCGACGGAGATATCGACATGCTGCACGGCCTTCACGAGGCCGCGGCGGGTGGCGAACTGCACGGTGAGATCGCGGACGTCGAGCAACGGCTGCGCGGGCATGGTCAGGTCCGCCTTTGCGGATCGACGATGTCGCGCAGGCCATCGCCGAGCAGGTTGAAACAGAAGACGGCCACCATCAGTGCAAGTCCGGGAAACAGCGCGATCCACCATTCGCCCGAGACCATGAAAGAGGCCCCCTCCGCGACCATGATGCCCCACTCCGCCGTCGGCGGCCGCACGCCAAGCCCGATGAAGGAGAGCCCGGCGGCATTGAGGATGGCATAGCCCATGGTCAGCGACATCTGCACGATCATGATCGGCATGATGTTCGGAAGGATGTGAACCAGGAGAATGCGAAACTCGGAGTTGCCCGACAGGCGCGCCGCCTGCACGAAACCGGCGTTGCGGCGCACGTTCGCCTCGGCGCGGGCGACGCGGGCATACAGCGGAAAATTCACGATCGCGGTCGCGATGATGATGTTTTGGACGGTATTGCCGAGCGCGGCGACGATGCCCATCGCCAGCACGAACAGCGGAAACGCCATGATGGTATCGGCGATGCGGCCGACGATGCGATCGGTCCAGCCGCCGAAATAGCCCGCCGCGATGCCGGCGAGCCCGCCCATCAGAAACACCAGCACGACCGAGGCGACCGCGATGAACGTATCGAGCCGCGTGGCCACGACGACGCGGCTGAAGATGTCGCGGCCGAGCTGGTCGGTCCCGAACCAGTGCGCCGCCGATGGCGGCTTCAGTGCGGACGCGGTGTCGGAGGCGAGCGGATCGTGCGGCACCACATAGGGGCCGAACAGCGCGGCCGCGACGATGACGAGCAGCAGCGCGAAGGCAAAGGCCGTGACCCGGTTCTCGCCGAGCACGTAACGTGCGTGTTCGAACGTGGCAGCAAGGCCGGAGTTGTTGCGCGCAGGAACGACGGGTTCTGCGACGGGAGCGACGCTGCTCATCCTTCCAACCTCACCCTTGGATCGATCACGCCATAGAGAATGTCGATCGCCAGATTGAGCAGCACGTACATGACCGCCATGGTCAGTACAAAGCCCTGCACCGGCGCGAAGTCCGAGGCGATCAGCGCTTCGACCGCATAGGAGCCGATGCCGGGCCATGCGAACACTTTTTCGACCAGCACGTTGGCGCCCAGCAGAAACGAGAACACCATCGACAGGGTCGTGATGACCGGCAGCATGGCATTGCGGAACGCGTAGGTGACGATGACCGTTGCGGGCGAGAGCCCCGAAGCGCGCGCCGTGCGGACGAAATCCGAGGCCAGCACCGCGAGCATCGAGGCCCGCGTCATGCGGGCGATCGGCGCCAGCGAAAAGATCGCGAGCGTCGCCGCCGGCAGGATCAATTGAGACAGGGCAGAACGAAACGCCTCGACATCGCGCGCGATCAGCGTGTCGATCAAATAGAAGCCGGTCACGGTCGGCGGCGCGCTATAAAACACGTCGAGCCGCCCGAGCGGCGCCGGCGACCAGCCGAGCTGAAAATAAAACACATAGACCAGCACCAGGCCGGTGAAGAACACAGGCAGCGATACGCCAGCCGTCGTCGTCACGCGGCAGAGGTGGTCGATCCAGGAGCCGGGCCGCGTGGCCGCGAGCACGCCGAGCGGCAGCGCGATCATGATCGAGATCAGGAGGCCAGACAGCGTGAGTTCGGCGGAGGCCGGCAGGCGGTTGTGGATCTCGGTCGCAACCGGCTGCCCGGTGGTCAATGAGCTGCCGAAATCGCCATGGGCGAGATCGCTGGTGTAGTGAAAGAATTGTTCGATCAGCGGCCGGTCGAAGCCAAGCTTCTTGCGGATCTGCTCGATCGCCTCCTTGGTCGCGGCGGGCCCGGCAAAATAAGCCGCCGGATCGCCGGGCAGTGCACGCGTCAAGAGGAAGGTGACGATCACGACGCCGATCAGGCTCGGGATCGCAAACATCAGCCGCTTGCCGATCAGGGTGAGCATGGGCGACTCCCCCGCGCATGGTGTCGTTTCTTCGGAGATTTCGGATGGGGCGTGTTCGGGCCATCGAAAGCACGCCATCTGCCCTGGTCTGCAGCGCGCGAGCGATACGCACCTCCCCTTCCCGCCACATCGAGCACGGCGGCAGCGCTCACGTCGATACTGCCGGCTGCCGTACTCACGCCTTCACCAGGGCGCGGTAATCGAGCCTGCGATGGAACCAGTATTGATAACCCGACACGCTCTTCTGCATCGCGACGTTGACGAAGGGCTGGTACAGCGGGATGCGCGGGATATCGGCGAAGGCGAGATCGACAAAGCCCTTTACGTCGGTCTCGTAGGCGGCCGCATCGCCGGAGGCCGCGGCGGCGCGCGCACCGTCGATGAGCTTGTCCATTTCTGGCGACTTGTAGCTCATGGTGTTGAAGATCGAATTGTTGCCGTGATAGCACCAGTAGAAGAAGTATTCGGGGTAATCGAGCCAGCCCGAGAATACGTTGGTGTAGAGCGGCATTTCCTTCTTCGTGAGCTCGGTGCGCCAGTTGGCGCCCGGCACCTTGTTGATCGTGCACCGGATGCCGATCTGGCCCAGGCTTTCCTGCACCAGCACGCAGAGCGGCTCGTTGACCTGCGCGAAGTTGAGATCGAAAGACAGCGTGGTGTCGAAGCCCGCAGCGTAACCCGCTTCCGCCATCAGCGCCTTCGCCTTTTCGATGTCGGTGGAATATTTGTGCGGCTGCGGCCAGGTGGCGTTCGAGGTCCTGTCGGCCGGCGCGCCGAACATCGGATTGGCCAATCCGAACAGCACCGCGTCCATGATCTTCTGGTAAGGCACGGCGTAGGCAACCGCCTGGCGCACTTTCAGATTGTCGAACGGCGGCTTGGTGACGTTCATGCCGATATATTGAATGCCGTTGGAGAAAGGCAGCGACACGATGTTGAGCTTGCCGGCCGCCTTCATCTCCTGAAAATCCTTATTCGGCAGCTCGTAGGAGATGTCGGCATCGCCGCGTTCGAGCAGCGCCCGGCGGTTGCCCGCCTGCGGCACCATGCGCCAGATCACGCGCCTGATTTTTGGCAGGGGACCGCCGACCCAATCATCGTTGCGCTCCATGACGACTTCGGTGCCGGCGGTCCATTTCGTCACCTTGTAGGCGCCGGAGCCCGCGGTCTGCTGCTTGGTGTATTCGAGGCCCCAGGGGTCTTTTTCGGAAGCGCTCTTCTTCACCAGCTCGGAGTTGACCACGCAGGGCACGATAACGGCGAGATCCGGGATGGTCAGGCGGTCCTTCTTCATGAAGTCGACGCGCACGGTATGGTCGTCGACCACGACGAACTGCTCCGGCTTGGTCAGCGAGCCCGCGCTCATCTGAAAGGTCGGAAATCCGCCGACCGAGACGGCGCGGTCGAGCGACCATTTCACATCCTTCGCGGTGACCGGCGTGCCGTCGTGAAATTTCGCATTCTTCTTCAGCTTGAAGGTCACGGACATGTCGCCGATGTTCATGTCCTCGGCGAGTTCCCCCTTGAACTTGTCGCGATCGTAATAGGGCACGCCGCCGGGCCCACTCTTCATCTCGTGGCTGATCAGCCGGTCATAGCAATTCCACGACACCTCATAGCCCGGCACGTTGGTGCCGACGCCGTGAATGTCGAGGTTGTTCGGGCCGCCCTCGGAGACGATCAGAAGCGTCTCCGAGCGGGCATCGGCCTTCGCGGGGGAGACGATCGCGGGCGCGGGCAACAGGGCGCCTGCCGTCAGACCGGAGACGGATTTCAGAAAGTCGCGGCGCTTCATGAATGGGCTCCAACGCAGCCGGAACGCGGCCTCTGAAGCCGGTATCGCAAGGTTCGTGCCAAGCCTTAACGAGGCGTTAGATGTGATCTAAGCTAATGATCCTGCTTTAGAATATCATCAGCGCGGGCGACCGCCGCGTCACCCCTATTGCATACAAAGAGGCGTCTTTGCCTACTCATGATGCACATAGCTCAAGCGCCCGCTTCCTGAGCATCGGCCCTCTTCCCTGATCGCGCGTGGCTCATGTCGGCCATATCAATTCCTGCAGCTGATAAAGGTCGCTCGCCTTCTGCTGCCAGCCCTCGATGCAGACATGCGACTCGAGGTCGCTCGCCCGGTGCACAAGCATCAAGGCCATCAGCCGCCGCTTCACCGCAAAATCGATCTCGGCATTTGTGTAGCCGAATCCTTCGAACAGATTGCGGACGCGGCCGGACCGCCCCGCCGACATGAACGCGCTCGGGCCGAGCAGGTCATATTCGCCCCAGCCGGTCAGCACGTCGCCGAAATCGATCAGGCCGGCCAATTGCCAATCGCCATCCCGGCAGCTCAGGAGAAAATTTTCCGGGATCCATTCGCCGGTCAGGATCACCGGTGGCGCATCCAGCGGAATGAGCTCGGCCGCATCGCGCAGCAGATCGTCCAGCCCGTCCAGAAATTTCTGCGGAAGGCCAAGCCGCTCATGCCGCGCGCGACAGCCCTCGATCTGCCCGCGCATGAACGACGCCCAGCCCGGCTCGATACGAAGCAATTCACCCGGCGGCACACGCTGGACCTCGGCAATGGCCGTACCGATCTGCCTCAGCACATGCTCTTTCTGCTCCTCCGGGAGTGCGGGCCACGCCTCCGCACCGAGAATGCCGGGCAGACGGGTGATCACGAGATACGGCCATCGATCGCGCTCGCCTTCGCAGACGATCTCGGGAATCGGGACAGTGAGCCGGCCGGCAAGTCGCGTGAGCGAACCGCGCTCCGATACGAACTGCCGGCGCAGCATCGGCGGGAATATTTTCAGGATCAGCCGGTCATCCAGTGCGACGACGAGGTTGGTGCCGGTCGCGAACACACGCGGCGCGCTCGCAGCGATGCCGTGGGCGCGGGCGATGTCGATCGCCGCCGGCAGCCATTGCGACGCGTCGCTGCGCCAGATGCGAAACGTTTCGAAGTCCGTCAGGCTGGGCAGCGAGAGCGACGATGACGTCCGCAACATCAGCGGTCGGGGCTCGCGCGCTCGAACTGACGCAGCAGGCGGTTGCCACGTTCCACGGCGGAACCCAGCGCCGCCTGTGCCGGCTTCTTGCCGCTAAAAGCCTGCTCCAGCTCGTCCTCGATCGCGTCGCGGATCAGCACCATCGAGCCGAGGCGGATGCCCTTCGAATTCTCGGTCGGCGGATGCAGCGTGATCTGCTCGATCGAGATCGCGGTGCCCGGATTGGCATCGTAGAAGCCCTGGGACCGGGTCAGGTCATAGGCGGCGCGGGTGATCGGCAGATAGCCCGTGTTCTGGTGCCAGGCCGCCTGCACCTCCGGCCTGGACAGGAAGGCGAAGAACTTCGCGACCCCACGATATTCCTCGCTCGGCCGGTCGCGCAGCACCCACAGCGTCGCCCCGCCAATGATGCTGTTCTGCGGCGCGCCGGGCACGTCGTCCCAATACGGCATCATGCCGTAGCCGACCTCGAATTTCGAATAGGCCTTGATGTCGGCGCGCGTCGCCGAGGAGCCGATGAAGATGCCGCACTCGCCATTCTCGAACCGCGGCTCGGCCGACTGCGCCCGGCCGCCATAATCGAAGATCCTCGTCGTCTGCCATTCCGCAAGCTGCGCGATGTGGCGGACCACCACCGGATTGTTGAAGGTGAGCACGGCGTCGATGCCGCCGAACCCGTTGCCGCGTGTCGAGATCGGCAGGTTATGAAAGGCCGAGAAGTTCTCGACATTGATCCAGGACGGCCAGGACGTGGTGAAGCCGCAGATGGCGCCAGCCGCGCGCAGCTTCTTGCCGTCCGCGCCGACCTCGGCCCAGGTCTTCGGCGGCTTTTCCGGATCGAGCCCCGCGCTGCGAAACAGCGTCTTGTTGTAATAGAGGATTGGCGTCGACGCATTGAACGGGAACGACAGCATGTTGCCGCTGGCGTCCAGATAGTAGCCCGCCACGGCCGGCAGATAGGCGCCGGGCGTGAACGGTTCGCCCTGGTCGCGCATCAGCTCGAACACCGGATAGATCGCGCCCTTCGCCGCGGTCATGGTCGCGGTGGCGATCTCGTTGACCTGCACGATGGCCGGCTGGCTGTGCGAGCGGAACGCGAAGATCGCCGCCGTCACCGTCTCGGTGTAGTTGCCCTTGTAGGACGGCACGATGCGATAGTCGGACTGCGAGGCATTGAAATCGGCCGCCAGCTTCTCGACCTGCTTGCCGAGTTCGCCCGACATCGCGTGCCACCACATGATGTCGGTTGCCGCCCACGACGGCGAGATCATGCCGAGCAGACCGGAGACAATCGCAAGTTGCAGGAAACGGCATACTGCTTTCACGGTGAACCTGCTTCGAGTTCTGGCGATGCGGCTGACTGAATCTGATAATCCTTCGAGCCCTCTTAAGACCGCGGACGGCAAGTTTCAATCTGCAAGGCCATCTTCTGCACCGCACCATTGACGACGATTGCCGTCTTTGCAGAATAACCTTGGCCGCCCATGGCCAAAAAGATTTGAACCTTTTCGTCCGACCGCCGACATCATCCCAAGGGGATCAGGTTTTGTCTGTGTACCGCGCCAGCATTTCGCGGACCGTCGGTCTTGTCGTCGCGCCGTGTGATGCGGCGAGCGCGAGAGGTCAGGACGCGCCGCTACTCCGTGTCGCGAAGCCCCGAAGCGACGCCACGCCGTCGGCCCTGGCTTCGGGGTCCATGATTCCCCCGATCGCACGACGCGGTCGCTTGTCCCCGATGCTAACAGTCGATTCGCGCGCGATCGGCAGGCTGGCACGCGCCGTTCCTCGGACGCACACGGTCGCAGTCGTGAACGCCCGGGTGACGCCGGCCGAACGCAATCACAAGGAGTGAGCGGAGCTTGGCGACGCCGCGACAGCGCGAAACTGCAGAACGGCCGGTCAATCTGGCCGCGCAGGTTCGCGCGCGCACGGTCGGCCTGCTCCGCGCGGTGCCGATCCGCTGGCGCATCCTGTCGATCGCCGCGCTCAACTCCGCCGTCGTGATCGTGCTCGCCGCCTTGATCTGGAACGGCGCGCAGGTGCTGGGCTCGGCCTGGGAAGACGTGCGACAGGTGCGCGAGTCCGACAAGATCCTGGCGCGGCTGGAAAGCGAGACCAGCCGGCTGCAGAACCTGATCCACCGCTACATCAACCAGCCGAGCTCGGAACTGTTTGCCGAGATCCTGCTGCTGCGCGAGGCTGTGCTCGGCACGCTGACCCGGCGTGCGTCCACCGATCCGATGCTGGCCGGATCGGTCGAGCAGCTCGAGCACTCCACCGAGCGCTTCCTGAACGGCTTCGGCGAGCTGCGCGGCCTGCAGACGACGATCAAGAAGACCTATGACGAGCAGGTGCTGGCGCCGGCCAAGGACATGGCCGGGCTGTACTCGATCATCGAGGGCGCCACTGGCCACCGCGACGCGCTGATCTGGCCCTCGCTCGGCAAGTCGCGCGAGGCTTTTACCGCGATGCTGGTCGCGGCCAATTCCTACTACCTGACGCTCGCCACCGCCTCGGCCGAGGACGCCCGCCGCAACACCGAGACGATCGAGAAGACCATTCCGGTGATGCTGGATCTCGCCGACAACGACCTGCAGCGGATGGCGCTGCAGCGCCTCGAGACGCGCACACAGGCGCTGCAGGAAGGACTGACAAAACTGTCCGAGCAGCTGTCGAACCGCACCGATCTGTTGCGCAACACCATCGACGCCAGCCAGGCGGAGGCGATCGGCGAGATCGACGAGTTGTCGACCAAGATGCGCCAGCGCGAGCAGAAGGCGCAGGAGACCTTCGACCGCACGCTCAACGACATTTCCCGCCGCGTGCTGTCGATTGCCGCCATCTTCCTCGGCATCATCGTTGCCGCCGGCGTGCTGATCGCGCTCTCCATCCGCCTGCCGCTGCAGCAGATCATGACGGCGATGCGCGCGATTGCGCTCGGCGACTACGGCCGCGAGGTGCAGGGCATCCAGGCCCGCGACGAGGTCGGCGCCATGGCGCGCGCGGTCGAGGTTTTTCGCGAAAACGCCATCGCCAAGCGCAAGACCGAGGACGAGCTGCGCGCCTCGAAGGAAAAGGCCGAGAGCGCGCTGCTCGAACTGAACACCGCGCAGCAGAACCTGATCGATGCGGAACGGCTGGCTGCGCTCGGCGGCCTCGTTGCCGGCGTCGCGCACGAGGTCAACAACCCGATCGGCATCAGCCTGACGGTCGCCTCGAGCTTCGCCCGCCGCAGCGAGATTTTCGAGACCGACCTCCGCTCCAACGGGACGCTGCGCCGCTCCCAGCTCGAGGAATACGTGCGGACCTCGCGCGATGCCGCGCAGCAGCTGGTCGCCAACCTGCACCGCGCCGCCGAGCTGATCCAGTCCTTCAAGCAGGTCGCGGTCGACCGTTCCCATGCCGAACGACGGCAATTCAACCTGAGCGAGGCGACCGACCAGATCATCGCGAGCCTGCGGCCGGTGCTGAAGCGGGCGCCGATCGGGCTGTCGGTCGACGTGCCCGAAGGCCTCATCATCGACGGCTATCCGGGCTCCTATGGCCAGATCCTGACCAACCTGTTCCTCAATGCCGTCAATCACGCCTTTGCCGACGGACGCTCGGGAACCATCGCGATTTCGGCGCGGGCGCGCGGCGCCGACGATGTCGAGATCAATTTCACCGACGACGGCGCCGGCATGACCCCGGACGTGCAGCGCCAAGCTTTCGACCCCTTCTTTACCACCCGCCGCAACGAGGGCGGCACCGGACTTGGGCTTCATATTGTGTATAACCTCGTCACCCAGCAGCTCGGCGGGCGCATGATGCTGGAGTCAAGGCTGGGACAAGGCACCACCTTTCGCATTATCATGCCCCGGACCGCCAAGGGCGGCGAGGCAACAGACGACACGTTAGGCGACGGAACCGCGCAATGGCCGAACAGGACGATGTCCTCCACCTGATCGACGACACGGAGAACGTTCCGGAGGATTCGTCGGCCCGCAAATGGAAGATCGCCGTCATCGACGATGACGCGGCCGTCCATGAGGGGACCCGTTTCGCGCTCTCCGACTACAGCCTCAACGGTCAGGGGCTCGAGATCCTCTCGGCCTATTCGGCCGCCGAGGGGCGCAAGCTGATGCTCGCCCATCCCGATATCGCAGCGGTGCTGCTCGACGTCATCATGGAGACCGATGTGGCGGGCCTCGAGCTCGTCGAGTTCATCCGGAGCGAGATCAAGAACGAGACGGTCCGCATCATCCTGCGCACCGGCCAGCCTGGCCAGGCGCCGGAGCGGCGCGTCATCGTCCAGTACGACATCAACGACTACAAGGCCAAGACCGAGCTCACCGCCGACAAGCTGTTCACCTCGCTGACCGCGGCGCTGCGC
>Ga0207665_10001426_pt1 | contig 16080 bp, 11 predicted proteins | sample LARL112metaG_FD_184351 | JGI IMG/M metagenome (GOLD analysis project Ga0207665, IMG submission 184351) | Corn, switchgrass and miscanthus rhizosphere microbial communities from Kellogg Biological Station, Michigan, USA - LAR L11-2 metaG... | ecosystem: Host-associated > Plants > Roots >...
ACGACGATGACTTCCGGCCGATGGGTGAACGCGCTGGAGATGATCAGCTTCTGGCGCATGCCGTGGCTGTAGCTCTCAACGAGCTCGTCTGCCCATTCCTCGAGATCGAACAGCGCCATCAGCTCGCGCCCGCGATGCTCCAGCTTGTCACCATTCTGCCCGTACAGTCCGCCGACGAATCTCAGGAACTCGGCGCCCGTCAGCTTCTCGTAGATGAACGGCCGATCGGGGATGAATCCCAAACGCGATTTGGCGGCGAGCGGATCCCTGGCCAGGTCGATCCCGGCGAGGTGAATGCTGCCCGCGGTTGGCTGCAGGATGCCAGCGATCATGCGCAGTGTGGTCGTTTTCCCCGCGCCGTTGGGGCCGAGGAATCCGAAGAGTTGGCCGTCTGGAACGGAGAGATCGATCGAGTCGACCGCCGTGAACGAACCGTATTTCTTGGTGAGACTTCTCAGCTCTATCATTTCACTCTGCGAGTTCTTGGTTTGAGTGCCGACGTGTCCATCGTCGTTTGCGAATTCTTGAACGCCAGCTCGAACGCGGTACGTGTGGCCGAGAGACTGCCGGCGTTAGCGGCGACGATGCGACCCGCGTCATCGACCCACACTGAAACGCCCGCCGGAGCGCCATCGATGCGCCACGCGCGAACCGTGTCGCGGTGCGCGACAATCCAGACTCCGCTCCGATCGAGCGAAGCGCTATCGATCACGGTGAATACCGATTCGGCGCGAATGCGCAGCTCGGGCCGCGTCACGACGCGCTTGGTCGGATCGAACACTGAAAGGGTTTGCGCGCGACCGATCTTTGGCGGGCCGCCGAGCATGAACGCGACCGGCGCGAGCGACGGAGTGAACAGCGCCGGCTTGAACGTGTAGCGCGCCGGCGGATGCCCGCCCGTTGTCTTGGTCCCGGCGATGAATAGCGTCGTGTCTTCTTCAACTGAAGCGTTGATCGACAACGGTCGGGTGTGTCGGGCGATGTCGATGGTGAGATCGGCGAGCCGGAATCCGCGGGTCAATCGGGTTTGCCAGCGCGCGGATGTGCGCTCGATGGAATCGCCGACCGGATAATCGCCGACGAAATATTCTTCGCTCACCAGGGTGTTGGAGGTCGTGTCGAGCGATGAAGATGCCGCGCCGATGCGCTGGCCGTCGCGCTCGATGACGTAGTAAAACGTCGCCGGCTGAAGTCTTAACGCGACTTCTGCGAGCTGCTGCGCTTCACTCCGATTTGCGTTGCGATGGGCCATCATCGCGAGACCGCCAAGCCACAGGGCGACGATGACGACGGCGAGGATGATTCGGGGTCCGGACTTCACCCCTATAGGACGATTGGGACGCCTATACGATTGTCAGGCTCGTCTCGGAATTGATCCAGCCAAGATACCGGTCCAGACCGCCCGTGACCGGCACGGCAAGCAGTTCGGGCACCTTATAGGGGTGTAACTCCTGAAATGCGCGCTCCAGGGCGTGCATCGCGCCGGAACGAGTCTTGAGCATTACTACTACCTCGATCTCGTCGGCGAGCTTGTCTTCCCAGCGGTAAAGGGATCGCGCTGCCGGCAGAATTGTGCCGCAGGCCACGATGCGCTTGTCCAGCAGCGCCCGCACGAATTTCACAGCTTCTTCAGTGCTTGATAGCGTTGTCAGGACAACAAGTGCGTCTGTATGGCCCACTTCTCGTATCCGGGGTATGAGTAAACACAATCTAACGTTGCAACTGTTACACTCGCCATGAACTTTACCGCGATAAGTTCTTGCACGTCTTAAACGATTAATGACCGGCGATTCGTCACTTTTTATCAATCGAGAGCTCAGTTGGCTCGAGTTCAACGCCCGCGTACTTCACGAAGCGTTCGACTCGCGCAACAAGCTGCTCGAGCGGCTCAAGTTCCTGGCGATCTTCTACACCAACCTGGACGAGTTCTTCCAGGTGCGCGTGGCGGGATTGCGCCGTCAGATCGCGGCCGGTGTGCAGCATCTCCCGCCCGACGGGATTCCGCCGCAGCAGCTGCTGACGATGATCCGCGAGCGCGTCAACGAGTTGATGGAGCAGCAACGCAAATGTCTCTACGAATTGTTGCTGCCCGAGCTCGCCAGGAACGGCATCAAGATCGTGAAGATGAACGATCTGACCCAGACGGAGTGGCAGGCGATCGACAAGTTCTTCGAGAAGGAAGTCTTTCCGGTGCTGACACCACTCGCCGTCGATCCGGGCCACCCTTTCCCGTACATCTCGAACCTGTCCCTGTCGCTGGCCGTCCAGATCTTTGATCCCGTCTCTGGCGAACAGCGTCGCTTCGCGCGGCTCAAGGTTCCCAAGAGTTTGCCGCGTTGGGTGCCGATCGGTCGTCCCAATCACTTCGTCGCCCTCGAGGATGTCATCGGCGCCAACCTCGGCGCGTTGTTTCCGGGAATGGAGATTCGCGGCTACAGCGCGTTCCGCGTCACCCGCTATTCGGATCTGGAGATCGCGCACGCCGACGACGACGATGATCTGATCACCATCATCGAAGAGCAAATTTTCGAGCGACGCTTCGCTGAAGTAGTGCGCATTGAAGTCGAGACGAATACACCGAGCGAGCTTCGGGAGCTGCTGCTCGAGGAGCTGCAGCAGGATCAGCCTGCCGAGATGCTGGCCCTCAGTGAGGCGGACGTCGTGGAGACCGGTCCACTGCTCGACCTCGGCGATCTCGCGATCCTTGCGCAGCTCGATGTGCCGGCGCTGCACGATCCTCCGTTCGTGCCGGCAACGCCGCCCGAGCTCCGCGATCCCACGCGCTCGATCTTCGATGCGATCAAGGAACGCGACATTCTCGTTCATCACCCGTACGATTCGTTCCCGGCGACCGTCGAGCATTTTCTGACTTCGGCCGCCACCGACGAGAATGTACTGGCGATCAAGATGACCTTGTATCGCACGTCCGGTGATATGGCTATCGTGCGCGCGCTCACCGAGGCGGCGCAGCGCGGCAAGCAGGTCGCTGTGCTGATCGAGCTACAGGCGCGGTTCGACGAGGTGAACAACATCACCTGGGCGAGAACACTCGAAGGATTCGGTGTGCACGTCGTCTATGGCTTGCCCGGACTCAAGACCCACACCAAGACCACCCTCGTCGTGCGCCGCGAGGCGGACGGAATCCGTCGCTATGCGCACATCGGCACCGGCAACTACAACTCCAAAACGGCGAAGGTCTACACCGACGTCGGACTATTCACGGCCAACCCGGCGATCGGGGCAGATCTGACAGATTTGTTCAATTCGCTGACCGGATTCTCCCGTCAGAACGTCTACCGCAATCTGCTCGTTGCGCCGCACAACATGCGCGCGCGGTTTACGGAGATGATCGATCGCGAGGCGGAACATGCGCGAGCGGGAAGACCGGGACGCATCATCGCCAAGATGAACGCCCTCGTCGACGCCGACATCATCCAGCATTTGTATGCGGCGTCGCAGGCGGGTGTGCACATCGATCTGATGGTGCGCGGCATTTGCTGTCTGCGCCCCGCAGTGCGTGGCGTTAGCGACAACATCAGCGTCGTCAGCCTCGTCGGCCGCTTCCTCGAGCACTCGCGCATTTTCTATTTCGCCAATGACGGGAAAGAGGAGCTTTACTTCGGCTCTGCCGACTGGATGCCGAGGAATTTCGATCGCCGCGTGGAAGTCGTGACGTGCGTGCAGGACAAGCGCCTCGCCCAGCTTCTGCGCCAGGTGCTCGAAGTCGGCCTGGCTGACAACCGGAACGCCTGGGATCTCTCGCCTGAAGGCAGCTACACCCAGCGCAAGCCGGGCACGCGGCCGGTGATCGCGGCGCAGGAAATCTTCCTGTCGAACTCGTGGGGCTTCGTGCCACTTCCAACCGCGTCGAGCAACGGCGATTCCGCCGATCACCCGGTGACTACGACCGTCGAGTTTCAGTCGGCGGTGCCGACCTCGTCTTCGTAGGTCGTCACGGTTCCATCCGGCGCGACGATCTCTACGGGAGCGTGCGCGACCTGAGCCAGCAGATTGGATTTTCTGCTCGCGCCCCACAACTCGAGACGCAGACTGTAACCCTGACGCGCCGGTACCGCAGTCAGTCGCAGCGCGCGCTCCATCCAGCGCGCCTTGATCTCGGCGACGGCGCCGGCATGTCCGCGATCGAAGCCATCTGCAACACGCAGGATCGCCGAGAGTTTCTTGATGCGGCGGCGGAGCGGCTTCTCGAGTCGGCCGTAGTTGAGGTGCTTCTTTTTCGGCTCAGCGCCGCGATGGTACCGCGCAATATTGGCGACGATGATCTGATCGGCGGGCGTCATCCCCAGCAGCTCGGCGTGCTCGATCAGGTGATACGAGTGCTTGTTGTGTTTGTCGTAGCTGATGTGATAGCCGATATCGTGCAGCAGCGCCGCGTCGGCGAGCAGCTGGCGATCTTCAGCCGTGAGGCCGATCCGCGGACCAACCGCGTCGAACAATTGGAGCGCCAGCATCTGAACGTGCTTCGCGTGCGGCTCCTCGTAGTGCGACCGCTCCGCGAGGTCACGCACCGCTCTCTCGCGCGCCTCTCCGGGATCCGCCGGAGTTGGATGCACCTGCGCGCTTTCGAGCAAGAGTCCTTCGCGAATGCCGTACGCCGACACCACCAGCTCCCTTGCTTCGACTCGCGCAGCAACTTCCGCAGCGACCGCGAGACCGGCGACGATGATGTCGCTGCGCGCGGCCTTCAGTCCCGGCACTCCCTGACGCTCGACCACCGACATGTTGTTCAGCGTATCGACAATGTGCTCTAGCTCGATGCGGGGAACGACGGTCCCGTGCACAGTCTTCGCTTCCGCCATGCCTGTGCGCGCGAGATAGATCGAACCAAGTGTGGTGAAGGTGCCGCCGGAGCAGATGATCCGCGGCGTGTGCCAGTGACGAACCGCGAGATGCTTGCGAAGCTCGGAGCGAACGTGTTTGCGGAGCTTCTGGAGCCCGTTTTTCTTTCCCGGCGCGAGATACCGCTCGGTCATGCGGATCGCGCCCAGTGGCAGTGAGAGCAGTCGATCGACCAATCCGTCCGCGCTGAGTGCGAGCTCCAGTGATCCGCCGCCGATGTCCATCACCACCGCGCGCCCGATTGCGAGCTCGAAGTGCGCGAGGGCACTGCGGAACGCGAGTCGTGCCTCGTCGTCGCCGTGCAGAATCTTGACTTTGAGCGATGTCTCTTCGCGCACCAGCTTCAGGAACTGCGCGCCGTTCGCCGCCTCGCGTACAGCGCTGGTGGCGACGATCTCGGTCCTCTCCACGCCCAGCTGCTTTGCCAGCGTCGCCATTCTGCCGAGTACGACCAGCGCGTTCTGGATCGCGACCTCACTCAGCATGCCGCGCTCGGTCAGTCCCGCGCCCAGCCTCGGCGCGGCTTTCATTTCGTCGACGACGCGAATCACACCCGTCGGCGAAACGTCGGCGATTGTCTGGCGAATCGAGTTCGAGCCGATGTCGATCGCCGACACGCGAACGCTATGCTCCGGCCGCGGCCCCGCTGCGCCGCCGTCGCTTAGAGTGAGAACCGGGTTGGTCGCCATGTCCTTAATAGTGAGTGCCTGCTGTTGAATTCGATACTGCGAACTTCATGCTGCGAGCTGCGAACTGCGAGCTGAAACCAAAGGTGGGCAGAATGCAGAGATTGCTCAGTGGGCAGGAGACAGCGTATGACATTGGCATTCGGAACGTCTCACCCTCCGAACGCCACATCCATACGCTGCAAACTGCATTCTCAGCATTCTCTGCATTCTGCCCACCTTTTGTCGAGTAGTTCAGTCCGCAGTCCGTCAGCGGCACCGTCGCCCACCGACATCCCACACCCTCCCGTCAGTAGTTACGAACGCGCGGCGATACTCGCCGTCTCCAAGCCAAACCTTCAGCACGCCGAACCGCCCCTGAATCCGTGCAACTGAATTTGATGCGGGCCGATCAAAGGAGCGCAGAGTCCCGCCACCCGTTCCTGCGACGATCTCCTCCATCCCATTCACGGAGTCGGCGACACCAGTAGCCGTTTGAGGAAGGAACCGCTCGTAGTCGTGCTCGTGGCCGTTGAGCACGAGATCGACGCCGCCATCGTAGAGAATCTGCCAGATCGCTTTCAGCTCGCGCGTCGTTCCGTACTCTCCCGAGCTGAAATACGGGCGGTGGTAATACGCGAGCGCGCACTGAGTCCGGTGTTGCTGAAGATCCGCGCGCAGCCAATCCTCCTGCGCCTTTGCCTGAGTCGGATCGCCAGCCTCGAAGTACAACTCGCTGTTGAGCGAGATCAGGTGCCAGCCGTTGATGTCGAAGCTGTAATAGCCCTTACCGTGCGGGCCTGCGCGCGATCCAAAGAAATCGAAGTAGGGATCGCCGCTGCCGCTGTCGTAATCGTGATTGCCGGGGGACGGATGAATGATGTTCATGATTCGCGCGTTTCCCCACGACGGCGCGAAGCAGCGCTGGAAGTCGTTGTTCACTCCCTGATCGCCGGAGGGATACGCGTTGTCGCCAAGCGTGATGATGACTGTTTGCGTTTCCTGCGCGCTGTCGGACCGAATCAGGCTGTCGGCGAGTTTGCCCGTCGCTTCGTCCCCGCTGGTGCCGCACACCGCGATGTCGCCGACCGCGATCGTCACCGGCGCTCCTTCGAGCACCATCTCCTGTTGCGACGCGCCTTCCGCCGTCGGCGACGCTTCCTTCCCTTTGCACCCGGCAATCGCGATCGTCACCAGCGCGATCGCCGTCGCCCTTCTCAAAATCGACGCGAGATTCTCAGAGCTCTCCGACGTCGATGTCCTCAGAAAGCGAAGCCGAAGTTGGTGTACAGCGCTCGCCCTTTCCGATTGGTGAACAGGATCTGAATTCCAGGCGTCGGATTCCGGTAGCCGATCCAGATGCCTCCGCCGGCCGCCGAGTGCCAGCCACCCGGGGAGTCGCCATTGTAGTACACTCGTCCGGCGTCAGCGAAGCCCAGCGCGCCAACATTCAGCGGGAGAATGAACGGAAACTCCGCAAGTGGTACGCGTAGCTCGCTCGACCCGTAGAGCGAAGCGTCGCCTGCCCAGTGCTGTTTCTCCTCGACGCGATAGGTCTCGGACCCGCCAAGGAAAGCCGCGTCGAAGTAGGGAAAATCACCCCACAGTTTCCTGCCACCGGCGCGGAACGCGAGCACCGGTTTCTTCGCGACGGGCAGTGTGAAGAATGCCGCCGCCCAGCCGTCGACTGATTCGTACGGAGTGTTCACGCTCCACATGCCTGGGTATCCGGCGCCCGCAACGTCGAACACCAGCCTCGGCTTCAGCGTGTCCGGATAATAGCGGCTGTCGAGATGCAGTTTCAGTTGCAAGCCAGTTTGTCCGAAGGTCGCGAAGCCCGTTGGATTCAGCTGCGTGATGAATCGATTTGCGAGGCTATCCGTCGTGGTGTACCGGAGCACAGGCCCCAGTGAGAGTTCGCTCACCGGATTGAAGGAGTGACCGATCGCGGGGAAAATCTCCCACTGACTTTGCTTCACGTTGTAGAACAGCCCCTTCAGATCCGGTACATCGTTGCCGAAGCCGTGGAACTGCACCACCTCGTACTGCGAGAAGTGGCCGGTGACGGGAATGTGAGTATCCGATTCTTCGAACCGCTTGTCGATCGCGCCGCGCACTCGAATGCGTCCGCTCGTCGCGTACGAAAAATCAGCTTCCTCCATCATCGCGTACGGCACATCGCGGAATCCGTACTGATAGCGTGCGACACCGATCACCGGGTAATAGCCAAGTACGCGCTGCGAGTGGATACCGAGCACCGGACGCGTTGCGCCGCCACGATCCTCCACGGGCGGAATCAACGTCCCATACGCGTGGACCCACGGACGTCGGTTGAACGAGCGATTGAACGCCATGTCGACGTTCGCCTTCGCCGCGAGCGTATCCGGCGCGTACTTCACGTTGTTCACGGGGCCTTGATCGTAAATGCGCGTCGGACTGGCTCGCCCTCCGACGGTCGAGATGTCGCGAATGGTGTTGGTGCCATTGCCTCCGATCACCCGCACCGGAATGCTCGACCGCACGTGACCGTCGATCACGGCCTGATCGTCGCCGCCGTGGAGGTAAATGCGAATTTCCCTGGTCTCACTCGCGTAGAACCGGCGCGCGAAGTACGGCGCGTCGTTGCCCGATTGAAGAACCACGTCGACGATTCCGTCCCCTGCGCGCATTACGTTCAGCTGATCGTCGGCGTCCGTCGCGTGCACGTCCGCAACGCGCCACAGCTCGCCGTAGTAACGATCGGCCACGCTCCTCAGCCCGTTGCGACGCGCCTTGAGTCTGGCAGCAATGCTCGTCGAGTAACGAGCGTACTCCGACGGCATCTGCGCCACGGCATTGTCGATGACTGGATCGGTGATGCGTTGCATCAAGCTCGCCGCGACCGAGTCCCACGTCGCCTTGCCCAGCGTTTGCAGCATGCGCCGATCGAACTCGGTCGCATTCGCAGACAATGCTGTCGGATCCGGGTAGTTGGCGCGGAACGTCACCAGACTCGGCGTCATGAACCGCGCGATGTTGAGCACCAATCCTTCGTAGTTGACGAAGACCTTGTCACGGTCCGTCGTGATCGGCTCCCAAACTGCGTTGTCGTCCTTGGAGAAACGCGCCCAGCTCCACTGGTCGGGGTGACGATCGTTGTCGCCCAGCATCAGATCGATCAGACGCGCTGTCAGCAACTGCCGAGCGTCGACGCGGGTTTTTGGATCGGTGTTCAGCCGCTCGAGCAGCGTGTCACTGTCGATGATTTTTTCAGCGCCGGCGAATGCCTTTCCGTCTTTCGGGGCAGATGGATGCTCCTCCAGCTCACCGAGCACACCCGCGAATGTCTTTCGGAATTCTCCGAGCGCCGGATCATCGGGCATGTAATAGAGCTTCGGCGATGCGTGGAGGATTCCCGCTGTCCCGAGCAATGGAGCCGCGGCGAGCAATGCCGTCGGATGCGACGCACTGCCTTCGTCGCGCACGACGTACTCGACCACAGTGTGGTTGAACTCGGGGCCGAGGATCGTGCGCACCTTCTTCACCATCCGGAAAACCCACTCCGAACCATCCGCCGCCTCGAAGCGTAGATTCGGCGCCTGAAAACCGCCGCCTTCCTTCGTTGGCTTCAGTCCGCCGTGAGTCGTCTGCAGGTTGAGCACCGGCACCTTGATCGGCGTCGTCCACTCGGGCCGCCAATTCTCTCCGAGCAACGTTTCATGCAGCGACCCCGCGCGGAACGACTCGCCGGGAATCACCAGGACCGTGTCGCTGCCGATGCGCTGGACCAGTTTGGTCGGTGACTGCGCATCCAGCTGGAAGGAGATGAGAAGCGAAAACGCGGCTACGAAGACCGCGCCGCGAGTGTGAATTCCTGATGGAGACTTCATGGGTGCCATCGGTAAACCGTGATTTTTGGCGGGGTGACGTTAGCCTCGTCGCTCACGAGCAGCAGACTGTCTCTGGTGATCGCGATCCCTTCCGCCTGTCGGTGATCACCAGGTAGCATCTCCGACTTCACGACGTCGCCCTCTGGTGTGATTACCACGTACGCCTTCTCGCGCGACGCCACGATGATGTAATTGCCGGTGAATGGATCGATGTTGATGTCGGAAGCCCGGAAATTCTTCCACTTGTTCTTCTGTCTGACTTCGTCGAGCGGGATCGCCATCGTGCCCGAGACCACCGGCGGGTTCCGCAAGGGAAGGGGCAACATGTAGATCCGCAGCTCCTTTCCCTCGTTCTTATTCAGAATCCGCTTGCACGCCATCAACAGGCGCGAGCTATCCGGTTCGTACGTCAAACTCTCGAACTCGCATTCCTTGCCGAGTCCAGTGTCGAAAATTTGAAATGGAACCTGTTGGCCATCAGCGGCCTCGCGGAACTTGTAGATCTTGCCGTTGCTCGCCATCAGGTAGATGTCCTGCCCCGCAATCGTGATCGCTTCAAAGTCGCCTTTCTGCAAACCGGCCAACGAAAAACTCTTCAACAGGATGCCTGTGCGCGGATCGATCTCTGACACTCGCCCCACGTTGTCGTCGTGAGTGAGCACAGTTCCTCGCGTGGTCAGGGCAAGCCCCGAAATCTCCCGCAGGGTATAGGGCATGATCCATTCAGCGATTGGCAGATTCTTTTCCGGATTGGCGTCGGCCTGTGCTTCACGCTGCCTGAATTGCTGGATCCGCTTCGCGGCAATCGATTTCGCCTCCGCCGCTTTCGCCTGCGGTGTCTCCCCGCAACTATCGACTGATACGATTATCGCCGCGAGCAGCGCGATCTTCGCCAGCATCATGCGTTGGCGCCGTCCTTCGAATTGGCCGGCTGCGCAGTCTCGATCGTTGCCGAAACGATCCGGTCTCCGGCGGAGGCGTGGATCTGCGTAAGAAGCTGATCCTGCGGAATGGTCTTGCGCGGCTTAACCAGGTAGTAGATCTCGCACGGCTTGCCCGTGTTGGTGACGACCTCGTCGAGGTCCCACCGCTTGGTCATTCGCTCGAGTACGTTCTCGACTTCACGCCGCGCGCCCGGCACGTCGTCGGTCGTAATCTTCAGAACGGCATTGAAGCGCGGCTTCTTGTTCTTCTTGCCGAGCACGCCGCGCACTCGATCGAAGCGCGCCGCCAGTGCCTGGGCGCGCTCCGGAGTCAGCGACAGCACCAGATCGCGGTCCGGGATCTCTCGTTCACCTGTTGGACCCGCGAGGGTCTGCAGCGGCCACGCCCACTGCGCAGAGGCCGTCGGCGTAAGCAGGTTGCGGCCGTAATCGTAACGCCACGTGATCAGCATCACGTAGTTGAAGACGATGGACACTATCACGCCCACCACCATCGACTGCACTCCGGCCGCAAAACCGACGACAATACTCAGGAAGATGTAGACGAGGTCTCGTGTATCTCGCAGGTTCGACCTGAACCGCACCGCGCCGATCACGCCGGTCAGGCTGAACGCCAGCGCCAGACTGTTCTGAACGATGTAGACGATGCCCGCCACCACGATCGGCAGGATGATCAGCGTTTGCACCACTGCCTGGTTGTGACCAATCGCGGGTCGGGCCGACATGTAAACCCAGGACACCGGCAGCATCAGCGCGAGGGTGCCGAACAGGATCATCAGCGTATTCACCGCCAGGGATCCCACGGTCCCCACACCGAAGACCCCGCCCGTCTGACCGCCAGCTGCGCCCGTAAGCGCGTCAGTCAGTACCGTCGGGCCCTCTGCCACATCGCCAAGTCCCTTCTCGGCGATTCCCCGGATCGCGCCCGGGAAGAAGTAGTAGAGGAGCGCGACTACCACGGCCAGGATGGCATAGTACGCCGTCAGGCGTCTCGCCGGCCGGTCTGACTTCAGCGTAAGGACGTCTACAAGCTGTCTGAGCATGTCGCCTCCTGAATGCAAAATGGGCGCCTCGGCTTTGGCCTATGTGCGCCTGTGACAGGCAGATAACACGCAGCCGTAAGCTTGCCGCAAAGGGCCCGGCTTGAGTCTCGGCGTGCAATCCGCGACCTTACAAGGCTATGCCGGAAGAGTCCCTGATTGTCCGCGGTGCCCGCGAGCACAACCTTAGAAACATAGACGTCACCATCCCCCGCGATAGGCTGACTGTCATTACGGGCCTGTCGGGGTCGGGAAAGTCGTCGCTCGCCTTCGACACCATTTACGCCGAAGGACAGCGGCGGTACGTCGAGTCGCTGTCGGCGTACGCGCGTCAGTTCCTTGGCCTGATGGAAAAGCCCGACGTCGATTCAATCGAGGGGCTGTCTCCGGCGATTTCGATCGAGCAGAAAACCGCAGGCCACAACCCGCGATCGACCGTTGGTACCGTCACCGAGATCTACGACTACCTGCGTCTGCTCTACGCCCGCGCCGGTACGCCGCACTGCCCGAACTGTGGTCGACCAGTCGATCGGCAGAGCGCTGGTCAGATCGCTGATTCGATTCTCACGTGGCCCGAAGGGACCAAGCTCGAGATTCTCGCGCCGCTGGTTCGCGGTCGCAAAGGCGAATTCCGCGAGCTGTTCGATGCCGCGCGGAAACAGGGCTTTGTGCGCGCGATCGTCGATGGCGAGCTGGTCGAGGTGGCGAATCCGCCGAAGTTGAATCGACGGATGAATCACAACATCTCGGTCGTCGTCGACCGCTTGATCGTGCGCGGCGAAGATCGGGGACGCTTGAACGACTCTCTCGAGACCGCGCTCAAGCTCGCCGAGGGAGTCGTCGAAGTGAATCGCGCCGATGATCGCACCACGCATCTCTTCTCCGAGCGGTACGGCTGCCCAGAATGCGGGATCTCGTTGCCCGAGCTCGAGCCGCGCCATTTCTCGTTCAACTCGCCATTCGGCGCGTGCCCGGCGTGCGGTGGACTCGGCTCTCGTCGCGAGGTCAGCGAGGAGCTGATTCTCGGTGATCCAAGCATCAGCATCCTCGAGGGCGTGGTCCTGCCGTGGGGAGAGCCCGACGGTTATCTGAAGAAAGTGATTCTGCCTGGACTGGCGAAGCAGTTCGGATTCAACCCCAACACCCCATGGGGGCAGCTGCGGCCAGAGGTTCGCGAGAAACTGCTCTACGGAACGAGCGGTAAGGGCGGCACGCTCCACGATCGAACGGGAACGAACTGGGAAGGCATCGTTTCCAACATCCAGCGTCGCTACGACGAGACCGAGTCAGATTCGGTTCGCCTCGAGCTCGAGGAATACATGCAGGAGCGGCCCTGCACGACCTGCGGCGGCCGCAGGTTGAAGCCGGAATCATTGGCGGTGACTGTGGCTGGGCAGAACATCGGTGATGTCGTCGCGCTCTCGATCACCGATGCGCTCGAGTTTTTTGTCAACGTCCCGGTGCGCGGCAACGGTAAACCCGGACTCGATCCTGAAGTCGCCGGTCCAATTCTGAAGGAAGTTCGCGAGCGCCTTCGATTCCTGAACGACGTCGGTCTCGAGTATTTAACGCTCGGCCGTTCTGCCGAATCGCTCTCGGGCGGCGAAGCTCAAAGAATTCGTCTGGCAACCCAGATCGGATCGCGACTCGTCGGCGTGCTCTACATCCTGGACGAGCCTTCGATCGGACTGCACCAGCGCGACAACGCTCGCTTGCTCAACACTCTTCGTCAGCTCCGCGACCTCGGCAACACCGTCATCGTCGTCGAGCACGACGAGGAAACGATGCAGGCGGCGGATCACTTGATCGATCTCGGTCCCGGTGCAGGGAAGCACGGCGGACTGGTGATTGCCGCAGGCACCGTCGAGGAGGTGCGTGACAATAAGGAATCGATCACGGGTCGATATCTTCGCGGTGAAATCGAGATTCCGATCCCTGCAGTGCGCCGACGCGCCGACGCCAATCGTGTGATCCGGATCGAAGGTGCCCGCGAGCACAATCTGCGTAACCTGGATGTCGAGATCCCGCTCGGCCTGTTCGTCGCCGTTACCGGTGTTTCAGGCAGCGGGAAGTCGACGTTGATCGAAGACATTCTGCATCGGTCGATGGCGCGCTATTTCTATCGCGCCCGGGTGATTCCTGGAAAGCACGATCGAATCAGCGGCTTCCAGCATCTCGATAAAGTCATCGACATCGATCAAAGTCCGATCGGCCGCACTCCGCGCTCCAACCCCGCCACGTACACGGGACTCTTTACGCCGATTCGCGAGCTGTTCGCGGAGTTACCCGAAGCAAAGATCCGCGGCTACGGACCGGGACGGTTTTCGTTCAACGTCAAGGGCGGCCGCTGCGAAGCGTGCGAAGGCGATGGTCTCGTCAAGATCGAGATGCATTTTCTCCCGGACGTCTACGTGCCCTGCGACGTCTGCAAAGGAAAGCGCTACAATCGCGAGACCTTGGAAGTTCGCTTCCGCGGTTTGAGCATCGCCGATGTTCTCGAGCAGACCGTCGAAGATGCACTCGCGTTCTTCGAGAATCAGCCGCGGGTTCGGCAGAAGCTGCAGACGCTCTTCGATGTCGGGCTCGGCTACATCCACCTCGGCCAGTCGGCGACGACGCTCTCTGGTGGTGAGGCGCAAAGAGTGAAGCTCGCCGCCGAGCTCTCGAAGCGCGACACTGGCCGCACGTTCTACATCCTCGACGAGCCGACGACTGGGTTGCACTTCGAGGACGTGAGATTGCTGCTCAGCGTCCTGCATCGTCTGGTTGACCGCGGCAACACCGTGCTCGTCATTGAGCACAACCTCGACGTGATCAAGACTGCCGACTGGATCGTCGACCTCGGTCCAGAGGGTGGGCTGCGTGGTGGCGAGGTGGTTGCCGAGGGAACGCCGGAAGATGTCGCGGACGTGAAGGAGTCGTATACCGGGCAATATCTTCGTCCGCTCCTCGGAAAGGCGAGGACCAAGACGAATGGTCGAGTATCGCTTAAGGCAGGCTAACAACAAGTGCGCTGGCGGCTGGCGGCTTTCGGCCAGGTGCCTGCGGCTTACTTCGAAGTTCGCTCAAGCTGCCGGCCGCGAGCCGACGGCCGCCAGCCGCCAGCGTAGTTTTCAGTTAATCAATCGCAGAGGAGCGTAGAGGTGGTTAGTCTACTCGACATCATAGGCCCGGTAATGGTCGGCCCTTCCTCCTCTCATACCGCTGGCGCCTGCCGCCTCGGTCTCCTCGCGCGTTGTCTGGTCGGCGGCACTCCGCAGTCCGCAGTCCTCCAGCTTCACGGCTCCTTTGCGCGCACCGGCGAAGGCCACGGCACCGACAAGGCGTTGGTGGGTGGCCTTCTTGGTTTTCGTCCCGACGATGAGCGGCTGCGGACGGCGCTGCAGATCGCTGAAGGCGAGGGACTCGACTATCGATTCGAGAAAACCACTATCGCCGACGCCGCCCACCCGAACACAGTGCGAATCAATCTCGAGCGAAATGGCACCCAGTCCACAATGCTTGGTTCTTCGCTCGGCGCCGGGCGCGTGCTGGTTCAGGAGATCGACGGCTACCCGGTCGAAGTCACTGGAAACTTACACACCATCGTTCTCGTAGCTGAGGATAGGAAGGGTTCGATCGCCAGAATCACCGGAATCCTTGCCGAGCACGACATCAACATTGCAACGCTGAGGCTGACGAGAAAGGAAAAAGGCGGCGACGCCTTCATGGTGATCGAGTGCGATGAGCAGCCGGACAAGAGAGCGGGCGAAGAATTGCGCGCGCTCGATTGGGTCCGCTGGACGCGCCGACTCGACAAGGTGAGCGGGGGCTGATTTGTACAAAGCGCTCGCTGACGCCATCAAGGACGCTGAAAGTAAAAAGAAATCTCTGGCCGAGATCGCGTTGGCTGCTGAAGCGCGAGATCAGGGCCGACCGGTTGAGGAGATTCGCGCGGCGCTCAAGCGTGCACTCGATGTCATGCGCGGCGCGATCGAGAAAGGGCTGATCGGTGACATGAAGTCCGCGTCCGGACTGGTTGGTGGCGACGCTGCGAAGCTGCAACAAAATCAGAAGGGACCGCTGGCACAGACGCCGTTTCGCGACATTCTGACGCGGGCGCTGGCGGTACAGGAGGTAAATGCGGCGATGGGAGTGATCGTGGCGGCACCGACGGCGGGCGGAGCGGGGGTTTTGCCAGCAATCCTCACGGGTCTGGCGAAGGCGCAAAACGTCCCCGACGAAAAGGTCGTCGACGGTCTCGCCACCGCCGGATTGATCGGCGCAGTCGTCGCCGAGCGCGCGTCACTCTCCGGAGCTGAAGGCGGATGTCAGGCGGAGACCGGCGCCGCAGCGGGAATGGCTGCCGGCGCGGCAACCGAGATGCTCGGCGGAACACCGTCGCAAGTCGGCCATGCGGTTGCTCTCACCATGCAGGGCACGCTCGGACTCGTTTGCGATCCGCTGGGTGGCCTCGTCGAATTGCCGTGCGTTTTTCGCAACGCCACCGGCTCGGCGATCGCGCTGGCTGGCATCGAGATGGCGCTATCGGGAATCACCTTCGCCATTCCCGTCGACGAAGTAATCGACGTGATGGGCGAGATTGGTCGTGAGATGGACGTTCGCTACCGCGAGACAGCAGGTGGCGGACTGGCGGCGACGCCCACCGGGCGCAGGTTGGCTAAGGAGAGGCTGTACCAGATCAAGCGGTCGGAGTCCTAGT
>Ga0207665_10001427_pt1 | contig 16073 bp, 14 predicted proteins | sample LARL112metaG_FD_184351 | JGI IMG/M metagenome (GOLD analysis project Ga0207665, IMG submission 184351) | Corn, switchgrass and miscanthus rhizosphere microbial communities from Kellogg Biological Station, Michigan, USA - LAR L11-2 metaG... | ecosystem: Host-associated > Plants > Roots >...
GACATCCGGGAAGATCTCGCCGCCGGCCGGGTGTATCTGCCCACGACGGATCTCGAGCTGTTTGGCGTCGAGCTGCTGACGACGGGCGACGGCTCGCTCGACCCGCAGGACGGCCGGCTCGCGGAACTCATCCGGTTCGAGGCCGCCCGGGCCGCCGGTCGTTACGACGAGGGGTTGCGGCTTTTGCCGATGCTGGACTGGCGCAGCGCCGCCTGCGCGGGAGCTATGGCTGGCATCTATCGAGAACTGCTCGGCCGCATTGCCGCCGACCCCACCATCGTCATGCGCGGACGAGCCGCGCTGCCGACGCGCGACAAGCTCCGGGTGGCGATCAGGGCGATGGCGCGGAGGAGCTCCGCATGAGTACGAGCGCCATCGTTGTCGGAGGCGGCCTCAGCGGGATCGCAGCGGCACTGCGGTTGGCCGATGCGGGCGCGACGGTTCAGCTCGTTGACGGGCGCCCGCGACTAGGGGGAGCTGCTTTCTCCTTCCGGCGGCGCGATCTGTCGATCGACAACGGCCAGCATGTATTCCTGCGCTGTTGCGAGGCGTACCGCGAGCTGGTTCGCCGCCTCGATGGCGAGGACAACGTTGTGCTCCAGCCCAGATTGTCCATTCCCATCCTGGCGCCGGGTGGTCGCAGTGCGAAGCTGTCCCGGCTACCGGGCGTACCGGCACCGCTGCACCTCTCGGCCGCGCTTGCCGGATATCGCCTGCTGTCGGTAACGGAGCGGGCGCGGGCAGTTGGCGGTGCGCTGGCGTTGCGCCGGCTCGATCCCGCCAACGCGGCGCTTGACGCGCAGACCCTGGGCGCCTTTCTTCGGGATCACGGGCAGACCGATGCGATCATCACCGCGCTCTGGGGTGTCGTCGGCACGGCGACGCTCAACCTGAACCCGAACGAGGCGTCGCTTGCCCTTGCGGCCAAGGTATTCCGGACCGGCCTGCTCGACCACGCCCCGGCGTCAGATGTTGGCTACGCCGCAACGCCGCTCGGCGCGCTGCATTCCGACGCGGCGGCTCGGGCGCTGGACGCCGCCGGCGTCGAGGTGCTGCTCGCCCACCGAGCGGAACGGGTCCAGCCCGTCGATGCCGGGATGAGCGTCGCTGCCCGTACTCGCGACGGTTCCCGCCGGCTGGTCGCCGATGCGGTTGTACTCGCGGTACCCCACTACGAGGCCTTTCCGGCGGCACCGGTTCTTGCCGAGACGCCGGCTGCCGCGGCGGCGGACCTCGGCTCCAGCGCGATCGTCAACGTGCATGTCATCTACGACCGCCGGGTCACCGACTTGCCGTTCGCCGCCGCGGTTCGCTCGCCGGTGCAATGGTTCTTCGACCGCACGGATACGTCCGGGCTCAAGGAAGGGCAATACCTGGCGGTCACCGTGTCAGCAGCTGACGGGATCGTTGACGAACCGAGCCGGTCCTTGCAGGCGCGATACGTCGCCGCTCTGGCTGATCTGCTGCCGGCCGCGACGCGCGCTACGGTCGTCGACGCGTTCGTGACGCGGGAACGCCGCGCGACATTTCGCCAGGCCGCCGGCAGCGCGGCTCGGCGCCCAGCGGCTGACACCGGGGTCGACGGGCTGTGGCTTGCCGGCGCCTGGACCGACACCGGATGGCCGGACACGATGGAGAGTGCGGTACGAAGTGGGCTGGCCGCTGCGGAGGGCGTGCTCGGTGCCGCCGGCAGCCGCGGATCGGAGCTGGCCGCGTGACCCGTTCGATTCCCACGGCCATCGGCCGCGCCCGAGAAGTGGTCATTCCGGCGCTGCGCGCTGCCGTTGCGCAGCTCGAGCCGCGCATGGCGCTGGTGGCGGGCTATCAGCTCGATTGGAACGACGAGTTCGGCAATTCGATCGAACACGGGGGCGGCAAAGCGCTGCGGCCCACGCTCGCGATCATCAGTGCCGAGGCAGCAGGCGGCACGCTCGCCGATGGGGTGCCTCCGGCCGTCGCGGTGGAGCTTGTCCACAACTTCTCCCTGCTGCACGACGATGTCATGGACCGCGACCTGGAACGGCGACACCGGCCGACCGGGTGGGTGGTATTCGGCGACGGTCAGGCGATCTTGGCCGGCAACGCCATGCTCACGCTTGCGTTCGATGTGTTGCTGTCCCACGGCGAGGCCGGGGTGCGGGCCTTGCCCTGCCTGACCGAGGCGGTGCACCAGCTCATCAGCGGGCAGTCCGACGATCTGGCGTTCGAGGGATCCGCGGCGGTTGATCTCGCAGCGTGCTTGCACATGGAGGCGGGCAAGACCGGGGCGCTGCTCGCCTGCTCCGCGGCGATCGGTGCGGCCGCGGTGCGCGGCCGAGATCAGCTCGTCAACGCGCTGTGGCGTTTTGGCGCCGAATTGGGCATGGCCTTCCAACTGGTCGACGACATCCTCGGCATAACCGGAGACCCGGTAATCACGGGGAAGTCGTCGTCTTCTGACGTTCGCGCGGGCAAGCGCAGTGCGCCAGTAGTCGCCGCCCTGACGTCGGGAACGAACGCCGGTCGGCGGCTGGCAGCACTGCTCGGGGACGGTCGGCCCGACTCTGAGGAGGAAGTGCGGCTCGCCACCGAACTCATTTCGGAGGCGGGCGGCTTGGACTGGGCAGCTCGCGAGGCCGATCGCCGGCTCGGGGCGGCCCTGGCCGCACTCGAGGACGCGTCATTGCCCAGCGCTGCCTTACACGATCTTGTGACATTAGCGCGATACGTTGTCGAGCGCGATCATTAACAACTGGAAGCCATCACGGTGAAAACAGAGCTGGGACAAGCACTCGACCACAACGAAGTGGGCGAGGCGCTGAAGCGTGCTCAGGAGTATGTGCTCGGGCGACAGAACCCCGCGGGCTGGTGGAAAGGCGAGCTGCGCACGAACGTCACAATGGATGCCGAGGACCTGCTGCTGCGGCAGTTCCTCGGTATTTTGCGGCCGGACGAGCTCGAGCAAGCCGCACGGTGGATCCGCTCTCAGCAACGGACTGACGGTACGTGGGCGAACTTCGAGGGCGGCCCGGCCGATCTGTCCACGACGGTCGAGGCCTACGTCGCGCTTCGCCTTGCCGGCGATGCCCTTGACGATCGCCATCTCGTTTCGGCCCGGGAATGGATCCGCGAGCACGGCGGCCTGGAATCCACGCGAGTGTTCACCCGGATCTGGCTCGCGTTGTTCGGTGAGTGGTCGTGGGATGAGCTGCCGACCATGCCGCCCGAGATCGTGCTGTTGCCACGGTGGCTGCCGCTCAACGTCTACGACTGGGGCTGCTGGGCCCGCCAGTCCGTCGTCCCGATCACCGTGGTCGCGTCGTTGCGCCCGGTGCGCCCGCTGCCGTTCACGGTCGCCGAGCTGCGGTCCGGGGGACTACCGGCCGAGCGTCGCCGAGCGCCAACGCGCAGCGTGGCTCGCGCTTTTCAGCTACTCGACCGCGTGCTGTACCGCTATGAGCGCTCGCGGGTGAAGCCGGGGCGATCAGCCGTGCTGCACCGCGCCGCCGAGTGGATCATCGCGCGGCAAGAGGCCGATGGCGGGTGGGGCGGGATCCAGCCGCCCTGGGTGTACTCGATCCTGGCCCTCCATCTGCTCGGCTACCCCCTCGACCATCCGGTGTTGGCGGCTGCCATCCAGGGATTGGAGGGGTTCCTCGTCCACGAGCAGACGCCCGCCGGCGTCGTGCGGCGCCTCGAGGCGTGCCAATCACCTGTCTGGGACACGTGCTTGGCCGTTATAGCCCTTGCTGATGCGGGCGTCCCGGCCGCCGACCCGGCGCTCCGCCGGGCGGGGGAGTGGCTGCTGGGCGAGGAGATCCGGGTCCGCGGGGACTGGTCCGTGCGCAGACCGGACCTCGCACCGGGCGGATGGGCGTTCGAGTTCGCCAACGACGGCTACCCCGATGTCGACGACACCGCCGAAGTCGTTTTGGCGCTCGACCGGCTCGAGCCGACGGTGCCCACGGCAGATGCGATCGAGCGCGGCGTCGCGTGGGCGGTCGGCATGCAGTCATCCGACGGTGGCTGGGCCGCCTTCGACGCCGACAACACCCGGCGGCTTATCGAGAAACTGCCGTTCTGCGATTTCGGCGCCGTCATCGACCCGCCGTCGGCCGACGTGACCGCGCACGTCGTCGAGATGCTCGCGGCCCGGGGTCTGGCGCGCACCGAAGCGGCCCAGGATGGCGTGCGCTGGCTCCTGGACGCGCAGGAGCCGGACGGCTCGTGGTTCGGCCGATGGGGTGCGAATCACGTCTACGGCACCGGCGCCGCTGTTCCGGCATTGGTCGCCGCCGGAGTCGCCCCGGATTCGCTACCAGTGAGACGCGCCGTTCGCTGGCTGCACGGGGTGCAGAACTTCGACGGCGGATGGGGGGAAGACCTGCGCTCCTACGACGACGCATCGTGGCGAGGGCAGGGCGCGTCCACGGCCTCTCAGACGGCGTGGGCGTTGCTGGCCCTGCTCGCCGCGGGCGATGAGAGCCAGGCGGTCGACCGCGGAATCCGATGGTTGGTGGACACCCAGCAGGAGAACGGCGGGTGGGACGAATCGCTCTACACCGGCACCGGTTTTCCCCGGGCGTTCTATATCAACTATGAGATGTATCGACACCTATTTCCCGTCAGCGCTTTAGGCCGCTACGCTCGCCGGCTCGGGGTGATCGACGGGGTGAGCGAGCAAGCTGCGCAGGCGCGCCGGCGAACGGCGCCTGTGCCTGGACCGGGTCCCCGCGAAAACGCGGTGCGTTTCGGTGGAATGTCCGGGCGCGAAGACGCACAGGGTTTTCGCGCGGAGTATGAGCGCTTGCGCGAAGAGGTTGGCCAATGAGCGAGCTGCTGGTCGTGACCGCGCTGCGCACGGAATACGCGGCGTTGGCCGGGCAGGTGCCGGGCGCGCTGGTCGAGCGGTGCGGCATGGGCATGAAACGCGTGCAGGCGTGGGTGCCTCGAATAGGGGCGCTGGCGCCAGATGCGGTCGTGGTGGCCGGAGTTGGCGGCGGCGTCAGCCCGGAGCTGCGGGCCGGCGACGTAGTCGTGGCCAGCGAGGTCCGCGACGACATCGGGCGTACCGTCCTGCGCGCTGCCGCGCCGCTCGTGGCCGCGTTACGGCAGCAGGGCCTGCGAGTGCACATCGGGCCGATGGTGAGTACGGATCACATCGTCACTGGGCCGGAGCGTGAGCGGTTGGCGCGCACCGGAGCGCTCGCGGTCGACATGGAGTCCTCGGCGGTCGTGCGGGCGCTGCCGACCCGGGACCTGCCGGTGGCGGTGGTGCGCGTGATCGTGGACACCGCGTACACGCCGTTGGGTCGATTGCGCACGGTCGGTGCGGGGGCGAAGGCACTGCGGGTGCTGCGCCGGATCGGCCCGTCGCTCCGGGTGTGGGCGGACCTGGCCGGCCCGCGCTCGGTGGTGTTGGCCGGTCCTCGGTCGTTCTGCGCCGGCGTCGATCGGGCGATCGACATCGTCGAGCAGGCCTTGCGGCGCTACCCGCGTCCGGTCTACGTGCGCCGGCAGATCGTGCACAACGCGCACGTCGTCGCCGATCTGCAGCGGCAGGGCGCGGTGTTCGTCGACGAGCTGGACGAGGTGCCGGACAACACCGCCGTCGTGTTCTCCGCGCACGGTGTGGCCCCGGCTGTCCGGGCCGAGGCCAAACGGCGCAACCTGACGGTTGTGGATGCGACCTGCCCGCTGGTTGCGAAGGTCCACACCGAGGCGCGACGGTTCCTGGCCCGGGGGGACACGGTTCTGCTGGTTGGGCACGACGGTCATGACGAGACGGAGGGAACCCTCGGCGAGGGTGACATCCAGCTGGTACGCACCCCCGCGGACGCGGCGGGGGTCCGCGTGGACGACCCGTCGCGAGTGTCCTACCTGACGCAAACCACCCTGGCCGTTGACGAGGTGGCTCAGGTCGTCGACGTGTTGCGCGAGCGGTTCCCGCTCCTTTCGGCCCCGCCGACGGAAGACATCTGCTACGCGACCACCAATCGCCAGCACGCGGTACTCGCCATCGCCGACGAATGCGACATCGTCATCGTGGTCGGCTCGCAGAACTCGTCGAACTCCAAGCGGCTGGTCGAGGTCGCTGAGCGGGCCGGGACACCCGCATATCTGGTCGACGACGCGTCTAGCATCGCACCAGAATGGATCATGAATGCCCGCCGGATCGGCCTGACCGCCGGCGCATCCGCGCCGCCTCACCTCGTCGACGAGGTGATCGGCACTTTGCGTGCGCTCGGTCCGGTTGACGTCGTCGAGCGTGAGGTGACCCGCGAGGATATTCGGTTCACGCTCCCCAAGGAGGTTTCGGACTGATGGCCATTCCCATGCGGCAGAGTGCCCGCATCGGTTGGTACCTGATCTCGAAGAAGATTCGCCGCGTCGAGAAGTTTCCGCTGATCGTCGAGCTGGAACCGCTGTTCGCCTGCAACCTCAAGTGCCACGGTTGCGGCAAGATCCAGCAACCGCATGATCTGCTCCGGCAGCGGATGCCGGTTGAGCGCGCGGTCGCTGCCATCGAGGAATCCGGGGCGCCTATGGTGTCGATCGCCGGCGGCGAGCCGATGATGCACCCGCAGATCGACGACATGGTCAACGAGCTCGTCAAGCGCAAGAAGTACGTCTACCTGTGCACCAATGCGGAGCTGGTCCGCAAGCGCTGGGACAAGTTCGACTTCACGCCGTCGCCGTACTTCGCCTTCGCCATCCACATCGACGGCCTTCGGGAACGGCACGACGAGTCCGTCGCCAAGGAGGGCGTGTTCGACGAGGCCGTCGCGGCCATCACGTTCCTCAAGGAGAAGGGGTTCCGAGTTACGACCAACTCGACCTTCTTCAATACCGACACGCCGCAGACCATCATCGACGTCCTGAACTTCTTGAACGACGAGGTCAAGGTCGACCAGATGATGATCTCGCCGGCCTATGCGTATGAGAAGGCACCCGATCAAGACCATTTCCTGGGCGTCACCGAGACCCGTGAGCTGTTCGCCAAGGCCTTCGCCGGCGGCAACCGCAAGCGCTGGCGGCTCAACCACTCGCCACTGTTCCTCGACTTCCTCGAAGGAAAGGTCGACTTCGAGTGCACGGCGTGGGGGATCCCGTCGTACTCGCTGCTCGGTTGGCAGCGCCCCTGCTATCTCATGTCCGACGGCTACGTCTCCACCTACAAGGAGCTGATAGAGACCACGGACTGGTCCAAGTACGGTCGCGGCCGCGACCCGCGCTGCAATAACTGCATGGCCCACTGCGGCTACGAACCGACCGCGGTTCTTGCCACGATGGGTTCACTCAAGCAGAGCCTGCGGGCCATGCGGGAGCAGGGCTGACGACGACCTTCAGCTGACGATCAGACCTGCGACGAATCGCAGTCGCGGTCCGGGTCGGCTAGGGCTCGAGGTCGGCCAGCCGTTTGCGAGGCGCCGGACGGGCGAGGCCACCCTCGCGGAATCGGTCCGTATCCAGCCTTGGCCGCCGGCTCGGAGTCGTCGAGGGGACCGGCTCGGCGATCGGTACGTTCGAGGCCGTCGCCTCGGAGACCGGCACCTCCGAGACCGGCACCTCGAGGACATCGGTGCCGCAGTCGGCGAGTGACTTGGAGCGACCGATAAAGATGACGCCGACGATCATGGCGGCGATGCAGGCGGCTTCGGCGGCCAGCCCAGGTATCGAGACCGAGACCGTGTCGCCGAGCAGGAAGATGCCGAGCGCGATCCCGGCAATCGGCTCGGCGGCGGCGATAGGCGGCAAGGAGCGGTCCAGCCGAGCAGCCCTAAACGCGCTCTGCGAGAGCGCGATACCCACGATGGCGGCACCGATTACGACGTAGACCCATGCGTGGAGGAAGACTTGCCGGACGCCCAGGTGGTCGAGATTGAAGGCCGCCGCTCGGGTGCTGACGTCTTGGAGGCCGTACAGCAGGCCGGCACCGGTCGCGAAGAGGACTGAGCGGACGACCAGCCCTCGACGAGTCCCGACGATCACCAGGGTGGCGACGACGCCGGCGACCACCGCGATCGCGAGCACGACCACCGCTCGATTGGCCTTCGGGTGGTCCGAGGAGAGCGGATCACCCACCGCGAGAAATACCCCGAGCGCGGCGCTGACCAGGAGCGCGCCGAGGATCTCGTGCCATCGCACGCGCTGATTGGAGAGGAACGCGGCGATGATGAACGCGAACAGGAGGCTCGCGGACAGCAGCGGCTCGACGACAGCGACAGAGGCGAGGCCGAGGGCCAGGCCGCCGAGCAGCTGACCGATGATCATGACGATGATGCCCGCCCACCAGGCCCGCTGGTGCATCAGGTCGAGCAGCAGCCGAACCGCATGTCCGGACGATTCCTTCGACCGGGCTGCGACGCGCTGCTGCAGCACGTAGCCGAGACCCAGGCAAATGGCTGCGGCGATTCCGACGAAGAAGACCATGCGGTCCGCCTACCGACCCGTCGGGACGAGCCGTCGGACGGTGCGCATGGGTCCACGGTACTGGGCCAAGCTCTCGGCTCAACTGTGGATTGGGGCGGTGGATGCCATTTGTCGCGATCGGCGCGGGCCAGCGGGGCCGGCAACGGGGAGTCGGATGATTCGGAACCAACTGCGTGCATGAACCGTCGCCATGGCCACGCGATATGCATATCGTTCGGCCGGCGGCGGTCTCTCGGGTGACGATTGGCTCGTCCGGTTCCTACTTTGACCCCTTCGATCCCCGCGAGTATCGTTAATGAGCGTGCCCGGAGCGATCCGGGCCTTGACCCGTGCCCGCCAACGGCCGGTCGGTTAGCGGTCCCGCCCGAGGACCGGGCCACTGGCGATGAGCAGGACCGGGCGACACCGTCCAGACCGGGATATTCCGGGCTGGCCTGCGGGCCGGGTGCGACACACCCGACCTCGGGGACCGGTGAAGTAACAGCAGCACCACCAGTACCACCCACGGCGACGCTCGACAACCGCTGACGACAGAGGAGATTGCAGGCCGCATGCCTACGATCCAGCAGCTGGTCCGCAAGGGCCGGCAGGACAAGATCGGCAAGACGAAGACGCCGGCTCTGAAGGGTTCCCCCCAGCGCCGGGGTGTCTGCACGCGTGTCTATACGACGACGCCCAAGAAGCCGAACTCTGCGTTACGCAAGGTCGCCCGGGTCCGGCTGACCAGCGGCATCGAGGTCACCGCCTACATACCGGGGGTCGGCCACAACCTGCAGGAGCACTCGATCGTGCTGGTCCGTGGCGGCCGCGTAAAGGATCTGCCCGGGGTTCGCTACAAGATCATCCGAGGGTCGCTCGATACGCAGGGCGTCCGCAACCGGAAGCAGGCCCGCAGCCGCTACGGCGCGAAGAAGGAGAAGGGCTGATGCCGCGCAAAGGCCCCGCTCCGCGTCGTCCGCTGGTGATCGATCCGGTTTACAACTCGACGCTCGTCTCTCAGCTGGTCAACAAGATCTTGCTCCGGGGCAAGCGTTCGGTTGCCGAGAAGATCGTCTACGGGGCGCTCGAAGGCGCCCGCGAGAAGACCGGCACGGACCCGGTGGTAACGCTCAAGCGCGCCCTCGACAACGTCAAACCGACGATCGAAGTGAAGAGTCGCCGGGTCGGCGGTGCCACCTATCAGGTGCCGGTCGAGGTCAAGGCCGGTCGAAGCACGACGCTGGCGCTCCGCTGGTTGGTGGGTTACTCCCGCCAGCGCCGCGAGAAGACGATGACCGAGCGTTTGATGAACGAGCTGCTGGACGCCAGCAACGGCTTGGGCGCGAGCGTCAAACGCCGTGAGGACACACACAAGATGGCCGAATCGAACAAGGCATTCGCACATTACCGCTGGTAGCGCACCCACGAAGTTCTCGCCGCGCTCGAAGACTTCGCCGGGCCCCCGCTCCGGACCAACCCGCTGAATTAGCAAGAAGGAAAGATGGCTAGGAACGCCGAACTCGCCAAGACCCGCAACATCGGGATCATGGCGCATATCGACGCGGGCAAAACCACGACGACCGAGCGCATTCTCTTCTACACCGGCATCAACTACAAGATCGGCGAGGTGCACGACGGCGCCGCGACGATGGACTGGATGGAGCAGGAGCAGGAGCGCGGCATCACGATCACGTCCGCGGCCACCAAGTGCACCTGGAAGGGCCACACGATCAACATCATCGACACGCCCGGCCACGTCGACTTCACGGTCGAGGTCGAGCGGTCGTTGCGCGTCCTGGACGGCGCAGTTGCCGTCTACGACGGTGTCGCAGGCGTGGAGCCACAGACGGAAACGGTGTGGCGGCAGGCGGACAAGTACAACGTCCCGCGCATGTGCTTCGTGAACAAGCTCGACCGTACCGGCGCCGACTTCTTCCGTTGCGTACAGATGATGATCGACCGGCTCAACGCGACGCCCTTGGTGCTCCAGCTGCCAATCGGAGCCGAGAGTGACTTCATCGGAGTTGTCGACCTGATCGGCCTGCGGGCGCTCACGTGGCGTGGCGAGACGAAGAAGGGCGAGGACTACGCGATCGAGGAGATCCCGGCCGAACTGACCGGGCAGGTGGTCGAGTGGCGCGAGAGGCTGCTGGAGACGCTGTCCGAGGCCGACGACTCCATTCTCGAGGCTTACCTGGGCGGCGAGGAGCTGTCCGATGCGACGCTGAAGGCCGCTATTCGCCGGGCCACGATCGCTGGCGCATTGAATCCGGTCCTTTGCGGATCGGCATTCAAGAACAAAGGTGTTCAGCCGATGCTGGACGCGGTGATCGACTATCTGCCGTCACCGTTGGATATTCCGCATGTCGACGGCACCCTGTTGGACGGCGAGACACCGGCCACTCGAAATGCGGACGAGGCCGAGCCGCTCTCCGCACTGGCGTTCAAGATCGCAACTGACCAGCACCTCGGCAAGCTGACCTATCTGCGCATCTACTCGGGCGTGCTCGAGAACGGCTCGCAGGTCCTCAACTCCACGAAAGACCGCAAGGAGCGCATCGGCAAGATCTACCAGATGCACGCGAACAAGCGTGAGGAGCTGCCACGCGCCGGCGCAGGCGACATCATTGCTGTCGCCGGGCTCAAGCAAACCACTACGGGCGACACCCTCTCCGACTCGCAGAAACCGATCGTGCTCGAGTCCATGACGTTCCCGGCGCCAGTCATCTATGTGGCGATCGAGCCGAGGACCAAGAGCGATCAAGAGAAGCTCGGCACGGCCATCCAGAAGCTCGCCGAGGAGGACCCGACCTTCCAGGTCCGCACCGACGAGGAGACCGGTCAGACGATTATCGCCGGCATGGGTGAGCTCCACCTGGAGATTCTCGTTGATCGCATGCGTCGTGAGTTCAAGGTCGAGGCCAACGTCGGAAAGCCTCAGGTCGCCTACCGCGAGACGATCCGGGGCACCGTGGACCGCGAGGAGTACACGCACCGGAAGCAGACCGGTGGCTCGGGCCAGTACGCGAAGGTACAGATCAAGCTCGAGCCTCTCGAGATGACGCCGGACGGCCCGAGCTACGAGTTCGTCAATGCCGTGACCGGTGGGCGCATTCCGAAGGAGTTCATCCCTTCGGTGGATGCCGGCGTGCAAGAGGCCATGCAATACGGCGTGCTGGCGGGCTTTCCGCTGGTTGGCGTCCGCGTCACCCTGCTCGACGGTGGCTACCACGAAGTCGACTCGTCCGAAATAGCGTTCAAGATCGCGGGATCCATGGTGCTCAAAGCCGCGGCTCGCAAGGCTCAGCCGGTGTTGTTGGAGCCGATGTTCGCTGTCGAGGTCACGACGCCCGAGGCCAACATGGGCGACGTCATCGGCGACTTGAACTCACGTCGCGGACACATCCAGGCCATGGAAGAGCGCGGGGGCCTGCGGGTGGTCAAGGCGCTGGTGCCCCTGTCGGAGATGTTCGGCTATGTGGGCGACCTGCGCAGTAAGACCCAAGGCCGCGCGAGCTACTCGATGCAGTTCGATCGGTATTCGGAGGTGCCGGGCAATGTGGCCCGGGAGATCATCGCGAGGGTGACCGGCGAGTGAGCATGCCCAGAGTTTCCGTACCAAGTCCAACGAGCCGGACCTAGAGGACCGGCACAGCCCAAGAGGGAAAGGGATCCACAGTGGCGAAGGCGAAGTTCGAGCGGACCAAGCCCCACGTCAACATCGGCACGATCGGTCACATCGACCACGGCAAGACGACGCTGACGGCAGCGATCACCAGGGTGCTGCATGACAAGTTCCCGGCGATCAACCCGTTCACGCCGTTCGACCAGATCGACAAGGCTCCGGAGGAGAAGCAGCGCGGCATCACGATCTCGATCGCGCATGTCGAGTACCAGACGGAGAAGCGGCACTACGCGCACGTCGACTGCCCTGGTCACGCCGACTACATCAAGAACATGATCACCGGCGCGGCCCAGATGGACGGCGCGATCCTGGTTGTCGCTGCCACCGACGGCCCCATGCCGCAGACCAAGGAGCACGTCCTGCTCGCCCGCCAGGTCGGTGTGCCCTACATCGTGGTGGCGCTGAACAAGGCCGACATGGTCGACGACGAGGAGATCCTCGAGCTCGTCGAGCTCGAGGTACGTGAGCTGCTCAACCAGTACGAGTTCCCGGGCGACGACGCCCCGATCGTGCGCGTTTCGGCGCTCAAGGCACTTGAGGGCGACGTCGACTGGAGTGCGAAGGTTCTGGAGCTCATGGACGCCGTCGACGAGTCCATCCCCCAGCCGGTGCGCGAGGTCGACAAGCCGTTCCTCATGCCGGTCGAGGACGTGTTCACCATCACCGGTCGCGGCACGGTCGTCACCGGCCGCATCGAGCGGGGCGTGCTGAAGGTCAACGAGCAGGTCGACATCGTGGGTATCCATCCGCAGAAGCAGTCCACCACGGTCACCGGCATCGAGATGTTCCGCAAGCTCCTCGACGAGGGCCGCGCGGGCGAGAACGTCGGCCTGCTGCTGCGTGGTGTGAAGCGCGAGGAGGTGGAGCGCGGCCAGGTCGTGATCAAGCCGGGTACGGCGACGCCGCACACCAACTTCGAGGGCACCGTCTACATCCTCTCCAAGGACGAGGGTGGCCGGCACACGCCGTTCTTCAACAACTACCGGCCGCAGTTCTACTTCCGCACGACCGACGTGACCGGTGTGGTTACTCTGCCCGAGGGCACCGAGATGGTCATGCCCGGGGACACCACCGACATGAAGGTCGAGCTGATCCAGCCGATCGCCATGGAGGACGGGCTGCGGTTCGCGATCCGCGAGGGTGGCCGAACGGTTGGTGCGGGTCGAGTCACCAAGATCGTCAAGTAACGAGGAGCGATCAGCCAATGCAGCGGATCTTGGTGGGCCGGGCGTGTGTCTGTAACGGGGGCACATCAAGATCCAACGCAGTCCATCCGCTCCGGCATGAGCCGCGAGCTCGAACCTGCTCGACAGCGACCAGCACAGTGAAGGTGAGCTAGCACCATGGCGGGACAGAAGATCCGCATCCGGCTCAAGGCCTATGACCACGAGGCCATTGACGCCAGCGCACGCAAGATCGTCGAAACGGTCACGCGTACCGGCGCGCGCGTTGTCGGCCCCGTGCCGCTGCCGACCGAGAAGAACATCTACTGCGTGATCCGGTCGCCGCACAAGTACAAGGACAGCCGCGAGCATTTCGAGATGCGGACCCACAAGCGGCTCATCGACATCCTCGACCCGACGCCGAAGACGGTCGATGCGCTCATGCGTATCGACTTGCCGGCAAGCGTCGATGTGAACATCCAGTAGTGAGGCGACAGCGAGTGAGCAGCGCAGGGCCGAGGCCCGAGGAGCTAGCGCGAAGCCGAACCAGTGATAGGCGACAGTGACATGGCAAGCGAGAACACCAAGGGCATTCTGGGCGAGAAGCTCGGCATGACCCAGGTTTTCGACGAGAACAACCGGATCGTGCCGGTTACCGTCGTCAAGGCCGGGCCATGCGTCGTCACCCAGATCCGGACGCCGGAGAAGGACGGCTACAGCGCCGTCCAGCTCGCCTACGGGCCGATCGACCCGCGGAAGGTCACCAAGCCGGTCGCCGGCCATTTCAAGGCGGCCAACGTCACTCCGCGCCGGCACCTCGTCGAGCTGCGGACCGATGCGCTGGATGGCTATGAGATCGGCCAGGAACTCGGTCCGGACGTGTTCGACGCGGGCGCGATGGTCGACGTCACCGGCACGACGAAGGGCAAGGGCACCGCGGGGGTCATGAAGCGGCACGGGTTCCACGGCCTCGGCGCGGGGCACGGCACCCAGCGCAAGCATCGGGCGCCAGGGTCGATCGGTGCCTGCGCCACACCATCTCGCGTATTCAAGGGCGTGCGCATGGCCGGCCGCATGGGCCACGAGCGCCAGACGACGCCCGGCCTCACGGTGCACAAGGTCGATACCGAACGGGGCCTGCTGCTGATCAGGGGTGCGATTCCGGGCCCTAGGGGCGGCTTGGTCCTCGTTCGCACCGCGGCGAAGGGGGCCTGATCGTGAGCCGCTCCGTGACTGTGCAGCATCCGGTCGACGCCGCGCCGGCAACATCGATGGTCGAGCTGCCCGCCGAGGTATTCGACGTGCAGGCGAACATCGCGCTGATCCACCAAGTCGTTGTGGCGCAGCTCGCGGCCGCCCGCCAGGGAACTCATTCGACGAAGACCCGCGGCGAAGTCGCCGGCGGCGGCCGGAAGCCGTATCGGCAGAAGGGAACCGGTCGGGCCCGGCAGGGCTCGAACCGGGCGCCCCAGTTTGCCGGCGGTGGGATCGTCCACGGACCCCAGCCGCGAACCTACGACCAGCGCACGCCCAAGAAGATGAAGGCAGCCGCTCTGCGTGGGGCACTGTCCGACCGGGCGCGCAACGATCGCGTCCATATCGTGTCGTCGATCGTCAGTGGCGACACCCCATCGACCCGGACCGCGGCGCAAACTCTGGCCGCAATCGTCGAGTCGCAGCACATTCTTGTCGTCGCCGAACGAGACGATGAGCTGACCTGGAAGAGCCTGCGCAACGTCCCGAGTGTGCACCTGCTCGAGCCAGGCCAACTCAACACCTACGACGTGCTGATCAGTGATGACGTGGTCTTCACCGAGGCCGCCCTGGCGACCTTCGTTGGTGGCCCGCTGCCCAGCACGCCGATCGACGAGGTGCCGGCCCCGGTGTCGGATGCTGATGCGGATGCGGTCGATGCGGCCGACGAAGCCGCGGCGGCTGAGGGCGCGCTTGACGAAAACGGCGCGGTTGACGAGGTGGCGCCCCCAGCGTCGGAGGAGACCTCGGCTGTATCCGATGACGACGCGGTGAAGGAGGAGGACAGCTGATGTTCGACGACCCGCGCGACGTCCTGCTCGCTCCGATCATCTCGGAGAAGAGCTATGGCCTGCTCGACCAGAACAAGTACACCTTCGACGTGCACCCCCAGGCCAACAAGACGCAGGTCAAGATCGCGGTGGAGCGAGTGTTCAACGTCAAGGTCACCGACGTGAATACGTACAACCGGCCAGGCAAGCGCAAGCGCACCCGGCTTGGCTACGGCCGGCGCCGGAACGTGAAGCGCGCGATCGTCACGTTGCGGTCCGGCGACCGCATCGACGTGTTCGGGCAGTAGGCCGCGGTGCGACAGCGAGGGAGCATCGTAGGCGCGCAGCGCCGAGGAGCGGATCGAGCGCGGAGCAGCGCGGTGGGAGCAGTGAAGACCAATGGGTATTCGTAAGTACAAGCCGACGACCCCGGGGCGTCGTGGCGCGAGTGTGGCCGACTTCGTCGAGATCACCCGCGACGAGCCCGAGAAGTCGCTCGTGCGCCCGCTGCACAACCGCGGTGGCCGCAACAACTCCGGTCAGATCACGACCCGACACCAGGGTGGTGGCCATAAGCGCGCGTATCGGCTGATCGATTTCCGCCGGGACGACAAGGACGATGTTCCGGCGAAGGTCGCGCATATCGAGTACGACCCGAACCGGACCGCTCGCATCGCGCTGCTGCATTACGCCGACGGCGAGAAGCGTTACATCCTCGCCCCGCGCCTGCTGAAGCAGGGCGACACGGTGGAGAGCGGCCCGCGGGCCGACATCAAGCCGGGCAACGCGTTGCCGCTGCGCAACATCCCG
>Ga0207665_10001429_pt1 | contig 16063 bp, 19 predicted proteins | sample LARL112metaG_FD_184351 | JGI IMG/M metagenome (GOLD analysis project Ga0207665, IMG submission 184351) | Corn, switchgrass and miscanthus rhizosphere microbial communities from Kellogg Biological Station, Michigan, USA - LAR L11-2 metaG... | ecosystem: Host-associated > Plants > Roots >...
TGTGGTTTCCCGCGATTCGCTTCGCCTGGAACTGTTTTGGGCGCGCAACAGTGGCGCGATCCGATCTCAGTGGTGGGCCGGCGCACCGGGTCAGAGCTGGGGAGACCACGGCCCGTCGGACGTTGTGGCGGCGGGCGCAACCATCCCGGGCGCGTCGGTCACCACGGTGGCGCGCACTCCGGACAACCTCGACGTGTTCTGGGTCGCGCCGAACGGATCCGTCATGACGCAATGGTGGGTTGCCGCAGCCGACGGAGGGTGGGGCGAGCACGGCCCGGCCTTCCCCATTGCACCGGCTGGCTCGGCCCGACCGGGCGCACCGATCGCCGCGGTTGCACGTACCGCCGACAATCTCGACGTGTTCTGGGTGCGGCCCGACGGCGTGGTTGCCAGCCAATGGTGGGCGGCTGCACCGGGTGCCGGCTGGGGTGATCACGGTCCGTTCAATATCGCGCCGCCCGGCTCGGCCGAGGAGGGCTCGGCGATCGCCGTCGTGGCGCGCATGCCCGATCACCTGGACGTGTTCTGGGTGACCAGGGATGGCGCGATCGGCTCCAATTGGTGGACGGCGGCCCCTGGCCCCAGTTGGGCCGACCACGGGGCCTTCCGGATCGCACCTGCTGGATCCGCGCGGCCGGGATCAGCACTGGCCGCGCTGGCCCGAACACCGGACAACCTCGACCTGTACTGGGTGACCCCTGACGGCGCGGTCGCCTCGAACTGGTGGTTCGCCGCCCCGGGCACCAGTTGGGCCGACCACGGATGGTTCACGATCACGCCGCCGAGTGCTGTCGCGTCAGCGGGTGGCATCACCGCAACGGCCCGCACGCCCAACAACCTGGATGTCTTCTGGGTGGCTCCGGACGGATCGGTCGGCACCCAATGGTGGCATGCGGCAGCGGGACACAGCTGGGCCGACCACAGCCCGTTCGCGATCACACCGCCGGGATCGGCGAGCCCCGGATCGTCGATCACGGCGGTCGGACGGCTGGCATCGCATTTGGACGTCTTCTGGGTTCGTCCCGACGGCGCGATTGGCACGCAGTGGTGGGATGCCGCACCGGATCAGGGCTGGAACCATCTGCCGTTCGCGGTGACACCCCCGGGCGACGCGCATGTTCCGCCTGCGGGGCCTCCCCCCGGCCCGGTGCTGGATCGACTGGACGCACTTGGCGTCGATTTCAGTGTGCCTGAGGGCGATCTGAGCGACTGGCTGCAGAATCCCGAGTTCACGCCGTATCCGGCGACCGCTGAAGCACTGCAGAAGTTGTTGAACGGCAAGCATCTTCGGAAACCTGTCTATCTCGACGTGATCGTCTTCAACTATGAGAACTCGCCGGGAATCCCGTCACCCCGACGGGCGCAGGACGTGAAGGTGCCCGTCTTGGAAGCCGCCGTGGTGGAAGGCTACAACGTTCGTTACGACGAGGCTGTCACGAAATTCGCTGACCTGCTTGTGCCTGCGATGTGAAGGCAACTGTGGCTCAGGCCAATGCCGTCAGCGTCGGGTAATCGGTGTAGCCGTGGGGGTCCCCGGGGGGGTATACGACGCCGCTGACCATGCGCCCGGCGCGGACGGAGTCCAGCACGGTGCGCATCGCGTCAGCGCTTTGCTGCCAAGAGAATTCGCCGCTGCGAGCCTGCGCCTTTGTCCCGAGCTGTTCGCGCAGCACCTGGTCGGTCAGCAGGCGTTCAAGCTGGTCGACGAGTTGGTCGTGGTCATCGACCAGAAGACCGGTCACTCCATCGACGATCGAATCCATCAAGCCGCCCGAGGATCGGTAACCGACCGTCGGCACGCAGTGCTGCCCGGCCTCGGTGACTGCCAGGCCCCAGCCCTCCTTGCGCGACGGCAGCACGTGCACCCAACTCTGTTGCAGTACACGGTGTTTAGTCTCGTCGTCGACGTGGCCGTAGAACGTCACGGCGTCGGAGATGCCCAGTAGCGCGGCGTGATCGACCAGCCGCTGTTCCCACCAGCCGCCGCCGAGGATGTCGAGGTGCAGGTCTGGCAACCGGGGGCGCAGCTCGGCGATGGCTTCCAGCGCGTCCTCAATTTGCTTGTGCGGCACCAGGCGTGACAGCACCGCGACCCTTGGCGTAGCCGACTGCGGCGCAGACAACGTCTGCGCAGGGGCCCGGTCGAGGCCGTTGCGCACCACCGCGATGTGGTTGGGATTCACGCCGAGACCGGTCAGGTCCCTGGCCGACGGCAGCGACACGGTGACATACTGATTGCGCCGATGCGCCCGCGGTGACAACTTCGACTCGACGAACCAGCCGATCCTGCCCATCACCGGACCGGCCACCGGCCACTGCTCGCGGTGACAGTGGTGCACAAGCACCGCGACGCGCCTACCGAATGCGAGACGGGCCATGAACGGCAACCCGTTCTGGGTGTCGACGATCACGTCCGGCCGCGCCCGCCGCAGCGGACCGAGGCCGATCCGCGCCGCGACCATCGCCAACCCCGCCCAGACATAGACGGAGTAGCGGCCGCCGGCGCGGCTGACTTGCACGCCGTCTTTGACCTCACGGCGCGGCGCACCCTGATACCGCGCCGTACGCAGCATGACACGCACACCCGATTCGGCCAGGTGCGCTCCGATGCGCTCCAGATAAGCCTCGCTGCCGCCGCCCTGAGGATGGCCCGTGTCGCGCCAGCACAGCAGCAACACGGAACTGACGGGTCGGACAGACATCCGGACCAGAGTAGCCGCTGGCTAAGGTCGGCATCGATGATGTCTCCTCGCGCGAGCGCTCGTCGGAAGGTACTCGCGCCCCTCTTCGCCCGGCGGGCGACGCTGTCCCGGGCGCTGCGGCTGCTCGGCCAGTTCCGGTACGAGCAACCCGACCCGGCACGGTTCTACGGCGCATTGGCCGAGGACACCGTCGCGATGGTGACCGAGCTCTGGCGAGACGCCAGCGGCACCTCACCGGCTGGCCGGACCCTGCTCGACATCGGTGGTGGCCCCGGCTATTTCGCGGCCGCCTTCGCCGACGCCGGCCTGCACTACATCGGCGTTGAACCCGATCCGGCCGAGATGCACGGAGGGCCGGCGAGATTCGACAGCGGAGCCACCTATGTGCGGGCGTCGGGCGTGGCGTTGCCGTTCGCCAACGCCAGCGTGGACATCTGCCTGTCGTCCAACGTCGCCGAGCACGTACCACAGCCGTGGGCACTCGGGCGCGAGATGCTGCGGGTCACCAGGCCCGGCGGCCTGGCGGTGCTGTCGTACACGGTATGGCTCGGCCCCTTCGGAGGCCACGAGATGGGTCTGACCCACTACCTCGGCGGGGCCCGCGCCGCCGAGCGCTATGCCCGCAAGCACGGGCATCGACCGAAAAACGACTACGGATCGTCGTTGTTCGCGGTGTCGGTGTCGGACGGGCTGCAATGGGCGGCGAGCACCGGCGCCCTGGTGGCCGCATTTCCCCGCTACCACCCGCGATGGGCATGGTGGATGACGGGTATTCCGGTGCTGAGGGAGTTCCTGGTGAGCAATCTGGTGCTAGTCCTGCGGCCGCCGTGAGTCGCTGAACTGGAACAGGTTCTCGTTTCCCGCCAATCTGGGTAGTGTGACGCTCATGACACAGAGCGTGGAGACGGCTGCCAAGACCCCAGCCGCGAAGGCGGCGTATCAGACCGAGTACGACAAGCTGTTCATCGGCGGCAAGTGGGTAGAACCGTCGACCTCCGAGGTCATCCAGGTGTTCTCGCCCGCAACGGGTGAGAAGGTCGGGCAAGTGCCGCTGGCCGCCGAGGCGGACGTGAACGCCGCCTGCGCCGCCGCCCGCAAGGCCTTCGACGAAGGCCCGTGGCGGATCACACCGCCCGCCGAGCGCGGCGCGGTCATCGGCCGCGCGGTCAAGCTGCTGGAGGATCGCGCCGATCTGTTCAAGCACCTGCTCAAGCTGGAGACCGGTCAGCCTCAGACGATCGTCGACATGATGCAGTACGGCGCAGCCTTGTCGGGGCTGCAGTACTACGCCGGTGCGGCAGACAAATTCACGTGGAACGACATCCGCGACGGCATCTACGGCCAGACGCTCGTGACGAAGGAACCCATCGGCGTCGTCGGCGCAGTCGTCGCGTGGAACGTGCCGCTGTTCCTGGCCTGTAACAAGCTCGGCCCGGCGCTGCTGGCCGGCTGCACCGTCGTGCTCAAGCCCGCAGCGGAAACCCCGCTGTCCACCAACGCGCTTGCCGAGGTGTTCGCCGAAGCAGGCCTGCCCGAGGGCGTGCTCTCGGTGGTGCCTGGCGGTCCGGAAACCGGCCGCGCGCTGACCGCCAACCCCGAGCTGGACAAGTTCACCTTCACCGGCAGCTCGGCGGTCGGCAAGGAGGTCGGCAAGCTGGCCGCCGAGAAGCTCAAGCCGTGCACGCTCGAGCTCGGCGGCAAGTCCGCGGCCATCATTCTCGAGGACGCCGACCTGGATTCGACGCTGCCGATGCTGGTCTTCTCGGGCTTGATGAACTGCGGGCAGGCCTGTGTCGGCCAGACCCGCATCCTTGCGCCGCGTTCGCGTTACGACGAGGTCGTCGAGAAGGTGTCCAGCGCCGTCGCCGCGATGCAGGTCGGCCTGCCCGACGATCCCGCGTCGATGATCGGCCCGCTGATCTCCGAGAGGCAGCGCGAGCGTGTCGAGGGCTACATCAAGAAGGGCGTCGAGGAAGGTGCGCGGATCGTGACCGGTGGTGGTCGGCCGGAGGGCCTCGACGGCGGTTGGTTCGTGCAGCCGACGGTATTCGCCGACGTGGACAACTCGATGACGATCGCCCAGGAGGAGATCTTCGGCCCCGTGCTGGCGATCATTCCGTTCGACACCGAAGAGGACGCGATCCGCATCGCCAACGACTCGGTGTACGGCCTGGCCGGCAGCGTGTTCACCACCGACTTCCCCAAGGCGGTCGAGATCGCCAAGAAGATCCGCACCGGCACGTACGCGGTCAATATGTACGCATTCGATCCAGGTGCCCCGTTCGGCGGATACAAAAATTCCGGCATCGGACGCGAGAACGGTCCGGAGGGCGTCGAACAGTACTGCGAGGCGAAGAGCATCCTGTTGCCGTTCGGATACACGCCTGACGCGGCGGTTTAAGTCCGGCCGGCACGCCGAGCGTGGGCTTTATGTACGCGACCAAATTCCGTACATAGACGCCACGGCCGACGGCTCGAAAGATCGGTTCTCAGATAAGAATCACCCGCCGAGGGCCGCGTCAGCTGTCGTCGAGAGCTGCATTGGCCGGCGTGTCGCCGCGCCGCAGGGCACGCCACACCATGTCCGCAATCTGCGTGCACAACTGTGTGGTGTCGATCGGATCGTTGCTGTAGAGGCCGCCCAGGAACACCGGTCCGATGGCCAGTTGCAGTGCGGTGCCGTGGTCGATGCCCTGGCGGATCTCGTTGCGGCGTTGAGCTCGCTCGAAGATGACGCACACCGCGTCCACATTGGCTTGCCACAGGTCGCCACGCACACGAGCTGGGGCCCAGTTGTTTGGCCCAATGACTCCGGTCCGCAGCAGACTGCGCCCGATGGCGGTGTTGAAGTACTCGGCCAAAGACGCCAGATGTCCGGCTAGGTCGCCCCGCAGCGACCCCGTGTCCGGGACGACCACGACCTGACGGCCATGCGCAACAAGGGCGTCCACGATGAGCTGCTCTGTGGTGTTCCACAGCTGCTCGACTACATCGGGGTCCACTGCCGCTCGATCGGCAACCATCTCGACGCTGAACCGTTCGAAGCTCCAGATCCGTAGTTCCTCGAGTGCGGCCGCAAGGATCTCGCGGCGCAGTTGAGCTTCTTCGGTTGTTTCCCCCGGGATCACGCCCTGCGTCGGTCGTTCGCTAACAGTGCCTGTCATTGGCTGCACCTTAAGCCCATTTTTGTGATGATCCTGCGAGACCGGCGACCGCACTAGCGGCTGCAAGCCGGATACACAGTCTCGCAGAGTTTTAGCGCGTGCGAGAGGCGGAAAGTTGTTTCGGTCGGAAAGACTGTCGTTCTCGCCGAGTAGCGAACCGCTCAGGTATGAGGATCGATACCGACCTCGCGTACGCGTCGGCCGCTGGATCTCTTTGCGGTGCCACACTGGCCCGATAGGGCGTCGAATCGCCGAGCTTGCCAGGTTTGTCCGGCGCGGCCGTTACTGCTGGCTCTTCTCGGTGAGCCGCGGTTTCGGCAGTTAGCACATCTTTACCAGACGGTCAGCAAACGTCGGGTTAAAGATTGCTGCGAACGTGTTGTACGCCTTGGTATCTCGACGGCCACATGGTGCAGGCGGTTGACGAGCGACCGGGCCTCAACTCGCTGGGATCGCGTGTCCTGGCGGACCGACGCGAATCGATTACACCGGGGAGGGCTTGAGAACCCGACCATTCGCGAGCAAGCCCGAGTGTGACAAGCTTGCCTTCGGGAGCGGGTTTGCCACTTGCGGTCTAGGTTGGAGCCCTGATGCGGACGCCGGATAGGCCGCCAGGCTCCAGCCATCAACGCTTCTGGAATGGCGGTACGCGGAGTGACTGACCCTGGGGCCGGGCCAGAAGTTCGTGCTAGTGACGTAGGCGGAGCCTCAGTCGACGCGCGAGGCCGTCCGGCACCTGGTGTACGGACAGTCCTCCACACGGACACCAGGCGCACAATGCTGCATCACATGCTGATGACCCGCGGCATCGATGACGAGGCCGCGCTTTTGCAGAATCAGGGCGTCGTTGATCTGTGGCTGTCCTGCCGCGGGCAGGAGGCCGCACAAGTCGCCTCCGCCATGGCAGTTGGCGACACGTCGGTCATCTTTCCCAGCTACCGAGAACACGCGGTGGCCGTCGTTCGCGGCGTCGACGCCGTCTCCTTGGTCGCGCAGTGGGCCGGCCGCACCTACTGCGGCTGGGACCCGCGGCGGCACCGGTTCTTTCCCTACACCCTGGTGGTGGCGGCGCAAACCCTGCACGCGGTGGGTTACGCGATCGGCCAGCGGCTCAAGAACGCCGCCGAAACCGTGGTTGTGTACGTCGGCGACGGCGCCACCAGCGAAGGCGACATGTCAGAGGCAATGAACCTCGCCGCCGTCGAGTCAGCGCAGGTCTTCTTCATTTGCCAGAACAACGGCTGGGCAATCTCCAAACCGAGTGGCGAACAAGCGCTGACCTCCATCGCAACTCGCGCGCGCGGATTCGGTATCCGGTCCTGGTCCATTCCGGCGGACGATCCCGACAGCACTTACCTTCAGTGCCTGGAGGCGAAACAATTCGTCGAGCGCTCTCGGTCGCCCGCCCTCATCGAGCTGTGTGCAACGCGCATCGCCGGACACAGCAGTTCTGATTCTCATACCACGTACCGCGACCGCGGGGAGGTCGCGACGGCGGTAGCCAACGATCCGGTGAGCCGGTACCGCGAGCGACTGCTAGCCGACAGCGTTGTTGACGCTGAGTGGCTGAGCCGCGTCAACGAGGACGTTGCCATGACTCGACGCCGCCTTCTGGAAGCGTTCGGCCGATGACTGACGATCCTTCGACGTGTCTGGCCGAATCCATCAACAATGCTCTGCACCAACTGATGGCCAACGACGAGGCGGTCGTCCTGATCGGACAGGATATCGGGCGCCTCGGCGGAGTGTTCCGGGTGACGAAGGGCCTGCAGGATCGCTTCGGCCAAGGCCGGGTACGGGACGCCCTTCTGGCCGAGTCCTCCATCGTTGGGCAGGCCATCGGAATGTCGTTGTGTGGACTCAAGCCGATCTGCGAGATCCAGTTCGACGGTTTCATTTATCCCGCAATGAACCAGATCGTCTCACAGGCCGCCCGGATCACGACGAGATGGAACGACGACCAGGCCCTCAACCTCGTGATCCGGGTACCGGTCGGTGGGGGGATTCGTGCCGTGGAGCACCACAGCGAATCCAACGAAGCGTACTTCGCCCACACACCGGGTCTGCACGTCGCATTTCCGTCCTGCCCGACAGACGCCGCACCCATGCTTCAGTACGCGTGCCATCTCGGGACGCCGGTCATTTTTTTCGAGCCAACGCGCCTGTACTGGAAGCGAAAACGTCAATCTCGCGAGCAGCCGGAACCAACATCCGCCCTGGGTGCTCGCACTGTGCGCCGTGGATCGGACATCACCGTCGTCGGGTACGGAGCAGTGCTCGAAGATGTGCTCGCCGCTGCGCATCGCCTCGCTGGAACTGTCGAAGTCGAGGTCGTTGATCTGCGCTGGATCGCACCGATGGACACCGAAGCAGTGTTCGCATCTGTAGCCCGAACCGGTCGCCTGCTCGTGGTCCATGAAGCCGCCGAATTCGGTGGGGTAGGAGCCGAACTCGTGGCTACCATGGCCGAGCACGGTTCACATCTGTTGAGATCACCCATGAGACGGCTGGCTCCGGCCCGGCGCGTGTACCCGCCAGCCGACAGCGAAAACGACTATCTGGTCGGTGTTTCCGACATCGTTGGCGCGATCGAGGAGATGTGCAGGTGAGCAATCAGATCGACATCCTCGTACCGGAATTCGGCCACGGGCTGACCGAAGCTCTAGTCATCGAGTGGCGGGTGTCAGTCGGGGACGTCATAGAACGCGGCGACGTTGTCGCCGTGCTGGAAACCGACAAAAGCAGTGTCGATCTAATGGCCGAGAAGGCCGGCACCGTGGCGGAGATCGTCGTCCACGCGCGATCGATTACTTCCTCAGGTTCAGTGTTGTACAAACTCGACGAGCGACGATGAGAGGCCATAGATGACGTCACCCACAGATGAGCAACTCGAATACCTAATCCTGGCTTTCCTGCGCCGGCGCCGGTCAGACATCGACACCGCCGATCTCGCCAGGCCGATCTACGACCTCGATGTGGATTCCCTCGACGTCGTGGATTTCACCCATGAACTGGAAGCCAAATTCGCAGTGACGGCCGACCTTGACCGTGTCTCCGACTGTCTCACGTTCCTCGATTACCGGACCTATATCCGGGAACTGATCGACGCGGCATGAACGCGGGCATTGTCGATATCGCTGCGGCCACAACCGGAGAGCACGTCACCAACGCGTTCTTCGATTCGATCGGCCTCACGGATGAATGGATCCGGCGCCGCACGGGGGTCGCTGCGCGCTGGTGGATGGATCCCGACGAACCGCTCGAGGACACCGCCGCGCGAGTGTGCGCTCCACTCGTCGCCCGCCACGGCGGACGTGTGGAGATCATTGCCCTCATTGTTGTCAGCAGTTCGACGGGGGGAGCGATGCCGGGTATCGCGCAGCGCGCGGCGAAGAAAGCAGGGCTGCCGACCGACGTCTTGGCCTTCGATATGACCGCAGCCTGCAGCGGCTTCGTGTACGGGATGATTTCTGCGCTGTCGTTGTGCGAGTCCGCAGAATCCGGTGGCGTGATCGTATGCGCGGTCGAGGCGATGTCACGGATGCTCGACAAGACCGACCGCAACACCGGCCCCCTGTTCGGAGACGGTGCTGCGGCCGTGCTCGTCGAGTCGCGCAACACATTTCGGAAGTACCGCTGGCACGCTGGGTGCGACGGAGACCGGGCGGACCTCATGCGGGGCGAGATCAACAGCGGCATTCGACTCGACGGCATCCACGTCTACGACCGCGCCGTGAAGATGATGTCCGATACGGTGAATCGACTGCGAGACAGCGACATTGAACCAACCATCATCGTCGGTCACCAGGCCAACTCGCGGATCTTACAAAAGGTACGACAACAGGTCGATGCCGGTAGCGCGGTATTCGTCGACTGCGTCGAACACTTAGGAAACACCTCCTCGGCGTCGATACCACTGGCCCTCGGTGCGTGTGTGGCCGAACGCTCGATTCCGCTCGCCGGCAGGTCGATGCTGGTGGCGTACGGAGCCGGTGAGGCATGGGGCGGGGTATCAGTCGACTACGACCTCACCGATGCGGTCCAGACGTACGAGAGCCATGAACCCAACTGAAGTCAGACCTCAGATCATCCTGGTCACCGGGGCCTCTCGCGGCATCGGCGCTGAAGTCGCCACGCGGCTCGCTGACGCCAAGCGTCACGTCATCGTGAACTACCGCGAGAAGGCCAGGCGCGCGAACGAGGTTGTGGAGGCCGTTCGCGCCGCGGGCGGCAACGCTTCGACTGCAGAAGCCGACCTGTGCGATGAGCCGGCGGTGGTGGCGATGCTGGAGGACATCAAGCGGCGCTTCGGGCGCCTAGATATCCTTGTGCTCAACGCATCCGGTGGCTTGGAGCGCGACGCCGACCCCTGCTACGCCATGCGGCTCAACCGAGATGCGCAGGCACGCCTGGCACGGGTCGCGGTTCCGCTGATGCCTCCGGGAGGCCGCATCGTCTTCGTCACGAGCCATCAAGCGCATTTCCACGGCCACAAACCGGTGCCCGCCGAATACCTTCCCGTCGCCGTCAGTAAGCGCGCCGGTGAGGACGCATTGCGGGAGATGCGCGCCACCTTTGAACCGAAACAGATTGCACTCGTGGTGGTTTCCGGCGACATGATCGACGGAACCAGCACCGTACGGCTGCTCGAGCGATGGAATCCTGACGCGGTGGCGGCGCGTCGTGCGGTTGCACCATTGCCGACCGTTTCGGAGTTCGCCAGCGCGATCGTTCGCGCTACCCAGGAGCCTGATCAGGATAGGGAGACGATTTACGTTGGGGGGCTTGGGGCATGCTGTGTCACGGGCTGGCCGGGCGAGCGGATGCACGACGAGGGTACGCCGCGTCAGCACCAGACCGCGTATGGGCGGACGAGGATCAAGGGACCGTGTGGTGCTCGGCGGGAGGGCGCTGGCCGGTGTGCCAACCGGCCAACGCCCCCGAGCAATCGGCTGCTCTTCCGCTGCCTTAGCTGGGCGGCCCCATGGTGATCGTGCGGATCCTGTTTCGGGTGTCCTCAGCTGCGCTGCTATCGAGGCTGGTACCCACGACCTCGATGAAAGTCCTTGCGCCCTCCGGCAAGCAAGTGACCAACACAGCAACACCTTGTCCGTCGAGCGTGCCGGCACCTCCGATGTGCGGACCAGAGGTGAAGGTCACCGCGAGGCCAGTTTCGTTGATCGCGAACTCCGCGTCGCGCAGTGCCTCTTCTTGTGACTTGGCCCGTGTGTCCGAACCGACGTGGATAGCTGGCGATTGAGTCATGATTGTTCTCCTTCACATGATCGATTGACTCCGCTTATTCGCGCGTATCGATCGTCATGTAGATGGCCCGGGGGCGGATAGAGTAGCCGACTACTCGAATCAGCACCGCCTCACGACGCGATGTGGACCTCGCGGATCCTATTCAAGCGGCGAGGTCGGCCCAAGTGGCGACGTGAGTTCCACCTCGTCCGTGCATGATCGCCGCCAGCCTGGCCGGCGTCTGGTTAGCCGCAGAAGTCCACGAACCACGGCCTATGACATAGCCGTTCGTCGGCGGCCGGCCCGGCACTCTAGATTCACGGCGCCCCGTAGGGGGCGTCCACGGTCGGCGGCGGCGCGTCCTGATACCCGGGGCAGGTGGTCTGGATCTTGAACGTGTGCCACTGCGACTCGCCCGGATTCGGCGGCATGCGCCCGCTGAACGTGAAGGTGTCATCGGCCTTGCTCGCGGTGACCTCCCCAGGGTCAGCCACGAAACCGGTCATGTCGCCGTAGCGCAGGCCTGCCTTTTGAACCACGAGTCGGCCCTGCTGCGTGAGTTGAACCCGAACGGTTCGCGTTGGCGTGTCCTGCACCAGGATTACCAGACCACCGTTGAGTTGGTTGGTACAGAACACGTCCGTGGTCGTGATGCTACGACTCTCACCGTCGAACACGATCGAGGTCACGACCTGCGGTCCCTGTTGGCAACCGATCAACGCACCCAGTAGCGGCACAGTGACGATGGTCGACACCGAGCGGGCGGTCACGCTGTGGCAACGCATGGCGGCAGTATGCGGCCTATTCGCCATCTCAACGGGGATTTCACGTCGATCAAGTAGCTAACCATTGATTGCTGATGGCAACTGGGCGAGAACAAGTTCTTCGCCGTCGCGGCTGCACTGATCACACTGGAGGACGCCGGTTAGAAGGCCTCCTCCCGCAGATCCATCGCGGTGAGGTCGACCGCCTCGACGATTTTGAGGTCGGCGGTCAGCCGTGGCAATACGTTCTTCGCGAAAAAGTTCGCCACGGCGACCTTTCCGACGTAGAACGATCGCGGTGGTGCCTTCATACGGTGAGTCGATCTTGGCGTCGCGGGTGTACTGCTCGGTCGGGTAGTCCTGCAGGAAGCCCGAGCCACCGAGCGTCTGCAGCGATTCCGTCAGGCACTGGTAGGCGCGTTCGGATCCCACACCCTTGACGATGGGCAGCAGCAGATCGTTGACCCGGTCGGCCATTTCGGCGTCGACGCCGGACACGATATCGGCGACGGTGACGTCTTGATGAGCGGCCGTATACAGGTAGAGCGCCCGCAGCCCCTCGGCGTAGGCCTTCTGGGTGAGCAGGGCACGTCGCACGTCGGGATGGTGCACGATGGTGACGCGCGGCGCCCCTTTGTCGGTCATCTGCATCAGGTCGGAGCCCTGCACGCGGGTCTCGCGTAGACCAACGCATTCAGGTAGCCGGTCGACAATGTCGCAATCGCTTTGGTACCTACCGTCATTCGCGCGTATTCGATGACCTTGAACATCTGGGCGATGCCGTTGTGGCTGGCGCCGACCAGCCAGCCGACGGCGGGGCGGCCGTGTTGACCAAACGTGAGTTCGCAAGTGGGAGAAGATTTCAGGCCCATGTTGTGCTTGAGACCGGTGACGTAGACGCCGTTGCGCTCGCCGGGTTCGCCGGTCTCGGGATTGAAATGGAACTTCGGCACCGCAAACAGGCTCAAGCCCTTTGTCCCCGGACCGGCGCCTTCCGGCCGGGCTAGCACCAAGTGCAGGATGTTCTCGTACAGGTCGTCGTTGTCACCGTTGGTGATGAACCGCTTGACGCCGTCGAGGTGCCAGGTGCCGTCGGGCCGCTGGACCGCCTTGGTGCGGGCGCCGACGTCCGATCCAGCGTCGGGTTCGGTCAGCACCATTGTGGCGGCCCAATTCCGCTCGGTCATCAGCGACGCCCAGTGCCGTTGTTGTTCGTTGCCGATGCCGTACAGGACGTCGGCCATGAACGGTCCGGCGAGGGACATGAACGCCGCGGGCTGGCCCCCCAGCGCCAGCTCGTTGATCGCCCATGCCAGCATCGACGGCGCAGACACACCGCCCACGTTCTCGTCCAGACCGATACGCCATCACTCACCCTGCCGCGATACCCGCACCGACGTCTTGAACGACTCGGGAATGGTGACCGCGTGCGTCTCGGGGTCGAACGTCGGAGGGTTGCGGTCGGCGTCGGCGAACGATTCCGCGAACGGCCCCTCCGCCTGCCGCGCCGCCTCGTCGAGCATCTCCCGCACGGATTCGCCGTCGAGATCACCGAACTCTCCGGTGACCAGCGCCTTCTCCAGGGCCAACACCTCGAAGAGGTTGAACTCCAGATCGCGCACGTTGCTCCTGAAGTGGCCCATACCCTGCGCCTTTCGTTACGGACTGACCGTGGGACTGTGGCCGACCGACGTGCGCGGCTTGGTGGGGCTCGGTTGGTTCTGCGCGAAGCCGGTGCAAGTTCCGAGGTGTCCGGCGACGCATGGAACACCGTTCATCGTCGGTACCGGACCGCCGGACACTATGGTCGGCGCACCGTTGTAACCGTTTTGATCCAGGGGCTCGGCGCCGGCGGCAGGAGCGGCGATGACCGCAGCACCGCACAACCACCCGACCAACAGTGACCTGCACAGATGCGAGTGCTCGGCCATGGCAGACCTGCTTTCGTTGGTTTTGCCGTCAGCCTACGGGGCCCAAAGTGCCGCTGAGCTGGGATCTCGCGATTATGGCAACTACCATAATCGGGCCCGGCGGCCAAACCGCTGGTACCGCTGAACATGCGGGTTCACCTGCCCTTAACTCGGCCCAGGTGTGACGGGGAATACATCTATTGCGCACATGTGTTGCCGGTTTTATGATCTTCGTCATAGACAGGGAGGCACCCGATGTGGATCGTTGAGGTCAACTTCGCCGGCCGCCGGTTCACGCATGAATTGCATGGTTACCGTCGACCGATCTTCCACTTCAGCCCGCGCAACTTCAGCTGGCGGCCGTCGCAGCTGCGTGATCCGCGCGCTGCCTGATCACTCGCCGGAGGTTTGTTCTGTCCACCGCAACCAAGACCCGGACCAAGCGCGGTTCGACGCGCACCAACATGTTGATCAGCGCCGCCGAGGTGCTGCGTGAGCGCGGCGCCGCGGGGGTGACCATCGATGAGGTGCTGGCCCGCAGTGGCGCGCCGCGTGGCTCGGTGTACTACCACTTCCCCGAGGGCCGCAATCAGATCCTGACCGAGGCGCTGGAGTACGCAGGCGAGGCGCTCACGGAGGTCATCGACGAAGCCGCCGCGAACGGCGGGATGTACCTCGTCCGGCAGTTCGTCGAGTTCTGGCACGACCTGCTCATCGAGAGCGACTTCACCGCCGGCTGCCCCGTGGTGGCCGCAGCGATCGGCTCTGCCGACGACGAACCGCAGCTGACCACCGTGGCGGGCAGCATCTTCCGCCGCTGGCGCGATGCGCTCACCGGCGCGTTCGCGAACGACGGCTTCGACGAGCCCTGCGCTGCGTCGCTGGCGATCACGTGCATCGCCTCCCTGGAGGGTGCGGTCGTGCTGTGCCGGTCCACCCGCAGCGTCGACGCGTTGCGTAGCGTGGCCGAGGAGGTGGAATTCCTGATCAAGTCAAGGGAATTCGTCCGCCGTTACGGCCTCCCAGCGCCGGTTGAGCCGGCAATCCGACAAGAGCATCGTTAGGCCTTGCGCCAACGGGCACACACGAAGTCGCCGTTGACGCCGGAATCGACCAGCACCCATTCGGATCGAATCGGCAGCAGGCGTGAGCCGCCGCCGAGAGAGCACGGCGCATACGTGACGATCATTTCGTCGATCAGGCCGGCCGCGACGAACTGCGCGGCGACGTCCCCACCGCCCACGACCCAGACGTCCTTGCCCGCCGCGGCCGACACCAGCTTTGGGTGAAGCTCGGCGACGTCACCGGCGATCGTCTGCACCGGATGCCCGTCGGCGATTATGTGCGGGCGGTGCGTCAGCACCCAGGATGGCTGGTCGTACATCCAGTCACCGGGATGGTTGTTCGCCACCCATTCGTATGTCGCGGCTCCCATCACCAGTGCGCCAACGGATTTGACGAACGCCTGGTATCCGAAGGGGCCGTTGGCATCGATCGCACGGGACGTCAGCCAGTCCAGACTCTCGGCGTCGTCGACGACGTAGCCGTCCAGACTGGAGGCGGTGAAGTAGACGGTCGCCATCTCAATGTCCTCTCATCCAGTCGAGCGGGTCACCACATGCGGTGCCGACACCGTGGCGGGCCAGCATCGCGCGGGCGAGTTCGCGTCGGTGGGCCGAGTAGGTAAGTACGTGCGCGACGATGCCGTACAGCTGAAACGACTCGGGTGGCTCGCACAACGCGTCGACGATGGTGTCGCCAAGCCGCCCCTCCTCCGCATACTCGGACACCATTGCGGCCCAGCGCTTCCCGAGATCATCGTGGTGGGCGGCCAGCTGATGCGCCGTTGTCGACGCGGGCCGTGTCGCCTCTCGGCTCGGGAAGTCGCAACCTTCGATGGTGGCCAGCCAAACCTCCTTCGTCCACACGATCGCGCCGAGCACCGCGCCGACGCTGGGCTCGGGGCCGTCCCAGTCGAGAATGACCTGGCCGGGTGAGATCTCTTGTGTCCACTGGTCTTTCGACAGCTGCGTGGCCTGGTTGATCAGGTAGGCGGTGTCGGCGACGTCATGGGCCACCATCAGTCGCGAAATGTCGGGCTCCTTGGTGTCGCCGTCGCTGTCCAGCCACAGCGACTGTGGCGGGTGGAAATGCAGGCCGTTCGGCGCGGGCAGCCGGAACCGGATGTCCGCGGCGCGCGACGGTGGAACGCCGAACGTGCGACGGAAGGCGCGGGAGAACACCTCCGCCGACGACCAGCCCTCGTCGGCGGCCACGGC
>Ga0207665_10001430_pt1 | contig 16051 bp, 12 predicted proteins | sample LARL112metaG_FD_184351 | JGI IMG/M metagenome (GOLD analysis project Ga0207665, IMG submission 184351) | Corn, switchgrass and miscanthus rhizosphere microbial communities from Kellogg Biological Station, Michigan, USA - LAR L11-2 metaG... | ecosystem: Host-associated > Plants > Roots >...
AGGGTATTGTAAAGGAAATTCTGACTAAATCCTCATCACATCCTTATGGAATTAAGGTTCGTCTCGAAAATGGAATTATTGGTAGAGTAAAGGAGGTAATTGACCAATGACCACAAGTAGTGTCTGATTATCCCATACATTTTATAAATTGACTATAGAATTTTAATATTGTATGATACAAGTTATCATTGTATGCTTACTTATGCTAACTAACTAGGTATTTTTGAAGAATGTTATTTGTTCGCTCTACTCCTAAGTCAAGGACATAGTTTCCAATTCTTGGTCCTCTATCAGAATTTATGAGTATCTTGTAAAGCAGAGTGAAGAGTTCTTTGGGTTCCATTCCATTGTCTCTAGCGATGTCAAATACCTTGGATTGTAGATTTTTCGGTGAGTCTGATTTTTGTTCGGAACCGATAAATGACTTTAGAGTTTGAATTAAGTCGGCAATCGCTTTCTTGTGATTATCTGTCATTTCAATTTCAAATTTTTCTTCACCAGAAGAGAGATCTTCGGACCACTTGGATGCAAGCTCAATCTTTTTTGTCAGATTAGCCGTCTTCTCCTTCACTGCTCCATATTTTCGTAGTCTTTCGTATATTTTGTCGATCCTTTCATCGCCAGAGAATAACGATGCCTGTTGTACAAGGACCATGTATGGTACATGTACCATAGGCTGCTCTGGTGGTTTTAGCTGATTGACAAATTCATAAATTCCTTTTATCCTGGTTAATTTAGCTTGATTATCCTCTTTAATTTTATCAAAATACATATCCTCATAAGCATCATATTCATCCATCAATGCTGGTATATCGTCAAGTCCTACATGTCTGGTGCCAGATATACGTTTGAACAGTAGTAGTAGTATGGACTCTGGAGTGCCATACCTTAACCACATCTGTGGAGTAAGTACATTGCCTGCAGATTTGCTAATTTTTTTACCTCTCTTATCTAGAAACATCTCGTACTTTACATGCAAAGGATGCGGGTAGCCGAGAATTTCATTAGCAACCCAATCATTAATCCTTACAGAATCCATGATGTCTTTTCCATACGCCTCAAACCGAATATCAAGGGCTTGCCATCTTGCTGCAAACTCCACTTTCCACGCTAATTTTCCTTCTCCCTTGCGTATGTCGACTTCACCACTGTATCCGCATCCTTTCAGATCTTCCACGCCAATTTTGCTTCCAGAGCATGTATACTGTAGTTTCTTTTCATCAGGTAAATATTTCTCAGCCTTTGCAACGTACAGTCTACCACAACTTTCACAAATAGGGAAATATGGTAGTGATTCATTATACTTTTCCTGACCTACAAACTCAGCTATTTTTTGGCCAAGCTGAACACTCTTTCTTAATATGGCGTCAATTTGATTAACAAGAGCTCCTTTCTTATAAGTTTCCGCTCCACTTTGGAAGCAGTATTTTACACCAACCTTGTCTAGGCCATCCAAAAGGAGGTTACTCATGTGAGCACCATATGATGTATGACAGTCGCCAAAGGGATCAGGGATTCTTGAAACTGGCTTTGCTAAATGCTCTCTAAGCCATTTCGGTAAACCTTCTGGAACCTTTCTTAACCCATCCATGTCATCAGAATATGCTATTAGTTCTGCATTGTAACCAAAGTTTTCGAGAGCCATTGCTATTCCATATGCCCTAACGGCATCACCCATGCTCCCTATATGTGGTATTCCAGAAGCTCCTAGGCCACTTTCTACTCTAATGAGATTTAATCCTCGTCCTAACTTTTTTTCATGTTCTATAAGATTATCTGCCACCTTGTCGATCCAAGTGCCTTTGCCTATTATTTCATCTGTCAATGTAGCTACAGTACCTTTGATACATAAGGACCATTCTGAACATATCCAAGTTTTTTGTAATATTCCCTGGTTCCTACTGCACTTATAACTGACAATTTTTTTACCCCAAATTCACTCTTTGCGATTCTCTCTGCTTCCCACATCAGTCTTGCTCCATAGCCTTTATGCTGGCAGAATTTGTCGTTTCCTTGCTTTCCTACATTTAACATTTGACCATATACATGCAATTCCCTTACAATTCCAGCAGCATCGTTATCGTATTCTTTCAGCTCATTTCTGTAAGGGTTCATAACTTTACGTAGTCGCAAAAAACCTAGAATGGTTAACTTATCTATGCTTTCAAATGATAAAAATACTTCTTGTCCATTTGAAGCTAAATAATCGATCCTACTCATTACAACTTCGTCTTCAGAAAGATACCTTCTTTGCAATCCGATCTCTCTGCAGCGTATGCACCTGCATCTGAGGCCAATCTCATCCAATTTCCGTAGTACCATCTGCCTTAGGTTTCCATTCTTGGGGCCAGCAACAATATCTTTGGGTTCTATTTCTCGTTGCACTCGCATTATTCTTACCCATGGAGGTACAATCTTTTTTATTGCAAGCAAAACAGTCATTAAATCATTTTCTGAATATGCATGATATCTGCCCTCTTGGTATAATTTGTATAATCCGGTGTGTTTCAAAACAAGCGTCGGATATATCTTTAACATATCAGGTTTGAAACAGGGATTGCCAAATAATGTCTGAAAATCCTGTATATCCTTTTCTGGTGATGAATTAGGCAGGCCTGGCATCATGTGAGCAACAATTTTGTAGCCAGCATCTCTTGCAAGTTGAAATGAATTGACAACATCATCCAAAGTGTGCCCGCGATTGATAGTTCTGTAAACTTCATCGCGCAAGGATTGAATACCTATTTCTATACGCGTAACTCCTAATTCAAGCATTAGATCAATATGCTGTTGTTTACAATAATCCGGTTTCGTTTCTACGGTAAAACCAACACATCTGTTCTTTGCTGTCTCGTTAGTTATGATCGCTTCCTGGAGATTGACAGAAGGTTTTATTCCATTCAAAGCGTCAAAACATAATTTTGCAAAATCCTTCTGGTACTCTTCGGGCATAAAGGGAAAAGTACCGCCAACTATAACCACTTCAACCTTACTGATATCATGTCCTCTTGCATGTAATTGATGTATTTTGGACTGGACCTGTTTGTATGGATCGTATTCAAATTTTTGAGCAGATTTTGTAGAAGGTTCGGATCCTATGTAACTTAGTGGTGTATTAAACTCAATTCCGCCTGGACAATATATACACCTGCCTTGCGGACATCCAAATGGTTTCGGCATTACTGTGACTACTACTATGCCTGAAGCTGTCTTTATAGGCTTAACCATCAAAACTTTCCGGTAATGGCTATCGTCAGAGAGATATTCGATTATATTTTCATTCCTTGGTAATGTAGAAAGATGATATTTCGATGCTGTTTCTCTTATGATTTTCAAGATAGACTTGGATGATGTGCTCCGTTTTTCCTGGATTTGTTCAGCAATCGATTTACAGGCTTGGATATAATCAGAATCTGCGTTGGCCTTTGGATGTATGAGCAATTTTTGAAAAATGTAACTCCATAACGAATATTAATTTTTGTATATGCGAATTACGTATTATTGAAATTTCGTGAAGACTGCATTTGTTTTTAAAAATAAATGAGATTGGACATGGAACACATTGATTAGATCATCGTGGCTAATCCTTTAAAATGAATCCATATGGGAAGTCTGACTAAAATTTTACGATATTGCATGATATTTCTACAAAACTTCGTTTTTTCCGTCTATATTAGCTATGACGGTTTCCTTCTCCTCTTTTTCGTCCACTATTCCTATCCGACTGCATCCCATATTATATTTCTTAAATATACTGATGACTGCATCGACAGAATGTTTTGGAAGTATTATACAAAATCCAATTCCCATATTGAATGTTTTGTACATCTCTTTTGTTTTAATATGCCCGTCTATTTGTATCTGTTTGAATATTCCATGTGCCTTTGGTAAGTTGTCAAGGTTGTACCGTACTTTCTTATTTAGACGTGCCAGCTTTGTAAATGAGCCGCCAGTGATGTGAGCTAAACCATGAATCGAGATATGTTTTTGTTTTAATATTTCGATAACTGGTTTGACATATATCATGGTAGGGGTGAGCATTTCTTCTCCTACTGTATGTACTAAATGAGGTGCGGTATCATCAACAGAATACTTTGAAAGAAGAACTTTACGAGCTAATGTATAACCGTTTGAATGCAGGCCACTGCTTTCTACTCCTAAAATTATATCACCAATTTTGATTTTATCACCCAATATTATATTGGGCTTATCCACAATCCCAAGGACCATGCCAACAAGGTCGAAGGTATTTTTATCCTCTCCATTGATGAGATCTGGTAATATTGCAGTTTCTCCTCCAATTATTGCCATGTCTGATTGTCTTGCTCCTTTGACCAGACCTTTTGCTATCTCCTGTACAACGTGTTGATTTGCAGATCTCAACGCAATATAATCTATAAATGCAAGTGGATGTGCACCGAGACAAATAATGTCATTGACATTCATTGCAACGCAGTCAATTCCTATATTATCGAAACGACTCATCATTTGGGCTATGATTACCTTTGTTCCGACTCCATCACAATGCATGGCAAGAATTTTAGAACCGATATCAATCAATCCTGCATAATGTCCAAACCCTGAAATAACGTTTCCAATAGCGGGAAAGGAGTGAGTAAGAGAAATTATATCACCAATTGATTTCTGGGCTGCACGGATCTTTTTCACATCTATTCCTGCACGACGGTAGGTCATTCTTTTTGATTTCAAATAATGTAGTGATACATAAAACCTAATTCTAATAAATACTGTATAACACAGGTTCACAGAGGTTATGATAGGGCAGAAAAGCTATGGTGCTGCATCGCAATCCTTGAAAGTTTATTATGCTACTAATGAACCTTTCGAATTCGGGGTTCACTGCTTCGTTAATGGATAATGAAATGTTGTTAGAATAACAGATAGCGGTGAAATATCCCCAGTGGAGCTATGCCAAGATAGATGGATTGATTGATTTTGGATTCTAGATCTAACACTATTACGTTTGGATCGGCAGGAGCCAACGCAGCGTTATCATCACAAAATAAAGGATTCTCCATCACCATGCCTTTTTTTATGACAAGTCCTCTATCTTCAACATATTTAGATTACTTGAATTATGTCTGTAGTTATGTTTTAAATTCAATATACGATTGCGTTGCTATTAACTATGGCTATATCTTTAATGTTATCTGTGCGTTCTGATAAGTTAGAAGATGATTGCTATGAAATTGAAATCAAATGTATATTGTTATTATCAGTAGTAACAACAATAATGACTATTGATGAGGCTAACATGGGGTTTGCTGTTGTCACTGCTGCTACTGGTCATGTACATTGCGATAAACTATGCTTTCATTCTCGTTATAGCATAGGTTACAAAGACTGGTCACAATGCTACTTGAGCGCCTTGTCTAAATGGACACAGTTCAAACTATTGTGCAGGATGGACTGTTTGTTCTGGAGACGCTATACATTGAGATAAACCAGGATGGCCCAGCTGCTGTCAGACAGGTATGAAATCTTATGGATCTGCTTGTCCTACTGGTCATAAGTAAGAACTATTGGGGAGGGCTCGAAGTAGGGAACAGAAGTGTTAGCAGTGGTGGTATCAGCAATAATGGTGGCGGCGGTGGAGGAACTATTGGTAGTAGCACTGGCAGCAGTTGAAATGACAAGACCAAAGGAGGCAACAGTAATACACTACAAGTGTATTCAGCAGCACGCATCATCAACAACAACAACAAAATAAATAACGAAAATTATTACTGCTGGTTGTAGCATAGATCCAAGGCAGGATCTCATTGAACGACCTCTGCACATCTCTTGATATGTATATACTTGGTAACGGGGCATGTATGGGATCTATATTGCATTTATTAGCTACTATGCTATGGATGTATGGATCTATTAGCTAACTATACGGTAATACTGACTATCATTGTGTTTTATTGCAATTTTATTTCTTATTAAACGAAATACTTCCCGATCCATCTATCTGTATAGCGTTTTTGATTTTGCAATACTACTACTCTTGAAATTTCACTCTCATCCATTATAGAAAACCCGGGCATTTTATCGGATAACTCCCTTGAAAAGCTCCGAATCTCGCCCATTTCAATCATGTTATTTTTCTCAAGACGTTCTGTTGACATTCCTATGTGCATATATGACTTTACTTCTATAAAATGTGGATTACCATACAACATCATTTCAGCGAATTCATTGACCAAGTCGATCTTTTCGTTATATTCTCTGATCATTGTCATTCTTAGGACGGTTCTTGTGTTTGCAGTTGCAAGAAAACGCAGACTTTTCCACCATCTTTCCCAGGCATCTTTGTGGCGTGGTCGATTAATGCGGTAAAACGTCTTCCGATTAGATGCATTAGTAGATAGGTACAATTGGGTAGGGAGCGCATCTTCATCTGCCAATCTCTGAAGCATCTGAGGCTCTTGACCATTTGTAACAAGGAATATTGATTTTGTGGTTTTCAAGGCTTTCAAATATTTGATTAATTGTGGTAGCTTAGGATACATGGTTGGCTCACCAGATAGTGAAATAGCATAGTGTTCAGGAAGCAGAGACTCATCTAGCCTTTTCTTGTCGTTCTTAGCATTACCATAGAAACCATTAATTAATTTCTTCCTTTCCGCCATTAGATTTTCAACAATTATATCAGGCTCATCAACTAATTCCGCAGGCATTTCTAATGTATCATAAAATTCAGTTGGCCTCCAACAATAAATACATCGGTTTTCACAGTTCATGGCAGTTGGAGTCATTTCCATGCATCTGTGGGTTGAAATTCCGTAGAACTTGTGCTTATAACAATCACCTTGATTGGCAAAAGATTTTTTTGTCCAATGGCAAAGCTCGACAGAAGAGTGATTATATACACCGTACTTTGCCCTTTGTAATTTTGATTTTATTTGCGGTGTTATTTGGATGAGATTGTTTTCAGTGGCATGTGAAATATATTCATCAGAGCAGCTCATTTTAAGCTTTTACAATTAAGAATTAAATTTAAACCTTACAATAGAATGACAATTTGGGTCAGTCGGTGGTACAATTAGATCTAAACAATAGGGCTAATTAATAAGTCTACATTTTTGTAAGTTGTCATGATTGATACTGAAGGGATAATGAAGATTGGACTGGATCTGGTAAACTGGAAAAAAATACCGTTGGACAGTGCTGTTCATATCAAAGGTAAAAACATTAAGAAAGTTCTGCTCACTATAGATGTAACAGTTGCAGAACTGATGTTGGCAAAAAGTATTCAATGCGATGCAGTAATTGGACACCATCCACTAGGAACTGCGGCGCTTAATTTTCATAAAGTTTTCGATAGGCATATTGATTATATGATAGAACATAAAGTTCCAATAGGTATTGCTAAAAGTGCCGTAAAGAAATTAAAAGACAAGACTGAGTTAAGATCTCATTCGAATATTTATAATGACATAGTAAGTGCAGCAAAGATACTGAAAATGCCACTCGTAAATATTCATCAACCGTGTGATGAATATATGAGAAAAGTGATTCTTGACAAGATAAATTCTGGAAAGATTAAATATGTTTCAGATATTGTAACGTCAATTGAAGAACTCCCTGAATTCAGAAATGCCGATACAAAAGTAAAAGTTCGATATGGGAGCACAAAAAATGAGGCTGGTCAATGGTCACTTGTTATCGCAGCAGGCACTAACGGTGGATTTCCAATCGCTAAGGCGTATTTTGAACATGGTGTCACTACTGTAATATATCTGCATATTGACTACAATGATCTAACACGGATGTATGAAGAAAAATTGAAAGGTAATCTTATTGTTTTAGGCCATCTAGCTGGTGATTCGATTGGGTTAAATGCTTTAGCTAATAAACTAGAGGATAAAAACATCGAGGTTGTCAAAATAGGAGTCATACCAAATATGAAATAATAATTGGGATTATGAATTAGTGGGAGTGAGATAATTTTGGATGGAATGCAGCAGCAGGTTGCTGGCAAGACCATAGAACATTATCCTTGCATTGACTAACTCTTATTAAGTTGATGCTTACATACGTTAATAACCTGAGAACTAGAATTTGTAGTCTCGTTACAGTTCTGGTCAAATATCCTGGATTTAAGACATCCACATTTTCATATTAACCAAAGATCTGCCAAAGATCACAGCTTTAATGGTAAAATGACATTGATGCATTATGCTTGCTAGATGAAGGATATTATTGTACACCGTCTACTCTCACATTCCAAAGTCAATACACATTCCACATTCGCATCATTATGGTACATGGTGAAAACACTTGTGTATCATTATTGCATGTGAGTTCAACATTTATTATAAAAACTTTCTCAACGGAAGAGGTGGATGAAGATGTATATCGACTCCAGCCAAGTTACCCACACTAAACGATAGCTGCTTTCTCTTCTTTCCATTCATCATCACCTATTTTTCCTAGCAGGTATAATATCTGATGTAATTATGTCATAAAACAAAACATGTACAATTATATACAGTTATTTTGGCAGAAGTGTTGGCTGGCCTTCGTAGTATAGCCTGGTTAGTATAGGCGGCTGTGGACGACTACTACTCATAAACTAGTTATCGAAAGAAACCGCTTGAGGAGGGTTCAAATCCCTCCGAAGGCCCTATCACAAAATTGACTAGCTTTTAATTCTCGATGATGAAGGTTGATTTTCTAAGGTTCACACATTGCAGATATATTTTGGTTAATGGACTGGAAAAGAACATAGAATAAATACAACCGTGATAAGAAGGATTAGGATATTTGAGGGACAAAAATCACTTCACTCCAGCTGAGTGGTGGAATGAAATAGGTAATTTCATATGCAATAAGATACCTTATTGAAATATCACAACTTATGTCCAGCAACAGTGGAGTTTGTATTTCGACAACGTTCCCTCGTGAGTCCAATCGCTCAATATTGATCTCCTTTCTAAAATTATCATCATTCTGAATTAAATAATTACTAACATCATTAACCAGGATAGCCCCGTTTTCAAAATCTGTATCGAGATAGACTTTGCTCTAAAGTGATAGGCTCAACCTTGGTTTTGCCTGTTAGTGTTCTAGGAGAATTCGTGTCTCACTCGTCGGCACCTTTCATTTTTGATTGAATAATATGACACATAGCTTTCTTCTATTGTTCTAATTCTTTTAATAGAGAATCAAGATCCGATTTGCTTAGACCTGCGCCCATCTTAGCATCCCTTCTAGAGATAATATCACCCTTGTCAAAAGCAATAATTGTAGGAACAGCGTTTATTGAGAATCTGTCCCATAGAGGATTCTCATCATCATTCACCTTAGCTCCATACGTTTTGTAACTAATAGCCGATTTTGCCTGTTCTGGAGTAACAGATTCAAAAACTGGTTTAAATCTCTGGCAAAAAGGACACCAATCTGCATAAAACATTACTACAGACTTTTCCCCTGATGACAGCAGGTTATCAAATTGATTTGGTTCGAGATGATCCATTATTCCTGTAGCATCTGAACGACTGTATAAATTAACTGCTTTTTTGTCTTTGGTCAATTATCTTTATCCTCAAAAGGGAACACTGTTATATTGGTAATAGCCAGATTCATATCAAAGGTGCATTTATCTGGAGGTTACCTCCAAACGATACTAAAGCAGAGGAAATGGCGTTATTGACGGTATTAGAGATGGTTTTCGATTTATGACAGACTTATCCACAAAAGGATTAGAAAGGCTTTGCTGATGTTGTAGCTTCTGCTTTGTTGAGCTTTTGCTTGAGAGAAGAGATCATTTTTCACATCCTGTATTGACACTGCCCTCAAAATATAACTATGAACCACATGACTATTAGAGTAGCACTTGCATTTGGGATTTTTATCTCCTGTTTTGGACAATACCTCCTATAGTAGATGCTTAAAAAGTATCTTCACCAACATCAGCATTAGCATCTCTTCCTACCCAAAAATCTAGATAAAAAAGAAGTGGAATGTCTGCTAGGCGATTATGATATTATAGCTAGTTCTAGGAATCTCTCTTCTCGTTTGACTTTGAGAAAATTGCACCCTTAGTCTGGAAAGGTGTCAGTATCTTCTGAAGTCTTTGCACATTTCAAATGTCTGCTTCTGTCTGTATTATGGGATTTAATTTAGCAAGTTTTGCTTTGGAAGCTACATATTGACTTATATCCTTTTCAATGACCACAGAAGGTCTTCCTTTCTTTGCGATGAATCCGATTATTGCTGGTTCAAAGTTATGCTTTCGTAAATCTGTTATAATTGAACTTGCTAAATCTTTTGTTGCGACTATTAAATGACAACCATTTGAGGAAGCCGTTGCATTCTCTATAAGAAACTCCTTCGTTGCAAATTTAGCAATTTCTTCATACTTTATCGGAAGCTCTTCAATTACTACGTGAGAATTTGTCAGATCTGCAAATTTTGATATTGCAAAGATGCCATCAGTTGTGACAGGATGGACAGCAGTTATGTGTGCATGCTTGTCAAACGTTGTACCAAAATCAGGACAATATTTTGAAATTATTTTGCCAAATGAAAAATGAGGTTCACTTAGATTTTTTATAGCCTCGTCTTTTGCAGAAGAAAGATCATTCCACAAAATATTGTTCTGATCCAATTTGGCTAGGTTGTTATGATCCATTTCTGTTAACATATAAAGGCTTACTGCCGGCATTGCACCAAATTCGTTTGAAATAATAATCTGCATTCCTTCTTCAACTTGGTCGTATCTAGTAGGCAACTCTTTCAGAGTATTTGCTATCGCGGTTGCACCGAAGAAGAGTTTGCCATTCTTAAGAGAGCTATAATCGTCCATAGCTAAGTTATATCGTGAGGTAAATGTATCCAGGTTTTTTCTAATTTTATCTAACATTTCCTCAGTTGGAGCGTCATATATAGGAAATACTTTAAATCCTGATGTGCATCCAAGAAGATTTAGATTTTCCATTGCAGTTGTCAATGCGATATTGCTATGAATTTCAGATTCCGGCATTTGGGTTGGATCGGTTATTTGGGTAGTAGAATTACTAGCAGTAATATATCCAACTTTGTTGCCCCTATGTGACTCAATATAGTCTAGCAACACCAATTGGGCTTCAGGATGTGCTGTTAGAGTCGCAGTAATTTTTTTTATTACGGTCTTTGAATGAAAACATTTCAGAAACTTTTGAAGCGCTCCTGACAGCAATATCGAGTCTTCACCGATTTGTGTATGAATACGAAACATTGCTAGTGCTCGTTTAATCTCAACTTCTCTTTCAATCCGTGGATTATCAAATTTGTATACTCTTCGAGTAAGTTCAGGAGACCTACCATCTGTATGGTAAAATGCATCAAACCAGATAGGTAATATCTTCATAGTGCTTCTCTTGATTTTTTCTAAAGAAGATTGAAGGATATAGCTATCGATTTCGTTAGAGCATATTGGAATCCATCTCAAAGGGTCAAAACCAAGTTGTCTATATTCTTCTATAGTCTCCCAGAATTTTTCAACCAACCATAACCTCTCCTAACAATCACTAATTTTACTAATTCGATATATAGGAAAACACTGATTAATAAACGAAACTTTCGCATATAAATTATTAAATTATCAAAAAAATCCGATATAGTTAGTATCAATATATGTATTGTTTTATGCCCATCTATACTATATTAGAATTTCTAAAATCTCAGTATAGACGGGTTATAACCTTAGTAATCGCACTAATTTGGTGTGGAACAAATAATTATAAGTCTATCACAAGAAGAATTATCTATGTCCGAAACACAGAGCGTTACACCGAAGCCAACATCTATACAGCTTCAAAAAATTGCAGATGAGATGGAAAACAAGTCTGCGCGTGATATTTTAAAATGGGCAATCGATACTTATGGATTAAAAATCGGACTGGCATCAAGTTTTGGTGCCGAAGATGTTGTTCTTATTGACATGATGATCAACATTAACAAAGTAAAAACCAAAATTTTCACTTTAGACACCGGACGACTCGATCAGGAAACCTATGATATAATGGATGATATTCGCAAAAAATATGACATACGTATTAAGGTGTATTTTCCTGATCAGAATGAAGTTGAAGAAATGGTCAGAGCGAAAGGTATGAACTTGATGTATGCAAATATTGAGAACAGAAAACTTTGCTGCGAAATTAGAAAAGTGCATCCCCTTAATAGAGCGCTAAGTAAGTTGGACGGCTGGATTACTGGATTGAGACGAGAGCAGACCACAACGCGGGCTAATATTAAAAAAATTGAAATTGATCAGTTGCATGGTAGCATTATCAAAGTCAATCCGCTGGCGGACTGGACCAATGAGATGGTTTGGGACTATATTCATCAAAATAATATTCCGTATAATAAGTTACACGATATAGGCTATCCAAGTATAGGCTGTGAACCATGCACAAGACCAGTTGGTCCAAGTGAGGATCCAAGGTCAGGAAGATGGTGGTGGGAGGAGGATGCAGTACATAAGGAGTGCGGTCTGCATTGGGATTCTATAAAACAACTTAAAAAATAGGGAAGATTCTTGGATAGTAGTGGTAGGATACCTGAGCCTCATGGAGGCAAGTTGATAAACACATTTACTACAAAGACGAATATTGATGAAATGTTTTCTATTGAAGTAAGCAATGACCTTCGAAACGACATTGAAAATATAGCTGATGGTATCTTTAGTCCACTTGAAGGCTTTGTAGGACAAGACGACTTTCAAAGTATTGTAGAATTTGGTAGGTTGAAAAATGACTTAGCATGGACTATTCCCATAATTTTAGACGTTGATGAACAAACAGCAGTAAAGATGAAGGATGCTAGGGAAGTTACTTTGAGAACGGGCAACAGTCAATTTGGAATCGTATATGTTGAAGAAGTTTATCCATTTGATAAACTTCGCGTTATAAAATCAATCTATCAGACAGATGATCCAAAACATCCTGGAGTTATAAAAATGATGAGTATGAAAGATCGGCTTATCGGAGGTAAAATTGAAGTTATAAAGAGAATCCCACAATCACCATTAAGAGTACATCGACTGAATCCCTTTGAGACTAGATCAGAGATACATAGGAGAGGCTGGAGAACTGTAGTTGGATTTCAAACAAGAAATGTTCCACATATTGCTCATGAAATGCTGCAAAAGGCTGCCGTGAATATTTATGACGGCTTGTTTATAAGCCCCTTGATTGGCAAAAAAAAGCCTGGTGATTTTAAGGATGAAGTGATCCTTACTGCATATGAGTCACTAATAAAAAATTATTATCCAAAAGATAGAGCTATGTTCGTAACTCTTCACACTGAAATGAGATATGCAGGACCTCGGGAAGCAATTCATCATGCTATCATGAGGAAGAATTTTGGATGTTCTCATTTTATTGTTGGAAGGGATCATGCTGGAGTTGGAGATTATTATCATCCTTTTGCAGCCCACCAGATCTTCGAAGATTATCCCGATCTTGGTATTGCGCCAGTATTCTTTCCAGTATTTTATTACTGCAAGAGATGTTTAGGATATGCTAATGATAGAAACTGCCCGCATGGCCCGGAGTTCAGAGAAGAATTGAAGGGTAGAAATATAAGAAAAATGGTAAGTTCGGGCGAAATTCCTGCAGAACACTTAATGAGACCAGAAATAGCAAAAGTAATTCTATCATATAAAGATGTGTTTGTTCAGTAAAATCCTTTTGTCTTGATTACTTGATATGTATTTTATGAAGAATTTGGTAGTTGTTCTGACCAGAGCAAGCATCGAAACTCTTATGAAATGAAATGTCGAGATGTATCCCATATTGATATATACAATAGCAGAATTTGATGTCATTTATGTTGATCCTGCTGGTTCTAGGATTTGCTATTTGCCATTATGACAACTCATGAAAAGGAAGAGGTTTGCCGAACAAGAGTAGTATTATGATAATATTTACATACACTCTTTAATTTACATAATTCGCAATTCGGTTTTATCGGTGTACAAATACTCTGGCCATATACGACGAAAATTCGGTTTACTTTAAGCCAGTGTCTTCTATGTATAATATGACTAAGATCGATTTCAGTCTTTTCTGGAGTTTTAGTATTCACAAGCCCTAGTCTATTTGAGATCCTGTGAACATGAACGTCAACTGGAATTGCAGCTTTATTAAAACCGTAGACTAAAACGCAATTTGCTGTCTTCCTACCTACTCCTGGTAACTCTAAAAGTTTTTCAATATCATCGGGAACCTCTCCATTAAACCTTTCAAGTATTAGTTGTGAGACTTTTTTTATTCTCTTAGCTTTGGTATTGTAAAAACCGCTACTGTGAATTATGACTTTAATTTCTTCTGTATCTGCTTCCGCTAGATCCTTGACATCCTTGAATCTTCTAAATAAGTTGGCAAGAACTTTTGTAGTACTTTCATCTCTTGTGCGAGCTGACAGAATAGTTCCGATAAGTATTTTGAATGGATTAGCATGTTCCTCTATTTGCAATCTTCCGAGGGCGGTAAGTCTTGGTGGCTTTTCATGATGAAGAACTTGTTCCATTTTCTTAATTATAATACCAATATAATCCATGGTCAATCAAATAAAATAAAGAATCAGAGAAATATAGTCTTATATAAATAGAATCCCGCCGATAACTCATCAATGCTAGGCCTTGAATTTTTCTTATTAATCAAAAAAGAGATACTTTTTCCTTTCAAGTAAGAATGCAGTCGAGTAGAAAACTAGTTCTTTTATTACGTGTGCTCAAACCAGTTCAGAAAATTTCCTTGCATACAGAATATTTGATCCAAATTAACGGATCCTTCATATGTTTATGACGTTCTATTGTGCCATGTTATTTAGATAAAATGATGTCTTAAATATGATCAAAAGAAAGAGGAAGGTAGTTTTACTTTCGTTCCTTTATTCTACTGCGTCCTGTCTTTCTTGGTGATATGATTCCAACCTTACGTCCCGGTGGAGTAGTTCTGCCAACCGATGATTGACGACCGATATGCTGGTGTCTTCCACCGCCATGAGGATGAAAGACTGCAGCCTGTGCAATACCTCTGACAGTCGGATATAATCTCCCATGCGCCTGCATATATTTTGCTTTGTTGCCTGCCTTTAGGAATGGTTTTTCCTTTCTTCCTGCACCAGCAATTACTCCAATCATAGCCCGGCATTTAGCGTTGATTGTAAGAAATTTGCCAGACGGAAATTTTATTGTTACACCTTCAGAGCCATGAGCAAAAACAAGAGCAGAAGAGCCTGCAGATTTAATTAACTTACCGCCGTCACCGAAGTTCTTTTCAATATTACAAATTAGAGTTCCATCTGGAATTGATTCTAATGATAAAATATTCCTTGCAGTTGCTGTTGCTCCAATACCCACTTCCACTTTGCTTCCGACACTAGTGCCTTCTGGAGCTGGAACATATGATAACGTGCCATCGTCAAAGTGGATCTTGGCTAATGGAGCATCTCTCCCGCGTTCATGTACAATATCGATAACCGTACCAGAGCGACGTTTATCTGATTTGAAATTGGGATACTTCGCAGGGGAAATCTTTCCAACCTTAATTGCTCTAAATTGCTTGCCTGCCTTACCCCTTCTGCGGACTAAAGTTCGTTTACCCAAACTTATTCAAAATAAACCAGTCAATTAGGTGATTTTAAGTTTGTGTTAAAGTGGTTATGACTAAATAAATAACATTCGATGTTGTATTATCTAAATAACAGTGGCTATGAATTATCTCGTTATCCTTAATATGTTATGCTTTGTATGCGGTGTTACACTAGTCATCATTTTGTTATCATTGTTTGACCATTCCGTACATATCTTAGCATTAGACCATTATTTTAAATAGGACAAAACATATTAGTAACAAGTCATAGCCTGGCTAAGAGAAAGGTAATAAAGGTATAAAGATAAGTAAAGTCCTAGGTGTCATTGTGAGCCAGAATACTCTATCTTTAAAGGTACTTGAAGCTTACACTAGAGATGTAGGCCGTGGAGTTGCTCGAATTGACTATGATTCTATGGATTCTTTGAGTGCATCTACAGGTGATGTTATAGAGA
>Ga0207665_10001431_pt1 | contig 16047 bp, 11 predicted proteins | sample LARL112metaG_FD_184351 | JGI IMG/M metagenome (GOLD analysis project Ga0207665, IMG submission 184351) | Corn, switchgrass and miscanthus rhizosphere microbial communities from Kellogg Biological Station, Michigan, USA - LAR L11-2 metaG... | ecosystem: Host-associated > Plants > Roots >...
TGCGCATTCCTTGGATATCGTCGACACGACCGCTGGCATAAGGCGTGAGCATTCCCGTTGCTTCCAACTCGCGCAGTGGCGTGGCAATCGTCGGCGGAAATTCTGGCGCGCGCACGATCCACCGGATGTGTTCCCGGCGCAAGAATTCTTGCCACTCGGCACTGGTTCTCAGTCGGTCCCGATCAACAAGCCAGCTCGCCACGGGATCGCCGTACGCATACGGCACGCGGAGATAATACAAATGACGGAAGAAAACTAGCGCCGTGCCCCCCTCGGAGCGCAGAAGGATTCTGTTTACGAACTCGGATTTCGCATAGTCTGGAGCACGTTGGCGTAAATAATCCTCGCGGCTGATCAGGCCCAGGGAGGCTTCGGCCGCCTGCCGTCCGTAAAGCAGCAATCCTCCGCAGCCGAGTAACAAGAATCCGCCCAACGAAGCCCTCGTGAACCACCGGGCCACCCGCCAATTTTGCAGTTGCACTTGGTATGCTCCTGCCATCGAAGCCGCCATGGCTATCGGAAAGACCGGTAGCAAATACCTGGCCATGCCCGAAGTAAACGCGATCGCTGCGCTGCTGAGCATCCATACGATGACTGCGCTCCTCCACAAGGCTGTCTTATGCCAAGCCAGCACTAGCAGGGGCGCATAAATTAAACAAAGCGGGCCGAAGAATTGCCAGAAGCCAGAATGTGCGGGATCAAACGCAGCGAAGAACGGCATTGCCGCGAACTGCCATCCGAAGTGCCTCCCCGAAGCTCCTGTGCCCGCCCGCATGGTAGCGAGCGCAAATGAATTCTCCTGTAAGTGATGGAAGATAGGTCCGCCAAACGGGAAGAGCGGATCGCCGCTCCACACCCAGTTTCGCCCATACGGCCAAATCCCTGCTGCCAATGCTCCGCCGAAAAACAGGATGATATGCAGGAGCGACCGGGTTTGCGCGACCAGCGCAATTGCCATCGTGCCCACGATCAAAATACCTGTGTACTTGCCGCCCGCAACTGCGCCCGCGCATATTCCCGCAACCAGCGCGATGGACGCAGGCACATTCCTATTCACTCGCGCAATCAAGAGCACAACGAGCGCCGTGAAAAATGCCATCCACAAATCGGGTGCTCCGGAAGAGGTAATCTGCCAAAACACAACCGGAGTCAGCAGAAACGCCAGAGCCGTCACTGCCGGCCAAATCCCGGATGCCCAGTGTTTGGCCAGGCAGAATGATGCAGCTGCCGCCAGCAATCCGCCGAGGACAAGTAACCCCAAAGCAAACTTCTCGCTGCCGAGCGCGAGGCCCACCAGAATTAACAGATGGTTCTGCCCGGTCAGAAAGCTGTTTGCCAGAAAAAAATTCGGTTGATAACCCCTGCACACAGTGTCCAATGGCACCGCGAAGTGATAATGCAGAGCGTCTGACCCCGTGAGCGGAGCGACCGCGCACAACGCCTCAAACCCTGCCACTACACCAATGAAGCCATACAATAGCTTCTCGCTGCCGGAGGCGCTTCGTGCCCGGCGCGCCAACTGCTTCAAGGTGGACCAAACTTGGCGCCCACCAACGACACCGCTTAGCCCGACAATTGCCAACGCGGCAGCAACCCACAGCCGAATGGCACTTCGAGATTGCACGAGCGCAAGGAGTACAAGAAATAGCGTCGTCCCCACACCTGTTGCGGCCAGAACGTATTCCAGCTCATCATCTAGCCTAGTTCGTAAGCAACGAAGAATCGTCGCCCCAGCCGAAACGGCCTCGAACCAGTAAACCGCGACGGCACACAGCGCTCCCAATGAGGAAAGTAGTGTCATCGGCCGCGCAACATCGTCTTAAGCACTGGCGCAAACAAGCTCTTGAATTGCGAGTAGTACCAGACCTGAGCGATCACGATCCAAACACAGAAACACACTTGGGCAAAAAGTGCCTTCCAGCTTGCGTTCTCCCGCATGGCCAAAGAGTATAGCAAACGCCCTACTACGCCGATTCGAGCAGAAAGTCGGGCCCCCTCATTTAAAGCCCGAAGTAGACTCGGCGATGATGCTCTCGACAGCTTGATCGCACTATGTGCTAGCTGTTGTGGCCTGCCGCGCGGGAAATCATATTAGGTGCGGTTGAAGATTCTCCACGCATCATTCTCTTTTGTCCGCATGGCGTGACCACAAGTGAAATTCCCAGAAACCTGTGTCACGATGAGAATGGTGAGCGGAGCCCGTATTCTTAATCCAGTTCAAGAGACAATTTCCGGCAAAATCGAGTATCTGAGGAAGGAAATTCCCGTGAAACGGGGCAGTTACGATGCCTGTTGATCTTATTTGGACATCCTCTTCGATTTTGGAAATGGTAGGATCCATTCATGAAAAGGTAATGAGCCAATGAGAATCCTCATTTACACGCAGCCGTTTGCCCCGATGGTTGGTGGCGCTGAAAGATATGTAATGCTTCTAGCGCAGGGCTTGTCCGTCCTCGCTGGCTCCGATCCCTTCGAAATTACCGTAACAACACCCACGCCGGCCGACGATTTCGATGATTCGAAGCTGGCGTTTCGTGTAGTTCGCCGACCTAATCTGCGAGCCCTGGTGAGCTTAATTAGGAGGGCCGACGTCATCCAATTAGTCGGACCTTGCTTTCTTCCTTTGTTGGTTGCATGGTTTCTCCGAAAATCAGTAGTTGTCGAGCATCACGGCTATCCCCCGGTTTGCCCGAACGGCTTGCTCTTTCATGAGCCGACGAAGACAGTTTGCCCGGGGCACTTCCTTGCGCGCCGGTATGGCGAATGCTTGCGCTGCAACGCAATCAACGAGGGCTGGTTCAACAGTCTTCGAATGCTTCTGCTGACGTTTCCGCGCCGTTGGCTCTGCCAACGTGTGGCTGCCAACACGCCCATCACAGTGCATGTGCAGAGACGCCTTGAGCTGCCTAACTCTCGAGTCATTTACTACGGAATCCCAGATGTCCTCTTTGATGCGCAGTCTCAGGTCGTCAGACCTTCGAATGGATGGCCTCTCTGTTTCGCCTATGTGGGGCGACTGGTGAGCTTAAAAGGGTTGCCGCTAATCTTGGAGGCGGCGAAGAGCCTACAAATGGAGGGATACACTTTCCGCCTGAAATTCGTCGGCGATGGACCAAAGCAGGCCGAGCTCCGGGAGCTGACAGAGAAGCTTGGTCTTGCAAAGTATGTTGAGTTCACGGGATTCATTACCGGGCCTGCCTTTCAAATGGGGATGAAAGATGTGTCCGTAGTTTTAATGCCTTCGGTTTGGGAGGAAACAGCCGGTCTGGCTGCAATTGAGCAGATGATGCGCGGTAGATTGGTGATTGCTTCAGACATTGGAGGGTTAGGGGAGGTAGTGGACGGTTGTGGGCTTCTATTTCCACCAGGAAGCACGGATGCACTCGCTCAATGTATGAGAACTGTGCTAGATCATCCCGAGGTTATCGTGCGGAATGGCGATGCCGCACGGCGCCGCGCTCTGGATCTTTTCTCACAGCGACGAATGGTTAAGGAGCACTTCGACTTGTACTACCAACTCGCTCCAGCGGTCAACCGTGGCAAGAAAGCTCAGCACCTGGCATGAACTTCGCGAAACGGTGGCGCGCGCGGCTATCAGAAAGCTATTGGGTCTGGAGACTTTATCATCTTGCCGTGGCAGACGCAGTTTCGATCCAGCGACCCACAAAATTCAGGATTGTGTACGAATTTCTAAATGGCAATTTGGGTTGGGTCGCCGATATTGGTTGCGGCCCAGGCGTCTTTATTCGGTATCTTTGCGAGCGCGCGACCCACGTCTTCGCGGCAGACATCGACGAAGCCACGCTCGGACGAGTAAGGGCCAGGCATCGCGGCAACAAAAACCTTCACTGCGTTGTAACTGTCGCAGACCGCCTCCCCTTCATGGACGGCGGGCTGGATACAGTCCTTTTATTAGAGGTGCTCGAGCATTTGGTAGATGATGCTGCCGGGATTCGGGAGGTTTGCCGAGTGCTCGCGCCTAGGGGAAAACTCGTGCTCTCTGTTCCTGTGCCGCCCGGGGAGATCAACGAAACCGATCCGTGGGGTCACAAACGCGAGGGCTATCAGCTAGAGCAACTTCAAGCGCTTCTCGAGAATAACGGTTTTGAGGTTCAAGATCATTGTTTCGCCCAGTTCAGATTTTCGCGTGTTGGGGAGAGACTGGTCCAACACTGGCGCCGGTGCTTTAAACTCCCGGCTCCTATTTTCCTGACCTGGGTAGGTTACTTAGACTATTTGCTCAGTTCCGAGGTGCGTAGAAAAGGTGGTTGCCTCCCCGCGTGTGTCCTTATAATGGCTCGAAGGGTTAGAAATGCATGGGCAGAAGAGAATAGCTCTCGCGACGAGCCGCGTCAAAGTCGGGCCTCAACTCTGCCTCAAAGCTAACGAGTTTTCCAAAAACTCGCGGGTCGCTTCAGCATTGCGATCCCAGCTGACCGAAGTTTTTACATACTGGGCTGCGAAGGCACCGATCTTCTCCGCCGCCGGTCTGTCGCCGGCAAGTCGGAGAATGATCTCGGCAAGTTCGATATGGTTCATTGGGTCTCGCAAGAGATATCCTGTTGTTCCATCAATGATGTTTTCGCTTGCGCCTGCTTGGACACTCGCGATCACGGGCAAACCGCAAGCCATGGCTTCCAATATGGGCAGGCCGAAAGCGTCTTCGAGAGACGGCGCAACGTAGGCGTCGACGGCGGCGTAGAAGGAAAGCACATCGGCAGAGGGCCCCAGAAAACGCACACGGTCTTCTAGCCGCAGTTGCTGGAGGGCAGACCGGTACAGTCCCTGATCATCCTTTCCGACCACCAAGAGCTGGATCGGAATCTCGATGATGGCCAAAGCCCGGAGCAATTGGTAGAGACCCTTTTTCTTCCAGTCATTGCCAATTAACAAAACGACAAGGTCGCTGTCGTCTAACTTTAGGCTCTGGCGTGAAACTGACCTGCGGGCAAGGCGGGCCTCAGAGTTAAAAATCTGGGTATCGACGGCGTTGGGAATAACCACCGAATCGGTTCGTCCAAAATGTTTTTCGAGTTGAGCGGATACAAGCTTTGACACGACCGCCAAATGGACTTTGGGGTTTGTGTAGATGCGACGTTCCAAAGCCATAATCAGTTTGTAGTACATTTTTCGGTGAAGAGTAACAGGCCACTTGCGGACCGGCGCCTTGAGGAGTGCGAGTTCATGGCGGACACGCGCATAGAATTCGTGAAAAACAATATGGACGGTAATGGCATTGGCATCTAGGCAGTTGATTCCGGGTGAGTAGACCAGCAAGGAGCGCTCTTCAAGTCGTTTTAGCGCCCTCTTCCTTGCGGATCGATTCGCAAAAAACCACCACAAGAATTTGAGAAGATGGGGGCTGGGAATGTCAGAAACTTTGTGCCAGCATATGAACCCGGTCCCTGAACCTTTGGGAGCTTCTGTGAGAAGACCGTCGATGTTCTCGACGTGTTGGGAGAACAGATGGATCCCCCAGCCGTGCTTCGACGACAGTCTTTCGATTTGTTCGATGATGCAACGCTCAGTACCATGGCGACGATCTAGAAATGGCGATACGACAACAATCTCCAAGCAGGCCTCCGTGCTTAACGGTTTCGCGCGGTTGTTTGCGCGAGAGGAAGATCTCTTGGAAATTCCGAAACTCGGAACAGAATGCCAAGCATCAGCCAAAGATAGGCGTTCATGACGAAGTCCTGGTAGGCAACGAAGCCGTAGAAGCTCATTGGCAAGAGCAGTAGAAAGGCATAAAAGAAAATCGCAAACCCAATTGGAAACCACACCGTTCCTTTCAGATTCTTAGCGGCTCGCCACGCGGAACGGGTGATTGCAAAAGCCAGTAAAATCCACAAGAGCAGGCCTACAATCCCAAGCTCGATGACCAGCTGGCCATAACCGTTTTCCACACCAATATTCATGGGCGTAGCGTGCATAATGCGAGCTACGTACTGCACACCCAAGGAAGCTGTTCCAATTCCATATCCATACGGCCAGCGTGGATAATTAAACGCTGCGACAAAATTCTGCAAGGGATACTCCTGTGACCGATAAGCGAGCTCACTTTTGGAACTGTAAGGGGAAAGAGTCTCGGTGTAGATCGCTACCCTGCTACCGACTTCATTTGGGAATATACCCACAAGAATGCTTAAGGCTATGGCAACGAAAACTGCTGCCCGCCGGATGGCTCGCATTACGCGGTTTCGCTGTTCCCCGGTCCAAGACGCACCCCAGATGACGGCAGGAGCTACGACCGTTGCGCTTGCCAGAGTCCAGAGGACAACGCCCCGCGAAGCCGTCATCAGAGCAGCAGCAGCCACCATGCCAACAGTTGTGAACCCGAGCAAGCGACCAGTCTGCTTGCGCATAAGGAGAAACGCGCCAAAACCAAGAGCCAGAAGCCACGAGACCAGCAAGAAATTCTGGAAGCGGCCGGCGCTGACGAAGAACGATGTGGGGCGGTAAGCGATTAAGCCCGTGATGGGGGAGGCGCGATACAATGTGCTTAGGTCGCGGATGTCATCCTGGATTAGGTCGGGGTTAAGGTAAGTGTGACCCAAAATGGACTGCGTTATTCCAAATCCCGCCACGACGAGGATGACGACCGAGTTAAAGAAGAAGAAGCGGCGCAGGTCCTGTTCGGAATCGACGAGGGCATGGCCCACGAAGAGAAGGGGAGCGTAGAGGAAATAGAGCTTCAATCCCATCAGCCCATAAAAGATGCTGGTTGATGCGGGATTAAGAACCTGAATGACGCAATACCAGAAGAAGACTAAGAATGTAATCAAAAACTGTGGTCTATAGAGTTTCGTCAACGAGGACCTACGCGCGTTGAAGAAAGAAAAATAGAGAGTAAGAGCGAGGAAGTCCTTGGCGAAGTATATGATCATGTTGTTGCCGAGATACTTGCGGACCAAGTCCTCAACCAAGATCCATCCAACGAAGCAGTAAACTCCTTTTCTCCAGTCCTTAAGGATTGTTACAAGTGCCGCGATGCCAAAGACGACTAGTCCCACGTAGTACAAGGTAACAAGATCGTCTTCGATGATAAGGTCTGCAAACGCGTAGGCCGCTAGCGCGATGAGGGCTACGGTGAGCAAGTTGCGCCCGCTACTGTGGAAAAAATCGAAGGAATTTGTCAACTCGCTGAGTTTCATGTGCGAGCCCCGGGAAAGTAGCGCACCCTCTTTAGGGGATAAACCATTATGATCTCAGCTGAATCTGTCTTGGCCATGCCCGATTGATCTTAGCATTCGAAAACAATGTGTGGGCCTTGAAAAAGGCAAGCTTATCTCGAAACTTAAGGAACGGCTCTCTTTGCTCTGGCTCGTGAAAGAGCTCGCTCGACGGCTTCCAAAACTCCTCTGATATTCTCCAAGGCGGACCAAGACTGTACCCGTCGAAGGGCGTCCTGGCCGCGCCTGGCCAATTTAGTTGGATCGGAAAGCGCTCTTTGCAGTAGTTCGGTGAGCGCGGGAACATCGCCGCAGGAAAACACGAAATCAGGATTCGCAGGAGCTATGAGGTCGGTGGTGGCACCAACACGGTCGCTCGCGGCAACGGGACATCCGCAGCATGAGGCTTCATTTACGACGACCGCGAAGGGTTCATATTCAGAAGGCAGAACCATTAAGTCCGCTGCTTTGTACACAGCCGGCAATGCCGATTGATTTACGAAACCCAGGAAGCGAACGCGATCGGCTATTCCCAAGTCGAGAGCCCTTTGCAAAAGAGTTTGCCGGAGCGGTCCCTCGCCGGCGAAAACTAGGACAGCACGCGGGATTCCTGTTGCGGCAAATGCTTCCAGAAGATCGCCTGGCCGCTTCCACGGCTGCAACTTGGCACAGAAAAGGACGACCGTAGATTCTGGGGCGACTCCCCAAGCAGAGCGTATAGCGGCGCGGTCAACCCGTTCGGCTTGTGCGGCCCACCAATCATTGTCGACGCAATAAGGTGTTAAAGTAATGCGGTCCTCAGCAAAGCCGAGTGACCGCATAAGCTCTCGAGTCCTTGAAGAAGGCACAATGATCTGATCCGCCAAAGAGAAAAGTCGAGGCCACAGAACCTTCTTCAAAGTAACTTTCCAGGACCGGAAATCACGGGGAGCCAGGCTATTGGCATCGGTTCCAAAGAGAAAAACGGAGCGGCTAAGACGGGCGGCGAGGAAGGCGATCCAGAAAGAGGCCTTTAGGTAGCCCGTGTGACAGAAGACCGCATCAAAGTTGTTCCGCCGAATGAGTCGCCAGAGGCCGGGATTGCAAAGGCCGAGAAACGACTCGGTACCCGTACCAACGTTAGGAATCTCGACCCAATTGTAGCCATCCAGAAGAGGAACATCCCACTGAAAAGCTGTTGCAAATTCTGGATCATAAGCGGAGTGAACGCCTCGCAGGGAACAGTACGCGACCTGCAGATCGATCTGGGGATGTTGAGCCATCCTCCGAAGAAGAGGGGACATATACTGCACAGGATGTGAACAAATGATAAGAGTCCGGTATCGGGAGTCAGGCATGTTTTACCAGGGGAAGTGCAAAGACTCGCTCACATATTGTTAGGATTAAAGACACCGAATCGCAAGCCCCCGGAAACTCTAGCTACCGTTGCCATCTTAGAGCCCCTCCAGAACTCAAGATCCGAACCGGGTATCGCCACGTCAACTATCTTCTGCTGCCCAATGGAATCCCATCGAACATCGCCTGTTTTCTGAGATCTCCAAGAACTGGGCAACTGAGCCACTGGACAGCTACCAGAATTCTCAAATTCCAGCGCACCACCATTACCAAGACCGGTTTAGCGGTGTCAGCTTACCTCGACCGCGCCCATTACCGACCGGCCTCAATGCCGATCCGCGCTCTTTCGCTCACTTCGTCTTCGCCCCCATAAGACACTCCCGGCTTGGAACTACACGATCAACCAAAATCTGTGAAGTTGTTTTTACGTGAACTCTTAGTAGCCTCAATTCTATTTTGGTCGCGGTTTGAGGGCTGCATTTCGCAGTTGCCCCCATCGCAACAAGCAAGCTAGCGGCAATCCCCAATGCTTCCTGTGCGGTAAAATACCGAGTTGGACCAATTTCCCAAGAAGTTCAAGAGCCTGACCCGCCGCCGCGACCGGTCTGTTGCCCATCTCCATGGAGGAATGCGCCTCGATCTCCAAGACTAGGGCCTGCAATAGCCCCTTGTCTCTTGGTTGTAGTGAATCAACTACCTGAAAAAGCCACCTGTAGAGGCGGCTCTGGAATTTACGAGCACTCAAGTCTTGAACGTAATAGTTGGCATCATGATGACGATATACGGCGAGATCTTCGGGAAGACAGATGAGTCCGTGCCGGGCCGCAGCGAAGATGAGTGCTCCATCTACAGCCAACCCAAGATCATCAGGTAAAGGAAATAGATCTGCAACAGCTTCTCGCCAAACACAGATTGTATTGGCAACTCCTAGGGAGCTTCTCACTAGATTTCCAGGTGGATACAGAAAACAGGAGCAGAGGACCTGCCGGAATGACAGATGAAACGGTTTCCTTGGCGAACTAGTTTCTGGCCAGGTTTGGTATAGTCGACTGCCGGCCGCATCAACATAAAGTGCATCGTGAGTTATGCCTCCGACGGTGGTAGTCGTGAGAATATCGGTTACACGTTCAAGCTTATTCGGCAACCAAAAGTCGTCAGCATCCAAATGGCAGAGTATTGTCCCTGTTGCGGTCTGAAATCCTCTATTGAACGCTGCGGCCTTCCCAGCGTTTTTCTGGCGTACATAACGCACGGACCGGAAACCAGTTACGACATCCTGCGTTTGGTCTGTCGAGCCATCGTCGACCACAATGATCTCGTCCGCCGGCCGGGATTGCGAAAGCACGCTTTCCAAACAGCGTGGAAGGAACCGGGCGTAATTATAGGCGCAGATAACGACAGACGTTTTGTTGCTCATAGAGAGGAATAGACCCTCTCTGTCTCCGCCGCCACCCAGTCCCAATCCATCACGCCAAAGGTACGCGCTGCTTCCCTGCCCAGTGTGAAACGAAGATGATCCGATTCGACAAGAGAACACATCATCTCGCCCAGTGAACGGATGAGTTCGGAACCACGCTTATGTGGAAGGACCAGAGCATTCACGTGAGAAAGACAGTAATCGGCGTTGCCGGTGTTCCGGCCGACGATCACGGGAAGGCCATTTGCCAATGCCTCGTGAACAGCCAAAGAATAAGCCTCATAAAAGCCCGGATGAATCAAGGCGTCCACCGAACGGTAGAGTTGACTCATTTTCTGCGGCGCCAGTTCGACTCCGATCACTCCATCAGTAGGGGGCATATTCTGCTTCGGCGCTAATACCAAGTAACTGTCGGGAAACCGGGATCTCGTCGAATGATATGCTGCGAGGGCACCAGAAAAATTTTTCACGGGATCAGCTCGGCCCACAAACAGAAACAAGAATCCAGACTCCGGGAGACCCAAGGCCCGCCGAAGAGACTCCTTTGGGGTATCATCCTGATCCCGACAGTACCCGCCTGGAATCACTGCGATCTTCTTCGCACCAATTCGATAGAACCTCTTGATCTCCGACCGAACCTTCGGACTGTTGGCAATCACGGCGTCCGCGGCCTGCCCCCCCGTGGCCTCTCTCACGATGTTGCGCGGGACACTGAGACCATTCCACCCGACGAAGTTTTGAAACCAGCGCAGAGCAATTTGTATGCCCACGATAGTGCCGTAGTATGTATGCACGATGGGCCGCGAGGTGACTTTCAGGATTCTCCGGTTCTGAAAACCGGACACGCCATGCGTGTGAACGATATCGAAGTTACGTGTCCTCCCGAAGTCCCAGTTGTGAACAGGCAGATGCGTGAACACCTGACTATCGATGGCGACCCACGGAGGCTGCATCAACTCTACTTCATAACCTCGTCTTGCCTGCGCCTCGGCGACACTACAAACCCAATTCTGCAAACCGCCAACACCTGCTAATTCTCCGATATGTAGGACCTTCACGTTTTTTACCTGGAAGCACAACGGCGATGACTAATTGTTTGGATACATAGTCGCCGTACAGAATGGTAGACCCAAGATGCTATTGTGTAAAAGGCGCCGGTCGCGACAACACTCGTTGAGATTGCTTCCCAAGTGGCAAGAGGCGGCCGTGACTTCTGCATTTACTGCCATCATCATCCGTCTTGCCAAGGGGAAAATTGACACAAACCGTATCGCTACGTGGGCAGGACATGTGATAGTTAGCCATGCATTTTCTGAATATCCTCCAAAGAACCATCGAACCGCTTCCGATACCCGGAAAGGGAAGGCTCGCGGAAGCCATTCTTCTCCACGTGCGATCTCGAGAAGTCGAATGCCATCCTCTGCCGGGAATTACGGTATCTCTGAGGACGAATCAGCGAATCGAAAGATGGATGTGGGCTGGAGCGTACGAACGCAAACTCGTCCAGCTCATGAAGAGGACGCTTACATCCGGGATGACTGTACTGGATGTGGGTGCCAATATCGGCTACTTCTCGGCGCTTGCTTCCGGCCTGGTTGGCGACTCGGGCCAAGTTCACGCCTTCGAGCCAATACCGCAGAACCTGTCTCGTCTGCGGCAGAATCTGAGTGCATTTCGCTGGGCGCATCCCTATCCCTATGCCATTGGGGATGCAACAGGAAAAGCCGTGATTTATTTCGATGAATCAGAAGCCGGCTGGGCATCACTATTGATGAGCAATGATCTTGAACGGCGAACGGAAATCAATGTCATCCGTCTGGATGACTGGGTACGCGACCATGGCATCAAGCGAATTGACTTTATGAAAATGGACATTGAAGGGGGAGAGTTCCACGCGCTGCAGGGGGCACAGGAAATGCTGTCCCGCTTTCGACCGGTGATTTTTGCTGAGCTAAACGCGGTTTGTCTCTCGCGTGACCATCGCAGACCTGAAGACGTGCGTGCATTGCTGCGGGGCCTAGGATATAATTGTTCTCCGTTCAAGGATGGCGTTCTTGCCATCCCTCAGATTCCTCCAGCACCGCAACCAGATTCCCGTTGAGATGCTCCCATGCCATTGGTGCGTCAAATTCATCGAGCCGCCTCGGGCAGTTTTAGTCCCCTACACCACGTCATTGGGGTTCCTTCGGCCGTGATCAGCACGGAAGAAGCGCCACAAGCTCGAACTGCTTCCACGACTTTGTCTGCGTCCAAACGTGCTCCACGCCAATTCTTTCCTACAGTTTCCGGATCGAAACCCAGTCGTCGTGCTACGGCCCGGCTCACCTGCTTAAGGTTGAGCGCCCAGAGTGTGTCCACCGTTCCCCATGCCAATCTACCCTTCCAGTTCATCGTCGCGTGCTTGGCACTATTGAACTGAAACAAGAGCATCCCTCCCGGTTTGAGCACCCGAAGCATTTCCCTTATATACGCCATTGCAAGACCTTCAGCGGGCAAGTGTTGCAGAACGAGATAGCTGAACACGAAATCGAACGATTCGCTCGGGATGGCCAACAGATTCGTGCCATCGCCCAACACCCATTGAATATTCTGGAAGCCCGCCACATGTTGCTTTGCCAGATCCTGCATCTCTTCGGAGATGTCAAGAGCACAGACCGAAGCGAAACGGCGTGCGAAGCTCGCTGTCATGCGTCCGGCACCGCACCCCACCTCGAGCATCGAGGCGCCTTCCGGCAGGAATCGCTGTTCATCTAAAACTGGTTGGACAAGCTTACGGTATTCTACCTCGCCGGATTCGAGAAATGTCTTCACGGTCCAGTCCTGGCGCCAGGTCGCGACATAATAAAACGCATCTTTTCGCGCGCGTTCGTTCCAATCCTGGCGCATTGCTGCACTGGCATTGCTTCTAGACGCTTTCATTAATCCTCGCTAGGAGATGATACATAGAATGCGCCCAGTTTTCTTGCACATCGTGTCTCTGATAATCACGCGTTCCATACTCGTCCCCTTCGCCAGAAGCGCTCAGCCGGGTTACCGATCCGGGTGTACGCCGATTCCTTGTGGGGCAGAGAACTGGGTTGGTGCACCAGGCACACAGCCTCCTTCGTGGCTGGGGCGTGACTTGCCCGCGCGCTTTTCCAGGCTTGGCGCGAGTGGAAAGAACTGGTGGCCCACAAGTTGTTCAATGTAGTCACGCGCAGACTAGACGGAGTAGAATGATCACTCTGTTAAACACGACGAGGAAATCCCGATTCAAACTCTTTGGTTAAGACGGGACCCGCCAGCGGCTTCAAATTAAAGCTCAAGAGGAGCCAGACCTGAACGCACACAACGTTGAGTCACGTGATCCGTCGCTCCGATACCGTTACATTGTGTGGGTTATCATGGTCCTTTGTTGGTTGTTGGAGGCACTTTCCTACCGGCATTCGGTTTATCCCGACGGCATCGCCTACCTGGAGATCGCTTGGGCCTGCGTGAAAGGGAATTGGCACGCGTTGATTAATGGCTACTGGAGCCCTGCTTACCCTGTTCTTTTCAGTCTCGTACTTTCAGTCTTCAAGCCCTCCGTGGTCTGGGAACTCGTTCTCCTCCACTGTTTTAATTGCCTGGTTCTCGTCGGTAGTCTTGCCAGCTTTGAGTACTTCCTGAACGCCCTTATTCAGTATGTTTCTAATACGAACAGGGCGATCGATGAGGAATGGAAACCGTTGCCGGCATGGGTTTTTCGAGCTATCGGCTATGCGCTGTTCTTCTGGGATTCTCTTTATGCCATCCCTCCAAGTTTTGAGACTCCGGATGTGCTCGTAGTCGCCTTGGTACTTATTGCTGCGGCGATTCTCCTGCGCATTGCGAGCGGCAGAGACACATGGCAATACTACGCCGCGCTCGGCATTGTCCTAGGGCTTGCGTATCTTACAAAGGCCGTGATGTTCCCTCTCTCTTTCGCGTTCCTCGCGGTCGCACCTTTTGCAACAGGCAACTTGGGCCGCGCAGCGTCGCGGGCTCTTCTAGCATTCGTTCTCTTTTTCTTGATTGCCTCGCCATTCGCCCTCACCCTTTCGAGGAGCAAAGGCCGCCTTACGTTTGGGGATTCAGGTAGAATCGCCTATGCTGAGTATGTGAACAACGTAAGGCCCATCGCGCACTGGCAAGGCGGGCCTCCTGGTTCAGGTACACCTGTCCACCCAACCCGGAAAATTCTCGATACGCCGCCGGTCTACGAGTTCTCGACTCCCCTTGAGGGAAGCTACCCTCCTTGGACGGATCAATCCTACTGGTATGAGGGTGTCTGCCCTCACTTTGAATTGGGAGGCCAGTTAAAGGCGCTGCGACACAATCTCGCCTCGTACTTCGCAATTTCCGTACAATTAGGCAGTCTGTTCGTAGTACCTCTGATTGTTCTGTTTTGTTTCGCTCGGTTCGGCTACACCGCGAGAGGTTTTTCGCGGCTATTTTTCCTATGGATACCCGCCCTCAGCGCGCTGGGTTTGTACTCTTTGATTCTCGTAGAACTCAGGTACGTCACCGTGTTCATACTCCTGTTGTGGGCCGCTGCGTATTCTGCGCTCCGTGTTCCCCGGTCGGATATCAGCAAGTTCATCGTTCGAGCATCAACATTCGTGGTTGTTCTCTTGCTCGGCTTTCAAAGTATGTGGGCAGTGAGCCTAGCCGCTGCGCACCTAACCTTGGAGCGTGGTTTCCCTGCGTGGACTGTTGCCGGGGAATTACACCATGCGCGAATCTTACCAGGCGATAGAGTCGCGGCGATAGGCGATACGATCTTAGACCACTACTGGGCCCATCTGGCTGGTGTCACGATTGTGGCACAGGTGCCAGCGGATGGCGTCTCAACTTTTCTGGCATCTGGGCCGGAGCGAAGGATGGAGACGATGGGACTTCTCGCTCGATCCGGCGCGAAGGCTGTTGTGGCCGCCGATCTTCCTCCACTCTTGTTACAAGAAGGATGGAAAGGGATACCAAACACAAAGTACTTCATATTTGTATATCGAAATTAACCGCAGCTGCATTGGCTCGGGTTGTCAGCCCGCATGGGTACAGTGCATGGGGCTAAGTACCGGTGCTGGTCGGCCTGCTAGGTCGAGTCTTTGTCACCCAGAGAAACTGACCTCCAAGCAATCGCCCACTCGAGAATCCCCAGTCGTACGCACGACTTGATTACTGGCAACCCACCTAACACGTGTTACTCCAGAATCGTTTCGAGTGCTCGGATCTTTATCTCGCAAGGAAGATTCAGGATGCCCTGGAATTCGTCTCCAGTGTTTGTCATAGGCTTGGTTCCCACCACCAAATCGGGGAGGGCCCACCACGCATCGGTCCACTGATGGCCATCGTAAATTCCCGCCTTCCAACGATATGCGCCCGGCTTTATGGGAAGCGTTGGGAGACAATGGAAAAACTCAAATGTGCCGGGTTCCAGCGCCGATAGTTCGAAATTCCCATGCCAGATGATCCGCCCCAAGTCATCGAGGAGCAGGATATTGTAGAGTCCCTTATGGATTTTTTGGGGTAAGTGGATCACTACGCGGAAGTAAACGGGATCAAAATGCCGGAGAACGTTTGATGGCGCACCATCTTCAACGATTAACTCCCATTTGAGAAACTGTATACCTTGTCCGGAACTTTCCTCCTGTGCATTCACCTCGGTGTGTTCCGTGAAAGCCCTCTCATAGGCAGAGATGACTTCGATGGTCGGTCCGTCCTGCTTGACGACGCCGCGGTCGACCCAGATCACTCGTTCGCACAGCCGCCGGATCTGACTCATCTGGTGACTTACGAACACAATGGTACGTCCGCCCTTGGAGACCTCGCTCATTTTCCCAAGACACTTTTTCTGGAACTCAAGATCGCCCACCGCCAACACCTCGTCCACCAACAGAATTTCGGGCTCGAGCTGAGCAGCCACAGCGAAAGCCAGACGCATTTGCATGCCCGTGCTGAAATGCTTGAGCGGCGTATCGATGAATTTGTCCACCTCGGCGAACGCCACAATCTCATCAAATTTGTGCTCGATCTCACGCTTGCCCATGCCAAGAATGGCCCCGCTCAAGAAAACGTTCTCGCGGCCCGTGAGCTCGGGATGGAAACCTGTTCCGACCTCAAGCA
>Ga0207665_10001432_pt1 | contig 16041 bp, 19 predicted proteins | sample LARL112metaG_FD_184351 | JGI IMG/M metagenome (GOLD analysis project Ga0207665, IMG submission 184351) | Corn, switchgrass and miscanthus rhizosphere microbial communities from Kellogg Biological Station, Michigan, USA - LAR L11-2 metaG... | ecosystem: Host-associated > Plants > Roots >...
ATCCTGGTGATTGTCGCGCTCATGTTCGGCAGCTTTTACGTTGGCCGGCGCAACGAGATGGCTACTAAGCGTGAAGCGGTAAACGCCGCGTGGGCGCAAGTGGATGTGGTGTTGCAACGCCGTGCGGATTTGATTCCCAACCTCGTGGAAACGGTAAAATCGTTTGCCATCCATGAAGAGCAAGTGTTCGGCGAAATTGCGCGGGCGCGTTCCGCACTGATCGGCGCAAAAACTCCTGCAGACAAAATTGCCGCAAACAACGCTCTGGATTCCGCGATCAGCCGGCTGCTGGTGATCAAAGAAGCCTATCCGGAATTAAAATCGAACGAAAATTTCCTTCGGCTGCAGGATGAACTTGCCGGAACGGAAAATCGTATTTCCGTGGAACGCAATCGCTACAACGCCGCGGTTCAGGATTACAACACCTACATTTCGCTGTTCCCCAACAGCCTGGTGGCCAGCATGAGCGGGTTCAAGCGCAACGACGCCTACTTCAAGACCGACGAAGGATCACGCGCGGCGCCCAAGGTAAATTTTGGTTTCGACAAATCCGCGCCGGCGCCTTCGACGGCGGCTCCGGCGCATCCGTGATGCAGGCAACAAGTGCCAAAGGCTAGGTTCACAGTCGACAGTGGAAAGTTGAAAGTAAAAAATTCAAATCCCATGTTGCGTAGCGGTTTTGAATTGTCGGCCGCGTGCGTATAGGCTTTCGGGCAATGCTCCTTGTCCGCTTTTTAGCCTCTACTCCTCTTGCTTCTATTCGTCTTGTTCCCGAGGAAGTCGCTTAGCAGCATGTGGAAGTGGTGGACGCCGTTTTCGCGCTTGACGGAATAGCGGCCGCGATCGTAAGTCGAGGAGCGCAGACCGCGCTGCACGTTTTCGCAGAGCGTGATGTCTTCCTGCTGGACTTCGTCACTGAAGGCGACGGCTTTGTTGATGCGTTCGCGTGTTTTGGCTTGATCGGCATCGTGAAAAAACCATTCAAAAATGGTGAGCGTTTTTTCGGTAGAGAGCGGGACGATTACGTTGGTGGAAATGTTGTCGGGATAGATGTTGAGCATGAGGTTCGGAAAAATCCAAAAATAGAGTGCTTCCTGCAGGCCGCTGCCGGGAGCGTAGAAACGTTTATCAGCGTCTTCCGCTTTCATGGCGCGGATGGGCGCGAATTGCTGGGAGTAGTAGCGGAATGTGCCGGTGCGATATTGCGTGTAATCGATTTCGCGCATCAGGCCGGGATGCGCGATGGGAATGTGATAGCCCTCGAGATAGTTATCGACGTACACCTTCCAGTTGCAATCGATGATGTAGTCGCGGCGTTCAGCGGACTGTAAGCCTGCAAACTGAAAGCCGCGCGCTTGTATGGGAATTTCTCCAAGGAAGTTGGAAAGTGGCGGGGCGTCGGAAGCGAAATTCACGAAGATCAATTTTTCCCAGATTTCGAGACGCACCGGAACCATGCCCATAGTGCTGCGATCGAAAAATTCCACGCCTTCGACGTCGGGCGTGCCGATGAGACGGCCGTTGAGGGTGTAGGTCCATCCGTGATATTGGCAGCGCATAACGTTTTTGCAGCCGCTGCCCAGAGCAATCGGCCCGGCGCGATGGCGGCAGACGTTGCTGAAGGCGCGCAGAGTTCCCTGCTTGTCGCGCACCACGAGCAGCGGCTCTCCAGCGACGTCGGCGGTGAAGTAAGTTTCGGGATCGGAGATGGTTTTTTTGACGCCGTTGATTTCGCCGCACGGATGGTCGAGGGTACCGACGAGCTGCCAGGTGCGACGGAAAATTTTGTCTTTTTCGATTTCGAGGATTCCGGGGTCGGTGTAGAAGCGCGAAGCGAGCGTGTGCGCGCATTCGATCTGTTCGTTGACGTCGAGGTTTATCGTCGTTTTATTCGTTTTATCGATCATGGGTGAGTCTCACAGCGCAGTACAAGGTACAAGAGTATAAGGTACAAGCGTTGGAGCGATTCTCTTCGTCGCGGCAATACTGATGTGGCAGCGGGAGCGTAAGTGAATGATAAGAAGGGCGCAGGCTGAACGGCCGGGCGGATTCCTGACATCTTAGACCGGGCACATCGCCGGCACTTTTTGTATCGCCGGGATGCTTGAAGGAGTTGGTCTTGGGCGCGCCGGATTTGTTCTCTTCCTTAATCATCGACAATGGCATGGCCCGCAGTTGCTTGCTGTCAAAACGCGCGATGGGATATTGCGCGAAATAAATCGTGAACCAGCGATCACCCTCCGGCAACAACCCCACCCGCTCACCCCACAAGACTTCCGTCAAAAACAAATCGTGCTTCTTCCAGCGAATGTTACCTTGATGCCGCACGCTGCGCACCAGCATGCTGGCCGGATATTCCAACTCGGGTATCCGAGCTGGAAACGCGCGGTGATCACTGATAGATTTCCGCTGGCGTGCGCATCTCCAACGCCTCCTGCGCACGCACCTGATTATATTCCTCGCAAACCGATCCAGCGCCCGCTGCTGTTCGCGCCGGTTCGCCGCGGGCGGTTGTGCCGCTTCTTGTTTCAGCGTGCGATGCATCCGCTCGTGCCTCCCAGGCTGCTCTGGATGCCCTGCGGCAATGCGTTCCGGCACGATGCCCAGATCGATCCACCACACTGCCAGTCGCGACAACCCCACAACGACAGGCGAAGCGAACGGCGCTCCGTTGTCCGTGCGGATCGCTCGCGGCAAGCCGTACTCGCGAAATGCCGCTTCAAAGACGGCTGGCACGCGAGGCATGTCGGTCGTCTCCACCGCCTGGCAGCGCAACAGATAGCGGCTGTGTGCCTCGGAGATGGTCAGCGGATCGATGCGTTCTCCATCGCTTGTGCGGAACCAGCCCTTACTCGTCAAAGTCACTGCCTCGGCCACTACCTTGCCTGCAGCGACATCAACAAACTCACAAATGCTTTTTCGGTGGTCGGCTACCGTGAGCATTACTTCCGCATTGCCCATCACTCGTCAACAATCGCAAAGATGAGAAAGCGGACCGCATCTCCGGATGTTCGACTGTCCGTTCCCTGTGCGCGGGTAGCCTCTTGTACTCACATTCGAGAAAGGGCGGCTCGCAGACTCACCCCTCGCCGCCACTATAATGGGCTGCGGCGCTGCCCGTTGCGTCGTTCCTAGCCTATAATTCGCCACACGATGTACCTGCCTTCGGGCATCCGGCTGGGCCCTTATAAAATCAAAGCGCCCATTGGCGCCGGCGGGATGGGTGAAGTTTACCGTGCCACTGACACGCGTCTCAATCGAGACGTCGCGGTCAAGATTCTGTCTTCGCGTCTCACCGCTGAACCCAATGCGAAGCAGCGCTTCGAGCGTGAAGCGCACGCCGCCTCCGCGCTGAACGATCCTCACATCTGCACGATTTACGACGTGGGAGAGCACGAAGGGCGGCAGTTCCTCGTCATGGAGTTGCTCGAGGGCCGGACGCTCAAGCAGTACATCTATGGCCAAGCGTCTTCGGTAAAGCAAGTACTCAAGCTGGGAACTCAGATCGCCGGTGCGCTACAAACTGCCCATGGCAGAGGAATCATTCACCGCGATCTCAAGCCCGCCAATATTTTTGTGACGGAAGGCGGCGAGATCAAAGTGCTGGACTTTGGGCTGGCAAAATTACTCCAGCAAACCGACCAAGATGCAACTCTTTCACAGGCGTTGACCGAACCGCTGACCGTCCTCGGCACGCTTCCATACGCGGCACCTGAACAGTTGCGCTGTGAGAACACGGATGCGCGCACGGACATCTGGGGATTTGGAACTGTGCTGTATGAAATGGCTACTAGTCAACGCCCCTTCAGCGAAGAAGTGGCCCCGCGTTTGATAGATGCCATCCTGCACAAATCCCGCACCGTTACGCGGGCTGAACGGTACGATCCCTGCGGAGCTAGAACAAATCATCCTCAAGTGCCTGGCCAGCCCCGGGACGAAGTAGCCGGCGTTGTTGATGGCGACGTCGATGCGACCGGCTTGGGCGACGACGGCATCGACAGCTCTCTGGACCGAGGCGTCGTTGGTCACATCCAGTTCAAGGACGTGAATGGGCAGGGGACTCCTTTTCCGCAAGCGTACGGATTTCAGAGGCATTCTTGGCATTACGGCCTGCGGGTCACGCATCGTGGCGAAAACGGTGTGCCCTTTACGAGACAGGGTTTCGGCGAACAGTCTGCCGAAGCCAGTGCTGGAGCCAGTGATGAGAACCACCTGCTTTGAATTCATGATTATCCCTCCTTGTAGCACTACCATGAGCCCAGTTTGATGCCCAAAGCAAAGCAGTTACTTACAAAGATTCGTTCGGACAAGCTTTTCGAGATGCAATAGATACGCGACAATGGAAACCATGCGGCTGAAGATTGTTCAGGCAGGTGAACCCGTCTTGCGTGCTCAGGCACGCCAGCTGACGCGCCAAGAGATTATTTCCGACGAAATACAGCGACTCATCCGGGACATGCGCGAGACGATGCGGGACGCTCCAGGTGTCGGGCTCGCAGCGCCGCAGGTGGGTATGGCGCTGCAACTCGCGGTGATTGAAGATCGCGAAGAGCTGTTGAGCAGCTTGCCTGCAGAGGAGCTCGCTGAAAAGGAACGCAAGGCAGTGACATTCCACGTCATGATCAATCCCGAGATCACTCTCCTCGGGGACGACATAGCCGAGTTCTATGAAGGTTGTCTGAGCTTGCCCGGATTTTGGGCCGTCGTGCCGAGAGCCCACCGGGTTCGCGTTACATATTTAGATGAACATGGAGAACCGCAATCTGTAGAAGCTTCCGGATGGTACGCTCGGATACTCCAGCACGAAATTGATCATCTGCGAGGCACGCTCTACTTCGACAGGATGGAGACCCGCACGTTCACTTCGCTCGACAACTGGAATCGTTTCTGGAAAGGCAAGCCGGTCCGGGCAATTCAGCAGCAAGGCTGATTTGACGGCGTCATCGGCGCGCTCGCCCACGATGTTTCGAAGACCTATGGACCATTTGCCTTTGCTGTCCTCAACGCGCTCGCGGTGGGCTGGCTCCTGCCGGGAGCAGGAGAGTCATTCAAACGAATCCGAGAATAGCTAGCCGCTGCTCGGCCGATCCGCGTCGATTAGAGGAACCGTTCTCGATCGACTCACCGCCGTCAGAATCGGACTTCGAAAGTCAGTACAACTTCTGAACAGATATATAACCCCCAAGTCCCGGATGGTCGGCAAGCCGGAACTTGGCCGGGCAACGAAACCCAGTGCGACGGGCTTCGCACAGCAGCACACGGAGTGATCAACTCGAAATTTTCGTCTAGAAGGTATCGGAGAGATTGGCACGGACATCCAACCACCGAGACTGGCGACAAAGCACCTTTGGAGAAACCATGGCACTCGTCAAGCGAAAACTGGGAAATTCGGGACTGCAAATTGCCCCAATCGTATTTGGCGGAAACGTCTTCGGATGGACGGCGGACGAAGCAACATCGTTTAGGTTACTGGATGCGTTCGTTGCGGCAGGATTCAATGCTGTGGATACGGCTGACGTTTATTCCAAATGGGTGCCGGGAAATAGAGGTGGGGAGTCCGAGACGATCATCGGCAAATGGTTGAAGCGCAGCGAGAAGCGGCAGCGAGTGATCATCGCCACGAAAGTCGGATCGGAAATGGGGCCCGGGAAAAAAGGACTTTCCAAGGGCTACATTCTGGCCGCAGTGGAAGATTCGCTGCAACGCTTGCAGACCGACTACATCGATTTATATCAGTCGCATGTTGATGATGCGGAGACGCTGCTGGATGAAACGCTCGAAGCGTACGCGCAGCTGATCCAGCAGGGAAAGGTGCGCGCGATTGGCGCATCAAACTACAACGCCAGGAGATTGGGAGAGGCCCTGCAGATTAGTAAGAAAAAGGGTCTGCCGCGGTACGAAAGTCTGCAGCCGCATTACAATCTTTACGAGCGAGCGGAGTTCGAAGCAGAGCTGGCGCCTCTTTGCGTGCGCGAAAACATCGGCGTGATTCCTTACTTTTCGCTGGCCAGCGGATTTCTTGCGGGCAAGTACCGCTCCGAAGCGGATTTGGCCAATAGTGCGAGAGGGACCTTTGTGAAGAAATATCTGAACGAACGAGGTTTTAGAATCCTGGGCGCGCTCGACCAAGTGGCGAAAACCCACGGCGCGACGCCGACCCAAGTAGCCCTCGCCTGGCTGCTGGCACTGCCGAGCGTTACGGCTCCGATTGCCAGCGTGACAAATCTCGATCAGCTCCATGAGTTGCTCGGCGCGGCCGATTTGAAGCTGGATCGCACATCTCTGGAGAAACTCAATCAGGCCAGCGCATATGCCGCGGGCGCGGGCAGCGGCGACTGAGCGGAAGTCGGCAAACCGGAAGTCGACGAGGACGCGGAGAACTTTGTTGAGATGCTTCGCCTGGCCTCAGCTGCGATCCTGTTGAGGTATTTATGAGATGAGTAGATGAGTTCTAGCTTCCTTTTTTGCGGTTGCCTGCATTTTCGTTTGTGCCGACGTAAAAGTTGAGATCCTTCGTGCATCCCTGCTTGTGGCAGGCAGGCCTCTCGGAAGTACTCGGGATGACAATGTGAGGAGATGTATGCGTATTTTGGGGAACGGAGCGGGATGGATCGGGGTGACAGTGTTGCCAGATGCGATCTGAGCTAAGCGGGACAAGCGTCGGCAAATGAGGCGTAGCATGCTGTGGAGTGTCAAGACATGCGTTACACCGTGTGTCAGGGCATCCGTTACACATAGCGCTCCTGATTTTTGACTTTGTCAGAGCTCGCAGGACGGCCGTAGCGTGCTGGCAAAGTCCTCCGGCAGCACCAGCGGCCGCGTGCACTGCGGCACCCGGTCGCTTTCCACGCTCTCCACGCGAACCCATCGTCCAGCCAGAGCTTCGCACACGAACCAATCGCATTTTGAAGCGGCGTGGATTGATCGAAAAAAAAGATTCGCACGCGCCGGCGGTGGAGCGTTTCGAACGCGCGACGCCAAACGAATTGTGGCAGATGGACGGGAAGGGCGAATACCGGGCGAGCAATGGCCGGTGTTATCCGCTGTCGATTTGGGATAATCACAGCCCCTATGCGGTGGGACTGTACGCGTTGCAGGCATTCACTGTAGGCCCAAGGGGGCCGGTCGCAACTGCGACGGATCAGGCATTTGATACGAGATCCTGCCAGAGAGTCGCGGAGATTCTGCGGGCTTAAGGGCCGGGGGAGCGGGCGGAGGGGGAGTGGAAGTTTACTTCGATTTTGGCCAGGGTTTCGACGGGTTTGTTGTCGATGTAGGTGGGCTCGTAGCGCCAATCGCGGATGGCTCTGGAAACGTTGGGAAGATAGGCGAGCGAGCCGTAGAGAGGCTTGAGAATGGTGACGCGACCTTCTTGGTCAATGATGGCTTGCACAGCTATGGTGCCCGAGGGTGAAGCGGAGCGTGGAGGTTGATGATCGACGCGGGAGGAAAGCGCACCGAGAGCAACTTTTTTGTGGCCGTGCCAGAACCAATGATCGGCGCGTACCCAAACAGAACGTTGAACATGCATCGTGACTCCAGGGGATTGGAGCACGCGCTCGCCGGGGAGACTGACGAAGGATGCGGAGCGGGAGGCAGGCAGTTCGAAAATGCTCGGCTCGGGCCGGAGTTCGGGCCGTGCATCGGGATGGACTTCGGGTTGGAGTTCAGGTCGGACTTCGGGCTGGACTTCGCGCTTTGCATCGGGATTATTCGACTTCATCGCTGTGTGAGATGAGGCACGTGGGATGTTGGCGCTGCTGTCCACGGCGGAAGCCGATGGGAAGACGGTTCCTGGAGCCGTGATGGAAGCGCGTTGGGTTGGCTTGCCTGCGGCGAAATCATTTGAGCGCGTGGAATTTGGCTGGTTGGAATTAGACGCGGATGCAGACGGCTGGCTAGTAGCCGCGTCTACGGACAGGGTCTTCGGAAAAGAGCTGGAAGCGTTGACTGAAGGATGGGGCGCATCGGCAGTACCTGCGGGGCTTGTGGCCGGGCTTTCAGCGTTACTTTCGCCGTTACTTCCAGCGGTATTCGGCGAAGCTGGGGACGCACTGACGTTTCCATTTCGCAAGGTACCGGGAGATTGCGATAAAGCAGACGATGGCGGCGTGGCTGCCGTTTGTGACGTAGCCCTTTGCGGTGGCGTGGACGTCTGGATCGCGGGCGGCATCCGAGATGAAGTGGATTCCGCTACGTTGGGTGTCGATGTGAGTTGCGCCTGGGGTTCGGACCGACGAGCGGATGAGGCGCTCAAGTTCGGATTGGCAAGCTTCGAGCGAGGAGATTTTGGTTTGGCAAACGGTGATTTCTTAGCGCGCGGTTCTATTGTGGACTTTTCGCGTATCGGGGGAAGAGAACCAGAGGCATCGGCTGAATTATCCACGGTCGCTGATTCAGCGGCATCATGTTGTTGTGCGACATCTTTCTGGGCGACGTCTTCCTGCGCGAAGTCGGCCTCGGAACTGGTCGATGCGGGTGGAGCGGCAGTGGAGTCCAGAACGGCTTGAGTGTTCGCAGGAGCGAGAGCTTCGCTCTCTGAGGCGCTCGCTTTTTGGATGTGCGCGGACCGGCTTAGCAATTTATCCAGGTTATGCCCGGAAGCCCATCCGGTGACCAAAAGGACGGTGGCCAAAGCGATGCTCCAAAAAATGAGAACTGGCGCCGAGGATTGTGTAGTGGTTCGAACTGCGGAAGCATCGTGGCGTACAGCGATTTCGCGCGAAGAAATTTCCTGACTGGCGGCATCACCTGCGGGGAGAGAGAGATCTGACGAGGGCGGCGCTGTAAGAGCGGGAGCAAATTGCACTTTTGCAGATGATTTGCCAACAACCGCTGAAGAGCGGGCTAATGGGGGTGACACTTCGGCGTTTTCAGGTGAGGACACGCGTTCAAAGCTGTCATTTTTTGAGGATTGCAAATCGGCCCATTTGCGAATTTGGTCGCGGTCGGTGTCGGAGAGGTCGAGAAACTGGAGGCCAGCGATTTTTTGCGAGGCGGCGGTCCAGATAGTGCGCACGTGAACATTGATTGAATTGGGGATTGAATTTGGGATTGAGTTTGGGATTTGTTTTGGTATGTCGCTCAACGATAGGGAAACGCGATGAACGGAATTGATGGCGAGTCCGTGTGGAGCGGAAACGAGCAGTCCGTTCTCACTGAGATTCAGAAGCGCGGCCTGTTTGTCGGGACCAACCGCGATGCGAACGAGTTCCGAGGGCCCGGCACGCGGATAGAAGCGGCGTTCGAGTGGCGCGTTCATGACCGCGAAGGAATCGGTCAGCGTAGACATCGGTCTCTCCAATTTTGACACGGGTTGCGCAGAGATGCGTGATCCTGGTGGCCGACTGGGGGGCTTGAGTTTAGAAACCCAGCAATCGGGAACAAGTTGCAGTTTCTTGGGATACAGGAAACGCTGTACGAAATTGGACTGCTACCGGGGTCAGCCAGTGGTTTTTAATCAACTCGTGCGTGCCGAGAAAACGGGAGCCGTATCGGTAGGAAAGACAAGAATTATTTCAGAAGGCCTTTGATGCGGTTGCCGATTACGTCGCGAACGGTCTTTTCTGGGACGAGGTGGTTCAACATGCCAAGATCGGCGTCAACCGTCACATCGTGATCAGTAACTTCGACGGTGCCTCTTATCGGTGTGCTCAGCAGGCCCCATTTTGCGGTTAATGCGAAGGTGAGTGTTGAACCCTGCCAGGTTCTCTGCTGGACCGTTATTCGTACGGGAAGTCCTTCGGCTCCTTTGAAGAGTTCGTCGAAAGAGCGATCGACGGATTCGACGATTTCTGCTTTGGGGCGATCGTGTGAGATGGTGATTCGCATGTTTTCGGCCTGTACTGACGGGTCTGTGCTTATTCAAACATATCAGCAGTTGGGAGGTACGGGGTTAGTTTCTGAAATGCTGGAGAGGGGGATGGAGAGTGTTTTCAGCACGGAGAGTTCGTTGGAGGTCGAGGTCTGTCTTAAGTTCAGATCCTTCAGACATCCCTGCCTGCGGCGGACAGGCTTATCGGATGTCTTCAGGATGACAACGCGCGGGTGGGGGCGCTCGCGCGAATGGGTGTTGATGGCATTGTTGTGACGCTCAAAGAGCAACGGCATGAAGCCGCTGCTATACAGTTCGGCATCTCTGGCTTCGCAGGCGTCTTGAGAGTTGGGCTCAGAGTGGATGGAGTATTAGAGGGTGAGACATGATTGGCGGCGGGTCAACGGCGGTGGGCGGGTTGAGAATTGGGGCGGGGCGGTGGGGGCGTTCGTGGGGATCGTGGGGGTGGGACACTAATGGGATGGAGAGTTAGCGGATGGGCGTTGGTGGACGCGGATGGCTGTCCGAGGGAACGCCATGCGAACCAGGAGATGGAGGCGAGCATGCCGAGCCACCCGAGGGCGCGGGTGACGTGGGCGATCTGCGTATCGTGGAGCATAAGATTCCACTGAGTGAAGAGAACCTCCCAGTCGCTGTCACCGGACCCGACAAGAAGAAGCGCGCTGGCGCGGGCGTCGGCCATGTAGGTGCCGATGTAGAGAAAGTTTTCAAAGAACCAGAAGGCGCAGAAGGCGGTACCAGTGGATTCTCGGCGGAAGAAAAAATAGACGGCACACACAAGAGGCACGATGAGTTCGAGCAGTGTGCCGCCGAGGACCATGAGCGTGTAGCCGAAGCCGGCTTCCGCGCCACGGCCGAGAATGCCGAAAAGCGGGTGGCCGGCTTCGTGAATGGCGAGATTCGCGTAATCGAGGAAGAGGAAGCCGGAGCGGTTGTTTGCGGCGTAAAGAAGGAAGAGGAGATAGAACGAGAGGGCGATGATGGCGACGGGGCGGGAGACGGGTCTCCAGTCGTCGAGGGAGATAGTGCGCCACTGCATGGGATGAGAGTAGCAAGGGCGAGGGTTCGATTTTGCGGATTTGCGGGCGATGTTTCCAGCGCTTGGCAGGTGCTGTGTAGCGTCGAGTGTGTTTTGCGGTGAGCCTTCAAACATCCCTGCCCGATCAGGATGACACCGTGAGATATGGGGCGTCGATGGGAGTGTGGCGTTAATGGAGTGTGTCCGGTGGTGGAGTGGGGCGTTAAGAATGGAGACGCCATGCGGGAATCAGAGAATCGTAGTGGAGCGAGGATCTGACAATCACGTGAATGACCACCTATCGCCCAAATGGAAGGATAAGCGATGAGCAGTTTTCTTGGATTTTTCAGGACGTACCAGAGCAGAAAGAGGTCGAGAGGGATGGGAGCAGCTACGACTGCCCAAGCGGGAGCTCCCAGGCTTTCGACACTGTAACCGAGGAGGCAGACAAAACAACCAATGGCGAGGGAAGCGAAAGGTGAACCCGCTTGTCCACCAAATAAAATCCGAGGCCCCAGGAAAATGCGGTCAGGAGGATGGCGAAATCCAACAGAATGACGGCGGGCAGAGAGTTGAGCATGATTTTCCTCTCGCAGGAAAATAGTCCGGATTTGCGAGCGGTTGCGCGCGAAATGCTAGCGGAAATATTTGGATGAGCACAAGCGAAAACAGGGAGTTCGAAAAACGAGGCTATTTCTGGACGAGGCGGAGCGCTTCGTAGGCCGCGCCGAGTTGCGGGGCGTTTTCGCTGAGAATCACGGAGACGGGAATATTGTTTAAGAGATTTTCGAAGTGCCATTTGTCCCTGAAAGAGCTGAAGAATGCGCCGTCTTTGATTTTCTGCAGGATTTTGACGGCAATGCCGCCAGCGACGTAGACACCTCCGAGCGCGAGAACTTTCAGCGCGAGATTGCCGGCCTCGGCGCCGTAGATGTCGGTCCAGAGATCGATGGTTTCAACACAGACGGGGCAAGTCTTGTTGAGGCCGTTCTGGGTTATCTCCGGAGCGGGGTCAGCATCGGGATCAGCGAACGTTGGATGCTTGACGGACGGATCGAGAAATTCGTGAAGGGTGCGGAACCCGCGGCCGGAAAGAATTAGCTCCCAACTGACTTGCGGATAACGGCGGCGCATGAAGCGGAGGAGTTCGATTTGCTGCTCGGTGTGCGGCGCGAAATCGGAGTGGCCGCCTTCGGAAGCGACGACCTGATAACGCGATCCATCCCAGACGAGAAAAGCTTCACCCAGGCCGGTGCCTGCAGCGAGAAGGGCGCGTGTGCCGCCTTTTTCGGGAGAGCCAGGATTGAGGACGGTAAAATCGGCGGGGTCGAGATATTCAATGCTGTGTCCCCAAGCGCCAAGATCGTTGAGCAGAATGATGTGTTCGATGTCGAGTTCCTGCGAGAGAACACCGGCATCGACGGTCCAGGGAAGATTGGTGGCGCGGACGCGATTGTTGATGACCGGTCCGGCGATGCCGAAACCAGCGGCACGGATTTTTTCATCGCCGAGGTGATCGGCGGCGATGCGGGAGAATTCCTTGGCTATGAGATCGAAGGTGGCAAAATCCTTGCTGCGAAAGCGCTGCTTGAAAATAGGCGTGAGCCTGCCGCCTTTTTCGGAAAAAAGCGCGAGGTTACATTTTGTACCGCCGACGTCACCGGCCAGTATCACGAGAGCCCCCAGGACAAGGTGAAACGGAAAACTTTGCGATGCCTCGCGACTGCCGAATCCCGCTCATCGATACTCCCGGTGGCGACGCAAATCACTAGCGCAAGAGAGATTCCGCGCTGCGTCTGCTCGCGGCAGGCTCGCAATGACGGCTGTTCAAACTGTTGCCCGCAGGCTCGGAATGACGACCGCTCGACTCTTCGCCGCGAGGTCGGAATGACGGAAGCCATGCCCACGCGCGAGACATTTATACGATGGCTTCTAGGGAGTATGCCACTTTCGTCCATCACGTTCGAGCAAGGCATCGGATTCTTTCGGGCCCCAACTGCCGGCGGGGTATTTTGGAACGGCTGCGGTTTTGGCGGCGCTCCAGACATCGAGAATTGGATCGACGAGGGCCCAAGCGGCTTCGACACTGTCGCCACGATCAAAAAGCGTGGCGTCACCGCGCAGGCAATCGTTGACGAGCGTGGCGTACGCACTTCGAGAAGAATCGCCAAATCCTTCCTGGTAGCTGAAGTTCATATTGACGTTGCCGATGCTCATTTCGGTGCCCGGGCGTTTGGCGCCGAAGGAAATGGAAATGCCTTCGTCGGGCTGGATATTGAGAATCAGCCGATTGGCTTCGGCTTCGCGGCCGCGAAAAACGACGTGAGGAGCGCGCTTGAACTGGATGACGATTTCGGTGGTGCGTTTGGCGAGACGCTTGCCGGTGCGGAGGTAAAAAGGAACGTTGGCCCAGCGCCAGTTGTCGATGAGGAGTTTTGCGGCGACGAAAGTTTCCGTGCGCGATTGCGGGCTGACGTTTTGTTCTTCGCGATAGCCGGGGACAGGTTTGCCGCCGATGGTGCCGGTAGCATATTGGCCGCGAACGACGGACTGGGCGACCATTTCGAGATCGAAAGGGCGGATGGACTGCAGGACTTTTAGTTTTTCGTTGCGCACGGCGGTGGCGTCAAAGGAAGCAGGCGGCTCGACAGCGACAAGTGAAGTCAGCTGGAGCACGTGACTTTGAATCATGTCGCGCAACGCGCCGGCTGTTTCGTAAAAGCCGCCGCGGCGCTCGACGCCGAGCGTTTCCGCAGCGATGATTTGAACGTTGTCAACGTAATTGCGATTCCAGAGCGGCTCGAAAATGCCGTTGCCGAAGCGAAAGACAAGGAGATTCTGTACGGTATCTTTGCCGAGGTAGTGATCGATGCGATAGACCTGCTGCTCTTCAAAAACATTGTGGACGATCTCGTTGAGCTCGTGGGCGGAGGCGAGGTCGCGGCCAAAAGGTTTTTCGATGATGATGCGCACCCAGGATTTAGAACTCGCAGGGCGGGACAGGCCGGCGCGGCCGAGTTGTTCAACGATGTCGGGATAAACCTCGGGCGGAGTGGATAGGTAAAAGAGGCGATTGCCGCCAAGATTTTTTTGCGCGTCGAGTTCTGCCAGGCGCTTCGCGAGTTGCGCGTATGCCTGCTGATCGGAATAGTCCCCGGAGCTGTAAAAAAGATTGGACGAGAAATCACTCCATTTGGCGGGATCGACCGGGCCGATGTCGGACATGGTCTTTGCGGCTTCACCGGTCGTGGACCGGAAGCTGTCGTCATCCATGTGGGTGCGCGCAAATCCAATGATGGCGTAGCGTGAGCCGAGTGAATTATGCGCGGCGAGATCGAACATTGCGGGAATGACTTTGCGTTTGGCGAGATCACCTGAAGCGCCAAAAAGAACGATGGCGCAGGGATCGCAAGTGCTGCCGTAACTAGGATTGTTTGAGCTGGACTCTGCAGCCATGCTTTCTCCTCAACATCGTGAACGGCCACGCTGTGGCCGCAGGGTTCCCGACCGGGTCGGGACAGGTGCTACCCTGAATTTTACTGTGCTCTCCGGCACGGCTTAGGCCGTGCTCTTCTGTACTTCATTTCGGAGACAAGTTCCACCTGAAAAACTATACCTCAACCTGAAGATTTCGCAGGTCGGTCCGCAATTGCTCCGGAGACTGATAGTGAATAACGGAAAAGCCGAGGCGGCGCGGGCTTTCCAGGTTGAGCGGGCGATCGTCGATGAAAACGCATTCTTCGGGCTGACGCTGGGTGACGGCAAGCGCAATGCGGAAGATGCCTTCTTCCGGTTTGCGCGAGTGGACATAGCAGGAGCTGAAGAAAACCTGAAAGCTCTTCCGAAGGTTGAAAGCTTCGATGCGATATTGATTGAGTTCGAGAGGTTCGTTGTTGATGGCGCCGACGAAATATTTCTCGGTTTGTACGGCGGCGTCGAGAACGGCGCGGGATTCGGGATATTCCCTGGATTGGGCAAACATGAAGGCGGTGAATTCTTCGCGAGAGAATTTTCTAGTGCGATAGAAGAGAGTGCGGTCGAGATATTCGTTGATGGTGATTTGGCCGGCGTCGAATGCGGGAAAGGTAAGATCGTGGCGATCCTGGAATTCTTCCCAGTCGATATTGAATGCTTCGCAGGCGGCTTTGCGAGAGTTGCGATCCCAGCCGTTGCTCATGATGACGCCGCCGATGTCCCAGAAGAGTGTGGTGATGCGAGGCATGGGGAGGGTCCTTTCGGGTGGAAGATCGGATTGGGCCGGAGGGATTCTACTGCAATTGGGGAAGGGCTGGCGAATCGGCTGTCGCTCAGGTCGCTGGGAATTCGGACGCCGATGAAGTAAGGTAAAGATTCGTGGCGCAGACAGATTTGCGAAGCGGGCAGGAGGAAGCTGTGGCGAATGATTCGAGTGGATCAGTGGCACCGGAAACGCGCATGGTGCATTGCGTGAAATTCGATAAGGATTTGCCGGGATTGGACCGGGTGCCGTGGCGCGGGGAATTGGGAAAGCGCGTGTATGAGAATGTGTCGAAGGAAGCATGGAAATTGTGGATCGAACATTCGAAGATGATCATGAATGAGTACCGGTTGAATCCGCTGGATCCGAATTCGCAGAAGATTATGGAAGAGCAGTTGGAGCAGTTCTTTTTTGGCGAGGGCTCGAAGTTGCCGGAGGGGTACGTGCCCCCGAAGGCAAAGGGGTAAGAAGAGAGTTGACAGTCGACAGTTGAAAGGGCGGCGTACAGCCGCGGCTACAAAATGATTGGATCGATGTGATAAGCGGCGGACGTTATCAATAGGCGGTCAGGAGTAATCAGTTTTCGGTTTTGGGTGGCCGTAAATCAATTTGTAGGGAAAATCGCCCGCCTAAGAAGGCGGCCGCTACAAAAACTCTCATCTTAATTACGCATGAGGATCTAGGACCTTGCCGGTGATGGGGTGTTCTACCGGGAGAGTCGGGTGGATTTGGAAGTGTAGGTTGGAGTGGGCTTCGCGTAGGGCTTGCTCGGCGTCTGCCGGGCGTTCGGCCTTTGCAAAAATAAAACCTAAATAGGACGAGCCTTCGGGCCAGGCGACGATGCTGTCGCGCAGGCGTGCGGTAATTTGCACGTCTGTGACATGAGGGACGCGCTTTGATTCTTCGATGCCGGCAACTTGTTCTAAGAGGCCGCTCGCGGGGACTGGGATC
>Ga0207665_10001435_pt1 | contig 16026 bp, 12 predicted proteins | sample LARL112metaG_FD_184351 | JGI IMG/M metagenome (GOLD analysis project Ga0207665, IMG submission 184351) | Corn, switchgrass and miscanthus rhizosphere microbial communities from Kellogg Biological Station, Michigan, USA - LAR L11-2 metaG... | ecosystem: Host-associated > Plants > Roots >...
TGACCGTGCACGGGCAGACCGTTGGCTCGGTGGTGCAAGGCCTCGGCGGTGCCATGATGGAACATCTCGTCTATGATCAGGACGCCCAGCTCTTGACCGGGTCGCTCGCCGATTATCTCATCCCCACGGCCAGCGACTTCCCTAACATCCGCGCGGTCATGCTGGAACAACACCCCTCCCCGATCAATCCGCTGGGGGCGAAGGGCGCCGGCGAAGGCGGCATCATCGCCGCCGGCGGGATAATGGCCAACGCGGTCGCGAATGCGCTGAGCGCGCTTCGCGTGCAACCGCGCGAGCTCCCGCTCACACCGACCCGCATCTGGGAGCTTGTGCAGGCAGCGCCTAGGTGAGTGTTGCGGTGGTTGGCCGCTTCATTGACGCGTTGTGCGGTGGAAGCATAGATTCGGCCAGCGCTTGCACTGTTTGAACAGGAGCCTCCCATGAGCGTTGCACGGCATCCACGCCCGCCGGAACTGGTCGATGTTCCCGTCGAAGACATCATGCAGAAATATGTCGGACGCTTCCGCGAAAAGAAGCCGGATTGGGCAGCATTCGAGGACGCCAAGGTCGAAGGCTACAAGCGGGCGCAGCACCGCTTCATCGGCGCCGGCGGCTCCGGCAAGCATGGCGATCCGACCGTCATCCCGGCGAAGAACTTCACGTTGTCGGTCATGTATGTGGAGCCCGGACAGGGCAATGCCGCGCATACCCACGAGGTCGAGGAATGCTTCTTCGTGCTCAAGGGCCATCTCGACGTGTTTGTCGAGGACGAAAGCGGCAAACGCCTCACCACCCGCCTGGGCCCCTGGGAATGCATCTCATGCCCCGCCGGCGTCATCCACGGCTACCAGAACGACAGCCTCGAGCCGGTCTATTTCCAGGTCATGCTCGGGCGCGCCAAGCCAGAGACCATGGGCTATGCCGACGAGGACCTTTATAAGCGGCGCGATGCGCACCTGAAGGCGGTGTAAAGTCCGGTTGATCTGGACCTCACTCCTCAAGGATCGGCATGGGTCGAATGTTCGCACCCGCTCTCGCCGCCGCTCTCGTCTTCGCCGCGGCGGCGGCGCACGCGCAGGAGCCGTGGCCACAGCGGCCAGTCACCATCATCGTGCCGTTCGCGGCAGGTGGCTCGGCGGACCTGCTCGCCCGCATCCTGCAGCAGCACCTGCAAGCGAAATTCGGCGTGCCGTTCGTGGTGGAGAACAAGTCGGGCGCCGGCGGCAGCATCGGCACCGGGTTTGTGGCGAAAGCGCCCGCCGACGGATACACGTTGCTCGTGGGCACGGTGAGCTCGATAGCCATCAATGCTTTCCTCTACACGAAACTCAATTTCGACGTCGCCCGTGACCTGCAGCCGGTCTCGCTCCTGGTGAGGTTTCCAAATCTTCTGTTCGTCAATACGAAGACGCCGGTGAGGTCGGTGCCGGAGCTGATCGGTTATCTCAAGGCCAATAATGGAAAGACCAATTACGGCTCGTCGGGCATCGGCACCTCCTCCCACCTCTCTTCGGTAATGTTCGAGCTTGCGATCAATACCAAGATGACCCACGTTCCTTTCCGCAGCACGGCCGAGGTCGTCAACAGCATGCTCGGCGGCAACATCGATCTTGCCATCGACAGCATGACGACGGTCTGGCCGTTCGCGGCGGCCGGAAACGTGCGCGCGCTCGCCGTCACCACCCCGGAGCGCAGCACCGCGGCCCCGGATTTGCCGACGATCGGCGAAACGCTGAAGGGCTACGAGGCAACCGCGTGGCAAGGGCTGTTTGCGCCCGCCGGCACACCGCGACCGATTCTCGACAAGATCGCTGCGGAGGTGAGAGGCGTCTGGGCGCTGCCCGAGGTCGTCACAGCGCTTAAAAACGTCGGTGCCGAACCGGCGGCATCCTCCCCCGATGAATTCACCGCCTACACAGCGGCCGAGCGCGTGCGGTGGGGCGAGGTCGTCAAGGCCTCAGGCGTAAAGATCGACTGATCGAACTAATCTGCTCTCGACCTCGTGCGGATCTGCGTCGGTGGGTGCGGTCATTGCACCCCTCGAATATCGAGAACATATGCACTAATCTGCCGCCGGATCGATTGCACCTGCGTCCGCTAGCAGCGAGATACGGCACGGCCCGGGAGAACTCGAAATGTACGCACCAGCCGGAGTCAAGGCGAGCACGGATTACCCGATCCCGGACGCCATGAAGGCGTGGGTGCTCGGCGATCCCGGGCAGCTTTCGTTGCGCGAGAAGCCCGTCCCAGTGCCGAAAAAGGCGGAAGTCCTGGTGCGCATCGACGCCGTCGCCATCTGCGCGACCGATCTCGAGATCATCTACCATGGCCCGCCGGCGTTAATTCGCGGTGGCCTGCCGCACAACAAGAACTTCACCCCCGGGCACGAATATATGGGTACCGTGGTCGCGCTCGGGCCGGGCGTCGACGAATACCGGATCGGCCAGCGCGTCACCGTCGAAATCCATGCCGGCTGCGGCCAATGCAAGCGCTGCCGCGAGGGCATGTACACCGCCTGCCACAACTATGGGCTCAATTTCGGCGAGGTGGATAAAGGCCACCGTGCCAATGGCTTCACCACCGACGGCGGCTTCTGCGAATACCAGGTCAACAACATCAACACGCTCGTTGCGATTCCCGATACGATGTCGGACGAGGAGGCGACGCTGGTTGTCACCGCCGGCACAGCCATGTATGGGCTCACCGAACTGGGCGGACTCGTTGCGGGCGAGAGCGTGGTGGTGACCGGGCCCGGTCCGATCGGGCTTCTCGGCGTCGCCGTCGCCAAGGCGCTCGGCGCGCAGCCCGTCATTCTCACCGGCACCCGCGACAACCGGCTCGCCATCGGCCGCGAGCTTGGCGCCGACCACGTGGTCAACGTGCGAAGCGAGGACGCGGTCGCCGCGGTGCGCCGGCTCAACCGCGGCAAGGGCGTCGACTACGTGCTCGAGTGCTCGGGCGCGCCCAATGCCGTGAACGAGGCGGTCCGTATGGTCAACCGCGGCGGCAAGATTTGCCTCGCCGCCTTCCCGCACCAAGAGACGCCGGTCGATATCGCCGAGATCGTGCGCAACAATATCTACGTCTACGGCATCCGCGGCGAAGGCAAAAGCGCCACCCACCGCGCCGAAGCATTCATGAGTCAGGGGCGGTTCGAAGCCACGAAGATCCACACGCACACCTTCCCCCTGGAGGACCTGCCGACCGCGATCCGCTATGCCAAGGACCGCATCGAGGACGCCATCAAGGTCGTGGTGAAGGCGCGCGGCGTATCCGCCGTGCACAAGGTAGCGGCAGAGTGAAGTTCCGCTCGCGAAGAGTCTCCCTGAGGTGAAGGCCATGGCGGCTGGCACGGTTTTTGCGATATAGTCGCTGAAGGGATCCGCGACACCGTCGCGCGGAGTACGCATGTCGCCCTCGGCCCCGAAGCTTTGCGTTGCCGACGTCAGCATGACGTTCAAGACGCCGGCCGGCGCGTTCCACGCGCTCGCGCCGGTGACGCTTTCGATTCCGCAAGGCCGGTTTGTCAGTCTGATCGGCCCCTCGGGCTGCGGCAAAAGCACCATATTCAATATCATCGCCGGATTGCTGGAGCCGACCGGCGGCCGAGTTCTCATCGACGGCATCGACGCCACGGGCACGATTGGCCGTGTCGGCTACATGCTGCAGAAGGACCTACTGCTGCCTTGGCGCACGGTGCTGGACAACGTCATCCTCGGCATGGAGATTCAACACGTGCCGTTGCGGGCGGCGCGTGAGCGAGCGCTGCCGCTGCTTCATCGCTATGGCCTGGCCGGTTTCGAATATCTCTACCCGAGCGCGCTCTCCGGCGGCATGCGCCAGCGCGCGGCGCTGTTGCGAACGCTATTGTTCGACACCGATCTCATTCTACTGGACGAGCCGTTCGGCGCGCTCGACGCCCAAACCAAGCTCAAGATGCAGGAATGGCTGATGCAACTGTGGAGCGACTTCGGCAAGACCGTGCTGTTCGTCACCCATGACATCGAGGAGGCGATCTATCTCTCCGACGAGGTCCACGTGATGGGCACGCGGCCGGGCCGCATCATCGCGACAATCCCGGTCCCTCTTGCTCGTCCGCGCATTCGGGGAAGCGTGCTCAGCGGCGAATTCCTCGCCATCAAGGAACGCTGCCTCGAATTGCTCCACCTCGACCCGACGGCATCCGATGCCGTCAACGAAGCAGCCTAGACAGCGGCAGGCGATGACGGCTCAGGACACCACTCCCGCGCTCCGCGCCCGCGCCATGGCGAGCCTCCATCGGGCGCAGGCAAGACATCAAACCGACACCCCAGCAGGCAAGCCGGTGCGGCGCCTGCCCGTGCAGAGGGATTGGCCGACCTGGGCGCTCGTCGCCGCGCAGATCGGGATTCTGGTCGGCGCGCTTTCGCTGTGGGAAATCGGCGCCCGCACCGGCTGGATCGACGCCTTCTTCTGGTCGCAGCCGAGCGCCATCGCCGAGACCATGACAGTGTTTTTCACCACCGGCGACGCCTGGACCGACATCAGCTTCACCTTCCGCTCGACCATCATCGGCTTTCTCATCGGCACTGCGGCAGGCTCGCTGCTCGGGCTCTCGTTCTGGTGGTCGCGCAACTACGCAGCGGTCGTCCAGCCGTACGTGATCTGCCTGGAGTCCATTCCGAAACTGGCGCTGGCGCCGCTCATCATCCTGGTGTTCGGCATCGGTCTCGTCTCCAAGGTCGCCGTCGCGACCGCGCTGACGCTGGTGGTCTCGACGTTGACGGCCTACGCCGGCGTGAAGGCGCTCGATCCCGACGGAGAGAAGCTGTTCTATTCGCTTGGCGCCTCGCGCCTGCAGGTGTTCCGCAAGCTCGTCGTCCCGTTCTGCCTGCCCTGGATCATCTCGGTGCTGCGGGTGAATATCGGCCTGGCCTTGACCGGCGCCATCGTCGGCGAGTTCATTGCCTCCCAGCATGGTCTGGGCCGGGCGATCCTCTATGCCGGCCAGACCTATGACATCGCACTGGTGTGGGTCGCGGTGCTGGTGCTCTCCACCTTGGCGATCGTCATGTACGCCGCGGTGTCCTGGGTCGAAAGCTTGCTGCGCAAGGGCGTGCGGCAATAACCCGAATGCAACACTCCAACGGCGAGGACGTCATGAACAGGCGAAAATTCCTGCAGTCGACCGCAAAGCTCGGCACCGGCCTCGGCCTGGCCGTTGCGGCCCCACCCTTCGTCGCACGCGCCGCCAGCAAGGAGCTGCTGGTCGCCGAACCGGTGCACTCGACCGGCTATCTGCCCATGTACATCGCGATGGCGAATGGCTACTTCGCCGAATCCGACATCGTGGTGAAGATCGTGACCATCGAGACCGGCGGCGGTCACACCAACGCCGTGCTTTCAGGCCAGGCCTTCGCCTTCATCGGCGGCCCCGAGCACAACGCCTTTGCCAAAGCCAAGGGGGCGGAGTTGCGCGCGGTCGTGCATTGCGTCGACCGCGGCAATGTCTATCTCTGCGCCGCCAAGGGCCACGACCCCAAAGACAGGGATTGGCCGAATTATTTCAAAGGCAAGTCGATTGCGGTGGGCGCCTATGGCGGCACGCCGAACTCGATCATGCGCTATCTGCTGGCCAAGTGGAAACTCGACGCCAAACGCGATGTCACGCTGATCGAGGTGGCAAACTCGGCGGTGCCAGCCGCGGTGCGGGCTGGCCAAGCCGTCGTCGGCAACACCACCGAGCCCATGGTCACGCAGGGAATCCGCCAGAACCTCTGGGGCGAACCGTTCTTCAACGTGCCCAAGGAACTCGGCCCTTACGCCTATTCCACCATCAACGTGCGTCTGGATTCGATCCAGAAGGAGCCCGAGGTGGTTCGCGGGTTCGTCAGAGGAATGGTCAAAGGACTCAAATTCCTTTACGCCAATCCCTCTGAAGCTGCGGAGATCGCCAAGAAACAATTTCCCACGATGGCGCTCGATGACCTCAAAGCGACGCTTGACCGCTCGTTCAGCGATCAGATGTGGAGCAAGGACGGCATGATCAGCAAGGAAGCGTGGGCTACCGGCAGCGCGGTCGTGCGCGAAGCCGGCATTCTCAAGACTGACGTGAAATACGAGGAGATCATCGACATGAGCTTCGTCGAAAGCGTGCGCGCGAGCCTGTGAACGATCAATCGAGCAATCGAACCAAACGACAACCGGGAAACACGACCATGTCAGAGCCCATTTGGAACAAGTTCCTCACCGAGCGCGACAAAGCGGTATTCGCGACGTCCGGCTATGGCGCACGCGGCGGATTCGGCAAGCGCCCCGCGCTCTTGATCATCGACGTGAACTACGCGTTCTGTGACGAGCGCCCCACCCCGATCCTCGAATCGATCAAGCGTTGGCGCAATTCCTGCGGCGAGGACGCCTGGGTCGCCATGCCTTATCTCAAGGCACTGATCGACAAGGCGCGTGCCAAGGGCATCCCGGTCATTTACACCACCGGGGTGCGGCGCGAGGACAATTGGGATAGCGGAAGCTGGATCTGGAAGAATGACCGCTCCGACGAGGACCGCTCCAGCAGGCCCGCGACCAACGTCGACGGCAACGACATCGTCGCCGAGATCGCGCCGGCGCCGCAGGACATTGTGGTATTGAAGCAGAAGCCGTCCGGCTTCTTCGGCACCAACATGGCGAGCTATCTCACGCTGCTAGGCTGCGATAGCGTGATCGTCACGGGCACGACCACGTCGGGCTGCGTGCGCGCCACGGTGCTCGATGCGTTCAGTCTCAATTATCGCATCGCGCTCGCCGAAGAGGGGTGCTTCGACCGTTCCCAGGCCAGCCACGCCATCAACCTATGCGACATGAACGCCAAATACGCCGACGTGGTGAAGACGTCCGAGGTGCTCGCCTTCTTCGATAGTATTCCCAACGGCATGTTCGATCTGCCGAAGGGAACGGCTGCGCTGGCACCGAAGCCGCGGCTCGCCGCGAACATGTAACCATGCGCAGCGGCACCAGGTGCGGCGGGGAGCGCTCTAACCTCGAACCGGGTTGAACGGCGGTAAGGCTCGGCATGTCACAGTCAGCACAGGTCGTCGCCGGCCACTACGGGCGACGCGCCCTCGGCGACGTCATCCTGAGGGCGCTGAAGGAATCGGGAAAGGATGTCGAGCACCTTACGCCGGACGACCTCGCGCCGGTCGATGAGTTCCATTCGGGCGGGCGCAATGCGACCGTGCGGCTGGCGCAGCTTGCCCAGATCGACGCCTCCCAGCGCGTGCTCGACGTCGGCTGCGGTATTGGCGGGCCCTCGCGCTATCTCGCCAGCAAGTTCGGCTGCCAAGTCACCGGCCTCGATCTGACTCCGGAATTCGTCGCGCTTGCCGGAATGCTCGCCCAACGCACCCGGCTCGCCGACAAGGTCACCTACCGACAGGGAAATGCTCTCGACTTGCCGTTTCCCGACGCGAGCTTCGACGTCGTGTGGTCGCAGAACGCGGCGATGAACATTGCCGATCGCGATCGCCTTTATGGCGAGATGCATCGCGTGCTGAGGCCCGGTGGACGGCTCGCGCTGCAGGACGTCGCCGCCGGTCCCGGAGGCGAGCCGTACTACCCGACGCCGTGGGCGAGCGACAAGAGCATCAGCTTTCTATTTGCGCCGCAGTCGACGCGGGCCGCGCTCGAGCGTGTCGGTTTCCGTGTCGTCGCTTGGCAGGACACGACGCAGGAGGCACTGGAACAACAGACGGCGCGCGCCAAAGCCCTCGAGAGCGGATCGCTGCCGCCACTCGGCCTTCACATCTTGATCGGCGAAGCTTTTCCAACCGTCACCAAAAACACGCTGCGCAATCTGCAAGAGCAGAAGGTGCAGCTCTTCAACGCCGTGCTTGAGCGGGCCTAGCGCCGAGTCCGGCCGCGTAAGGTCGTGCGCGTATGTGGCCCATTCGTAATCGCCGCCACGGCAGCCGTCCGTAAGACACATCGTTTTAGATGCGCGCCGCACCTGCGCGCGAAGCGGCTAGCCAGCATGCCGCTGCTTTGCGATAAGCTGCGAGCCCCTTTGAAACCTCCGAGGAAGCAAGATGGGTGAATTCGCGATCGGCCAAAGCGTGTCCCGATTCGAGGATCCGCGCCTCCTCAGGGGCGGCGGCCGCTATGTGGGCGATATCGTGCTGCCGGGCATGGCGTTCGGCTACGTGCTGCGCTCGCCGCACGCCCATGCGCGCATTCGCTCGATCGATACAAGCAGGGCGAAGGGGGCGCCGGGCGTGCTCGCGGTGCTCACCGGAGCGGACTGGCAGGCCTCGGGATGGGGGGACTTGCCGGTCCCCGATGGGCTCAAGCGCCGCGACGGCGGCAGCTTTCGCCCTCCCTATCCGGCCCTTGTCAAAGATCACGTGCGTTGGGCCGGTGACTACGTCGCCTTCGTCGTGGCGGAGACGCTCGTTCAAGCCCAGGACGCGGCCGAATTGATCATGGTCGATTACGAGCCGCTTCCCGCGGTCGTGTCGACCGCGCAGGCCGCCGCCGAGGGCGCGCCCCGGGTCTGGGAGGAGTGCCCCGACAATATCGGCTTCGTGCAACTCTTCGGCGACAAGGCCGCGACCGACGCCGCCTTCGCCAGGGCCGATCACATCGTCAAGCATCGCTTCGTGATCAACCGCATCACTGCCGCGAGCATGGAGCCGCGTGGTTCGATCGGCGACTACAATGCGGCCGACGGCCGCTACACGATCTACACCACGCTACAGCGCGCCCATCCCTTCCGCGCCGAGTTGGCGCCGATCCTCAAAGTGCCGGAGAGCAAGATCCGGGTGGTGGCAGGGGACATCGGCGGCAGCTTCGGAATGAAATCGGCGGTCTACAACGAAGTTGCGCTGGTGCTGCTGGCCTCGAAGGTCCTGGGCCGGCCGGTCAAATGGATCTCTACACGCTCAGAATCGTTCTTGAGCGACGCGCAGGCGCGCGACAATGTCACCCATGCCGAGCTTGCGCTAGACCGCGACGGTATCTTTCTCGGCCTGCGCGTGCACACGATCGCCAGCATCGGCGCATATCTGCAAACCGGCATGCCGGCCTTCACCGGCAACATCGGCACACTCGCCGGCGTCTATCGCACGCCTGCCATCCATGCCGACGTCACCGCCGTGTTCACGCACACCAATCCGGTGCGGCCGTATCGCGGCAACGGCCGGCCGGAAGCCGCCTATGTGATCGAGCGCATGGTCGATCTCGCCGCCGACGAGCTCGGCATCGATCCCGCGGAACTGCGACGCAAGAACTACATCGCGCCGGATGCCATGCCGTTCAAGACCGGCCTCACCTTCACCTACGACAGCGGCGAGTTCGAGAAGAGCATGGATATGGCGCTGGCGCTCGCCGATTTCGGCGGATTCGAGCGTCGGCGCGCCGAGGCGCGCAAGCGAGGCAGGCTGCGCGGCGTCGGCCTCTCCAACACCATCGAGCGCGCGGCCGCACAAGGCTTCGAAGGCGCCGAGATACGGTTCGACAAGTCGGGGGCGGCCACGCTGCTGGCCGGCAGCATCACCCACGGCCAGGGCCACGAAACGATTTTCAAGCAGATCATGTGCGACCGTCTCGGGCTGGACCCGGACGAGGTGCACTACGTGCAAGGCGACACCGATCAAGTCTTCGTCGGCGAAGGCACCGGCGGCTCGCGCTCGGCCACCATCGGCGGCTCGGCGGTCGACGCAGCCGCCGAGCGGATCATCGCCAAGGCCAAAACGATCGCCGCCCATCTCCTCGAGGTCGACGCCGCGGATGTCAACTTTGCCGATGGCGTGTTCTCCAGCCCCAAGACCAACCGCACCCTGACCATCAAGGACGTGGCGAAGGAGGCGATGGAGCCGAGCAAGCTGCCCAAAGGCATGGATGTCGGGCTCATCGCAACCGCGACTTACTCTGCGCCGGTGCAGAACTTTCCCAACGGCTGCCACATCTGCGAGCTCGAGATCGACGAAGAGACCGGCGAAGTCGACATCGTACGCTACAGCGTGGTGGATGACGTGGGCACGGTCATCAACCCGTTGCTGCTGAAGGGGCAGATCGTCGGCGGGGTGGCACAAGGCATCGGCCAAATTTTGATGGAGGACATCAAGTTCGACGGCGACGGGCAAAATCTCGCCGGATCGTTCATGGATTACGCCATGCCGCGTGCGACCGACATCAGCGCGGTCGACGTCAAGAGCAATCCGGTGCCGACTGGGACGAATCCGCTTGGGGTCAAGGGCGCTGGCGAGGCGGGCTGCGTCGGCGCCATGCCCGCCGTTGCCAACGCGCTGGTGGACGCGCTCTCGCATCTCGGCGTACGCCACGTCGAGATGCCGGCGACGCCGGAGCGGATCTGGCGCACGATGCGCGACGGCAACGCGCGTTGACTGCGGAGTGCACCACTAACAATCGGAGCAGCCATGAAAAAATCGTTCGTTCGCGGCACTTGGCAGGTCAAACGCGCGTTCTCGCCTTGCGTAATCACTGAAGGCACCGGTCGGACCATCTATATCGCCGGGCACACCGGGCAAACGGACGACACCGGCAAATCGCTCGTCGGCGATTTTGACGCGCAGTTCAAGCAGACCTTCCGCAATATCGAGAAGACACTCGCCGAGGCCGGCGCGAAGCTCAGCGACATGGTGACCATGACCGTGTTCCTCATCGACGCGCGCTACACCACCCGCATGACGGAGCTGCGCACGGAATTGTTCGGCAAGGACTTCCCGGCGAGCGCCGCGATTACCGTGCAGGGCTTCGCCCAGCCGGAGATGATGATCGAGGTGCAGGGCATCGCGGTGACGTCCTAGCGGCTCCGTTGCACGACAAACCAGTCACGCGCACAACCGGGCTTCAACTCCCCGCGCCGGCGCTGTAGTCTCGCGACAGATACCGCGAGGATGCATGACCGAAACCTTCGAAAGCGCGCTCTCCGCACGCGTTACGGCGATGGCCGATGCTTGCACGCGCTGCGGCAAATGCGTTGAGGTCTGCCCGGTCACGGGTCCCGGTGGAGTCGATGCCGAGCCACCCGCGGTGATCGCCGGCATCATCGACATTCTGCGGACCGGCGACGGCCCGGATGCCTCGCGCAAATGGGCGAACGCTTGCGTCCTCAGCGGCGAGTGCATCAAGGCCTGCGACTACGGCGTCAACCCGCGCTTTCTGCTCGGTATGACCCGGGTGGCTATGGCGCGGCGCAGGGAAGAGCCCGGCGAGCAGCGCCGCCAGGGCGTCGAAGGCTTCCGCAAGGTCGCGCGCGAGGTCACCCATATCTCACAGATGCAACTCAGCGACACGCTGCTGGCGCGCCTCGGCCAGAAAGGCAATCCGCAGCCCGACACGCCGCCGGATTTCGTGTTCTACACTGGCTGCAACGTGCTCAAGACCCCGCACATTGCGCTGCTGGCGCTCGATATCATGGACGCGCTCGGCGTCACCTATCAGGTGCTCGGCGGGCCGGCGCATTGCTGCGGCATCGTGCAAATGCGCACGGGCGATATCACCACCTCCGGCCGCTTCGCCGAGAGCACGATGGACAAGCTCGCGCGCAGCAAGTCCGGACAGGTGGTGTCCTGGTGTCCGAGTTGTCACGTGCAGTTCACCGAGACGACCTTGCCCACCATCGAAAAGACCCGCGCGGCGCGCCCGTTCGAGATGACGCCGTTCATGCTATTCCTGCGCGGGAATCTCGACCGGCTGCGGCCGCTGCTCACCCGGCGGGTGGATATGCGCGTTGCCTTGCATCGTCACCCCGGGATCAAGGGCGTGGTCGAAGCTGCCGAGGATATCCTGCGGGCGGTGCCGGGCGTCGAGTTCATCGATCTCGGACAACCGGCGGTCGGACTGATGAGCAACTATTTCCGCGCGCTTCCGGCCTATCGGCGCGAGCTGCAGAGGAACGAACTCGACGCCGCGGAGCGGGCCCGGGTTGATGCGCTGGTCGCGGTCTACCATGCCGATCACCGCGAGCTGTGCGCGCATGAACGGGATTATCCCTTCCGCATCATCAACGTGCTGGAGATCGTCGGCGAGAGCATGGGTCTGCACTACGACGACCGTTTCAAGCGGCTCAAGCTGATGCAGGATGTCGAGGCGATCGCGGCCGACTGCCAGGACCTCATCGCGCAGCACGGGCTCGACATGACGACGACGCGGGCGGCGATCCAAGCCATGCTCGACGAGCAGCCGCTGCCGTTGCGGGGCCAATGCCACGCAGCTTCTACGAGCAACACCGGCCCGTCATCGCCAGCGCCACTCGCTCCTCCTCACTGAGTTTCTCGTGCGCGTGGTCATGTGCATGGGCGTGGGATGGAGCGGGCGGCGGCACGCCGGTATCCGCGATCGGTTCGTCATGCGGTAATCCCTGCCGCCGCATCTCGGCGCGCCGCGCGGTGGTCGCCGCCGCGTCGATCGTATTCGAACCGTGCGCGAACACCGCGCCGTAATGTGTCTCGGCCGCCTGTCTGCTCACATAGCCGCAGCGCACGTCGCGCGCGAGGCTCTCGAGGTCGCGATCGAGCGGCGATCCGAAGCCGCCGCCGCCGCCGGAGCGCAGGATGTAGGCATCGCCCGCGTGCAGGACCTGGTTGAGTGCCTTGCCGTTGTGGAAACGCTGCTCCTGCACCGCTGCGAAACGGTGGATCGCGACCGAATTGCCGGCGGCGCACAGCCCGCCTGCGAGACCCCACGGTTTGCACTTCACGCGATCCATCTGCGAGTTGAAACGAAGCTCATGGCGCGCCTGCACCACCTGCTCGCAGCCCAGCCCGCCGCGGAAGCGGCCAGGCCCGCCCGAATCCGGGCGTAGCGCATAGCGCTCGACCAGCAGCGGATATTTCGCCTCGACCTGTTCGGAAGGCCCGTTATGGGTGTCGCCGTCGTTCATCGCGATGGTGGCGTTGCGGCCGTCGCCGTTGTGCTTGGCGCCCCAACCGCCGCCGATCAGGCCGCCGAGATAGATGTAGAAGCTGTCGTCCCGCGGCCGGCGGCCATTGACGCGCCCGACGACGAGATCTGCGTGGTGGCCGGCGATGATGCGCTCGGGGATCGCGGGTGCGAGCGCCTTGAAGATCGTGTCGATGATGGTCATCGGATAGGTCATCCACATGCGCATCGCGGCGGGTTTGAGCGCACTCACCACGCGTCCGGGCGGCAGCACGATTTCCAGCGCCCGGAACTGTCCGTCGTTGATGGGAAGATCGAGCGGCGAGGTCAGACATTTGAATGCGACTTGGCAGCAGGATCGGCCCGCCGTCTCGCCGGAGTTGTAGAAGCCCGCCACCTGCTTCGCCACGTCGGTGAGGTCGACCTTCATCCGTTCGCCCGCGATCTCGACCCGCACGCGGATTGGCACCCGCTCGCCCAGCCGTACGCCGTCGTCATCCATGAAGGATTCCGCCTCGTAGATGCCGTCGGGGATCTCGCGCAGGCGCGCGCGCGTGGCGGCCTCGCTGTGCTGCATGATGGCTTCGATACCGCCGACCACGGCGTCGTGGCCGTATTTGTCGATCATTTCGAGGAAGCGCCGCTCGCCAGTCTTGACCGCGGCGATCTGAGCGCGAAAGTCGCCCATTGCCCGCTCGGGCAGACGCACGTTGGTCCGGATGATGGAGATGAGTTCCTCGTTCGGCACGCCCTTGCGGTAGATCTTCACGATCGGCATCTGCAGGCCTTCGGAAAAGATGTCGGTCGTGGCGCCGTCGAGCGTGCCGCCGACGTCGGGCCAGTGCGCCATGCAGCAGGAGAATCCCACCACCTCGCCATCGTGAAAGATCGGCACGGTGAAGGTCATGTGGTTGAGGTGGCTGCCGGTGATATAGGCATCGTTGGTCAGGAGGATGTCGCCGGGGTCGAGGTTTTCGACGCCGTAATGCGCGAGCTTGGTTTTGACCGTGTCGCTCATGCCGCGAATGAACATCGGCAGTCCGAGCCCGATCGAAACGGTATTGCCCTCTGCATCGAACAGGCCGACGGTGAAATCGAGCGCCTCGTAGATAATCATGTTGTAGGCGGTGCGCATCAGATTGGTCTTCATCTCTTCGGTTGCGGCGATGAGACCGTTGCGCACGATTTCCGTCGTCACCGGATCAGGCCGGTAGCCGGCAGACGAGATCTTGGGTTTCAGCGCAGCATCCATGCTCAGCTCCGCAAAACCTCGATCACCAGATCGCCGAAAGCGTCGACCGCGACGGCATCACCGGGATGCACGACGGTGGTGGACGCATATTCCTCAATCAATGCCGGGCCGGTGATGCGGTTTTCGGCGAGCAGCGCTGCGCGATCATAACTTGGGGTATCGACCCAGCAGCCGGCCTCGGCAAAATAGACAGGACGCGCGCCGCGAAAAGCGGCCGCCGGAGGCGCGGCATTGCCTGCGGCGATCGGTTCGAATGTCGGCTTGCGCAGCAAGCCCGTGACCGCACTACGCAGGCTGACGATCTCTGCCCTTTCCCCGGGGGCCGAATAGCCGTAGCGCGTTGCGTGAACGGCATCGAAGCGCGCTTTGATGGCATCGCGATCCCCGGCCTGGAACAGCTCGAGCGGGAGCTCGACGGTGACCGCATGTTCCTGCCCGACATAGCGCATGTCCGCCGAACGCCCTACGGCGATTCCGGCGACGGAAACCTCGCTGCGGCGGACGGCCTCGCGGCCGAGGCGCTCCATCTCTGCGTAGATCGCCTCCATGGCCGCGAACGACGCGTCGGCGAGCGGCATGAACCAGGTCTTGACGAAATCGCGCCGCAGCTCCGCAACCAGCATGCCATAGGCGGAAAAATGCCCGGGAGCGCGCGGGATGACGACCTTGGCGATGCGCAGTTCCCGCGCAACCATCGCCGCGTGCAGGGGTCCGGCGCCACCATAAGCGACGAGGGTGAAATCGGCGGCGTCTAAGCCACGCTCGGTGGTGACCCAGCGCACCATGTGCGACATTTTGGTGGTGGCGATGCGCAGAATGCCGTCGGCCGCCGCCGTGATATCGAGGCCGAGCGGCTCGGCGACGCGTGTAGCGAGCGAGCGCCTTGCGCCGTCGACGTCGAGCTTGATCTCGCCGCCAAGAAAGCGCTCGGCGCTCAGCCGTCCCAGGACGAGATTGGCATCGGTGATGGTGGGCTCGGCCCCGCCCAATCCGTAGCACACGGGACCGGGCTGGGCGCCGGCGCTTTCCGGCCCGACGGTAAGCGCACCCATCTCGGCGCGAGCGATAGACCCGCCGCCGGTGCCGACCTCCTGGATATCGATCATCGGAATCTGCACCGGCAGCCCGGTGGCATAACCGCCGACGAGGGCGTTCCCCGTCATCAGCACGCTGCCGTCATGGATGACCCCCGCTTTCGCGGTGGTGCCGCCCATGTCGAACGCGATCGCGTTCTTGAGCCCGATGCCGTCACACAGCGCCTTGGTGCCGATGACGCCGGCCGCGGGCCCGGACTCCAGCATGCGGATGCATGCGCTTTGCGCCTCCTCGACGCCGAACAGGCCGCCGGTCGACTGCACGATGAGAAAGTCACCGGCAAAACCGGCGGCCTCAAGATGCTCGCCCATCTCGCCGAGATAGCCGCGCACACGCGGGCCGATATAGGCGTTCGCCGCCGCCGTTGAGGTGCGCTCGAATTCGCGATATTCCTGCGAAAGCTCGTGCGAGGCGGTGACGAAGAGATGCGGATGGGTTTCCTCGATGATTTCCTTGACCCGCTGCTCGTGGGCGGGATTGCGGTAGGAGTGCAGGAATAGAATCGCGATCGCCTGCACTCCCTGGCCGGCAGCATCGGCAACCGCCGCGCGCACTTGCTCCTCGTCGAGCGCAATGAGCACCTTGCCTTGCGCATCCATGCGTTCGCGGACCTCGTAGCGCAGGTCGCGCTCGATCAAGGGCTGGTGGCGCCGGAAGAAGAGATTGTAGGATTCCGGCCGATTGACGCGGCCGATTTCGTAGATATCGCGGAAGCCTTGAGTGGTCAGCAACGCGCACAGCGCTCCGGTCCGCTCCAAAATGGTGTTGATCGCGACGGTCGTACCGTGAAGGAAGAGGCGCGC
>Ga0207665_10001436_pt1 | contig 16026 bp, 17 predicted proteins | sample LARL112metaG_FD_184351 | JGI IMG/M metagenome (GOLD analysis project Ga0207665, IMG submission 184351) | Corn, switchgrass and miscanthus rhizosphere microbial communities from Kellogg Biological Station, Michigan, USA - LAR L11-2 metaG... | ecosystem: Host-associated > Plants > Roots >...
GACGGGCGTGCTCAAGTTTGCGGTCAACGGCGGCGTTGCGATCGGCGTGGCTGCGGATACCTGCGCGACACTGGCGACCGTGGCTGGCGTTTCTGGCCCGGTTGGCAACTAACTCTTAGCCTGATTCTCCAAGGGGGAGGAAGCGTCTGCTTCCTCCCTTTTTTTGTTTGCACCGGTTTCCGCCTTGCGCGGACCTGCCTTTGTTTGCTTGTATTCTCCCTGCAGTGGTATTTCCCCCGGCGCTGGCATACGGTTCCGCCATCGAAGGAGTGGCCCATAAATTGCTCCACATAGTCTGGCAGCTTCTCGTGTGGCCAGAGCGGAAAGGGAGATGTCGAGGTCGTTAGGGTTCACCAATGAAAAAACCACAGAAAGGTTTTTCCCTCATCGAGCTTCTGATCGTTGTCGCGATCATTTTGATCATCGCCGCTATCGCTATTCCGTCCTTCCTGCGCGCCAAGATCGCTTCGAACGAATCGTCCGCCGTTTCTTCGATTCGAACCATAACCACGGCGGAGGCAACTTACGCTTCGACTTGGGGCAGCGGTTACGCAGCTGTTTTGGACAATCTGGGTGGACCCGTCCCCTGTACCATCGCAAAGGCCGCCGCAGCTTGTATTATTGACTCCTCTCTGAGTGTGGCTCCCTACACGAAGAGCGGTTATGCGTTTGTAGCTATTGGGAATACGCCGGTAGGGGGCGTCAACAACGGATTTGAAGCCAATGGCACTCCGTCCGCCGTGGATATGACCGGCAAGCGCGCCTTCTGTGCCGACCAGACCGGTGTGCTTCGAGCTAACACCACTGGTGTCGCGATCGGAACGGCGCCCAACACTTGCGCTACGGCGGGGATTCTTATCATCGGCAACTAGGCCTTTCAAGTGTCCCTCAAGTCGTGAGCCGGTTTTCCTTCCTCCGTTTTTTGAAACGTGCCGGGATTGAAGTGCTCGCGTGTGTTTTCGGCTCATCCGGAATCTCTGTAAGATAGCTGCATGACATCTCGTTTTGCTGCCGTGCTGGCCAGTCTTCTTTTGGCGCCGTCGTTCGTCGATACCTCCATTCCCGTTAAGCGGCTTGAGGCCATGTATCGTGGCGCGCGCACGTTGCAAGTAACTTTTTTTGAGCGCTACTCCGAAAACGGCCGCGTCGTGCGTACGGAGGCTGGCGTCGCCTATTTCCGCCGGCCCGGCAAAATGCGCTGGGACTACGAATCGCCCGAAAAAAATCTGTTTCTCGTTGACGGCAAGACGGCTTGGTTTTATGTTCCCGGCGACCACACTGTTACTCGCGTCCCTGCCAGGCAAAGCACGGACTGGCGAACGCCTTTGGCCCTTCTTGCCGGTGAAATGAAACTCTCGCGAATTTGCGCACGAGTGGATTTTGCCAGTGCTGAGAAGCCAGACAAGGACGGCGACGTGGTGTTGTCCTGTCTCCTCAAAGGCTCGGGGGACAAAGCCGATCCTGCCTCGAAGAATGACGCTTCTCACGCGAAAAGAGATTCACTTTTTCTTGAAGTTGCTTCGGATACAAATGAACTCGTCCGCATCGTCGTGCGCGGGGCCGGTGGTGTCGACATCGAGTTTAAATTCAAGGATTGGCAGTTTGATCCGCCCGTTCCTGATTCTTTCTTCCGCTTCGAGGTTCCTCCGGGAGTAGCCATTGTGAACGGTGAGTTGCCTTCAGAGAGCAAGTCTCCAAACTAGGCTAGAATAGACCCAGCCCAGCCTGCGGGCGTTTGCCGCGAAAGAAACGGCCAACCATTGAGTCCTACCCCGCATATCAAGTAGATGAGGTAAACTGAGAGAGTTATGGGTCAATTCCTCTGCCGAGTAGCGGATGCCGACGGACGTGTCTTTTCCCACGTGGAACCCGCGACTTCTCTCGAAGAAGCGCGCCAGAAACTCGTGGAACGGGGGTTGTACGTCTATTCGGTGGAGTCCCGGGGCGGCCGCCTGGCCGGTTTGCTTCGCCAAAGGAGTGGACGCCAGATTGGCGGTTCGGAATTCCTCATTCTCAACCAGCAGTTCAACACGCTTATCAAAGCGGGCTTGCCCATCTTGAAGTCTTTGGACCTCCTGGCCAGCCGGGCTACCGCTCCTAAACTCCGCCCGGTCATCAGCCAGATTCGCGACCGCGTCCGGGAAGGGAAATCGCTTTCTGAGGCGGTTGCCGAAGCCGGGGTGTTTTCCAAAGTCTATTCCACAGCAATTCTTGCGGGGGAGAAGAGCGGCAATTTGCCCGGCGTCCTGGACTACTACATCGCCTATCAGCGCGTGAGCACGGGCGTCCGCAAAAAAATTCTTGCTTCGCTGGTCTACCCTTCACTGTTGATCAGCGTGGCGGTCATTATCGTCACGTATCTGGTTACCGCCGTAATTCCCAAGTTTGCGCTGCTCTACAAAGATTTGAACGTAGAGCTCCCGGGTCCCACGCGTTTGTTGATCGCCTTGACCGTGGACTACCGTTTTGTTTTTCTCGGAGCCGTGGGGGCCTTAGCGGTGGCCGCCGCCGGAATTTTTCTTTGGTCCCGTACGGAAGAAGGCGGAGCCACATTTGATCGCTTCAAATTCCGGCTTCCGGTAGTCGGTGACACGCTCCTCAAATTTCAAGTCGCCCAGTTCTCGCGCACGCTTTCCACGCTCTTGACTGGAGGCACGCCTCTGGTAGCCGGGCTCCAGACGGCCAGTGACGCTATCACCAGCAAATTGCTGCGCTCCACCGTCAGCAGGTCAACGCAGATGGTGCGCGAGGGGGAATCTCTGCACGGCGCCCTCGCTTCCAGCGGCACCGTGCCGGAGTTGGCGCTGGATATGATTGAGGTCGGAGAATCGAGCGGCGCACTTGCCCCCATGCTGAACAGCGTCGCCGAGTTTTATGAAGAAGAGGTCAACCTCCGGTTAACAGCGCTTGTTTCTCTCATCGAGCCGATACTCTTGATTTTCATGGGATTGCTGGTCGCATTTATTCTCATTTCGCTGTACCTGCCCATCTTTTCATTTTCCATGACGGGGGCGAAGTAAGGAATCTATGGCCACCACGGAACAACTTCCTCCAGCGCCCGGGCTTCCCGGCGACGAACAGCAAGAACGCGAGTTCGCGCGTAAACTCGCGGAAAGGTATCGCTTCGCCTTCATTGATCTTCGCGAGCAGCGCATCGACGCGGAGCTCTTTCGTACCATTCCGGCCGATCTGATGTTCCGTTACAACTTCGTGCCCCTGGAAGTACAGAACAACATTCTGGCCATTGCCGCCGCCGACCCCGGCCAAGTGCAGATGAGCGACGAGCTGCCCCTCCTGCTGGGCAAGAAGCTCTTGATTCGCGTAGCTACTGCACGCCAAATCGGCGACATTCTGAAGCGCACCGAGCAGTCGCAGCGCGTCCTTGAGCAAGCCACCGAAGCTTTCACTCTTCAGACTTCCAAGGAAGAAGAGGAGAGCGAGGAGACGATTTCCGGCGACCGCTTGACTCGCGATAGTACCGCCAGCCCGGTCGTGCGTCTCGTCGAGACCATCATCTTCACCGCGCTCGAACGCCGCGCCAGTGATATCCACATCGAAGCGCGCGACACGGAAGTCGCCGTCAAGTACCGCATCGACGGTGTGCTGCAGCACGCTATGCAGCCGATTGCCAAGGAATGGCATTCCACGGTGCTCTCGCGCATCAAAGTCTTAAGTGATTTGGACATTGCCGAACGCCGCGTTCCGCAGGACGGCCGTTTCCGCGTGAAATACAAAGGCCGCTACATCGATTTGCGCGTCTCCATCATGCCGGCCAGTCACGGGGAAGACGCCGTTCTCCGCGTCCTCGACAAAGAGACGCTTTCGGAAAAATTCTCCAGCCTGACTTTGGACGTGGTTGGCTTTTCCGACGAAGAGACTCGCCGCTTTCGGCGCTACATCCGCGAACCCTACGGCATGGTTCTGGTTACGGGTCCCACGGGCTCCGGAAAAACCACCACACTCTATGCTGCCATCAACGAGATCAAGAGCGACGAAGACAAAATCGTCACCATCGAAGATCCTGTCGAGTATCAGCTCCGAGGCATCACGCAGATTCCGGTGAATGAGAAGAAGGGTCTCACTTTTGCGCGCGGGTTGCGTTCCATCCTGCGTCACGACCCCGACAAAATCATGGTCGGCGAAATCCGCGACCAGGAAACCGCCCAAATTGCTATTCAGTCGGCGCTCACCGGCCACCTCGTTTTCACCACTGTCCATGCCAACAACGTTACCGACGTCATCGGCCGCTTCATCAACATGGGCGTCGAGCCTTACAACTTTGTCTCCGCCCTCAACTGCATCATGGCGCAGCGGCTGGTTCGCGTGATCTGCAAGAGCTGCAAGAAGCCCAAGAGATATTCTCATCAAGAATTGCAGGAGGCGGGTCTCGATCCCGCTGTATGGGGCGACGTCACATTTGCCGAAGGCGCAGGATGCCTGGAGTGCTCGGGCACCGGCTATCACGGCCGCACCGCAATTTGCGAATTGCTCGATCTGACTGACCGCATCCGGGAAATGATCGTGGATCGCCGCCCCACTTCAGAAATTAAGCGCGTAGCCTGCGAAGAGGGCATGACGGCGTTGCGCGAAAGCGGATTGGCCAAGATTCGCGCGGGCATCACCACTCTGAAAGAGATTAACAAGGTGACGTTCGTTGAGTAGCGCCGCCACATTCCGGCAGGGAATTTACCAGTTTGAGTGGGCGCGCAACGTGGCGCGCTGGCTCGATGCCTTGCCGAGTGTCTCCTTGGCTCTCGAAGTCTCTCCGAACCGCGTGGCTGCTGCCCGTTGGGGCCGAACGGGTTCCCTGGATGGATATGCCGTTGAATCGCTGCCTCCTGGAGCGCTGATTCCTTCGGCCGTCGACGTCAACATTGTGAACAGTGCCGCCGTTAAGGCCGCGGTCGCTGCTGCTTGCGGCCGGTTGCGCGCCCGCGATGAAGACGTTGCCATGATTCTTCCCGATACCGTCATTCGGGTTTTCGTTCAGCACTTTGACGAATTTCCACGCTCGAAGGAAGAAGCCATACCGATGCTGCGGTGGAAGCTCAAGAAAAGCGTGCCTTTTGAGGCCGACGAGACGCTCGTTTCATTCATGCGCCAGGCTGCGCGAGAAGCCGGCGTTGATGTTGTCACCGCCCTTTCACGTCTTCGCATCGTCCGCGAGTATGAATCGCTCGTCGAGGGCATCGGCTTATCTCCAGGCGTGGTGTTAAGCTCTTCGCTTGCCGCGCTCTCCCTCCTGGATGATGAGAAACCGACCCTGCTTGCGCGCGTTTCCGGCTCCTCCCTGACCACCGCAATCGTGCGCCGTGATGTCTTGTGCGGCTATCGTTGCACGGAGCTCCCCGCGCACGGCGCGAACCTCACTCCGCAAATGCTTCTGGAAGAGATTTTTCCCGTGGCGGCGTATTATCAAGACACCTGGCAGGAAACTATTAGATCCGTTCGACTTGCCGGGCTCGGTTCCCGCCTTCCCGAATTTATCAAGCCCCTTGAGGAGGAATTCCGCTGCGATGTGCGTTCGTTGCTGAGCTCTGCCGTTTCGGAGGGACTCGTTAAAGAAGACGCGCGTCCCCTGGTGGACCGCGATTTGGAAGGGCTCATTGGCTGGATGCTTCAACGCGGCTAAAATCATTTTTCGGAGTTAGCCAAGCGAGGACATGAAAGTTCGGCTTAACATTGCGACCAAGGCGCTGGAGACGCACCGCCGCTTCCTGGCGGGCGCCGGTTTCACGGCCTTTATTGCCGCGGCAGCCTTTGTCGGGCTGGGATGGCATGTCTATTCTGCCCGCAAAGCCGATGTCGAACTGCGCGCCCGTACAAATAAAACTAGGCGTGAGATGGCCGACCTGGAAGCGCAGCGCAAGGAGCTCTTGCGTTATTTCGGGCAGAAGGATGTCGCGACTCTGCACGATCGCGCCGCCTTCATAAATGGCATCCTCGACGCGCGGAGCTTCAATTGGACGCTGATGTTCATGGACCTGGAACGCACTCTGCCAGGCGGAGTTCGTGTCATCAGCATCGCGCCAACGCAGGCAGGCGGGCACGTCGAATTGAAATTGACGGTGGGTGCTATCGATGACGAGGCTGAGTTAAAATTCGAGCGGGCCCTCGAACAATCGAAGGAATTTACCGAAGTGCGGATCCAAAGCGTGACTTCGGCTGATGCTGCCGCCAGCAAGAGTGGCGATCAAAAAGTTGTCCAGTTGACTACGGTTTATTCGAGGAGCTGATGCGGCGCGATTTCACTGGTCGGAAACAGGCCATTCTCGGCGGCTTGACTCTTCTTGTCCTTGCCGATGTCGCCCTCGCGGCGTACAGTTGGCAGCTTTCGTCGGCCCCGCGCGCCCCCCAGCACCGCGTCCAGGAGATAACGCAGCAGGATCTTTTGCGCGCCGATATTCGGCGCGCTCAGGCGATTCGCGACAGTATTCCCGCCATCCAGAAAGATTGCGAACGTTTCGAACAATCCCTCTTTCCGGCAAGTTCGGGCTATTCCTCGGTCAGAGCTGAACTCGGCTCGATTGCCAAGAAGAGTGGAAGCCGCCTCGAAGGCATTTCTTTCAAACCCACGGACATTGCCAACCGCGGGATGACGGAAATTGCGATCGATGCGACTATTGATGGCGACTATAAGAGCGTAATTGGATTTCTGAATGGCTTACAGCGTTCCACCAGCCTTTACGCGGTGGATTCTCTGGCGCTGGCCTCCGAAAACACGAATCCGAACGCGATTCAAGCCCCCACACATGTCATTAAGGTCGCGCTGCACCTCAAAACCTACTTCCGGACGGCGGCATGAAGCAAAAGAAACAAATCGTCGCGCTCGTCGCCCTCCTGCTGGTCGCGGGTTTCATCTGGTTCGTCTATTTTGACCACGACAAGCCCATTGTCACCGCCGATGCCATTCCCACTCCCCAGAATTATCAGCCGATCGGCGTCGACAATCCTCAGCTCCATAACGACGCAGTCGACAGGGCCCGCAAGACCGAATACAAGGGCAGTGGCCGCAACCCATTCAGTCGAGAGCTTCCACGCCCGCAAAGCCCCCCGCATCCCAAGCCAGATCCTAAACAACCGGAGCTTCCGCCGAAGGTGGTGGTGCCTCCTACTCCAACGGTTTCCCAGCTGCCCGTGAAGTTTTTCGGCTACGGCACCGTTCCCAATAGCCTGTCGCGCCGGGCTTTCTTCACCGATGGCGAAGACGTTTACATTGTCGGGGAAGGCGAAGTCTTGCTGAACCGCTTTCGCATCCTAAGAATTGGCAACGCCAATCTCGAATACGAAGAGATCTCCTCGGGGCTTCGCGGCACAGCCAATCTAGAGGAACAGGCGGCACCACCATCCGTATGAGCACTGGACGCAGAAAAACAGCAGGGAAGCGCGGCGAGCGTGGTTACGCTCTCCTCATCGTGATCTTCCTCACCACCCTCTTGGTCCTTTCCACGATGGCCATTGCGCCGAATGTCCTTACCGAAGGCCGCCGTGAAAAAGAAAAAGAGATGATTTGGCGCGGCAAGCAATACACTCGCGGCATAAAACTTTACTACCGCAAGATGGGGCGCTTCCCGACTTCTCTCGAGGACCTCACCAAACCCAAGGTGGGTTCCCTCCGCTTCATGCGCCAGGCCTACAAAGATCCCGTGAACAGGGAAGATGGTTCATGGCGCTTAATCTACGTCGGCCCCGCGGGCCAGTTGATTGGAAGCCTGAAACCCCGCCCGAATCTCCAGCTCCCTCAGGCTGGCGGAACGGGCAAGGTAGGAAATGCGTTGAGCGGACCCGGAGCACAGACACCAGCGGGCGCCACTGGCCAGGGCGGTGGAACTAGCCAACCGCTCGCAAACGGCCAGCCCGGTCAGAGTGGGACGCAGCCTGCAGGCTCGACTTCCGGCGCAAATCCTCCGGCGACCACCGGAAATCCCGTCAGCGCCGATCAGGGCGATGCTCCGATTCCTACGGGCGACACGCCAACAATCATGGGCGGCAACATTATCGGTGTGGGCAGCAAGATCAACAAATCTTCCGTCATCGTCTACGACAAAGCCAAGAACTACCGCCTATTCGAGTTCATCTGGGATCCCTCGAAAGACACTTTTGGAGTGGGCCAACCGGGCATGCAAACAGGAACGGGATTGGGCCAGCCGCTTGGCCAACCCGGTCAGAACCCGACCAATACACCACAGAATCCGCCGCAAAATCCTCAGCTGCCGCCTCAGAATCCTCCACAGCAACAGTAGTCTAATTGAGACTAGTTCTTACTGAGATTGCGGGGTGCGCGGAGGCGCAGTCGCCGCGATTGATCCGGGCGAGGCAGGCGTCTTGGCAGGAGCTTGGGACTTGCTCTTTTCGTAGCCGCGTTTGACGCGCTTCACGTACGAAATCGTCTCCGCATAGGGCGGAACGCGGCCGTAAAGCTGGACCTTGTCCGGCCCCGCGTTGTAGGCGGCGAGCGCCAGGGCCACATCGTTGTTGTACTTCTGCAGCAAGTCGCGCAGATAGCGAGTGCCGGCGTCGATGTTTTCAGCCGGGTCATCGATATTTTTTACGCCGAGCTGCGCCGCCGTTTCCGGCAAGAGCTGCATCAGCCCACGGGCATTCTTGCGCGAGACGGCTTTGGGATCAAAGTTGGACTCCACAGCGATGACGCTGGTGATCAGGTCGGCGTCCACGTTGTATCGTTTCGCCGCGGCTTCCACCAAATCGCGGTAAAGTGGCTGCGCGGCGGGTGGTGTGACAGCGGCGGGTAAAGGTGTAAAAACATCTTCCGGCTCGATAGCCGCAACGTCCGCCGCCGAAACCTCCAGCTTGCCTCCGGTCATTTGCAAGCGATACTTGTCTCCCATGAGTTGGTAGCCGGTGACGTGCAAGCGCAGGCCAGTGCGAAGGACGATGTACTCCGCGCGCAGCGACGGCGCCAGGAGAACAAGAAGCGAGAGGACGAGCGCTGCGCGTCGCAGAACACTTAGCGGGAGGCAAAAAGCGCGGCTCACAAGCAAGGGGCACCCTCCCGCAGCGCAAATTGCTCGATGGCGGCGGCCACTCCGTCCTCATCATTCGTACCGGTTTCATGCCAGCCGTATGTTTTCAAAGCCGGAACGCCGTTTCCCATCACCACCGGGATGCCGGCAAACGAAAGCATTTCCAAATCGTTGTGGTTGTCTCCGATGGCCATCACTTCTTCGCGAGTGAATCCGCGCACTGCCACCCACTCCGCGAGCGATGATCCTTTCGAGCAGACGAGATTAATCACATCGATCATAGAAAAATCTTTGTTTTCGTAGCTGGTCACGGCCAGAGCGAAATCTTGCACGAAGGGCGCGGCGCGCAGCGCCGCCTCGGCATCTCGCATCGGCGCGACTTTGCCCGAGAGCATCACCTGGATGGGATCTTCCGTCAGGCAGGTTTCGAGGGGATTCGCGATGCCGATGAATTCCTTGTTTCGCGAGTAGTAGGCGTAGCGCATGGAATCGTCCGGATCCAGCACTTCCAGCATAAGCTGGTTTTGAAGCGGCCGGTCGAAAATAACAGCCGCGCCCTCGCGCCATGGCCTGGTCAGCTCCAAGACTTGCCGGGCGGTAGTGTACGGCAAGAGATGCCGCAAATGCGTCCGGCCTTCTTTCGAGCGGATGAGAGCGCCGTTGTTCACGATCATGGTCAGGGGAGAATCCAGCTTGCGCGCCACGGGCATAGCGAAGTCATAACGCCGCCCGGTGACCAAGGCCACTTCAATGCCCCGGCGTGTCGCTTCCGCGATGGCCGCGCGGTTGGCTTCAGGAAGCTGCCAGCGGCTGTCCAGCAGCGTGCCATCAATATCCAGCGCAATCAGGCGTATAGCCATAGCGTTATTCTACCTTGGATGCGATGACTCTTGGGCCCATCGAACGAAGAAGATGGATACCCCACCGCCGGGGTGTTTTTTTTCACAAAGAGTGCGGAATCGAGTGAAAATAAAAGACTTGGTTTTTGCTCGGAGGCAAGAAAGCGCATGAGATTGCAAAAGGAGTTCGCAAGAGTGTGAAAAAAAAACGGCTTGCGCGAAGTGCTGAGTATCCGGAACGGGAATTGTTGGTACCCAGCCGGCAGTTTTCGTCTCGCAGGAGCATCCGAGACGTCAAAGGGCCCGTCCCGCAGAACCATCCGGAATGCAAGATACGCATAAGAGTGGCAAACACGGGAGTTATGGAATACGGAACTTGGAAGAAGGTACGGAAGATTGGAGATGAAGGAACAGAAGGGAAGGGACAGAACAGGCCAGTCGGATTGGATTGCCGGTGGTGTTGTCGACTAATCACAGCCCATGCTAGCATAAATGAGATGCTTTGTCAAATATCATTATAGTACTAGCATTTAGAGAGTATTCGAATGATTTTGCAAAGAGAAGAAAACAAAGGAGTAGAGCTCACTGTGTCCGCCCGAAGGTTGGGCCATTGAATGCAGAGGAGCAAGGTAAGCGGGGAAAGGGACCGGGAAACAGGAATCAGGACGTAAGGTTAGGAGGGTTGGTTCGCGAGGCGTTCAGGGATGCGTTATAAAGCTCGAGTCAGGTATTTACCCAGATAGGCAAGCATGGAATTCCAGAGTAGTCTGCGTGCTGTGTGTGCCGACGAGTTGTTTAAATCCGCCTGCGAATGGGGGTTCCCCATGAAATACGCGCTTTGCGTGCTTGCCGGCCTTCTGCTGATGCCCGACAAGAGTGAAGGACAAGATCCTAAGGTTAGAAGTGAGGCCGTGCAGTTGCTCGAGAGAGCGAACGGGGCGAGCATGTCACCGAACCTGCCAAACCTGGAGAGGACGGATGTCTTTCGCGTGCTGGACACGAGTTCTCCGGTGCGGGAAGGCACGTTTACGCGCGAAGTGATTCAGGGAGCGGGCCGGCGAGAAGAGGCGACGTTTGGCGACTACCACGCCCTGAATGTATTCACGAAGGCTGGGGTGAACACGGTGAGAACTTCGGAGCTGCGGCCGCCCGAGGTGGAAACAGTGATGCGGCTGACGCCAATTTACCTGGTAAGTTTTGCGGATGACGATGTGATTCATGCCATCGTGGACAGAGTAGGAGCGAACGGGCAGAAGACGCGCTGCATCGAGTTTGACACGATTCGCGGGCAGCGTGTCGAGAACAACGAGATCTGCGTGGATGCGGCAAATGGAACATTTGTGAGCCAAAAAATCGGAAATTTACTGGCAGAGTACAGCGAGTATTTCGCCTTTGCGGGCGAGCTCGTTCCGGGAAAGATCAACTATTCGCGCGACGGCGTGCACAGACTGGAGATTACGCAGACGATTGTGGAGTTGAAAGACGCGACAGAGAATGTCCTGGCGGCGCCGCCGAATGCCAGCATGCGGGTGTGGTGCAAGACGTTCAAGCGCGCGATCGGGCAATCGATGCCGCAACCCAAGGAAGGGAACGGCGGACGCGACATTGATGTGGCCATTCGAGGAATCATCGGCAGCGACGGCAGAGTGCACCAAGCAGTGGTGCAGAGCGCGGAGCGAGCGGACCTGGGCATGGAAGCGCTGGCGCTGGTGCAGCAATGGGTGTTTGCGCCTGCCGTGTGCAATGGCCAGCCGAACGAGGAAGAAGCCACGTTCGTCGTGCATTTTCACGGAAGGTAGCGCAGAGCTGTCGGGGCGGAGGACGGAAACAAGATTGGAAAGCAGAAAGTAAAAAGAAAGATTTCGCGCAAGAGCCGTAGTCAAATCCAATAAAAACCAAAGAGGCAGCGAAACGCAGCGCCACCCTTGCAACCCGCAAGGATGGGCACCTGCCGCGAGAAGGTGATCTGGCCAAGGGGGGCGCAGCATGCTGCGCCCCTACAAAGGAAGAAAAGTGGCGGAGCTCGGGTGAAATCCGTGCCAAGAAAACAGGTGAGGAAAAAGGCGTGTGCTAGACTGGCACGATTACGTGAATAGAGAGTTGGCGGGTAAACCCCGTCGCTACAAAGGCAAAGGCACCGACCTGAACGTCGGCCACTACAAAAGCGATGACGCATTCTGCGAATGTTGTTGAACTGGAGTGTTCGGTGTGCGGGAAGAAGTATGATGCTTCCACCGAACAGCACCTCTGCACGTGCGGGAAGCCGCTGCTGGCTCGGTATGACCTGAGGCGCGCGGCCGCCACGCTCACGCTTGAAAATTTGAAGAGCCGGCCGCGCACGCTGTGGCGTTACGCGGAAGTCTTGCCTAACGACCCGCCGGTTTCGCTTGGAGAAGGCATGACGCCTCTGGTGCACGTGAGGCACTTGTGCGCATCCATATCGATTCGTTGTCCGGCAGGTGGCCCGGAGAACCTCTACGTCAAAGATGAAGGGCTGAATCCGACCGGTTCATTCAAAGCGCGCGGGATGACCGCGGCTGTATCTCGCGCCAAACAGCTTGGGGCGAAGGCGCTGGCGGCTCCGACGGCCGGCAACGCGGGTGGCGCACTGGCAGCCTACGCCGCGGCTGCGGGGATCCCTGCGGTGATCGTGATGCCTGCGGATACGCCTTCCGCGAACGTGATGGAATGTCAGGCCTTCGGGGCGAAAGTCATCAAACTGAACGGATTGATCTCCGACTGCGGAAAATATGTGGCCGAGCACAAGGACAGCCAAGGCTGGTACGACGTGTCTACCCTCAAAGAGCCCTACCGCATCGAAGGCAAGAAGACCATGGGGTACGAATTATGGGAGCAGTTCGGAGGAAAGCTGCCGGATGTAATTATTTATCCCACGGGCGGAGGCGTCGGGCTAATCGGCATGTGCAAAGCGTTTGACGAAATGCAAGAGATGGGCTGGATCGGCGCGGAGCGGCCGCGCATGGTGGCGGTCCAAGCGAAAGGTTGTGCGCCTATTGTGAAGGCATGGGAGGCGCACCAGGATTCCGCGCAATTTTTCCAAAACGCCGCGACAATTGCTTCCGGGCTCCGGGTTCCGGGTCCTCTTGGAGATGTTCTGATGCTCCGTATGCTTCGTCAGACAAACGGGACTGCCATAGCCGTGACTGATAATGAGATGTTGCGCGCAGGAAGGGAACTCGCTTCGCTCGAAGGAATTTTTGCCGCCCCGGAAGGAGCCGCGACCGTAGCCGCTGCCGGCGTGCTCGCTGTAGCCGGATGGATCCGGCGCAGCGACAGCGTGGTGCTTTTCAATACCGGTACGGGGTACAAGTATTCCGAGGCTTGGGAGCACGCGCTGCAAGCCTGAGCGTCACGTCCCGACCCTGCGGGGATGGGATGCGGTCGCAGACACAACAAGAAATCCTAACGGGGAGCACACAGTGGCCACGCGCAGACTCTATTACGACAACGCGTTTGAAAAGGAATTCACGGCGCGGGTGATGCACTGCGAAGTGCTGCCGCCGGATGTGAGCGCGGGCATTACGGGCAAAGTGTGGGGTCTGCTGCTGGATCGCACGGCGTTCTACCCGACGTCGGGCGGACAGCCGAACGATTTGGGCAAAATCGGCGACGCGAATGTCCTCGACGTGCGCGATGAAGGCGACGAGATTCTGCACCTGGTCGATCGCAAGCCATCGGATCCCGATGTGAACGGCTGCATCGACTGGCCGCGGCGCTTCGATCATATGCAGCAACACACAGGACAGCATCTGCTGTCGGCCATGTTTCAGGAACGCTTTGGCTTGCCCACGGTTTCTTTTCATCTCGGGACGGAAATGTGCACGATTGACCTGCGGGGGCCCGAACCTACTGACGAAATTTTGGAAGGGGCCGAGCGCGCCGCAAATCAGATTATCTTTGAGGATCGCCCCGTCAATGTCCGCTACGGAACCGCGGATCAACTTGCGAGGCAGGGCGCTCGCAAAGAAGTGGAGCGTGAAGGCATTCTGCGCGCCATCGAAATCGAAGGAGCGGATTTGCAGCCGTGCGTCGGAACGCACGTGGAGAGTACCGGCCAGATTGGGCTGGTGCTCGTGCGGCGATGCACCAAGGTGCGCCAGGAATGGCGCGTGGAGTTTGTTTGCGGGGGCCGAGCGGAACGCGTCGCGCGCCATGATTTCGAGTTGCTGCGGCAGACGGCTGAAAAACTGAGCAGCGCTCCCGAAGATCTGGTGTCCGCTGCTTCGCGCGCGATCGTGGAGCGTGACGCTAACTTCAAGATGGTTCGGGCGCTGCAAGAGCGGCTTGCGGAAGCCGAAGCCGCGCTGGCGTTGCAGACAACGCCGCACAGCGCCAATGGCGCTCGCATCGTCTCGCGTGTTTTCGAAGGCGTTCCCGCCGATTATCTGGGCTTTTTTGGCACCGCACTCGCAAGATCGGAGAAGGCCATCGCGCTCCTGGCCACGGTTGGAGATGGGCACTTAGTCTTTGCGCAGCATCCTTCGGCCGGAAAGGACATGAACGCGCTCCTTAAGCAGGTTTTGGGAGAAGTCGGCGGAAAGGGCGGCGGCACGCGCGACTTTGCACGGGGCCGCTTGAGTGAGGGAGCTTCCACGGAGAAGGCGCTCTCCCTTGCCAAAGAAATGCTGAATTAGAAGAAGCGCTTGCGCATCCGATCGGGCAGCGCGTGCAGATCCACTAACGCCAAGAAATCGATGGTCTTGAACTCGCAATCAATCGCGGGAGGTCCGCAGACACGCGCGGAAGTGTTACCGAGAGGAACTGTCATTCGGTATAGCGCATAAGCAGGATTCCAAGGACGATGAGCAGGAGTGGCCAGGACTTGGTGAAAACGGCTTGCCGGCGAGTGCGCAACTCCGACAGCCCTTTTACAATGCCAACACCGCCGCCCACGATCGCAAAATTCAGATGTTCCGCCTGAATGCGCCTCATCGCCATCATGTGGTCGGCTCCATGCATTCCACTATTGTGTTCGTGGAAAAGGAGCATCACGGAGCCGAAGAGGGCGAGAACGGGGAACACCCAGATAGCCCAGGCTGATTTCAGAACGCCGCGAGCACGTTGAATTTCAAGGATGCCGAGAGCCAGTAAGATCACGGCAAAGGTCTTATGCTGCAAATCTTCCGGATTGTGGGTGAGGCCGTACCACCAGCTCTGTGGACCGAAGGGCCAAAGTTCTGTATCACTGAACACGAGGAGGAACAAGCCGCAAGCCAGAAAACAGGCAGGCCAAGCGAAGCGGGCCGAGGGCCAGCGCTGGCGCAGCGCACTTTCCCCAAGAAGGAAAAGACCGGCAAGGATTACCAAGAAACCTGCCAGATGATGGTTAAATTCACTCTCTTTTTTGTTCCGAGCGAGGATGGCCTGTCGCACGGGGTCAGTTTGCATCTGTTCGTGTGCGGCCATGTCCATGCCGTCGTGTCCGGCGTGGGGCGAGCCTGCGGAAGGGGCTTGGGGCGCGGTTGACGGAACGCTCGAGGCGAGCAGCACCATTATGAAGGCGCTAGCTGCCGCAAACTTGCCGAGTATCTTCCAGTAACTCATTGCGACTCGTTGCGACTAGGTTTTGCAAGAGAGCACAACGACGCGCGATGCCGCAAGTTGGGCAAAGCAGGAAACTGCCGCAATTCAAGCATACTTTCTCCCTACTTTCTCCTCCAGCTCGCTACGCTGGAAGGCCGAGAGAATTTACCTCAGGACTCCACTTATGCGCACTTTGATTCCGCAACATCGCAAAGAGGCACAAAAAATTTGGGGATAAACTGGTGCATTCAGTGAGGCGGACCTCCCTCGGATACTGGGTGGCGCATGAACTCGGACACCTGACCACCAACAGCACGCGGGAGAGTGACTCGAACAAAGCGGCCAGCGAGTGCCGAAAGCGCCTCAAAAGATGCACGCAAACCGGACGTACATTGAAGGAGCACAGGCCGAGCACTCGGAGCCCCGTGGGCTTCGAGGAAGCAATTCCCCGGTTAGTGGTACTCTTCCCGGCACGGGTAGCGCGAAGATGGTCAGTTTCCCCACAATTTATCAGCGCGTCGTCGTTCATTGGCGCGCGATCATTTTGCTAGTGATCCTTACTCGTGTTGCGTTCCTGGTCGCAAGTTCCGATGAGTTCGTCTCTTTCGAGCTAAACCTCTTCGCCCTGCTCCTGATCTTTATTGCCAGCCAGGTGTTCT
>Ga0207665_10001438_pt1 | contig 16022 bp, 14 predicted proteins | sample LARL112metaG_FD_184351 | JGI IMG/M metagenome (GOLD analysis project Ga0207665, IMG submission 184351) | Corn, switchgrass and miscanthus rhizosphere microbial communities from Kellogg Biological Station, Michigan, USA - LAR L11-2 metaG... | ecosystem: Host-associated > Plants > Roots >...
CGGAAACCTGGAAGTCCGAGTGAATGGGAACACTACTCGTCTCACGGTCATGGAGTCCGAGCTGCTCCGCCACCTGGTGCGCAACCGGGGACGCGTGGTTTCGCGCAAATCAATTCTAGAAGAGGTTTGGGGGGTGCGAGAAGACACGGATACACGGGCCATAGACAACTTTATCGTGCGCTTGCGGCGCTATCTCGAAGACGATCCTTCGCGCCCGACCCACTTGCTCACCGTACGCGGCGTGGGGTATCGGTTTGAAACGTAGAGCGAGTGAGCGCTGACGTCTCGCCTGGATCGCCCTAAATCTCGAATCTACTTCTTGGGAAGTTATTGTCTCGACGCCGATGAACCCGCGGCCAAATCCCGCAATACGCTGAGGAAAGAGGCCGTAGTCTCCTCGCCTGAAAGAGCGTCGAGAGGAATAGTCGCTGAGAGATGGGGCGAATTCGGGCGAAAGCGGACGGTGAGCAGATTGTGTCCCCGCGAGGTCATCAGCGTATTTACCAAAGGAGTGAGTTCGTGCGTCCACTCGGTGCGAGTAGTGAGCACCACCGGGCCGGGACGGGAAAGTATCCAATTGCGAGTGGGGTTTGAAATTTCTTTGGGTTTCTGGGTAAGCCATCGATGCCGCGAGATTTCCAGATGGAAGTTCGGCGAATCGTCCAAATCAGCTTCAAAAGTAACCGTCTCGCGCTGGCGGCGCCACAAGCAGACCAGCCATTGCACCAGCAAAGGACGAGGCAGAAGCTTTATCGTGACCCGGGCATTCTCAAACCAGTGCGCGGCGAAGTGTAGCTGAGCCTGGAGGCAGTTGCGGCTGGACCATTTGGTTTCGACGACTCGCGCGCGCGTAGCACAAGCGGCTTCCACCCACCTCAATACCAGAGCACCCTTGCGCCGGTTATATCGAGAGAAGAGGAAGAACCAGAGTACATCGACAGCGGTCGCGCAGAGCGCCGCTATTGCGATCAGACGCACCACAGAGCCTCAGATGCGAATGGTACGACTTAGGGTGCAAACGAGCAAGAATTTCGTTGGATATTTTTAGCGGTTTTTCAGCGGTGGACGCCAAAATTGTAAGTCTTTGATTACAGGAAGCTTTCCTCTGGTATTTTCTTAGCTAGTGACCCAGCGATTCGCAGTCCGCGCTTATCGGCCGGAAGATTTCCGCAGGCTGTGGGAAATTGACCAATCCTGTTTTCCTCCCGGGATTTCGTACACGCAATTTGAACTGAAAACCTATATCCGCCACACTTCGTCTTTTACGCTGGTGGCCGAGCAAACAGGAAGCGATCAGAAGGCCGTTCCAGACAAGAATGAGGAGGTTTTTCAAACCTCTGAAGTGCTCGGTTTCCTGGTCGCTAACCGTGCGGCTAGCGGCAGGGGTCATATCATCACGATTGACGTCCGGGAGAGCGGCCGCCGGTTTGGGATTGGATCGGCGCTGCTCAATTCGGCGGAAGAGCAATTCCGCGCAGCCCATTGCGCCGTGGTCCGCCTGGAAACGGCGGTGGACAACGTTGCCGCGCTCTCGTTTTACAAACGTCATGGCTACACCGTGATTAAGAGCATTCCCCGTTATTACTCGAACGGAGTGGATGCACTGCTGCTCGAAAAGGATTTGCATTCACCGCTCCCATCCAGATAACTTGCTTCACGTGAGAGTTGCCATTCAGGGAGAGCTCGGGTCGTTCAGCCACGAAGCCGCGCGCCGGATGGCCCCCGGTTGCAGCGTCGTGCCTTGCGCAAGATCGGTCGAGGTATTTGACCGATTGGAGTCCGGCAACGTTCCGATTGCGGTTATTCCCATCGAGAACACGTTAGCCGGAACTGTGACCGAACATGCCGACCTGCTCTTGGCAAGATCGGTTTTCGTACAGCGGGAATTCCATCTGCGGATTGTGCACAATCTGATCGCGGCACGTGGAGTGAAGAAAGCAAGTATTTGCAAAGCACTCTCTCATCCGGTGGCGCTTGATCAATGCCGCGAGTTTTTCGGCAAGAATCCAAGTATTCAGGCCATGCCTTTTTACGACACTGCTGGAAGCGTGAAGCACGTGATCGAGAGTGGGCTGCGAGATGCCGCCGGGATTGCCAGCCGGCACGCGGCGACGGTCTACAAAGGGCGAATTCTGGCTGCCGGCATCGAAGATGATAAGCGGAATTTCACCAGATTTTTTTTGTTGCGGGGAAAGCAACGGATCCTCCCCGGCGCAAATAAGACGTCCATTGTCTTCGCGGTGAAGAATATTCCCGGGTCTCTGTATCAGGCCCTTCGTGTCTTCGCCGATCGCGATATCAGTCTCAGCAAGATTGAATCGCGCCCTATGCGGGGCCGGCCCTGGGAGTACGTCTTCTACACAGATTTTCTTCGTGGGGATGACAAGGTTGCACGGGGAGCGCTACTGCAACTGCGGGTGGTGACCGATATGGTGAAGGTACTGGGAATTTATCCGGCAGCCTAGGAAAGCAAGGGTGCTGAACTAGCACACCGGTCGTACGAGAACGCTCGTTTTTCACATGGCTTGGGGGCGCGATTTAGAATCCAAGTGTTTTCGGATAGAGCTGATTTCGCTCGGGGTTGAATCTTCGCAAAAGTGTGGTGCATCAAACTTGAGTACCATACACTCAAGTTAGTACTCATAAATGTGGCGCAGGACGTAAACTGCGCAAAGAGATAGAGATAATCGAGAAAACGATGCCGTCAGAAAATCGCTCACTTCCAGTATTACCCGTCCGGGACACGGTTCTGTTTCCGCATGCGGTTTTGCCGCTGACCGTGGGTCGCGAAAGCTCAGTGCAACTGATCAACTCGCTTGGCGAGGACAAGACAATCATTGTGGTGGCGCAGCGTGAAGCGCGCGTGGATACGCCCCAACCCACAGATTTGTATGCAGTTGGCACGCTCGCCGTGGTGCACAAAGTAGTAAAAATGCCGAACCAGAGCCTGTTTGTTTTTGCTGAAGGCCTGGAACGGGTGCGCATGGCGGAATTTACGCAGCTTGCGCCTTACATGATGGCGCGGGTAGAAACGGTTCCGGAGGCGATCCCTCCCAAGACTTCTGAGGTGGAGGCGTTACAGCGAAACGTACTCACATTGTTCCAGCAGATTGTTGCCGGCTCGCCAACCTTGTCGGACGAACTTTCGACGGTGGCGATGAATATTGAGGAACCGGGGCGGCTGGTGGACTTCATCGCGTCTTCCTTGCCATCGCTTTCGACCGCCGACAAGCAAGATACGCTCGAGACTTCCGACGTGCGAATACGGTTGGAGAAGGTCAACCAGCATCTGGCGAAGGAGCTCGAGGTCCAGCAGTTACGCAACAAGATTCAGTCCGAAGTCCAGGACCGGGTGCAGCAGAGCCAGCGCGAGTATTACTTGCGCGAGCAGATGAAAGCCATTCAGAAGGAGCTGGGCGAGCAGGACGAAGGCCAGCGCGACACCGAAGAACTCCGCCAGAAGATTGAAAACGCGGGCATGCCGGATGAGGTAAAGAAAGAGGCGCTGAAAGAACTTGGCCGCCTCGCGCGTATGTCACCGATGGCCGCAGATTACGGCGTGACGCGCAACTATATCGAGTGGCTGGCCGTGCTCCCGTGGGCAAAAACATCCGGCGGCGAAGTGGATATTCTGAAGGCGAAAGAAATTCTCGACACCGACCACTACGATTTGCAGAAGGTCAAAGACCGCATTCTGGATTACCTGTCGGTGCGCCGGCTGAAGCCGACCATGAAAGGTCCTATTTTGTGCTTCGTCGGACCTCCGGGAGTGGGCAAGACTTCGCTTGGCCGTTCCATTGCGCGCGCCCTAGGACGCAAGTTCGTCCGCATCTCGTTGGGCGGCGTGCACGACGAGGCCGAAATCCGCGGTCATCGGCGCACTTACATCGGCGCCCTGCCGGGCCAGATAATCCAAGGCATTCGCCGCGCGGAGACGAAAGATCCCGTCTTCATGCTCGACGAAATTGATAAGGTCGGGCGTGATTTCCGTGGCGATCCCGGCTCAGCGTTGCTCGAAGCGCTGGACCCCGAGCAGAACTCGACTTTCCGCGACAACTATCTCGACGTACCCTTTGATCTTTCGAAGGTGCTGTTCATCACTACGGCGAACATGCTTGATCCGATTGCGGAGCCGCTGCGCGATCGCATGGAGATTATTGAACTGCAGGGCTACACGGAAGAAGAGAAGGTACACATTGCATTTCAATATCTGGTTCCGCGGCAGATTGAGGAGAACGGAATTACCGCGGACCAGATCGAGTTCCCGCAGGAGTCGATGAGCTATCTAATCCGCCACTACACGCGTGAAGCGGGTGTGCGCAACCTGGAACGCACCATCGGAACAATTTGCCGCAAGCAGGCACGCCGATTGGCGGAAGGAAAGACGGAAAAACTGGTGGTAACGCCGGAGATCATTCAAGACTTCCTGGGTGGAATCAAGGTCCGCAGCGAGGGCGAGATTGCCGAGCGCACGAAGCGCGCTGGGGTGGTAGTCGGCTTAGCGTGGACTCCTTCCGGCGGCGATGTTTTGTTCGTTGAAGCCAACGTCATGAAAGGCAAAGGCGGATTCACCATGACCGGGCAGATTGGCCAGGTCATGCAGGAGTCCATGCAGGCGGCGCTCACCTGGGTGCGCTCCAACGCCCGGCAGCTTGAGATCGCAGAGGGCTTCTTCGCCGATCACGATATCCATATCCACGTTCCTGCAGGGGCGATTCCGAAAGACGGGCCTTCGGCAGGCGTGACCATGGCTACCGCTCTGGTTTCCTTATTGAAAGAGCGCCCCGTGCGTCCCCTGACCGCGATGACCGGCGAGATCACGCTCAGCGGGAATGTTCTTCCCGTGGGCGGGATCAAGGAAAAAGTGCTGGCTGCCAAACGCGCCGGCGTGCACGACGTGATCCTGCCAGCCGAAAATAAGATGAATGTTGAAGAGGACCTCACACCCGAGCAACTCGAGCACCTGAACGTTCATTATGTGAAGACGATCGGCGAAGTTCTCGAACTGGCCTTGCCTACCAGTCTGGGAGAAGAACAGATCGACGCCGAAGAGCGCGAGAAACTGCTCGCAGAGCAACCAGTCAGCTGACATGATCGATGGCGAGGACCGCAAGTCAGTTAGATCCGCCTGGAGGGTGCCACTTTTATTTGCAAGCGCCGCCGCTGGTCTTGCCCTCGTCATCGCTGCTTTCAAATTCGATCGGCTGAACTGGATTGTGGACGGGCCCGGCTGGCTGGTGAGCCGGTTCACCTCGATAGACTTTCACGAGGGGGAGGGTGCAGCAGGACTTCTCCTGGCGTTGCTGCTCAGCTGGTTTTGGACAAGCGCTGCCGTGTACGTGGCCGGTAGTCTTGTCTTAAAGGGCGTTCAATTGCGCCGTGCAGCGCAAGTCCCTCCGGCGTGAGCGACGAAAATCTTTCCCGCCGATTTCGGTGCAAACTACTCCTTCCTACCTGTTTGTGATCCGCATCACACTTCGACGTTTCGCCCGTCACTGAGCCGAACCTCCACTGAGCACACAATCTTCTTGCCCGCTTGAGCCGCCCCCGAACGAATAAACGTGGCGTCGGCTTAAGCAGGCAACCCACTCGCCGAAATTGGACGACACCCAGGTTTCGAAGAGGCGATGCATGGCAGCGAAGACAATTTTCTCTCCCGAGTCGGCACACATCAGCGCACCAGCTTCGGCAGTCGCTGACAAGCTCCGCGAACTACACGACCGACGCACGCATATTCAAGCGGGCGGCGGCCTGGATCGTGTCGAAAAACAACACTCTTCCGGCAAGCTCACGGCCCGCGAGCGCATACAGGAACTTGTAGATCCCAGCAGTTTTCAGGAACTTGGCGCGTTCGCAAAACATCACTCGACTCTTTTCGGAATGGGCGACAAGGATGTTCCGGCTGACGCTGTGGTTACGGGCTGCGCGATGATCGACGGCCGCCTGGTCCACCTTGCCAGCCAGGATTTCACTGTGCTGGGTGGCACTGCCGGCGAAGTTCACTGCGCCAAGATCGTCGAAATGATGCGACTCTCCCTGAAGACCGGGAGCCCGTTCATCTTTATCAACGATTCTGGTGGGGCACGGGTGCAGGAGGGAATCGACAGTCTCTCCGGATATGCAAGCGTGTTCTACAACAACGTGATGCTGTCCGGAAGCGTTCCGCAAATTTCTGTTATCTGCGGTCCGTGTGCCGGCGGCGCCGCTTACAGTCCGGCACTGACGGATTTCATCATCCAGACCAAGCGCGCGCAAATGTTCATCACCGGACCTCAGGTCATCAAGCAAGTCACTGGGGAAGTGGTCAGCGCCGAAGCCCTGGGCGGGCCTGGGGCGCAGATGAATCGGTCGGGTGTGGTGCATCTGATCGCCGAAGACGACCGCGGGGCGCTCGCCTTGTGCCGCCGCCTGTTGAGCTTTTTGCCCTCAAATAATCTGGAAGAGGCTCCGCGATTGAGCTATGACGCGCCGGCGCAGAGCGATCCCGAGCTGAATTATGTGGTCCCTGTCGATTCCAAGACCGGCTACGATGTCCGCGATGTAGTAACGCGAGTGCTCGACGACAAAGACTTCTTCGAAATTCAGCCGGGTTTTGCCGCCAATGTAGTGGTGGGCTTTGGCCGAATACAGGGGCGGACCGTCGGCGTCGTTGCCAACCAGCCGCTGGTGCTCGCGGGCGTGCTCGACATCAACGCGTCAGACAAAGTTGCGGGCTTCGTGCGTTTCTGTAATGCCTTCAACACTCCACTAGTGACGTTTGTGGATACGCCAGGATTTCTGCCGGGCGTGGAGCAGGAGTACGGCGGAATTATCCGGCATGGCGCGAAGATGCTGTTCGCGTATTCCGCTGCAACTGTTCCCAAGCTGACCGTGGTCCTGCGCAAAGCTTACGGCGGAGCATACATCGGCATGTGCTGCAAGGATCTCGGCGCCGACCGCGTAATCGCGTGGCCGGGAGCGGAAATCGCCGTGATGGGTGCGGAGGGCGCAACCGAAATCGTCTTCCGAAAAGAAATTGACGCCGCGGAAGACAAGGCCCAAAAGCGCAAGGAACTAATTGAGCTTTATCGCAATACTTTTTCAAATCCTTACGTTGCCGCTGGCCGAAGACTGGTAGATGACATTATCGAGCCGGCCGAAACACCGCAATACCTGGCGCAAGCTCTGGAAGCGCTCAGTTCGAAACGGGAGATTCGTCCCGCGAAAAAACATGGTTTGATCCCTCTGTAGAAAGGAGGCCCTGGATGTTCACTACCGCTATTGTCATTGCCAGCTGGATCGCCGGTTACGTTGTACTGCGATGGGTGCTGCAGCGCAGCATGGCGCGGCTTCGGTCCGAGTTTAAGAAATCTTTCGATCAGCAGTTTGGCGCGCAGTCCAGCCTTAGCTTGGAAGGTGCCGCCGAGGGCAAGGAACTACGCAGCGATTTGTCCCCAGGCAGCGTGTCGGTACTCGGCCAGAGTCTCAGCGCCTTAATAGGACAGCCGGTACACATTCACTCGATCAAGAAAGTGCAAGCGACCCACTCTCTGAGTAATGCCTGGGCCCGAGAGGGATGCGTGCTCGTGCAGAACTCCCATTCTCTCCGCGTACACGCGAGCAAGGTAACGGCCGAACCCGCGGTGCACTGGAGCACCGACGAAGTTGCAAGAAGGACCGCATGAAGTTGGAAGTGGTGATCAACGGAACGCAATACCAGGTCGACCTCTCGTTTCCTGGTGAGGCACAGGGCACTGAAACACACCCAGCGTTCCTTCAATCAGCGGTCATGCCAGCAGCTGATACGGAGGGGCTCAATGGCGAGGGCAGTGCGATGGTTTGCCGCAGCCCCTTGAGCGGGATCGTGACGCTGGTCTTGGTTCATCCTGGAGACGAGTTGCGCGCCCACGATCTCATGCTGGTTTTGGAAGCCATGAAAATGGAAACGAAATTGACAGCACCACGGGCGGGAAAGCTGAAATCGGTGAATGTGTCGGCCGGCGCAGCTGTCAGGCGTAACCAAGTGCTGGTCGAGTTCGAGTAACCGCAATCGCGAAAGAAGGCAGTTATGTTCTTAAAACCTTTCATACTGAATAGCCACGATCGACTTGTGTTCCCGTGCAATTTTTTCCCGGAACTGGACTTCTCCGTTTTCGAAACGCCGGACGAGTTCACGCAGGTGATCCGCCGCGACTTCGGAGACAAAGCGCCGACCGAAGACGAAGTACTCGGGCAATTGCGTAAGGGGCAATATGCGAATCGCTACGAACTCTGTCGCGAGCTGGCGCTGAATCTCTTTTGGGTGAACCGCTATGTTCTCACCATGTATGAAAAGCGGCCTACGCGCTGGGGCGATTTGCCGCGGCATCGTGACGACATCTTCTTGCCGGTTTACAAGCCGCGCGATACCGCCACATCAGCCTCCGCGCTCGAAGCGGGTTATGGCCAGCTTCCCGCGATGTGGGAACCAGAGCAGGAAGATAAGTGCTTCAAGATTCTGCTGGACGTGTTCCGCAACAAGCAAAGCTCAGGCGGAGAGCTTCGCCCGATTAAGTGGACGGTTCCCGAAATTCTCGCCGACCCACAGAATCTCACCTGCCACGTGCTGAAATACGACCCTGACTATCCCAGCTACGGGTACGACGAGGTTTTGAATTACCAGCATCCGGTGCCTGAGCTTGAGGCACTGATGCGTCAAGCTATGGTGCTGCACAACCAGTATCCATGGGACCCCGCTGCCAGTGAACTCACACCAGTAGGCAAGCTGAAAGAGAATGACTACGTGGTCGCTTTCCATCCTCGAAATCATGAAGTTCTCCAGTTCATCCGTCGCGTGAAGCAACACGGACACTCTCGTCATCACGCACATTTGCAAGATGCGCACACTCTGGCGCTGAGCGAACCTTCAAAGCCCTCGCCGCCGGTAGTGGTGCGCGAACAATTTCGGGTGATGCCGCGAATAGAGGCGATCAGCGTCTACAAAGGAGAAATTCCCTGCACCAACGAAGACCTGATTCGCAACACAGCCTATTGCTGGTCACATATGACTGCGGCTGAGATTTTTGAGAAGACCGGAATCGCAGAGCGCTGCTATACCGAGTTGAGTTTGCCGGACATGGCGCTGATTGCCGCACGTGAAGCTTTGGCCAAGTCTGGACGCAAGCCCGCCGAGATCAGTGCAGTCTTGTTTTGCAGTTGCACCAGCACCAACCTGGTCCCCTCGGTTGCGACCTGGTTGTCAGGTGAACTCGGGCTTTATCAGACGCATGCATCGTGTGACATCGTCGCAGCATGTGCAGGGATGTCCTATGGGTTGGTGGAAGCGGTGCGGCTGCTGCAGGAAACTGAGCGTCCGGTCCTGCTGATTTGCGGCGAAAAGTTTTCCGACAAGATCGGCACTGTGCGCACCTCGCGCATGATATTTGGTGACGGTGCGGCGGCGGTGATTGTAGCCCCCGCGCCACACGGTGCGCCACCCGACATCGAAGTCGTGCAAACCTACGCCAGCGGTCCCTGGTCGGAAGTGAACTCGATCATCTGGCCGAATCCGATGTTTGACAACAGCCTCACCGTCTACGGGCCCGATGTGAAAACGCTGGTCAAGCGTTATTTGACGCAGATGATCAGTGAACTTCAAGGCCTACCGCATCCCGAAGGTACGCCAGGCACGCTGATGGATGCCATCGACCTGGTGGTTCCACACCAGGCCAACCGGAACATGGTGGCGTCTTTAGCGGAGGCTGCCGGCATTTCTCCAGAACGGCTTTACTTCAACATCGAGCGGGTGGGGAACACTTCGGCGGCAAGCATCCTGCTTGCAATTCACGACGCAGTTGCGAAAAAAATCATTGATCGTCCAATGCGCGTGTTTGCGCCGGGATTCGGCGCGGGCGCGGTGGGCGGCTATGTGGTCATACGGATCGATCCGGCGGTAGTTCAGTACAGCTCCCAGGAGGAGAACATCATGGAAACATTAGTTGCTCATAATGGAAACGGGCATAACGGAAACGGCTTTCATTTATTGAAGGGGAAGGTAGCCCTGGTCACAGGCGCTTCGCGCGGCATTGGCCGGGCGATCGCGCTGGAACTGGCCCACCGCGGCGCCAACGTGGCAATCGATTACAGAACTGACGCCACTCACGCCGAGACGGTTGCCGAGGAGATTCGCTCGCTTGGTGTGGAGTGCCTGGTATTGCGGGGTGACGTGGGCAGCAAGGAGGATGCTCGCCGCATCGTGAAGGAAGTGCTCGATAAGTGGCAGCGCCTCGACATTCTGGTGAATAATGCCGGAATCACGCGCGACCATAGCATGCGCAAAATGACTGACGAAGATTGGGCGGATGTGATCAACGTCAATCTGAACGGCACCTTCTACTGCACCAGTGCGGCCCTGCCGGCGATGATCAACCAGCGGTTCGGACGGATCATCAACATCAGCTCAATGGTTGGACAATCGGGCGCTTTCGGCCAGGCCAATTATTCGGCCAGCAAGGGCGGCATCATTGCGTTCACCAAGACCCTAGCGCTGGAGATGGCGAGATACAACATTACTGCCAACTCAATTGCGCCAGGATACACGTCCACAGAAATGGTTGACGCGATCCCCGAAGAGGTCTCAGCGCAAATAAAGTTGAAGATTCCACTGGGCCGCTTCGCCACTCCGGAAGAAGTTGCGAAGGCAGCGGGCTTCCTGGCAACCGACGCGGATTACATCACTGGGCAAGAGTTGAACGTGAACGGCGGCTGCCATATGTGAAGGCCTGTCGTCTTGGTCGTGGAGTTGTTCTTCGCGCACCAAATATGTTCTAATGCAGTGCAGCAAGAAATCACGCTGCGCTGCAGCAGATGCAGGGCAGTCCCTCGCGGAGGTGCTGACCATGTCCTTCACACTCAAAGGAAGATCGGCCCTGGTTACCGGGTCGGGCCGCGGAATTGGGCGCGCCATTGCGACCAGGCTGGCGCATGCCGGCGCCGCGGTGATGATCAATGACCTCGATCAGGAAGCGCTGCAAGAAACTGAACGCCTGCTCCGGCTTTCAGGCCATCCCAACGTGCATCACCTTGCGGGCGATCTCACGGATCCCGCGTTTCCCGACAAGCTGATTCAAGGAACGCTCGACGCGCTGGGGTCTCTGGACATCGTCGTCAATAACGCCGGGTATAGCTGGGACAGCGTAATTCAGAAGACCACCGATGAGCAATTTCAAGCCATGCTTGAAATCCACGTGGTCACGCCTTTTCGGATAATGCGCGCCGCGTCGGCTTACATTCGCGAAACCGCCAAGGCGGAAATGACCGCCGGTAAGCGCATCATGCGCAAAGTCGTGAACATCACGTCAATTGCAGGAACGGATGGCAATCCCGGGCAGGCGGGATACAGTTCCGGCAAAGCTGGCGTGATTGGATTGACTAAGACCATGGCCAAGGAATGGGGCCGCTACAACATCAATGTAAACGCAGTGGGTTTCGGACTGATTGAAACCAGGTTGACGCAGGCGTTGACCTCGCAAGACGCAAGCATGGAGATGCATGGCCATCAGATCCGAATCGGGGTGCAGCCGTCCATGCTTGAGGCAGCGAAACATTCGTGCGCGCTAGGGCGCTTGGGCACTCCGGAGGAAGCTGCGGGTGCAGTCCTGTTTTTCTGCTCTCCGTTATCGGATTACGTGACCGGAGAAGTGCTCATCTGCGGCGGCGGATTCCACTTCTAAACCAGTGCCGCGAGGCGATGCTCAGAGGCCACTCACGTCTGTCCTTACCGCTGTGCGATGAGCCCCAGGAAACCTACGATGCCAATGCTAAGAGCGTCGGCTCCGCATCTGGCGCGGGTTTCAGCCACTCTTCGTGGGCTTCGTCCACCAACCCACGGACATCGACGTAATGCTCAAAGCTGTGTTCATAGCCTGAATCATATGACGTGATCATCGGCTTGGGATTATTTCGTTCCGGTCTCGATCGCGTGATCTCGTTGAACATGGGAGAATCCTTTCCTGTTGGCAAGCCCAGAGTCTCCGGTGCTTATCCAAAACCATTGGCAAGGTAAAGGGTACCCGCAGGCGTGCCGGTGGGTTGTGCGCCAGGTCACAGATCTGCGTGACATTAGGCACGCACAGGCCCTGTGAGCGCAATCACTTCGTCATTCATTGGACTGGAGTTTCCACTGCGAATGACAAGGCGACAAAGCCTCAAGGCTCTTTAGGAAGTGCGCCGTTTGCGAGGCGCACGCGAGGCGCGCTTGCGCGGTTTCCTGACCGCTCCGACTCTGGAGACCAGGGATTCCAATTCTGCGACCCGTTGTTTCAGTTCATCAACTTCCGCACCCGGCGCCTCCGCCGCTGAAGTCTGGGTTGGGGGGCCGGCGGACTGCCGTGGGCCGGACCGCATGAAATCGAACTGGCTCAACGGCGGAGCCATAGCGCGATACGCATTCTGATACATGTCGAACATGGTTTTCATGTATTGCAGGGCGCTTTCCTGCGTGGCCCGGCCGGACGCGATCACCATTTGCCGCAAGATGTCGAGAGGAAAGGTCGAGCCGGGTTCTTTAGCGTCCTCCATGATGATCTGGGTCAGCACCACGCGGGTGATGTCGTCTCCGGTGGCGGCGTCGACCACCTGGACCTCGCGGCCGGCTTTCACCAGGCGCGCAATTTCGTCCAAATTTATGTAGCGGCTGTTGGTCGCATCATAGAGCCGCCGGTTCTCGTACTTCTTAATGATTATGGCTTTGCGCTCTGTCATGTGCTCTCATTTTTTGCTTGACACATTGGGGCCGTGGCGTATGATGAATCTATGCTGCACTGCAGCATATGTTGCAGCAGCAGGCATTCTTTCCTGAAAGGAGAAGAACATGACTGCCACTCATAAGTCAACCAAAGCCGGGAAGGCCGAAGTCGCTGAAACCTTTCTGCCTCTCTATAAGAAGAACGTCGAGCGCGTAGCCGAACTGCAGAAAAAAGCGCTTGAAGTGGCCGCTGACCAGACCGCGGAAGTGATGAACGCCTGGAAGAAAGTATTTGACACTGTCCCTAACACACCGGGGCTCTTCATGTTTGATCTCTTTGGCCAGACGTTTGATCGTTTTGTCGAGACCGAAAAGGGGATGATCAATCTCGCCATGGAGCAAAGCGAAGCATTATTCAGCATCGCCAGGGACCGCGGCATGTCGGCTGAAAACATTGTGGAGAGTGCGACCACGGTGTTTCAGCAGACGGTAGATCACTCGGTTGCGTTGCACAAGAAGACCCTCGACCATTTTGCAGAGCAGCAAAAGAAGGCGTATGAATCAGCCAAGAAGCAGTTTCAATTCATGACGCCCGGAGCCGAGGCGTTCGAGAACGGCATTGATGCGCTGATCGAGACGCAGAAGGTCATCCTCGACATCGCGTCCAAGCCAATGAAACATGCTGCAGCCGCCTAGCCGGCCTATACTGCAATTTGGTAGACAGCCCGGGGCCTCCCGTTTTACGTGGTGGACTTCGCCCCGGCTGACCTCCGGGGCTGTCACCCGACTCTGGCCGAAAAGGAGTTCACATGGCGGAGAAGCAATCTACAAACGGAAAAGACTACGATCCGATGGGCGCATTTCGCGAGATGCGCGACAACTATCTTGACGCCTGGGCAAAATCGATGGTCGAAACCGTCAACACCGACGCGTACGCCAAGGCGACCGGGATGCTGCTCGACACTTATCTTTCAGCTTCATCTCCGTTTCGTGAGGCGGTCGAAAAGTCGATGCTGCAAACCCTTCAACAACTCAGTATGCCTTCACGTGCCGATTTCGTCAGCCTCGCCGAACGCATCACTCATATCGAACTGAAGCTCGACGATCTGGATGCCGGGCTCGATCGCATTGAAAAGCTGCTGGCAAAACCGATCGCGGCGAGGACGGCGACACCGGCCCCCGCGAGAAGGAGTAAGAGGAAAGGGGCGAAATAGCCATGGAACCGGCTGCTGCTGTCATCAACGAGCTTGCAGTCCTGCCCGAGAAAATGAGCGAATTCGCTCACGCGGTCAAGACCCGGAGCGCCATTGCTCAGACGCCCAAAGAATGTATTTGGACGCTGAACAAGGCAAAACTCTGGAGATATATTCCCGTCGTTCCAGCCGAGAAACGCCATCCCGTGCCGCTCATCATGGTCTTCGCATTGATGAACCGGCCTTACATTCTCGATCTGCGTCCCGGGCACAGCTTTGTCGAGTTCATGCTGCAGAACGGCTACGACTTGTACCTGCTCGATTGGGGCGAGCCTGGCCCCGAAGACAAAGGTCTGAAGTTCGACGACTACGTGCTCGATTACATGCCGCGGGCAATTCGCAAGATGAAGCGGGTTTCAGGCAGCGAAGCGTTCAGCATGCTGGGCTGGTGCATCGGCGCCATTCTGGCCACGGCGTATTCCGCGCTGCGTCCTGACGATGGTCTTAGGAACCTGGCCCTGCTCACGGCTCCGCTCGATTACGGCGACAAGCAAGGAATCACATTCGCCCGCTGGGTTGACGAGAAATTCTTCGACGTCGACAAGGTCCTGGCCGCGTTCGGAAACATGCCCGGCGAACTGATTGATTACGGAGCCAGGGCGCTAAAACCCGTGGACAACTACGTGCTTAATTACCTGAAGCTCTGGGACAATATCGAGAACCCGCAGGTAGTCGAAGCATGGAAGGCGATGAACACCTGGGTGACGGACAATATCCCGCTCGCCGGCGGCGCCTTCCGACAGCTTATCGTCGATCTCTACCGGCACAACCGGCTGATCCGGAACGAGTGGCTGCTGCGGGGCGAATTGGTGCACCTTGGCCGGATTCGCGCCAATCTGCTGACGGTTATTGCCGAGGGCGACCACATTACTCCGCCCTGCCAGTCGCGGACCCTTATGGAGAAAGTGAGCAGCCGCGACAAAGAGCTGTTCAGCATTCCCGGCGGGCATATCGGGATCATGGCAGGCAGTGCTGCACATCGAAATACCTGGCCACACATTGAGGGCTGGTTGAAAGCGCGGTCGAAGTGAGATTAGATCGGATTCACGAACCAGAACTCCAGTAGTCAACCCTAATGACGAAGAATCCCAGCGGCAAGAACGCAAAACACTGCGGTTTTTCGAATCAGGCCGATTCGGACCCAGCAGCCAAATTCTTAGGGACCACCAATCGGACTCCTGATATCTTCAGGGTCCTGCAACGCTCGCCCCACTCTTCGCGTGTAATCTTATCGGACAGCAGTCGACCCATTAGTTCCCTTACGCTGACCTGTTCCATCCCTACCTCAAAATATCGCTCGCCAGGCTGCATGTGAAGTGGCCAGCCGGCGTCCGACACGGCCAGCGCAAGTGCCGCACCGAACAGCTCGGCCGCGCGTGTTGTCCGCTGTTGCGGAGTCAACAGCATTCCCTTCGGATCAGGAATGCGCGAGCCGATCTCTGCCAACTTCGGCACCGCATCGGGCAACAAATCGGTAGTCAAGTCTCCGAGAAATTGTGCATTCTTTTGGATCAGGTCCCGCCAAATCTGTGGCAGTGAAACCGCGAGATCTTGCCATGTGAGAGGTTTCATGGCTGACACCTGAGAGGATGAGTTCTTCCATGACAGAACACGCCATTCTTCTCCAACAAGGTCGGCGAACAAGCTCATGGCCGATTCAGACCCAGCTCCCTGATTTCCAACCTCGAACAACTTGACTGCCGCAATGCGGTCGCGCAGGGGCGGATGCGAATCGTAAGCGCTGGTCTTTGGCTGGCTGATTTCCTTATCCGCAAGTTGCTCAAGTTGCACCGAAACTTCGGGCGCTTGCACGAAAAGCGAGAACCCTTCAGTGATCGGCGGCCGGTAACCCAGGTTCAGGAACGGGAGCACCTCGGAATTCCAGTACGCAGGGAAGGCTGCGTTCGCCGTGTGGACTTTCTTCAGTCCGCTGGTCAGAGAATTTGAACCAGCGATGTAGCAGGCGAGTTCGTCCGCGCGGTACTCCTGTCGGCGCGACACCAATTGAGTTGCACGCAAAAAAACTTTCCAATACGCCTGAAGTATGGAAAGCACGATTCGATAAA
>Ga0207665_10001441_pt1 | contig 15996 bp, 7 predicted proteins | sample LARL112metaG_FD_184351 | JGI IMG/M metagenome (GOLD analysis project Ga0207665, IMG submission 184351) | Corn, switchgrass and miscanthus rhizosphere microbial communities from Kellogg Biological Station, Michigan, USA - LAR L11-2 metaG... | ecosystem: Host-associated > Plants > Roots >...
TCGGCTGAATCAGGGACCTTTTCCGCAGTATCCGCCCGACGCAGTCATTCCGACCGACGAAGTGGTCATGACCACGACTCCTTCGGAGGATGTCGTCCCCAATTTTGGAAAAGGCCTAATCACATACATCACCGCCGATATGGGTACGGACGAGATCAAGGCCGACAACATTCCGCAAGCGATCGAGGACCTGGTTAGATTTCCTTTGGGACAACAGCTTTACATCCGCCCTACCTGGCGCGAGATTCAGCCGCAACCGGGGCGGCTGCAGCTTCCGGATTATCTGAAGCAGGTTTTCGATCTCGCAAAAAAGAACGACAAGCGTATCGGCATGCGCGTTCAAATGAGCGCTCCCGATTATTGGCACGCTCCTGCGTTGCCGCAGTTTGTCCTCGACAAAGTGCCAATGGTCGATTTAGTCATGGATCCGCACGAATCGGCAGCGTCAGGCGCGCGATTCTTGAAAAACCCCTACTCTAAATCGCAGCCGCGCTTTGACAATCCTTTTTTTCAACAGTCGTTCAAGGAACTGGTTGAGCAACTGGCGGCGGAGTTTAATGGCAATCCGTCGATCGAGTTCATCGACACATTCATGTACGGGTTCTGGGGGGAAGGCCACACCTGGCCTTTCAGCAATACTCCTTTCTCCGATTATCAAACTGCGGAACGGACGTGGATCCAAATGTGGGAAGTCCAGCAGGAGAATTTCACCAAGACGCCTTTGCTGACCAACACGCAGCCCGACTACAGCCGCGTGGGCAATTCAGAAATCCTCGATCGCACCGTTCGCAGCAATAATTGGATCCGAAGCGACACGATTTTTATTGAGAATGAGCAGATCGAAGCATTGAGCAACCGCCCACCCTGGACAGCTGTGGTAATCGAACAAGGGTTGCCGGGCCTGGCCCCAGATAAGGTCACTTCGCATGAAGGTATTTCGCCCTCGGATGACATGATTGTTCACGTCATGGATGTAGGCGCGAATTACTGGTCGTTGTGGAACTTTCACCAAATCAGCGCCAAGAACCTGGCGAGCTATTACCAAGCTTTCCCGACGTGGTTCGACCGAATCAATCGCCGGATCGGTTATCGCGTGAGGCCCTCTTTTATCTGGAGCTATCAAGATAGTGGCTACCAAGGGCTGATTGTTGGCTTTGCCAATGATGGCATCGCGGGAGTTCCAGGGGTGTTGCGGGTCACGGTGGAGAGTGAAGACGGGAAGCCGTTAAAGAGCGGTTGCCTGGATGCCGGATATCCCCTTCCCGGCAAGGTTCGGCAGGCGCAGTTTGTGCTGCCGCAGGGAACGAAATGGCAAGGCTTAAAGCTCAGAGCGGAAATTGAAGTAAAAGGCATGCGCTATCCGGTGCGATGGGCTTGCCACCAGAAACTGAACGACGACGGCACACTATCGCTGCGCGCAAACGGTCGGCATGCCTCGTAACGCTTTGAAAGTTTGACGCAGGAACGGGGGGGCGAAATCTAAAAAGGAGCGAAACCAATGACGAATATGTCTTTTGTAAATCAGTCAGGAACCTCCAGGGGCCCCGTGCGAGTATATCTGGTTGTTCTTCCATTCTTGTTTGCTGCGCTACAGGGTTACGTTGGAGCGCAAGTCAGCGTGACCATCTCTCCGACAACTGCGACCTTAGCAACTCTCGCCACGCAGCCATTCACGGCCACAGTGAGCGGGAGCACGAACACGGCAGTTACCTGGCAGGTCAATGGGGTAAGTGGCGGCAACTCGACCGCGGGCCTGGTTTCAACAACGATTCCTGGCACTTCGAACGAGGCACTTTATCTCGGTCCATCTGCCGTGCCGAGTCCGGCTACGGTTTCGGTTACAGCGGTCTCTCAAGCAGACTCAACCAAGTCGGCTTCGGCCACGGTCACGCTTCAAGTGCCATCAAGATCGGGCTTGACATTTTTTGTGTCCACAACCGGCAACGATGCTAACGCAGGCACTTCCACGGCGCCGTGGAGAACCATCCAACACGCCGCGAACACGGTCCATGCAGGAGATACGGTGCAAGTGCTTGGCGGCGTTTACAACGAGAGCGTGACTATTCCTGGTTCGGGAAACGCCACTGCAGGTTACATCACATTTGAGAGTGCCCCGGGCCAGACCGCGATTCTCGATGGTACGGGTATAAAGGTTGCCAAGGGCCAGCAATTTGGCCTATTCACCCTCAGAACCAATAGCTACATAGTTATTCAGGGGTTTGAGGTCCGAAATTTCCAAAGCTCGACTGGCGGCGCGGTGCCGGTAGGGATTGACTTCGAGGGATCTGGCAGCAACGTCGAGATTCTGAACAATCACATCCACAACATTGTGCAGACATTGGGCAGCTGCAATAGCGCCAATGCGCTGGCCATGGCCATATATGGCACTCAGGCCCCGGCCGCTATCAGCCAAATCACAATCAGTGGAAACGAACTCGATCACAACACCACCGGCTGCAGCGAAAACATGTCGCTCGATGGAAACGTTCAGTATTTTGTAACGACAAAAAATCTTGTCCATGATAACGACAACATAGGAATCGACAACATCGGTTTTGAAGGAGTCTCGCCCAACGTGAGCTTCGACCAGGCCCGCGACGGCTGGGACATGCAGAACACTATCTTCAACATCACTTCCATCAACAATCCGGTCTACCATGGCCAACTCGGCGCGAATGGACAATACTGCGACGGCTGCACTCGCGTAATTATCGAGCGCAATCTGATCCACGACTCAGACATTCCGGTCGAGGTTGCTAGTGAGCACTCCGGCCACGTATCCAGTTTTGTGGTGGTCCGCAACAACGTCATTTACCACGCTCAATTTGTTGGCCTGTCCATTGGCGGATTTTCCAAGAGCGTAGGTGGAACCGACAACTGCACTATCGTGAACAATACGTTTTGGGGTGATGGCACGGCTTCAGGAGGAGCCGGTGAGCTGCAGATTCAATACCACGCAACCAACAATACGATCTTCAACAACATCATGTACGCTGGCCCGACGAATGTCCTGATTGACGACTTCACAAACAGCGTGCCCAATCCGGCGTCACTGGATCACAATCTGTATTTCGCGACGGTGGGTGCGGCTGGCAGCTTATGGAACTGGCAGAGTAAAGCTCTTACCGGTTACACGAATTATCAGGCCGCTTCCGGACAGGACGCGCATTCTCCATTTGCCGATCCGCAGTTCGACAACATTGCCACGCTGCCGCCGAATCTGGATGTCATGTCCACTTCGCCGGCCGTGAATGCAGGAACGAATCTCGGCGTGAACGCTGTCGGAGTTTTGGACTTCGCCGGTAATCCGAGGGTAAACGGCAGCGGGCAAATTAACATTGGCGCTTACGAACAATGATGGCGAGGCTGATTGATACTCGTCACCGCATTAGTAGTTAAGAAGAAAGTTTGGTTACTCAGGGGCACGGTTTCGACTCGTGCCCTCATTTGTTTTTTTTACGATGTTAAACATGAATCAGGGATGGTCCTGAATGCGTCGTCGAAACTTTCTAAAAACAAGCTTAGGCCTGACAGCGGGCAGCAGCCTTGCAGCCCGGCGAATGTGGGCGGACGTACCAGACCACTTGTGGGAGGGCTACAATTTCGGTTCGCCGAGTGTAAGCAACCGATTAGATCAAGGGCCCTTTGGCATCAGCCAGGACGAAGGCTGGTACACGATCTTCGTGACTGATCCTTCGCGCGAGCACATTCGAAATTTCGGCACCGGCCTCGTCGGCTACACCTGGGAAGAAAACGGCCCAGCGCTCGGCGTGATGTGCGGCAAAGAGACCATCGATCAAGCCGTCGAGAAAATGGCCGCGCTACCATTCGTGGATGTTTTGTACATTCGCTGCGATTGGAGAGACGTTCAATCCGGCCCCGGCAAGCTCTCGCTCTCGCCGGTGTGGGAGGCCACATTCGATGCCGCCAAGCGCCACAACTTGGGCGTGGGCTTCAGAATTCAACTCTCGACTCCAAACACCCAGCCGCAAAAGCTTGCAATGCCTGACTTTCTGCACAATAAAGTTCCCCTCGTCAACATCGGCGGAAAATCCAAAGAGCACCACACCAATTTCGATTTTTATGAGCCGCGTTACGACTCTCCGGAGTTTCAGATGGCGTTTGCCGAGTTAAACCAGTTGCTCGCGGGGCGCTTCGATAACAACCCGCAGCTGGAATACATGGACTTGATGATGTACGGATTTTGGGGCGAAGGTCACACTAACGATCTGCCACACCCATTTCCCGACTACTTAACCGCGGAAAAGACGTTTGTGCAGATGACGCAGTTGCAAATCGACGCCTGGAAGCACACGCCCCTGGCGGTCAACACACAGCCGGACATCAGCAATGTAGGCAACCGTCAGGTGCGGGATCTGGCAGTTCGTTCCGGATGCTGGTTGCGCTCCGATAGCCTCATCATGGATGAGCCAATCCAAATCGAAGAACTTGCGCATCGTCCTGACTGGCTGGCTACGGTTATCGAAGACGGAGAAAATCGTCACTACGTCCTCGCCGACTATGCGGACGAAGAAAAAGCTTGCTTGAGCAAACTGCCGCCATCGATGCTGGCGTTTGTGGGAAGCGACAATGAAGCTTATCCCAGCGATGACTATCCTCACCGGATTGGTGGCCCAATTAAAGGGCCGTATCGCGAAACGGCTGGCTTTCATGCTCTGGATGCCGGTACAAATTATTTTGGTCTCTGGACCGAAGCGGACAACATTCGCCGCTATTACGAAAAATATCCCGACTCGCTTCATGCGATGGAGCAGCGGCTTGGCTACCGCGTTCGTCCATCCTTAATATGGCAAAGAAAGCGCTACGGGACGATGGAGTTGATTTTGGGGATAGTCAATGATGGCGTCGCGGGCGTGCCGGGAGTACTAGGGATTTACGCGGAAACTCCGGACGGGAAAATCAGAATTGGAGGCAATCTTGATGCCGGCCAACCGCGTGCTGGCCAGATTCGCCAAGCCTCCATCATCTTTCCAAAAGGCATGGATGGACAGCAGATCATCCTTCGAGCCGAATTAGAGGTCAAAGGCGTGCGACGCCCAGTACGCTGGGCTTGCCGGCAGGAGACGAATGCGGATGGTTCGCTGACGATTCGCTTGAAAAAAGGCAGCGACTCCGATTGGAGAAAGGGAGTTTAGATCTCTTTGAACGATCGAGACGGCAAGCACGACGAAGCGCTGGGATTAAATCAAGCGATTTGCCGGCGAGATTTTTTAAACTCCACTCTATTAGCCGCTGGCGGGGTTCTGCTTGGCCCTCTGACTCCGAAGCAGCTTTTGGCAAACGACGAATGGACGGGCTACGGCGGGGTTGGGGATTACGCCCATTCGAATGGCAATACTTTCGAAGTCATGAGTGCTGGGCACAGGATTCGCAATGGTGCTTTCAATTCATTGCCGCCTGAAACCATCGACACCGGTGAAGTGTTCGACTGCGTTGTCGTCGGCGGTGGAGTAAGCGGCCTTTCCGCGGCCCTGTTTTTCAAGAAGTACGGCGGCCCGAAGCTCAATTGCCTGGTTCTCGATAACCATCCAGTTTTCGGCGGCGAAGCTAAACGCAACGAGTTCATAGTCGATGGCCAGCGGATCGCGGGGCCACAGGGCGCAGACCATTTCCAGGTTCCTTTGCCTCATAGCTTCATGGGCAGGTTCTTTGAATTGATCGGCCTGGACTGGCACGGATTCAAGTATCAGGAATGGGGTAGTTCATCTCCTGAGATTCCACTCGGAAATAGTTTTGAAGATGCGAGAGGGCCTGGCGCTTTTTATTTCGGGTCAAAGTTCGGCAAAACGCCAGGCATGTGGTTGATCGATCCGTGGAAGAAAAAGCTGCAGGGCGCACCGATTTCCGATTCAACACGAACTGAACTGCTCAGGTATCACGAGCAGCAACATTCGGGCTTGCCGTTTGAGTATCCCGGCGACGAAAAATCACGGCACCTCGACAGCGTAACCATTGAACGTTATTTGATGGACACCTACGGCCTGAGCCAGTCGACGATTCAGACGTTCATGGCCGACGAGGGCGGCGGCTTTGGTGCCGGGCCAGACGTGGTTTCAGCCTATTGTATTTATGCATTCGATGTCGATCGTTCGATGGACGAGCCTTCGCTTTCATTTCCTGGGGGAAACGACGGAATCGCGCGGCACATTGTGAAGACGCTTATCCCCGACTCAATTCCCGGCCCGAATGGTCTGGCAGCCGTTTGCCGGAACAGCATCGATTTTCAGGAACTCGATCGGCCTGGTAAGCCGTCGAGGATTCGTTTGGCCAGCACGACAGTATGGGTGAAGCACGAGGGCGACCCTTCCAAGTCGAACTTCGTCACGATCGCTTATACGCGGGGCGACAAAGTTTACAGGCTCAAAGCACGTTCGGTGGTGATGGCCGGCGGGTGCTGGACTTCAAAGTTAATTGTGCGCGATCTGCCTTCAACCCATCGCCAAGCCTACGATCAGTTCTATCGTTCGCCTTGCATGATGGCGAATGTCGCTCTGCGAAACTGGCGCTTCCTATATAAATTGGGGATATCAGGCTGCCAGTGGTTTGAAGGATTGGGCGGATTCACAGCGATCCGGAAGGTACCAACATTTTCCACGGATAAAAAAAACATTGGGCCGGATTCGCCGGTGGTTCTCACGCTGAAGGTTCTTTTTCCCCACTATGGCAAAACACTACCGGAGCAAGGCAATTTGGGCCGCGCCGAACTTCTTTCGACTTCCTTTCGTGATTATGAGCGTCAGATCCGCGCGCAACTTACCGAAATGTTTTCCGCCTCCGGATTTGATCCGGCCCGCGACATCGCCGGAATCGTCCTCAATCGCTGGGGACACGCTTACGTCAGCCCGCAGCCCGGATTCTTTTTCGGCCAGAACGATAATCGTGCGCCACGTGAAATTCTGCGCGCAGCGCCCTTTGGACGAATCACGTTCGCGAATACCGACCTCTCAGGCACTCCCGATCACCGCACTGCAGTGGGAGAGGCGCATCGGGCGGTCAGTCAGTTGCTCGACCAAGTGTTAACGAAATAGCTATCCTGTTCGGATCCCAATGACGTCCCATTGCGGCAACACCGCGTCTCGAAGACCAGCGCACTGAAACTCCGCCAGACTCAAGGATGAACCGACTTCACGGTTGCGGGATGGCCTCCAGCAGCAAGTGATCCTTAAAATCGCTTTTTAGTCTTGGCGGTTTTCCCGGCTCTGCTCGTACTGTGCCCATCTCTTTACCATCCACATAGTCGACGATTCGGTACGCGCCCGGGCGCAAGCCCCGCAATTCAATTTCTCCATCGAATGGTGCTTTCTCCGGTGCGAAAAAGGCGTAGTACATCTTTCCATTTTTCTCGATCGCGTAGGCCTCGGGTATATCGTAGCCGTAAACGTATAGGTCGCGGAACTCTCCTTGTGACAGCATTTTCTCGTTGTAAAGTCCAATCCACCTCTTCCAGTGGGCCTCCTTCTCGGCCGTCAAGGCAACCGGCTTGAACTTCGCATCGGGATCGGGCCAAACAAATTTTGTGCCAGGCACGCCGCCGGTGCCCAGCGTAGAGGCGAAATCAGTTCCGTGCTCACTCCAGTCATTGCCGACGCGGGTCATAGCCGATAGTTCGACGTGATCTCCATACACGGCCGCTTCCGGCCCCAGCAGCGCCTTGTACATCTTGATCCGGCGTCGCACTTGCACCGCTCCCACGGGATCGGCTGTTACGGCTTGATCGATGAACGGCAACCATGCCAATGACGGCGGTGTGCCGCATGGACAAGCCTGGGTCACGCTTTGCGGTTTGATCGAACGCGTAGTCTGAAAAATGGCCTTGTAAACCTCGCCCATGGCCTTAACGGAATCCTGCGGTGACTTGTGATGATGCGCTGGGTTGTAGCAGGCCGACACGCTAAATATATTGTCGAGCTTCGAACCGTCGAATCCCCAGTCGCGGATGAATTTCTCCGTTAACTTTGCGTAAAAGGCGCGTACTTCCGGAAGAGCCGGGCAAAGGGTGGCTAGTCCTCGCGTCATGCGAGCGTGCTTGCCATCCTTATCGAGGATCAGCCAATCCGGATGCTCCTGCACTACCTTCGAAACAATATATTTGTGGGACTCGTATTTTCCTTGCCCATCTTCAACTCCCAGCGGAAGCCACCAAACCTGTGCGAGAATCCCTTGTTTGTGAAACTCATCCACCATCTGCTTCATCGAATCGCCGGGAAACGTATCAGGGCGCGGGTTCCAGTCTCCGTAGGTATCAAACCACCGATCATCCAGAGTCGCCCACTTGATCCCAAGTTCGTGGAGCTTCGGCACCGTTCCCAGCATCTGCTTAGGCGTAACGTTAAACTCATATCCCCACCCGCACCAGCTCACGTTGTAGGCTTCATTCGAGGGCTTTGGGAGTTCCCATCCTTCTTTTTGCAGCACGCTCGACCACATCCGTAGCGGCTCGTAAAAGTCTCCGCTGTACACGGCAACAAAACTGCGAGGCGTTGAGTATGTTTCTCCCGGCTTGAGCACTGTTTCGACGGGAATACTCAATGCTGTTTTGATTCGCCCGTCCGCCTCCGCCTTGACCGGGATGGAGAGGGTCCAGGGCAGCGTCTCAACCTGGCCAATCGCTTCTCCCACGGACCCTGTCCAGAAGGCGACCACCGGAATTCCGCCGCCGAGGCCTCCTTTCACGCTTTCGCCCATCAAGTTTGGCTGCGAAGAAGCTCGCGTCAGCTTCTGCACATCGTCTTTTCCCCACTCGTAACTCGATCCTTGAAACGACCACATGTCATAGGGCTGTGCCTTCGCGTCCACCTGGCGGGCGCTGAACCGGTGCTGCTGCTCGATCACGCGTTCGATCTGGAAATCGGACGCACCCTCATTTTTGTAAGTAACGCTGACAAGAGCAGCGTTGGGAAAATCGTCATAGACTTCGATTGCGACAGTTCGCTCGACCGCCGTTCCTGCTGGGGCCAGGGGATGGCTTGGTAGCTCCACTCGTTTTCCGCGACCAAGCTTGCCACTCGTCTCCAAGACTTTGGCCTGTGCGAAGTCTGGATTGAAGAGGAGCTGCTTGTCATTGTGAATCATGTAACCATCGACCGCCGACGAACCTTCTCCGGGCTCGTCCAAGCTCAACCGCCTGCCATCCTTCAGCAGCGTGGCTTGCACGAATCCGGAATGAAGAATCTGAAATTCTGCTGTGCTCGTGGTTACTACGATCGGTCCGCCAACCTGCAGTTGTACTTTAATATCGGAAGGCCGCGATGCCGCTGGCTTGGCGTGCTCCTGAGACTTGCTGCAACTCAAGAGGAAGCCGCTAGCTGCGGTTATAAGCACGAGGACAACAGAGGAGGACAACCGAGCAATTTGTCTTTCAATTCGAGTACGCTGCATATCTCCTCGCGAGGCTCAAAGATGAAATCGATTATCCACCGGCTGATGCCGGTCCGGCAGAAACTTGTTGCGACTGGTGCTGGTATCCGCCAGCACCGTGATGAAGCACCCGTATGGTTGCATGGCAGCCTCCAATGGCTGACACGGTCCATGTCTTGGAGCATTTGTCATGGGCTCTCGCCGCATGCGGCAGCGTACTTGCGCAGCACTGTTCGGATGTGATGCCGGATTATCTCACTCGGGGACGCCTGAAGCTTTCCGGCACGGATCGCTGCGTACTCGAGCGGCAGATATTGGCTGATGAGAGTCGCAAGCGGATGAGAAGCCGTGAGGTTTTCGATTAGTTGTTTGACCTCCGCTTTCAGTTCCGGTTCGTGCCAATAATAGCGGCAGCGGTCGCTGTAACTGTAAAGGCGAGAAATGCGGAGTTGATCCTCGTCACCATGATAGTAATCACGCCAATAGCTCGGGTCGCGCAGCATGGCTGCCTCAAGAGCTTCGCGCACGTTCGATACACGAGCCGCCTTCGCTGACAGCATCTCATGCTCAATATCTGCCAGCGCAAAGACCGCTTCGCGAAAGGCAAAGGTCAGCTCCGGCCCAACCTTGAGAATTGCAAAGTGGTCTTCCACCATCTGCCTGAGAGATGAACAGAGTTGATAGTCGGTGGAATGGGCCTCGTAAACCAGCAGCGGGCTCGCAGGCAACGCCGCGATTAGACCTTTTGTCTTACCGCGGTCATAGTCGAAGACCTTGCTGTCACTGAATTCTACTCCGGGTTGAACAACCAGACCGATTACCCGTTCCCAGGCAAGACCTAGTCTGCGCTGCTCGAAAGCTCGCTTGAATGCGTCGAGAGTGGAATGGACATGGCCGGCAGTGGTGACCGAAATGGATTCCTCGGGGTGCGATTCACCGCCCGGCGCCGGTACTTCAGTTCCCACGACATACAACAAGGGTGGTGATTTGGGCGGAAGTTCACGGAAAGCGTTCTCGGCGGTTTCGCACAAGGCGGCCGCACGATCGGCAACGGTTCGTTCGTCGAGGTCGGTTTTGGCGTCATCGCCACAAGCCATACTGGCGTCGAGGTGAATCTTCTGATAACCGGCCAGCACACAGGCGCGCACAAGAGCGTGCGCTTTATCCATTGCGAGCGCCGCGGACTCATGTCGCCATGGGAACGGGCCCAGATGATCACCGCCTAGCAGAATTCGATCATTGGAAAGCCCAGCGTCGCGCGCCGCGGCCCAAACAGTATCGGCGAATTGCTCAGGCACTTGTCCTGTATAGCCACCGAATTGGTTTACCTGGCTGGAAGTGGACTCGATGTGCAGAACTGAGTGGTTCTCGTGCGCCACATGGGCCGCTGCAGCGATCACCTCTGGGTGTGCCGAACATACCGCGTAAACACCCACCGCCTCTGAGGAGCGGTTTCGTCGTACTATGCCTTGCAAGCGAGCGACGGCGTCGCAGACGTGACCCGAAGCATTAGAGTCAATACTCACTGGTCTCGTTTCTTCTTTATGGCAATTCATCGACATGGCAAAGTTTCATCGCTAATGAGCAGCAGGGCCGGACGAGACCCTCGATCCGTGCGCGGTGAGAATGCCAGGAAACCAATGAACGGCATTGGCGTGATATAGCTTGCGAAGAACCGCCAGCGGGAGGCCGAGACCCTGGGTCTTGTGACCTTCGTATTCGAAGTTGTCCCGAGTTGCGAAGTAGCGCCAGTCGCGCGCGTACTGGTCTTCCCATTCCTTGATTGTGTCCTGAACGTTCTCGTCCTTGGCTACTTCGAGATCGGTCCCGTACACAATACGGTCCTGATATTTCAGGATGAAGGTGCGCACTTTGTCGCTGGGCTTCACCACGAGGTGAACCACTCGCGCGGCAGTGTCCACAGCGAAATTGGGATAGCGATCAAACCGCTCGCCTAAGCCCTCTAGATCTTCTTCCATACTGCCCAGATGTGCCCCGACCACGCGCAGCTTGGGGTTTTTCGCAAGAAGCCGATCGCGCGCATCCAGAATCTCTTTTTTCTTGGGCGCGTCCGGCTTGGTGTACATGTACCAGATGGGATGGTCTTTATAGTAGGGATAGTCCAGACCATTTGGATTCGGCGCTTGCCAGGCCTCGTCGGGTTCAGCCTGGTGAGCGATCAGAGTGCGATTGTGCTTCTGAATATCCTGATAAATCGGTTCGAGCCTGGGATCATCTGCGAAAACGTAGCGGCCATCTTTGTCCTTCAGTTCCATTCCGATGTTCTTCCAAATCTTTACTGCGATTGCGCCGGATGCGAAGTCGCGGTCTAAGTCGCGGATGGCTGCAGCTGAAAAGTCTGAGTTATTGAACTGGAAAGGATCAAAACTGGTGCACAGGGCCGCATGGCCATGACTCGCGGGAATGACCGCCCAAGCATCCTCCAGTTCGGTTTTCAGGTCCTTGCGATAATCATCGTGGTCGTCGACCAACAAGATGTCGAGGACGTGCATGTGAAGCTGATCGAGCATGGCGAAGAAAGCGGGATCGCCCTTGGTCATGACGTGGGTGTGGGTATCGATCGGCTCAAGTGCCGCCAAGGCTGTTGATTCTGATTTCGCTGATGCCTCTGGGCTGGATTGCCCGGCATCAGCGGCGCTACTCTGCCGTGGTTGGGCATTGATTAAGGTGAACGCGAAAATGATCGAAAGTAGAAAAACCCCGCGTTCCAGCGTGCGCATGTGGTTCCTCCTGTCGCAACCTCGGCCACTAATTCTTAAACAAGAATTGGGCAGGTTGACAAAGCGCTCCGATCTTAATACATTTGTGGCGTTTTGTGCAGCGTTGTGTTCGTTTGAGATCGAATACTAACTTTTCTCCGCGATTTGCATTCCTGAGGTGAAAATTGCTCACTGCGTGCGCCGTTCTCCTCGCTGCAGCCCGTGCAGCTCTTCTTGCCGCGAATCGGTACTCAGTTCTGCTTGCTGTGGTTGCGTTCGGGCTTTTTGGCCCGTTCGGGTGGGCCGCCGACACGGAACTGCGGAATGAGTCCTTGCGAGTTCGGATCAGTGCTGACGGATCTTATCTGATTGCAGCCGGGAACAACTCGCCGATTGTTCGAGCGGGGGTAGCGGCGGAAGTTGACCATCATTGGATCAAATCGGCGGAGTATCCCAAGCACGAAGTCGCAGACTCAGATTTCGAAGATTCCCTTGGCCGCGGGCGCCAGGCGACTGTGACATTCACTGGCCTGGCGAATCAGCCCGATCTCATCTATACAATTCGCGTTTATGCCTCGCGGCCGTTTGGCGAGATTCAGGTTCAAGTTCGAAACAAAGCTGGCCATACCATTGAAGTGCAGAGCCTGCGCAGCGTAGAGGCAATGGGAAGCGCGATGTTCGATCTGCATGGGAATCCCAGTACCGATCGCGTATTATCCGACAGTTTCAGCGAAGACTGGCCACCGCTGCAACTTTATGACTTGGGCAAAGCTCCGAATGGGATGCACCTGGCGGTTGGCAGCCAACTGATCTACAACCAGCAGAGCAAGGAAAGTGTATTTTTCGGCGCTCTCAGCGCTGACCGCCTGCTGACCATCCTTCATCTGCAGACAAGATCCGCGCCGAATGGTGCCGGCATTTCGGGGTTCACGGTCGATTGCGCCGGAACCACCGAGATTATGGCCACCGACGAAGAATCCGGTGTACGCGAGGGACCAAAGGAAAATATTGTCGAGCTCAGCCTGCCCGTCAACAACGGCGAGGGCCTGTCTGCTGAACCGGTTATGTTCGCCGCAGGCTCTGACTATCATGCGCAGCTGGAGAATTACGGCGCTGCCATTCGCGAGTTGCACCACAGTCGCATTCCGGAAGACAACATGCTGGGATGGTGGAGCTGGACCGCCTTCTATATGAAGATCACGGAAGGCAACAGCTTTACCAACGCGCTCTGGCTTTCTCAGCACTTGAAAGATCTTGGATACGATTGGTTCCATTTCGATTTCGGCTACGGCTATGCGCGCGGAGACTACTCGACCCCAAATGCTTCCAAATTTCCGCATGGGATGCGTCCACTTACGCAGCGCATCGCTCAACTAGGGCTGAACGTCGGCATCTGGACCGCCCCGTTGGAAGTTGGCGAATTCGGCTCGATTTATCAGAATCACAAAGATTGGCTTGTTCACAACGCCAGGGGCGAACCGATTCAAGTGACCACGGATGAAGAGGTCCGTTCAGAAAAGGTGTTTGCTCTGGATTGCACTAATCCCGCTGCGCAGGAATTTCTGCGCCAGACCTATCGCACTTTGCTTCGCGAATGGCAGGTAAAGTACATCAAGCTTGACTTCATGGACACGACTGCAGTCGAGGGCTACTTTTATCGTCCGCATACCACTGCTCTTGAAAACTTGCGAATCGGGCTGCAAGTAATCCGCGATGCAGTAGGAGACGCGGTACTTCTCGACAAGGACGGCAGTCCCATGCTTTCTCCGGTCGGCATTGTGGACGATGGCCGGACATCGCAGGACACTGGGCACACATTCCAGCGCAGCAAAGAAGCCGCTCCCGGAATTGCCGCGCGATATTACATGCATCGAAATTTCTTTATTAATGATCCGGACGCATTCACGGTGTCGCGGCAGCTGATTGAAGAGCGCGAAATTCAGACCCCGCTGACGTTGAGCGAGGCTGAAGTCTCGATCGCGCTCGCGGCGATGTCCGGAGGAATGTTCGAAATCGGCGACGATTTGCCGACCTTGGGTGCTGATCCCGACCGGGTCGCGTTGGTCACGAATCCCGAACTGCTGCGCATCGCAAAACTTGGGCGTGCGGCGATTCCCGTTGATCTGTTGAGCTATCGGGCCAAGGATGAGCAGCCCAGCGTCTTCTTGCTCCGCGAAGATAGACGGCAATCGGTCTTGGCGGTGTTCAACTGGACGGAAAGACCGAACTCGCACCTGTTTTCTCTCTCCGACTTGAAACTGACTCCTGGACGCAACTACAAGTTCACAAATATCTTTTCGCCAGAAAATAACGTGGCGCTGAGCGGTGAGTCAATTCAGTTAGACCAGCCAGCCCATTCAGTGAGACTGGTGAAAATCGTCGACACTAGAATCCCAGCCGCCGCTCCTTCAATCCAGCTTGACGTGCCTGACCACGCGAAGGTCTGGGAGGAATTGAAGATCGCAAGCAAAGCCGATCCCAGCGGAGTTCCGACACTCAGCTATAAATGGGACTTTGGGGATGGAACCACCCAACAAGGCCGGGAGGTGCGCCACACTTACACCAAGGCCGGCAACTACACAGTGCGCCTTGTGGCGGAAGGCATCGACGGAATTCCCGCGGAAAAGCAGGCGGCTATCTCGGTAAGCGGCAACATAAGCTTTGCGCCACCGACTCCTTATAACCCCGACTAAGACTGGGGCGGAATTTCGAAGCTGATCAGGTCTCTGCGGAAGCCGCCGGTCCGCCAGGCTCCGTAAGCCAGTCCCAACAGCATCCAGATCGCGCCCGCAGTTTTGGCAGATGGATTGAGGTTCCACCAGAGCAACAGGCAGATCACAAATCCGAAGACTGGTGGCAGAAGATCGCTCAATTTTTTGGGCCGAGCCCGGATGTAATAGCGCGTCAGCGAAGACGCGTTCACGCCCATAAACGCGATCAAGGCCCCGAAGTTGAGCAATTCGACTCCTCGTTCGAAGCTGATCGTAAGCGCGCCTGCAAGCGCCAGTGCGCCAGCAAATAAGACGTTGTTGCGAGGAATCTGTCGGACAGGGTCGAGTGCGCCAAAAAAAGATTTTGGAATAGCGTTGCTCCGGCCCATCGCATATAACAGGCGTGCCGCGCCCAGTTGTGATCCCATTCCCGAACCGATGGTTGCAACCAGCAGAGTTCCGTTTACGAGTTGAAGCAACCAGGTACCGCCGGCCAATCCGGCTACATGCACGAACGCAGTGGGAATATCCGGGAAGGGCCGCGAAACCGGCCAGATCAGCTGCGCGGCATAGACCTCGCATCCCGCAAGCAGTCCGGTGACAAGACAGACCAGCACCGTGGCCAGCAGGATGTCTCGCTTTGGGTTCTTGGCTTCTTCTGACAGCGTCGAAATTCCGTCAAAGCCAATGTAGGTCAGAACTGCCAACGAAGTTCCGCGTAATACGTTGCGCATATGAAACGTGTTCGAGTCGTAAAAGGGATGCCAGAAGAAGCCGGCCTGCGCGTGAGGCTGCCGGAAAACATAGTGCGCGGCCACGACAAAGAAAACTGCAATCACAATCCCCATCGCAATCGCCAGAGTGTCATTAATCTTTGCTGACGTGCGAATGCCAAAGAGATTCAGTCCGGTAAACAATCCCGCAAAAAAAATCGCCCAAACGATGTAAGGCACTCCCGGCGCCGAATTTAGCGCCAATTGAGCGCACAGGATGGTGCATATCAGTGGGTTCAACAGGTAATCCATCACCATGCCCCAGCCGGTTACGTAACCTAGAGCAGGATGGATCTCCTGGCCGACGTAAGTGAAAGCTGAGCCCGCGCTGGGATAGGCTCGTGCCATGCGGCCGTAACTGATCGCGGTGAAAAGCATCGCGACCATGGCGATGAGAATTGCCGTGACCACATG
>Ga0207665_10001443_pt1 | contig 15988 bp, 13 predicted proteins | sample LARL112metaG_FD_184351 | JGI IMG/M metagenome (GOLD analysis project Ga0207665, IMG submission 184351) | Corn, switchgrass and miscanthus rhizosphere microbial communities from Kellogg Biological Station, Michigan, USA - LAR L11-2 metaG... | ecosystem: Host-associated > Plants > Roots >...
GCAGAATGGCGGTGCGGCGATCCACCGCGGATCCGGATGTGTGGGACATTTACGTGGTTGCGCGCAACTACGGAACGGCGCCGCTGAACATTGCCAGTGTTGCCACAACTGCAAACTTTGAGCAGACCAATGATTGCGCGACTGACCTGGCATCGGGGGCCAGCTGCACCGTCAACGTGACGTTTACGCCCACGGCCACCGGCAGCGTATTCGGCACACTGACCATAGCCGACGGCGCGCCGGGATCACCGCATACGGTTTCGCTCAGCGGCAATGGCGTCGCAGGGCAATGCGGCATAGAGGGAAGACAGTGCAGTTCCACCAAACCATGCTGTCCCGGGTTGAAGTGCGTATTTCATGGAGGTTCCACGCGGGGTGGATACGCTTGTAGCTTGCCTTAAGTGGGATTGCGAACAGTCGCTCTTTACGCAGTCGATCTTGAACGATGGAGAGACGGGCGTCCTCGTCTGTCCACGATGCGAACGGGCAGCGCTCAATACATGTGATCGTCCGAAAAAAGCAAAACGCCGAGGTCGCCGAGTACGCCAACAAGAAAACAGCGGCGCTCTCTGCGATCTCGGCGGTAAATATCTCTATCTACTCTTCCTCTTCCTTCACCTCACCGCGCTCGGCCTTGGCTTTCTCGATAATCTTTTCCTGCAGCTGTGCCGGAACCACGTCGTAGTGATTCATCTCCATGTTGAAGCTGCCCCGGCCCTGCGTCATCGCGGTCAGATCGACGCCGTAAGTCAGCATTTCCGACATGGGAACTTCCGCCTTCACGACCGTATTGCCGGCCTTGTTGTCCATCCCCTGGATGCGGCCGCGTCGGCTGTTGAGATCGCCCATGATGGCGCCTGCAAATTCGTCGGGCACCGTGATCTCGGCCGACATGACGGGTTCGAGCAACGTCGGCTTCGCGATTTCCATGGCCTTCCTGAACGCAATGCGTCCGGCCATCTGGAACGACAAGTCGTTCGAATCGACGTCGTGGTAGGACCCGTCGTACAGGCTCACCCTGAAATCGACGACCGGAAAGCCCGCCAGGTAGCCGCGCCCCGCGGCGTCGCGAATGCCTTTTTCGACTGCGGGAATAAAGTTCTTCGGGATGGCGCCGCCGAAAATGTCGTTGACGAACTCGAACTCGCCGCCACGCGGCAGCGGCTCCATCTTGATCTTGCAGTCGCCGTACTGCCCGTGGCCGCCCGTCTGCTTTTTGTGCCGTCCCTGCACATCGGCCTTCCCGCGGATCGTCTCGCGGTACGGCACCTTGGGCGCCTTCAGGTTGACCTCGGTGTGATAGCGCTTCTTGAGCTTCGAGACGACCACTTCAATGTGCTGCTGCCCGGTGCCGGCGATCAGGAATTCCTTGGTCTGCGGGTCGCGGAAGAATCGCAGCATCGCATCTTCTTCCATGAGCTTGTGAATTCCGGGACCCAGCTTGTCCTCGTCAGCGCGGCTCTTGGGCTCGATGGCGAACGTGATCGCAGGTTCGGGTAGCGCGATTCTCGGATACTGAATGGGCGCATTCTTGTCGCCGAGCGTATCGCCGGTAAGCGTGTCGCGTAGCTTCGCGACCGCACCAATGTCGCCCGCGTGCAGTTCATTGACGGGTGTGGTGGCTTTCCCCTGCATCACCCAGATGTGGGCCAGTTTCTCCTGCGAGTTACGCGTGAAGTTCTGCACCGACGCGTCGTTCTTGAGAACGCCGCTGTACACCTTGAAGTAGGAAATGCGTCCGGCGAACGGATCAGAGACCGTTTTGAAGACAAATAAAGAAAGCGCGTCCGAATCAGCGACGTGCCGCTCGGGCGCCTGTCCATTGCTGCCGGCAACGCCGTGCAGCGCCGTGTGCTCCGTTCCAGCCGGCGTGTAATCGACCAGGAAGTCCATCAGCTTGTCGACGCCAACGTTCCCCAACCCCGACGTGAACAGCACAGGAAAAATCTTGTCTTCGCGGATGGCGTCGTGCAGCGCGGGAATGAGATGTTCTTCGGGGATCGTTCCCTTCTCGAAGAACTCCTCCATCAGCTTGTCGTCGCCCTCGGCAACCAGTTCGACCAGCTTCTCGTGCGCTTCCTGCGCAGCCGCCGCGAGATCACCCGGGATCTCGGCTTCTTTACCCTTACCGTTTCCGCCCAGTTCGTACGTGTAGGCCTTCATCTTCACCAGATCAACCACGCCGGTGAAGCCCTTCTCCTTGCCGATAGGGAATTGCAGCGGCACCACCGCCCGCCCGAACGCAGCATTGAGCGACTCGAGAACGCGGGTGGCGTCGGCGCGATCGCGATCCATGCGGCTCACGACGATGACGCGCGGCAAATTGATTTCTTCCGCATATCCCCAAACGCGCTGCGTGACGACTTCCACCCCGGCCACGCCGTCGACCACAACCAGCGCCGCTTCCACGACGGGCAGCACGGTCTTCGCTTCATTCACGAACATGTTGAAGCCGGGCGTATCGAGAAAATTGATCTTCGTCTTGCCCCATTCCGCGTAAGCGATGCCGGTGCCGACCGACATTTTGCGGGCGATTTCTTCCTCGTCGTAGTCGGTGGTGGCGGTGCCGTCATCAACGCGCCCCATGCGCGGGGTCGCGCCGGCCGTGAACAGGGCAGCCGAGACGATGGAAGTTTTACCAGCATGACCGTGGCCGACCAGCGCCACGTTGCGGATGTTTGCTCCTTCGAAGACTTTCACGGGCTCACTCCGGAAATCAGTCGTCAGTCTTCAGCGCCGCTCGTCAGCTCCGACATGGATGAGGAGTCCGGCGAAGAAAGGATGAGGACTGCAAAGGCTGGGCAGACATTGCCTGCCAAAACTATGGATGCTACCACGCCCAACTTGGCGTCTCAACCCGGGGGCGCTCTTTCGCGCGATGCCGCGAACCACTCCGGAAGCGCCGCAATCCGTTTCGCTGCCTGGTCCGTATCTACAAACCGAGGGGCAAAATCCCCCGAATACTTCACATAGAGGCAGAGCACAAAATGAAAAGACTGATTCCGTTTCTCTATTTCGTATTACTGAGCTTCGCGCCCATCGTCCCAGCGTACGCAGCCGCACCTCCGCAGGCCGCGCAGCAGCAGAAAAGCTTGTATCAGCGCCTCGGCAGATACGACGCGCTGGCCGCCGTCAGCGACGATTTCCTGGGGCGCCTGGCGTCGGACCCGAGCCTGGGCCGCTTCTTTACGGGACTCAGTACCGATTCGAAGGTCAAGGTGCGCCAGCACATCGTCGACTTCCTGTGCGTGGCGACAGCCGGTCCCTGCAAATACACCGGTCGCGATATGAAGACGGCTCACACCGGCCTGAACATTACCGAGGCCGATTGGAATCAGATGGTGAAACTCCTCGGCGAAACCTTCGACAAATTCAGCGTGCCAGAAAAAGAGCGGGCCGATGTAATTGGTGCCCTGGCAGGCCTGAAGGGCGACATCGTGGGAAGGTAGTTCTGGGCCAGGCAGACTAGACCCAGACCGCATGTCGACCAACCATCCGTCTCGGCAGATCGACGCGTCCGACAAAGGGTTCGTATGAAAGCAAAGGGAGGGTTCGTACGGGGGTAAAGGGTTCGTATCAGGGCGCGGCTTCAGCCGCGCCGCCCCATCCGAAAAGAACGCCCCTTTAGGGGCTGTCCCCGCGATCCGATGTAAATGTTAAGTAACGGTTACCTTGCCGGGGTTGTGCTGGGCCCGAAACTGCCCTATCCTTAAATCTGCTGCTGCTCGGTTCCAATCGCGAAAGCGATCATCGGATGTGGGGATGAACGGACGCGCAGCAGGGCTCCCCTCTTCGTATCCTGAAAATATGATTCGCTGGACCGCCAAATTTCTGTTGCTGGTCTTGCTTGCGGGCCCGTTCGCCCCAACGGTAGCCGCCTATTCGATGGTGTCCAAGCCGTCGGATGCGCCAATGCCTGCGGATCATTGCCAGCGTAAGTCGATGGCGCCCCCCGCTATGGGAGGATGCCATCACCACGCAGCCGCAACTCCCAGCGAACCGTCGCACACTCCGCTAGCCGTCCGGGCGGACAATTGCTGCGACGGACACGAATGCTGCCGGTCGATGGTTCGGACCCTTTCCGCCAACGTCGGCCCACGACCAATTTTCACGGCCATCGCTCAAACTGAAGATCACGTTCCCACGCAACACACCTCTTTACTAAACCGCGACTTCGTAGCGTCCCACACGGTCCGCGGCCCTCCGGCGCTGTAACCAACCTTTCCTCACGCGAGTTTCCCCAACGAGATTCGTGGTACGCGGCCGGACTGAACCCGCCGCCCCACAGGATTTTCGAACTCGCCCCCAGGGTTGTTGTGAACAGCTTGTTGAGGGCATATGAGAACGCTATTTCGGATTGCATTGTGTTCGGCGGTGCTGCTGTTTTCCGCCATCGCCGGAGCGACGATTTTCGGATCCATCCACGGACTGATTCACGATCCCCAGCACCGTCCCGTGGAAGACGCCAAGGTCAAGTTGCAGGCGGTCAACTCCGACTGGTCGCAAACCGTGGCCAGCGATCACGCCGGAGAGTTTCTGTTCGAGAACGTGCCGCTGGGTGAGTACCGCGTCATCGTCGAAGTGCCGGGCTTCGCCGCCGAGGAGCAGAAAGTCGTCCTAACCTCAGGCCGCGACGCCAAGCCGCATTTCTCCCTAACGGTCGCACACGCGGCTGAGACCGTCGAAGTGCAGGACATCGCTCCCGCAGTGAACCCCGAATCCTCGACCAGCGCGAACATCGTGAGCCGCGACTCGATCGCCCGGACGCCGGGCGGCGATGGAGCCAATAGCCTGGCAATGATTACTGACTACACGCCGGGCGCGTACATGGTGCACGACCAACTGCACATTCGTGGCGGGCACCAGGTGTCTTGGCTGCTCGATGGCGTGCCCGTCCCGAACACGAACATCGCCTCGAATGTCGGGCCGCAGTTCGATCCGAAAGATGTCGACTACCTCGAAGTCCAGCGCGGCGGCTACAACGCCGAGTACGGCGACCGCACCTTCGGCGTCTTTAACGTCGTCACGCGTTCTGGTTTCGAGCGCGACCGCCAGGGTGAACTCGTCCTCGGCTACGGCAACTACAACAACACTGACAACCAGATCAGCTTCGGCGATCACACCGAGCGTTTCGCGTGGCTGGGAAGCCTCTCGGGATATCGCACGGATCTAGGTCTCGAAACGCCGACCGTCGATGTGAAGCACGACCTGGCCGCCGGACTCGGCGGCTACGGGTCGCTGATCTTCAACAAGTCCCCGAACGATCAATTGCGCCTCGTCACGTCAGTCCGCGGCGATCACTACCAGGTGCCGAACACTCCGGATCAACAAGCTGCCGGGTTCCACGACGTCGAAAACGAACGCGATGCCTTCGCGAATTTCTCGTGGCTGCATTCGATCAATCCCAGCACAGTACTCACCGTCTCGCCCTTCTATCACTTCAATCGCGCTCACTACCTTGGCGGATACAACGGCGTTCCTGATCCCCAGGTAGTGATCCCGCAGAATGATCGCGGATCGAACTATGTGGGCGGAGTCGTTTCCCTCACGTACCGGCGCGGCCGCAATAACGCCAGCGCAGGAGTGCAGGTGTATGGGCAGCACGACAACCAGTTCTTTGGCGTGGTCACGAGCGATGGCAGCAACGCGCCGATCGCCGAGCGCGAAACCGTGTGGGGCAATACGGAAGCCCTGTTCGTGCAGGATCAATTTAAGGTCACGCAATGGCTCACGCTAAACGGCGGCGTGCGCCTTACGCACTTCGGCGGCGGATCACCCGCCGGGTCAAACCTTCCCCGCGTGGTCGACAACGCGGCCGATCCGCGCATCGGCGCAGCCTTGCAGATCCCGAAGCTGCATTGGGTCGCCCGTGCTTTCTGGGGGCGCTATTACCAAGCGCCGCCGCTGCTCACGGTGGCTGGCCCGCTCATCGAAGAATGCAATGTGTCGGATTGCCAGTTCGCCGCCCTGCATGGCGAGCGCGACGAGCAGCGCGAATTCGGCCTGACAATTCCGCTTCGTGGCTGGACGTTCGATGTCAGCAATTTCCGAACAGGCGCGAAGAACTTCTTCGATCACGACGTGCTCGGCAACTCCAACATCTTTTTCCCGTTGACGCTCGAGCGCGCCCGCATTCGCGGCTGGGAGGTCACCGGATCGTCACCGCGCATCGGCGGCATCGCCTCCTGGCATCTCGCCTACTCCCACCAGTACGCGCAGTGGAATGGGGGGATCACAGGCGGGCTGGTGAGCGATCAATCCTGCGAAGACCCAATCTGCACGCTCGATCACGATCAGCGCGACACGCTCAGCACGGGAATAAATCTGACTCTGCCGAAAAGACTCTGGACGGCGTTCAACATCAACTACGGTTCCGGATTCCTCGACGGCGAAGGCCCCGGACACCTCCCGCCGCACACGACCGTGGATTTATCGGTAGGCAAGCAGTTCGGCGAGAACTGGAGCCTGCGCTGCAGCGCCCTCAACATCGGCAACAACCACTACATGCTCGACAACAGCAACACCTTCGGCGGAACGCATTTCGCGAATCCGCGGGAGATTGCGGTGCAGTTGAAATACCGCTTCCGGTTTTAAGGGAAGCAGAAATGAAGCAAGAGCCCTTAACCGCGAAGTCGCAAAGAAGTGCCGCCAAGCACGCGAAGACAATCGAAGACTCTCTTTGCGCTCTTAGCGGCTTTTCTTAGCGACCTTTGCGGTTAAAAGCTTTTCAACCGCGCACGACTTTCTCAATCGCGGCCCGCAACTCGTCGTACATCACCGCGCCCGGATGGTAGTACGCAATCTTCCCCGAGCGATCAATCAGCACCAGAGTCGGCGTAGTGCTCGACCCATAAACATTGAAGTTCTCTTTACTAACCGGCACAGGCGCATTCTGCAATCCCGAGTAGTACTGGTCCCACACCTTCTTGATGTAAGCCAACTCCGCCTGCGGCGTAGCGTTCTCACCGCCAGCGGCGTATCCGTAGCGCTGCGTAGGCGCGATGATGGTCAGGTCCTTGAACTCCGAGTGCAGACGCGCCAGGATCGGCGATTCGCCTTTGCAGTCCATGCACCAGTGCGCCCAGAAGAAAAGCAGCACGGGCGTGCCCTTCAACTCCGCCAATGACGGCGCCCGCATGCCGAGGAACTCCCCACCCCGTAGAGCGGGTGCGGGCTGTCCCACAAACGTGAGCAAGTTGAGATTCTTGTGAATGCGCGACGCGATCGAAGTCTCGCCATATGTCTGCAGTGCCCTTCGCAGCAGCGCGATTCCCTGTGCCTTCTGCCCGCGGCCTGCCAGTGATAGAGCCTGCACTTCCAGCGCAGCCCCGACCGCCGTCGCCATTCCTCCATCGGAATTGATGGGATGCTTCTTCAGCATGGGAGCGGCCTGGGTCAGCGTCTGTTGGGCGTAGTGCTCGGCCTGGGTGTACTGCTGCATCGCGAGCGCGGCGCGTCCCATCCACGAAAGCGCCTCCAGGTACTCGGGAGTCACGCCCTTCGCGGCCTGGTAGCTCTTGAGTTGCGATTCAGCGCCCGAGAAATTCGACTGGGCAAGCGACTGCCGAACATCGTCGACAATCCCACCAAAAGCCGACGTGGTAACGACTAGAACAACGACAAAAGAAAGATAGATTCGATCGAGACAACGCATTCCATCATGATGTCCGGGAAGGAAAGAAGTGGCAAGCGCGGAGAGCGAATCCGATCCCGAAAGAAGCTAAACAGTGGGCGGGTGTTGTACGGCAGTCGCGGGCGCGTCAGCTTTTTCGTAACGCCGGCATCCTGCCGGCAGTCGCGAGGGCGTCTCGCCCTCGCAGAGCGCAACAAATACAAAGGGCGGCTTCACAGCCGCCCCTCGATTCGGTTTTTGACCTGGAAAGTGGTTTAGATCGCCTTGACGTTCTCGGCCTGCCAGCCCTTCGGGCCTTTGACCACGTCGAACTGCACTTGCTGACCTTCTTGAAGGCTGCGGAATCCACCGGCCTGAATCGCGGAGAAGTGCACGAATACATCTTCCCCGTTCTGGCGGCTGATGAAACCATAACCCTTTGCGTCGTTAAACCACTTTACTGTTCCTGTTTCCATGGTGTTGCTTTGTTCCTTTTACTTAGATGTTGCGCTGAAATTTTTCGCAGGACTGGTGCAGGCAGGTCACGCCGGTAAGCGGAGAAACTGCAGAGTGCATAGAGCCGCAAAAATCAAACGCATGCTTATTGTACGTTATATCCCTCAGAAATACCTAAGGTTTTCCACTGTAGCCGGTGATCACCTTTTTTATCAATGATTTGTAGCCCGTTGACGATGTGCCAAAACGAACTACCCCTATGGGCACGAGATCGTTTTGGCCACGGGATTAAAACGAGATGCTCGTCGGTCCCGGCCCGTTGACCACCAGATCAGGAAGGAGCCGCGCAGGCGGCGACAGAGGATAGCCCACCACCGAATCGCGAGCCCCGAAGGGGCGGCACCGGGCGATGCGGGCGCAAACCCGCAAGCTAGACGGACAGGGAATGGCACGGGACCACTCGATTTCACGACAGCCCACTGACGACTGCCCTACTCTTTCTTCATGCTGTCAATCAACTGAAACAACTGTGTCCGGTCCACCACTTCCACGAACGGCGTCCCGGTGTGCTTGTTGCTGACCACGTAGAGCGTCGGGGTATGCTGCAAATTTAATTGCGTACCAGCCGCCTTATCCGCCTCGATCAACTTCGCGAGCTTCCCGTCCGGATCGACCACGAACGGCAGCTCGATCTTGTGCGAGGCAGCGTATTTCTCGGCAAACGGCCGCAGCGTGTCCTTGGTGATTTCAAGCTGATGCTTGAACACCGTGTCCCGGAAGTCGTTTCCCAGCACCTTCGAATGGGTATCGAAATAGCGTGCGAAGATCGCGGCATCGTAGGCCCACGGGTGCATCGGGAGAGGGAAGTCGTGACGCACGACCGGAATCTTGTAGGTGCGCGACGCTTCCTCGAGCAGCGGCGCGGCGCGCGCGCAATCCGGACACTCGAGATCCTCAAAGATCACCAGAGCGACGGTCGCGCCCTTCGGCGGTCGCAGGGCCGGATGCACAGGCTGGGCCGGCGCTTGCGCAACGGCATGCGCAGCCATCAGGCATAACGTGACGGTAGCTAAAAGCAGTTTTTTCATAAAGATGTTCTGATGCAACAGCAAGGGGACGCTGCTGCCTTGGCTTATGTCTATGGTACTCGAAGGAGGGTCACGGAAGTAAGTTTGTCGATACCCACAAATATAACAGGGCGGCCTGAGCCGCCCTGAACTCCTGTGGGTCGGACACTCTTGTCCGACCCACACGACCGCCCGGTTTATCGCGAGCTGACCGTGGCCTGCGACGCCATCATCGACGAAATAGTCTCCAGAATCGACTCGATGCTGCGCCCGGTATCGGTGGCGGCATCAACGTACGGATGGCGCCCGCCGTCCGCATGCAACACCAGGACGCGCAAACCTTCGTGAGCCTTTTTCACCATGTACGGCAGGTGATGACGATCGTTGCGCGTGAGCGTGGGCCCGAGGATCACGAGATCGAAGGAGCCTTTTTTCAGCTGTGCCTCGATTTCCTTGCGGCCCACGGCCGTCGTGACCTGATGCCCCGCTTTCTGCATCGAAGCGGCCTGTTCTGTGACTACTTCCTGATCGCCTTCCCCGTAAAGAATGTTCAGTTTGAACGAAGATTTCGCCATACGATGAGCCAAATTCTTCCTTTCCCCTGCGCTTCACGGTAGCAACGGGAGAAAAGCGCGAGTAGGTCACCGAAGACATGAGACCACCGGACTGGCACGAAAGTCTTGCCATGCAATCGCCGCCGCCAGCGTTTGACCGGCTTGGGAGCGTCCGATAAACTCAAGAGTTTCAGCACAGTACGAGCACTCATCATGGCGGATAACATCCAGATCAACCTTCCCGACGGAAGCAGCAAGGAAGTTCCCAAAGGCACCACCGCGCTCGACGTCGCCAAATCGATCAGCCCCCGGCTGGCCGACGCGGCCCTGGTCGCCAAGACCAATGGCGACCTCATCGATTTGACCAAGCCGATCGAGAAGGACACCTCTCTTCGCATCCTCACCGAGAAGGATCCCGAGTCCCTGCAGGTCTACCGGCACTCTTCCGCCCACCTGCTGGCGGCGGCGGTACTCGAACTGTTTCCAGAAACCAAGCTGGGACACGGTCCGGCCACCGAGAACGGATTCTTCTACGACTTCTACCGTCCGACCGCCTTTACGCCTGAGGACCTCGAGAAGATCGAAAAGAAAATGCAGGAACTGGCCCAGCAGAACATTCCGTACGCGCGCGAGTTTCTGCCCCGTCAGGAAGGGCTGGAAAAGTTCAAGGGCGAAGGCGACTTCATGAAGTGCCACTTCATCGAGCAGTTCACCCAGCCCGATGAAAAGATCTCGATCTATAAGACGGGAAAGTTTCAGGATTTCTGCCGCGGCCCGCACATCCCGTCCACGGGGAAGATCAAAGCATTCAAGCTGCTGAACATCGCCGGCGCGTACTGGCTGGGCGACGAAAAAAATCCCCAGCTGCAGCGCATCTACGGCACCTCATTTTTTTCAAAGAAAGATCTCGACGCCTATCTCAACTCGATCGAAGAGTCCAAGAAGCGCGACCACCGCCTCCTCGGCCAGCAGCTGGATCTGTTCTCGATCCAGGAACTCGCGGGGCCAGGCCTGATCTTCTGGCACCCGAAGGGCGGCATTATCCGCAAAGAGATGGAAGACTGGATGCGCAACGAGTACATCAAGCGCGGCTACTCGCTGGTGTACACGCCGCACGTCGCGCGCCGCCAGCTCTGGCAGACCTCGGGCCACGAAGGCTATTACGCGCAGAACATGTTCGACATCATGGAGCTCGACGACGCGGAATACCGCATGAAGCCCATGAACTGCCCCTTCCACATCCTGATCTATCGCGACTCGCTGAAGTCGTATCGTGACCTGCCCGTGCGGCTGGGCGAACTTGGCACTGTCTACCGCTACGAGCGCTCAGGCGTGATGCACGGCCTGCTGCGCGTCCGCGGCTTTACCCAGGACGACGCACACATCTTCTGCACGCCCGACCAGATCGAAGCAGAGATCGCGGCCTGCGTCGAATTCGCAAAAGACGTCCTCAAAGATTTCGGTTTCGACAAATTCGAGACCGAGCTCTCCACCTGGAATCCCGACGACCGCAAGAGCTTCGTCGGCAGCGAAGAGCAATGGAACATGGCCACGCACTCGCTGGAAAAAGTTCTGAAAGAACTTAACATCGAATACAAAACGATCCCCGGCGAAGCCGCCTTCTACGGTCCGAAAATCGACATCAAGTTAGTCGATGCAATCGGCCGCCTCTGGCAGCTCTCGACCGTGCAGTTCGACTTCAACTTGCCGCAGCGCTTCGAACTCGAATACGTCGCCGAAGACGGCTCGCGCAAGCAGCCCCTGATGGTTCACCGCGCCCTCTATGGATCCATCGAGCGCTTCTTCGGTGTCCTGATCGAGCACTACGCCGGCGCTTTCCCAGTATGGCTGTCGCCTGTGCAAGCAGTAATGATCCCGATCTCCGAGCGCCACGCCGACTACGCGAACAAGGTCGCCGCGCAACTGAAAGCCATCGGCGTTCGCGTGGAAGTCGACGCCCGCAACGAAAAGATGAACGCCAAGATCCGTGAGCACGCGATGCAGAAAGTACCTTTCCTACTCGTAGTGGGAGACAAAGAAGCGGAAGCAGGCAAGGTCAACGTGCGCACCCGCGGCAAAGAAAAAACCGAAGACATGCCGACGGCCGACTTCGTAGAAAAGATCCGCACGCTGATCGCAGAAAAGAAACCTACCCTCTAGCAGTATGGATTGAACAATGGAGCGACGGGCGTCCTCGCCCGTCGGGTCCGGCGCGAATCGTATTTCTCCAGCAGAGAACCAGCCTTCGGGTAAAGGCTCACGATTACGCACGAGCCCGCCGCAGACAAGCCAACCCCGCACCGCTACCGCCGGAACCGCGAAATCAGCGCCAGCACAACCGTAAGCACCACGCTCAGAAGAATCGAAGTCGCCAGCGGAAAATAAACAACCGTATTCTTCCCGCGATAAGTGATGTCCCCCGGCAACTTTCCCAGGGGAAGATTGACCCTCCCCAAAAGCATCACGACCACCCCAACGGCAACGAGCAACCCGCCCACAACGACCAGCAATTTCCCCAAATCCGTCATACCGCAAGTCTAGTCCTCAGAAAGGCGATGGCCCGGACCGTAGCGCCGTCGTCTCGCCGGCAGTCGCGAGGGCGTCCCGCTCTCGATCTCACCTAACTGTCCCGCAGCTTTGCCCTGCAAAGAACTTGACCAAGCCAACCCGCAGGCCTATCCTGACCGCGATGCTCGATCGCCAAAGCCACCGCCTGCGTCGTCCCATGAATCGCCGCCCTGCGCAGCGCGCTCTCGACGACCTCCGTTACATCCGCGAAACTATGGAGCGCTCCTCCGCCTTCACGGCCATCTCTGGCGGAGGGCAAATCCTCATGGGTGCAACCGCAATCGCTGGCGCCGCCATCGCCGCCCGCCAACCGACTCCCGGTAAGTGGCTAGCCGTCTGGCTCGCCGAAGCCGCCCTCGCTGTGACCATCGCGCTCGTAGCAATGTCCCGCAAAGCCCGCCGCGCCGGCCTGCCGCTCACCAGCGGTCCCGGCCGCAAATTCGCCTTGGGATTTCTTCCCTGCGTAGTGGTCGCGATTCTCCTGACTATCGCCTTCGCCCGTCTCGGCCTCACACCATTGATGCCCGCGCTCTGGCTCCTCCTCTATGGTGCCGGAGTAATCACCGGCGGAGCATTCTCCATCCCTTTGCTCCCCGCCATGGGCACCAGCTTCCTCGCTGTCGGCACGCTCGCGCTTTTCCTCCCCGCTCGTGGCGACGCCCTCATGGCCCTCGGCTTCGGCGGACTCCACATCCTCTTGGGCTTCCTGATCGCGAGGAAGCATGGCGGCTAAAACCCAGCGCGTTTCCCGAGCTACTAAATCGCCCTCATCCGCGCGCGCGCACACCCTCGATGATCTTCCCGACCTCGATCGCATCATTCACGAGCGCCTGCGTCTCGGCATCGTCAGCGCCCTCGCCATCAACGACTCGCTCAGCTTTAACGACCTGCGCCGCCTGCTCAAAACCACCGACGGTAACCTTAGCGTGCACGCCCGCAAACTGGAGGAAGCCCGCTACATCGCGTGCCACAAGTGCTTCGAATCCCGCATTCCACGCACGGAATACCGCCTTACTCCCGCCGGGCGGCGCGCACTCGAAACCTACATCAAGCAAATGGAAGACCTGATCCGCAGAACAAGAGGTCGGTAAGCCATCAGCTATCAGCTGTCAGCCATCAGTTCGCGCGACTAGCGACTGAGCGACAGCGACGACCCAATGCTAAAATTCCCGCCGATGAAGAAGCTCCGCGCTCTCGCGTTCCTGCTCGCCGCCGTTTCGCTTTCCGCTCAGACTCCGACCGAAGTCGAAATCACCAACGAAGCGCACCACCACCAAATCTTCCAGAACGACCAAGTGCGTGTCTTCAGCGTGGAAGTCGCAGCCCACGGAGCGACGCTGATGCACCGCCATCGCCACGACTATCTCTATATTTCGCTCGGCCCTGCCGACGTCTCCAATGAAGTCGAAGGCAAGGCGCCGGCTACGCTCAAACTCCAGGACGGTCAAACAGGATTTCTTCCCGGCAACTTCGCCCACATCGCCCGCAACCTCGCTCCCACTCCGTTCCGCAACGTCACCATCGAATTAATGCAGGACGAAAAGGCGCGCACCGCACCACCGCCGAAGTGGGACGAAGAATGCGGCCTCCACGTCCTGCACGGTGGCACTCAGGAGATCCTGTTCGTCAAAGACGGCGCGCGCGTTTCCGAGATCGAACTGCAACCCGGCGGCATGATCCCAAGCCATCACCACAACGGACCACATCTGGTCGTGGCCATCACCGACCTCGACATGCGCAGCGACATCGAGGGTCGCGGCCCGACACCATCACAGCTGAAGTCGGGCGAAGTGAAGTGGGTCCTCGGAGGCTACACGCACACACTGACCAACGTAAACAAGCAACCAGCAAAATTCGTAATAATAGAATTTCCGTAAGCCCGTGTGGCGCGGACACTCCTGTCCGCGAATCGAGCGAAGCTCGATAAGGTTTTACTGACCCAAGGCCAGCAACAAGGGTGCAAATAAAATCGCAACCCAATGGAGGACACCCCATGCCCAAAGTCAAAGCCGGCAACCTCACCTTGCACTACGAACAGCAAGGCACAGGAGATCCGCTCATCCTGATCCCCTTCCTCACCGCCGATAACGCCTGCTACGCCTTCCAGGTCGCTGAATACTCCAAGCACTTCACTTGTATCTCCGTCGATCTCCGCGGCACCGGCGAGAGCGACTCGCCCATGACCCCGTACTCCACCGAAGATCTCGCGGACGACATCGCCGCCTTTCTCGAGGCCCTAAAGATTCCCAAAGCTCACATCGCCGGAGTCTCGCTGGGGGCGGTCGTCGGCATGTGGTTGGCCGCCAAGCATCCTGCCATGGTGCGTTCACTCTCCCTCCACAGTCCGTGGACGAAGACCGACAACTACCTGCGTCCCGTGATTCAGACCTTCCAGATCGTCGCCAAATCACTGAATAGTGTCCCCGAGATGGTGGTCCAGTCATTATTCACCTGGTGTTTCACTCCCGAACTGTATGTCGAGAAGCTCGACTACATTCAACAGTTGGCTGCCTTCGTGCGCAGCCGCCCGGCGCAGTCGCTCAAAAGCTTCATGCTGCAATCCGACGCGGTCTTGAGGCACGACGTGGAAGCTCAAATTAGCCGGATTCAGGCGCCCACGCTCATCACCTTTGGCCGACAGGATGTCGCGACCTCACCCTCCCGTTTCGCCGATCCCCTTCGAAAGGGAATTCGTCAGTCCGAACTCGTGATCTTCGAGCGCTGCTCCCATGCCCCGATGTACCAGGACGTCGCCGGATTCAACGAGAAGACCCTCAAATTTTTGAAGAGTCATTGAGCGCGCCAAGGACTTGCCAGTGTGGCGCGATCACTTCTGTTTGCGAACCAGTGGAGAGCAATAATGTCGGTGCCAGCGTCCTCCGCCGGTCGTCGCGAGGGCGTTTCGGTATTTGAGCCGTGCGGATGACGACCTGGAATTGCGCACCAAATCCGTCAACATCCCCTTGCGCAATCCCAATTCACATGCTATAAACAATTCACCGAGAGCATCAGTGTGGCTAGCCGGGCAGTTTTTGCAACTCTCGTAGCACGTCCGGCATCTAAGATTTAAAGCAGTCATTTCTAGTATTTAGCCCCGGCCACGGGGCTGCATTCGGGGACAAAGTTCCTCGAAGGGTTTAAGCGTCATCCGCAAGAACCTCCAAGTGATCTTTTTTCAAGTTTGAATGCTTCCGCCTCGGCCTGCGCCGAAATTCGGCTCAAGGTTCCAAGCGGAAGAGTCTTTCGTCGCGCGCAATTTGCCCTTCAAGTTGAGTCGCTTCACAACTGTTGAAAAGTTGTGGAAGCCATGTGATTCCTTAGGGTTGACAGTTGTACGGCGGAGACTGTAACTTCAAAAGGTTTCGAGGACAGCGAGATTCGCCTTGTGTGAGTCTCGCCTGACCTGAAAGCGCGCCGCTCAGGCGGAAAGCGATTCGGTCTTTGACAAATAGGTTGAACGTGCCAGTTAAATGAGTCCGTCGAGGATCTCGTCTACGGCAACAGGCTTCGGTCTGTGGCCGGCGACGTGGTCAGCGACGGTATGGAAAGGTTCGGGCTCAAGTCCGAGCGTACTCACAAAATAAGCTGTGATCCCTGACCGGGATCATGGCGGTCTGCTCCGCAAGGAGTAGATTTCAGGTTTCAAACGAGAGTTTGATCCTGGCTCAGAATCAACGCTGGCGGCGTGCCTAACACATGCAAGTCGAACGAGAAAGTGGAGCAATCCATGA
>Ga0207665_10001445_pt1 | contig 15981 bp, 13 predicted proteins | sample LARL112metaG_FD_184351 | JGI IMG/M metagenome (GOLD analysis project Ga0207665, IMG submission 184351) | Corn, switchgrass and miscanthus rhizosphere microbial communities from Kellogg Biological Station, Michigan, USA - LAR L11-2 metaG... | ecosystem: Host-associated > Plants > Roots >...
GGCCGGCACCGAGATCTGGGCCTGCCCGAACGTAGACAGCCGGGCCGGGCAGGAAGCCACCGACCTGATCCGCGAGGGCAGCGCGGAGCGGATCTTCGCCGAGGCCGGCGACTGGGTGTCGATCACCTCCCCGGCCCGGCTGCGCTGGCTGGCCCGGCACCGGCCGGACCTGTTCGCCCAGGTGCACAGCCTGGGCCTGCTCAGTGACTGGATCGTCTACCGGCTGGCCGGGGTGCAGGTCACCGAGCCGTCCTGCGGCTCCAGCTCGGGCATGTTCAGCCTGGCCCGCCGGACCTGGTCGGCGCAGATCGCAGAGATCTGCGGGATATCCCCGGACGTGCTGCCCGAGGTGGCCGACCCGGGCACGGTGGTCGGCCAGGTCACCGCCGAGGCGGCCGGGCAGACCGGGCTGCGGGCAGGCACCCCGGTGGTAGCCGGCGGCGCCGACACCCAGCTCGGCCTGCTCGGCGCGGGCGTGCGGGCCGGCGAGTTCACCGTGCTGGCCGGCACGTTCTGGCAGAACACCATCCTGGTCAGCAAGCCGCTCATCGACCCGGAGATCCGGCTGCGCACCCTGTGCCACGTCACGCCGGGCGAGTGGATGCTGGAGGGCATCGGGTTCTACTGCGGCATGGCCATGCGCTGGCTGCGGGACGCGTTCTGCGAGCCCGAGGTGGCCGCCGCGCGGGAGCGTGGCGTGGACCCGTACGTGGTGATGGAGGAGCAGGCGGCGCGGATCCCGCCCGGCTCGAACGGCGTCGTCGCGATCTTGTCCAACCTGATGAACGCGCGCCGGTGGGTGCACGCCAGCCCGGCGTTCGCCGGGTTCGACCTGGGCAGCCCGGCCGGCACCGGCCGGGCCGCGTGCATCCGCGCGGTCGAGGAAGCCGCCGCCTACGTGGTCCGCGGGCACCTCGGCATCATCACCGAGCTGACCGGGGCACGGGTCAGCGAGCTGACCTTCTCCGGCGGCGCGGCCAAGGGCACGCTGTGGCCGCAGATCATCGCCGACGTGCTCGGCCTGCCCGTGCACGTGCCGGTGGTGACCGAGAGCAGCGCGCTGGGCGCGGCGCTGTGCGCGGGCCGCGGCGCCGGGCTGTATTCCAGCCTGACCGAGCTGGAAGGCGACCTGCGCCAGCGGGCGGCCACCTTCCAGCCGCAGGCGGCCGCGGTGGCCACCTATGACGACCGGTACGCGAAGTGGCGGCAGATCTACCCGCGGATGCTGGAGCTTTCCGAAGACGGCCTGATCAGCCCGTTGTGGCGGGCGGCGGGCGCGGACGCGGGTAACGGGTAGCTGAAGGAGGCCTGGTGGCAGACAACGACAGCCGGACCGAGGGCGAGCGGTTCTCCCCGGGGGTGCCCGCGCCCGCCGCGGCGTTCCCGCTCAAAGGCTGCGGCGCCCTGGACTGGGGCATGCAGAGCCGGCTGGCCCGGGTGTTCCGCCCGGCCACCAGCCGCACCGTGATGCTGGCCATCGACCACGGCTACTTCCAGGGCCCGACCACCGGCCTGGAGCGGGTCGACCTGTCCATCGTGCCGCTGCTGCCCTACGCGGATGCGCTGATGACCACGCGCGGCATGGTCCGGTCCACGATCCCGCCCGCGGGAAGCCCGCCCATCGTGCTGCGGGCCAGCGGCGGGCCGAGCATCCTCAAGGAGCTGTCCGACGAGCAGATCGCGGTCAGCATGGAGGACGCGGCCCGGATCAACGCGGCCGCCGTGGCCGTGCAGGTGTTCATCGGCGGCGAGCACGAGACCCAGTCGGTGCACAACATGACCCGGCTGGTGGACGCGGGCCAGCGGTACGGCATCCCGGTGCTGGCGGTCACCGCGGTGGGCAAGGAACTCACCCGCGATGCCCGATACCTGCGGCTGGCCACCCGGATCTGCGCCGAGCTGGGCGCGCACTTCGTCAAGACCTACTACTGCGCCGAGGGTTTCGACACGGTCACCGCGGCCTGCCCGGTGCCGCTGGTGATGGCCGGCGGCAAGAAGCTGCCCGAGCTGGACGCGCTGACCATGGCCTACCGGGCCATCGAGGACGGCGCGGCCGGCGTGGACATGGGCCGCAACATCTTCCAGAGCGGCGATCCGGTGGCGATGATCCGCGCGGTCAGCGCGGTCGTGCACGACTCGGTCAAGCCGCAAGCGGCTTACGACCACTACCTAACGCCATCGAGGCCGGCTGGCCCACGAGGGGATGCGTGATGAGCGAGGCAACCGTCAGGACCACCCCGCCGGCCCGGGTCACCCTGGCCGAGTTCGACGCGCTTTTCGAGCAGGTGAAGAACTGGGGCCGCTGGGGTGGCGACGATGAGCTGGGCACGATGAACTACCTCACCCCGGACAAGGTGGCGGCCGCCGCGGCCACCGTGCGCTCCGGGCGGCGGGCCACGATGGCCATCCCGATGAGCATCGTGGCCGGGCCGGACAACCCGTCCCCGGTCACCCACCACGTGGTCCAGGGGCACGACATCGACATCGGCTCCAGCGGGGTCACGTTCGCCACCGACTACGTGGGCCTGGCCTTCCACGGCGACTGCCACACGCACATGGATGCGCTGTGCCACATCGCCTACAAGGGGCTGGTGTACAACGGGCGCCCGGCCCAGCAGGTGATGACCTCACGCGGCGCGACCGGGCTCGACGTCACCACGTACCGCGACGGGCTGGTCGGCCGGGGCGTGCTGCTGGACGTGCCCCGCTACCGCGGGGTCAGGTGGCTGGAGCCGGGTGAGGCGGTGACCCGGGCCGAGCTGGAAGCGGTCGAGCAGGCCCAGGGCGTCCGGCTGGGCGAAGGCGACATCCTCGTGTTCCGCACCGGGCATCACCGGCGCCGCCTGGAGCTGGGCGCGTGGAGCAACGACTACCCGCCCGGCGGTGAGGGCAAGGCCGGCCTGCACGTGGACACGATCCCGTGGATGCACGAGCGGCGGATCGCGGCGTTCCTGCCGGACGGCGACGGGGAGACGGTGCCGTCCAACGTGGAAGGTGTGCTGTACCCGATCCACCCGCTGCAGGTCACCGCGATGGGCATGCTGGCCGCGGACAGCCTGCAGCTGGAGGACGTGGCCCAGGCGTGCGAGCAGGAAGGCCGGTTCGAGTTCCTGGTCGTCGGGCTGCCGCTGCGGCTGCCCGGCGGCACCGGCTCACCGTGGAACCCGATCGCCATCTTCTGAGGAGGCGGCATGGAGCGGCGGTTCGAGGGCAAGGTCGCGCTGGTCACCGGCGCGACCACCGGCATCGGGCAGGCCACCGCGGAGCGGCTGGCCACCGACGGAGCGGTGGTGGCGGTCAACCACCTGCCCGGGCAGGACCCGGGCGAGACCATGCGGCGGATCGCGGCCGGCGACGGCCAGGGATTCCCGGTGGTGGCCGACATGCGTGACCCGGACCAGGTCACCGCGATGGTGCAGGGGGTGGCCGGGCAGGCGGGCCGGCTCGACTTCGTGGTGTCGAACGCGGCCATCAACCCGTTCATGTCCTGGGACGAGACCTCGGTCGAGGACTTCAACAACCTGTTCGAGACCAACGTCCGCGGCACCTGGGTGGTGTGCACCGAGGGCGCTAAGCAGATGATCCGGGAGGGGCACGGCGGCGCGATCTGCTGCGTCAGCTCGATCTCGGCCCACGTGGGCGCGCCCGGCCAGACCGCGTACTGCGGCACCAAGGGCGCGATCAGCATGCTGGCCAAGGCGCTCGGCCGCGACCTGGGCGAGCACGGCATCCGGGTGAACGCGGTCGAGCCGGGGTGGGTGAAGACGCCGATGAGCGCGCCGATGATGGACGACGAGGCGGTGCTGCGCTACTACCACGAGCGCGTCGCGCTGCACCGCGGCGGCGAGCCCGCGGAGCTGGCCGCCGCCATCACCTGGCTGCTCTCCCCCGACGCCAGCTACGTGACCTCGGCGACGCTGCTGGTCGACGGCGGCTTCATCGTGAACGCCGAGCTATGACCCGGGCCGGCCTGCTGCGGGAGGCGATCCGGCGGCCGCTGCCGCTGGCCTACCACCCGCTGTACCGGTTCTACGAGGGTGGGTCGCTGACGCGGCGGTTCCGCGGGCTGCCCGAGCGGCCGGACGACTGGTGGTCCGAGGACTGGGTCGGCTCGGTCACCCGGGCCAGCAACGACGACCCGGGCGGCCGGCCGCAGGGCATCAGCCCGGTGGACGTGCCGGGCGCCGGCCCGGTGCCGCTCAGCGAGATCATCGAGACGTGGCCCGAGGAGATGGTGGGCGCGGACTTCGCCGGCGCTTACGGGCCGATCACCGGCGTGCTGGTCAAGCTGCTGTCCCCGGCCGGCCAGGTGCCGCTGCACGCCCACCCGACCCGGGCCTGGGCCGGGCAGCACCTGGGGTCCCGGTTCGGCAAGACCGAGGCGTGGATCCTGCTCGACACGCCAGGCGACGGCGCCGAGCCGGCCTACGCCGGGATCGGCTTCCAGCCCGGCACCGGGCGCGCGTGGTTCGCGGACGCGGTGCGCCGGCACGACAACGCGGCCATCCGGGGCACGCTGCACCGCACCGCGGTGCAGCCGGGCGAGGTCTACGTGGCGCACGCGGGCGTGCCGCACTACCTCGGCCCGCGTATCTCGTTCATCGAGGTCCAGGAGCCCAGTGACCACATCGTGATCCCGGAGACCGACGGGGGCGACGACGCCGGGGCGACCATGGGCCTGGGCTGGGACCTGGCCCTGGACATGATCGACTACACCGGGGCCGGGGCGGACCCGACGTTCGCCCGGGCCCGCCAGCTGCCCCGGGTGCTGCGCGCCAGCGGGCAGTCCAGGGAAGTCCGGCTGATGAACGACGACGTGCTGCCGTTCTTCGACGCCACCGCGCTGGAGGTGGCGGACGAGATCGAGGTCAGCGACGGGCGGTTCTCGATCGCGGTGGTGGTGTCCGGCGCCGGGTTCATCGACGGGGACTTCGGCGCCCAGCCGGTCACCCGGGGCCAGACGCTCGCGCTGCCCGCCAGCCTGCCGGTCCGCGTCCGGGCCGGCCCGGAGCCGGTCCGGGTGATCCGCTGCCTGGGGCCGGCCGAGCCAGCACGCCATGATCAGTAACACCGAGGAGGTAACCGATGCCTGACCCAGCGCGGATCCTGCAGGAGTCCTACGACCGTGCCCGGCAGGAGTACGGGGCGGCCATCGGCCAGCCCCGTGCCGAGCTGGTCACGCCCGCGCTGGTGCTCGACATCGACGCGGCGCAGCGCAACATCGACCACATGGCCAGCGAGCTGAAGAGCATCGGCGGGGCCACCATCCGGCCGCACTACAAGACGCACAAGAGCCCCGACCTGGCCCGCCGCCAGCTGGCGGCCGGGGCGCGCGGGCTGTCCATGGCCACCGTGTGGGAAGCCGCCATCCTGGCCGCCGCCGGGATGGACGACCTGTTCGTGGTCAACACCGTGGCCCACCCGGCCAAGCTGCGGGCCCTGGCCGGGCTGGCCCGCGACCACCGGATCCTGGTCGCGGTGGACGAAGTGCCGAACGCCGAAGCGCTGTCCGCCGCGGCCACGGCCGCCGGCTCCACGCTCGGCATCATGGTCGAGGTGGACACCGGTATGGACCGCTGCGGGGTGGACAGCGCGGCGGACGCCCTGGCCCTGGCCCGGCGGGTGGCGGACCTGCCCGGGCTGCGCTTCGAGGGGATCACCGGCTACGAGGGGCACTGCTCGCTGACCCGGGACAACGACCTGCGGCACGAGCGGCAGCGCGAGGCGATGGCATTCTTCACCGGGGTCGCCGCGCTGCTGGAGGCGGACGGCATCGGCTGCCCGATCCGGTCCGCGGGCGGCATCGCCACCTGGAACTGGACCGCGGCCTTCCCGGGCATGACCGAAATCCAGGCCGGCACCTACGTGGTCATGGACAACTTCCACGGCGTGATGGTGCCGGGCTTCGAGCACTCGCTGACCATTCAGGCCACGGTGATCAGCCGGCAGAGCGGGCACGTCATCGTGGATGCGGGCAGCAAGTCCGTGGCCGACCCGGCCGACGTGACGATCGTGGGCCACGACCTGCCGGTGTTCCGGTTCGACGAGGAGCACGGCATCTTCGACGCCACCGGCGGCTCTACGCTGCGCGTCGGGGACGCGGTGGCGCTGGTGCCGGGCTACTCGCCCAGCACCGTGAACTGGTACGACGTGTATCACGTCGTGCAGGACGACGTGGTCGTGGATATCTGGCCGATCATCCCCCGCGGGCCTGGTCACCATGGGATCTCAGATATGGGCTGAGTCTTGCCAAGCCTGGCCAGCGGGGACGATACTCCTGTGAACGGATGGTCAATCCGTGAGCAGATGCTCTTTGCGCTCAGGATCCTGTTTCCCCCGGGGGGCGGGAAGGAGACTCACGGTGGCAATTGAGGCTGGTCAGACGAGTAAAGGCAGCGTGAAGACCGAACTGCGGGAAAACGCGGTTGGCCTTCCCGGAATGCTGATGCAGGGCATCGCCACGATCGGGCCGTCGTTCGCAATCCTCGCGTCGTTCGTGTTCATCGTGGGGTTCGCCGGCATCGTGACGCCCTGGGCGTTCCTGTTCGGCGGCGTCCTGCTCGGGCTGCAGGCGCTGTCCGCGGCCCAGCTGGCCAAGGTGTTCCCGTCGGCGGGCGGCTGGTACACCTGGATCGCCCGGGCCTTCCATCCCCGGGCCGGGTTCTTCGCCGGGGTGCTGTTCTCCATCTGGCTGCCCCCGGTAGCCACGCTCACCATGTCCTACCTGGCCAAGACGGTGCTGGAGCCGTCGATCAAGGCCGAGTGGGGGGTGGACATCCCGTGGTGGATCTGGGTGCTGGCCGGGGTGGCCCTGGTCATCTTCTTCGCCTACCAGGGCATCTCGATCTCGGAGAAGGCGCTGCTGATCACCGGCGCCATCGAGATCGTGATCATGGTGGCGCTGGCCTTCACCGGGCTGGCCTCACCCGGCCCGGGCGGGTTCAGCTGGGCCCCGCTCAACCCGGGTAACTTCGGCCTGGCCGGCAACCTGTTCCTCGGCGTGGTGTTCTCCATCTTCGCGTTCAGCGGCTGGGAGTCCACCGGGCCGCTGGCCGAGGAGAGCAAGAACCCCAAGCGCAACGTGCCGATCGGGCTGGTCGGCTCGGTCGCCGTGCTGACCGTCTACTTCGTGTTCGTCACCTGGGGTTACCTGAACGGCATCGGCGTGGCCAAGACCGGCAGCATCCCGACCGCGACCGCCTGGCCGGTGGCCACCATGGCCCAGCGGGTGTGGGGCGGCGCCTGGGTGCTGCTGCTGTTCGCGCTGCTGAACTCGGCCGTGGCGCTGTCCATCGCCTGCTTCAACGGCGGGACCCGGACCTGGTACGCGATGGGCCGGTCGGGCGTGCTGCCGAAGATGGTCGGCAAGGTCAACCCGACCCGCAAGACCCCGGTCAACGCGATCACGCTGCAGGTCGGCGTACAGGTCATCGCGTTCGCGTGCGTGCTGATCTGGGGCGCGGAGAACGTGTTCTTCTCCTGGGCCAACGCGATCACCATCGGCCTGGTGCTGATGTACGTGCTGTGCAACATCGGCGTGGTCAAGTACTACCTGACCGAGGGCCGCCCCCAGTTCAATCCGCTGCTGCACATCGTCATCCCGGTCGTCGCCTCGGCCGCGGGCATCGTGGTCGTGTGGAAGTCCTACTTCTCCCCGTTCACCAGCACCGGCCCGGTGTTCTGGGGCCTGATGACGTTCGTCGTGGTCCTGGCGCTCACCGTGGTCGTCCTGATCTACCTGAAGGTGAGCGGCAAGGAAGACTGGATGCGCCGGGCGCAGCTGGTGTTCGAGCAGACCGGTGGCCACTGAGCCAGGCCGCGGGCTGGTGACCGGCGGGTGACGGAGGCGGAGCGCCGGCTGGCTGGCCGCGCCGGGGTGATCACCGGCGCGGCCAGCGGCATCGGGGCGGCGGGTGCGGAGCTGTTCGCCGCGCACGGGGCACGTCTCGTGCTGCTCGACCTGGACGCCGACCGGGGCAAGCAGGTCGCGGAGCAGGTCCGCGCCCGCGGCGGCCAGGCCGAGTTCATCGCGGGCGACGCGGCCAGCCCGGACGACGTGTCCCGGGCGGTGGTGCTGGCCGTGACCAGGTTCGGCCAGCTCGACCTGCTGTGGGCGAATGCCGGCACCGGGGTGACCAGGACGGTGCCGGAGACCACGCTGGACGAGTGGAACCGGGTGCTGGCCGTCAACCTGACCGGCGCGTTCCTGCTGGCCAAGTTCGGCATCCCGGAGCTGGCCGCGGCGGGCGGCGGGACCATGGTCATCACCGGCTCGGCCAACTCGTTCACCGCCGACCGCAGCTGGGCGGCGTACTGCGCGAGCAAGGGCGGGCTGCTCATGCTGTGCCGGGCGCTGGCCCTGGATCACGCGGCCGACGGCATCCGGGTCAACATCGTCTGCCCGGGCTCGGTGACCACGCCGCTGCACGAGGCGTGGCTGCACGGGCGGCCCGGCGGCCAGCCGCTGGCCGAGGTGCGCGACGCGGACCGGGCCGCGCACCCGCTGGGCCGGTTCGCCGAACCGGCCGAGGTGGCCCAGGCCGCGCTGTTCCTGTCCTGCGCGGAGTCCAGCTTCACCACCGGGACGCCGCTGCTGGTGGACGGGGGCGTGACCGCGTGAGGCGCGCCTGGATCAGGCAGCACGGTGGCTGACTACTCCATCTGGGTGATCGAGTTCGCCCGGGCCAGTTCGCCGCTCGGGCTGCTGCTGCACGGCCAGAGCGGCGACCGGGAGATCCCCTACTGCGTCACGGTGCTGCGCAGCGCCGAGCACACGATCCTGGTCGACGCCGGTTACCGGCACGCCGGGCGGGGCCGCGAACTGGCCGACGAGGACGGCATCACGATCTGGCGCGACCCGGCCGAGCTGCTGGCCCGGGTGGGCATCGGCCCGGCGGACGTGGACGCGGTCCTGGTCACCCACGCGCATTTCGACCATCTCGGCAACGTCGCGGCCTTCCCCAACGCCACCGTGTACCTCCAGCGGCGCGAGCTGGAGAAATGGGCCTGGGCGGTCAGCCTGCCCCGGGCCATGGACTGGCTCAAGCAGGGCGTGAGCACCGAGGACCTGGCCGGGCTGCTGCGGCTGGCCGGCCAGGGCCGGCTCCGGCTGGTCGAGGGGGCGTGCGACGACGTGTTCCCGGGCATCAGCCTGGTACCGGACTTCGACACGCACACCTACGGCCACCAGCACGTGGTGATCCGCAACGAGTCCTCCGGGGTGTGGGTGGTGCCCGGCGACGTCATGTACCTGTACGCCAACATCGAGGGGATCGGCGGTGACGGGCGCTACGTGCCGATCGGCCTGGCCATGGGCAGCCAGGAGAACTGCCTGCTGGCCCTGGACGAGCTGATGCGCGTCACCGGCGGCCAGACCAGCCGCATCCTGCCCGGGCACGAGCAGCTGCTGTGGGACCGGCATCCCTCGGCCCGGTTCGGGGACGGGCTGCATGTGGCCGAGGTGTGCCTGCGGCCGGGCGAGGCCAGCATGCTGGCGCCGGATCAGTCACCCGCCGATGGCGTTAGGCGAAAAGAAGGAGAGAAACGGTGAGCTCGGCCGTGTTCTACCGCGACCTGCACGCGGCCTACCAGAGCATCGCCAGCGCCGAGGGAATGTACCTGCGGACCTCCGGCGGGCGGCGCATCCTGGACGCGGTCGGCGGGGCCGGGACCGTGGTGCTGGGGCACGGCGTGCGGGAGATCACCGACGCGATCGCGGCGCACGGCAGCGAGGTCAGCTTCGTGTACGGGGCCACGTTCACCAACCCGTGGGCCGAGCAGCTGGCCGCGGCGCTGGTCGCGATGAACCCGCAGCTCGCCGCCCGGGTGTACTTCACCTCCGGCGGCTCGGAGGGCAACGAGACCGCGCTCAAGATGGCCCGCCAGTACCACCTGCAATGCGGCCGCCCCGGGCGGCACAAGGTCATCGCGCGCTGGCAGAGCTTCCATGGCAGCACGCTGGCCACCCTGTCGCTGTCCGGCCGGCCGTCCTGGCGCGAGCCGTTCCTGCCCCAGCTCACCGCGGTGCCGCACATCGTGCCGCCGTACTGCTACCGCTGCCCGCTCGGGCATAGCTACCCCGGCTGCGGGGTGGCCTGCGCCGACGACCTGGAACGGATGATCGTCATGGAAGGGCCGGACAGCGTGGCGGCGTTCATCGCCGAGCCGGTGATCGGCTCCACGGTGACCGGCGTGGTCCCGGTACCCGAGTACTACCAGCGGATCCGGGAGATCTGCGACACCTACGACGTGCTGTTCATCGTGGACGAGGTGCTGTCTGGGTACGGGCGGACCGGCCGCTGGCTGGCCATCGAGCACTGGGGCGTGCAGCCGGACATCGTGGTCATGGGCAAGGGCATCAGCAGCGGGTATGTGCCGCTCGGCGCGGTGCTGGCCGCGCCCCGGGTGGTGGACGCGTTCACCGCGGGCTCGGGCGTGTTCAGCCACGGGTTCACCTACAGCGGCAACCCGATGTGCACGTTCGTCGGCCTCCAGGTGCTCCAGTACGCGCTCGGCCACCAGCTGTTCGACGGCGTGCCCGGCAAGGGTGCCTACCTGCGCGCGGCGCTGGACCGGCTGGCCGGGCGGCACGAGATCATCGGGGACGTGCGCGGCCTGGGCCTGTTCGCCGGGGTGGAGTTCGTGGCCGACCGGGCCACCCGGGAGCCGTTCCCGGAGAAGGCGGGGCTGACCCGCCGGGTGGTCCGCGGGGCCATGGACCGGGGCGTGCTGATCCTGCCCGGGGTGGCCGGGGCCAACTACGGCCGGGGCGGTGATCACATTCACCTGAGCCCGCCGTACATCGTCTCCGAGGCGCAGCTCGACCAGGTCGCTGACGTGCTGGACGACACGCTGACCGAGATCGAGGCCACCCTCTAGATGGTCACGGGGAGCCGTGCCCGGCGGCCTGCGCGGCGGCGCGGACCGCGGCCGTCATGCTGCCCGCCCGGGCCACGCCCTGCCCGGCGATGTCGAACGCCGCGCCGTGGTCCGGGGACATCCGCAGGAACGGCAGGCCCAGGGTGACCGCCACGCCCTCGCCGGCGCCGAGCAGCTTGACCGGGATGTGCCCCTGGTCGTGGTACATGGCCACGACGAGGTCGGTGCCGCCCGCGGCCGCCTCCGGGAACAGGCTGTCGGCGGACAGCGGCCCGGACGCGTCGATGCCCCGGGACCGGGCCTGGGCCACCGCGGGCCGGATGGCCTGCTCGTCCTCGTCGCCGAGAATGCCGCCCTCCCCGGCGTGCGGGTTGAGCCCGGCCACCGCCACCCGCGGCGGCCGGCCGAGGAGCTGGCGGCCGATGCCGTCGGCCAGCTCGATGGTGCGCAGCACAGCGGCCGGGGTCACCGCGTCGATCGCGGCGCGCAGCGAGCGGTGCGCGGTCACGTGCACCACCCGCAGCGGCCCGGCCATCAGCAGGACCCGCAGGTCGCTGGCGGCGCACAGGTCGGCGAGCATCTCAGTCTGGCCCGGCCACCGGTACCCGGCCAGCCGCAGCGCCTCCTTGGACACCGGCGCGGTCACCAGCGCGTCCGCCGCCCCGCTGGCCATCAGCCGGGCCGCCTCCCGGACCGAGGCCACCGCGGCCTGGCCGCCCTCGGCCGACGCGCGGCCGCGCGGGACCCCAGGCCCGGGGCCGGGGGTGGGCCGGACCCGGGGCAGCGCCAGGCCCAGGGTGGCCGCGTCGCGCCGGAAGTACGCCGGGTCGCCCACCACGGTGAACTCGGCCAGGCCGGCCACGCCCGGGGCGGCCAGCGCCCGCAGCACCAGTTCCGGGCCGACCCCGCCCGGGTCCCCCGACGTGACCAGCACCCGCGGTGTGCGCATCGCACCAGCATGACAGGCCCGGTCCCGGGCGGCGGATACCTGCTCGGTCTCGACGCGGGCACCGGCAGCTGCCGCGCGGTCCTCTTCGACCTGACGGGCCGGCCCGTGGCGATGGCCCAGCGGGAATGGTCGCATCCGCCCGTCCCGGGCATCGCCGGCTCGCAGGACTTCGACTGGGCCGGTCACTGGGCCCTGATCTGCGCGTGCATCCAGGAGGTCCTCGGGGCGGTGGCCGACCCGCGGGCGGTGCTGGCCGTCGGCTGCTCGGGCATGGGCGGCGGCCTGGTGCTCTACGGCCGCGACGGCCGGGAGATCTGGGCCTGCGCCAACGGGGATGCCCGGGCCCGGCAGGCGGCGGAGTCGCTGCTGGCCAGCGGGGCCGCGGCCCGGCTCTACCAGGTCGGCGGCGGCTGGCTCACGCTGACCGCGCCGGCCCGCCTGGACTGGGTGCGGCAGCACCAGCCCGGCCGGTGGGCGTCCGCCACCCGGCTGAGCATGATCGCGGACTGGATGGTGTACCGGCTGACCGGGACGCTGGTCACCGAGGCGTCGGCCGGCTCCACTTCCGGCCTGTTCGACCTGGGCCGCCGCACCTGGTCACCCGAGCTCCTGGACCTGTGCCGGCTGCCGCCCGGCCTGTTCCCCGAGGTCGTGGCGGCCGGGACGATCGTGGGCCGGGTCAGCCCGGCGGCCGCCCGGCAGACCAGCCTGGCCACCACTACGCAGGTGGTGGCGGGCGGGCTGGACACCGCCCTCGGCCTGGCCGCCGCGCGGCGGCCGCCCGGCCAGCTCACCGTGACCGGGGGCAGCTTCTGGAAGCACACCGTGCTGGCCGGCCGCCCCGCGGTCGAGCCCGGTGGCCACCTGCGCACGATCTGCCATGCCCACCCCGGGCAGTGGCTGGTCGAGGGCATCGGCTTCTACGCCGGGTTCGCGCTGCGCTGGCTGCGGGACAGCGCCGGCCCGCACTGGCCGCACGTCCCCGGCTACCCGGAACTGGAACGGCTGGCCAGCGCGCTGCCACCCGGCGCCGGTGGCCTGCTGGCCGGGCTGCCGCCGGCCGACGCGTGGACCTGGGCCGGCTGGCAGCCGCCGTTCGGTCCTTTCCCGGCGGGGCTGGACCCGCGGGCCGGCCAGTCTGAGCTGGCCGCGCGGGCCCGGGCCATCCAGGAGGCCGCCGCGTACTCGGCCCGGCGGTCGGCCGGGCTGCTGGCCGGGCTGCTCGGGGTGCGCTTCACCGAGGCCGTGCTCACCGGCGGCGCGGCCCGCAGCGCGCTGTGGCCGCGGATCCTGGCCGACGTGCTGGGCCTGCCGGTCCGGGTGCCCGGGAGCACCGAATCCGCGGCCGCGGGCGCCGCGGCCCTGGCCGGCCAGGCCCTCGGCCTGCCAGCCGCGGCCGGCTTCGGGGACGCGGCCGGCGCGGGTCCCGGCCGGGTGGCGCAGCCGACCCCGGCCCGGCAGCGGGTCTACGACCAGCTCTACGCCGAGTGGCGGCGGAACAGCCCGCGACACCCCTGGCGGGAAGGTGATCAGTAGGTCATACTGCGGGCAACTTCACAGCTGAGGCTTCGCCAGGATGTGGCCTCGCTGAGCATGGTGGGAGCTTTGCGATGACTGACACCCTGGATACCCAGACCGTTGCCGCCGTCGTCGAGCGGAAGAAGCTGCAGCGCCACTTCGGCCGCTTCGACATTCTGTTCTTCCTCATCTGCACGATCGTCGGCGTGGACACGATCGCCACCGTGGCCCAGGGCGGTGGCCAGGCCTTCACCTGGATGATGATCTTCGCGGTGGTGTTCTTCGTCCCGCAGGCCCTGCTGTTCGCCGAGCTGGGCTCGGCCTTCCCGCAGGAAGGCGGCCCGTACTACTGGACGAGGCTGGCGTTCGGGCACCTGGCCGGCGCGGTGAACAACTTCCTGTACTGGATCACCAACCCGGTGTGGATCGGCGGCACCCTCACGATCAGCTGCATCGGCGCCGTCGAGGTGTTCTTCAATCACGGGGCCAGCGTGGCCACGCCGGTCTGGTTCATCATCGCGCTGGCGTTCGTGTGGCTGTCCATCATCGCGGCCATCACCTCGTTCAGCGTCGGCAAGTGGCTGCCGACCGCCGGGGCCATGGCCCGGTTCCTGCTGCTCGGCCTGTTCACCATCACCGTGCTCATCTACGCGGCCAAGAACGGCGCGCACGGCCTGGGCGCCAGCGGATACCGGCCCAACGCGAGCGGCTTCGTGCTGCTGGTCGGTGTGCTGCTGTTCAACTTCGTGGGCTTCGAGCTGCCCAACAGTGCCGGTGAGGAAATGATCAACCCGCAGCGCGACGTGCCGTTCGGCATCGCCCGCTCGGCTATCGCCAGCGTGGTGCTGTACGCGCTGCCGGTGCTCGGCATTCTGATCGTCCTGCCGGCCAGCGCGATCACCAACTTCAGCGGGTTCGTCAGCGCCATCCAGAACGTGTTCACCGTGTACGGCGGGCACGTCAGCGCCACCGGCGCGGCCACGCTCAGCGGCGCCGGGCTGATCCTCGGCGACGCCTGCGGGCTGCTGTTCATCCTCTGCCTGCTGACCTCGGGCGCGACCTGGATCATGGGCTCGGACCGGGCGCTCGCCGTGTCCTGCTACGACGGGGCGGGCCCGCGGCCGCTCGGCGTCATCAACGCCCGGTACGGGACCCCGGTGCGGGTCAACGTGCTGAGCGGGATCGTGGCGTCCATCGTGGTGGTGCTCGCGCACCAGATCACCAGCGGCGACGCCGCCAAGTACTTCAACGCGGTGCTCGGCGTGACGATCTCCACCACGCTGATCAGCTACCTGCTCATCTACCCGGCGCTGTGGAAGCTGCGCCGCAGCCACCCGGGAACCCCGCGGCCGTACCGGATGCCCGCCTACCGGGTGCTGACCGTGGTGCTGATGATCCTGGTGGCCGTCGCCACCGTGCAGCTCATCGCGCCCGGCCTGGGCAGCTCGTGGTTCGGCAGCGACTTCATCCCCGAAGGCTGGACCTACGCCCAGCGGTTCACCTACCTGTGGACCGAGCTGATCCCGGTGCTGAGCTTCGTGGTCATCGGCACGCTGTTCTGGTGGATGGGCCGCCGGACCCGGGCCCAGGCCGCCGCCCCCGAACTGGAGGAGCTCAGCTGACCGCGGGCGGCGGCGGTCACAGCCGGTCGAGCGTGAGCTGGTCGGCCGCGCCGCCGAAGTACTTGGCCAGCACGTCCCGGAACAGCGGCTCGTCCGGTGCCGCGGCCATGAACAGCGTCAGGGACGACCGCAGCTTCATGGCATCGACGCTGCCGAGAATCTGGTCCGCGCTCTTCCCGTCCAGGGCGGCCAGCAGCTGCACGCACTCCCGCAGCCGGGGGCCGAGGACCGGGTGCCGCAGGTAGGCCTGGGCCTCATCGAGTGAGGAGATCGCGAAATGCTGGGCGGCCGCGCTCCGGCCCAGCCCGGCCACCTGAGGAAAGATGAACCACATCCAGTGGCTGGTCTTCCGGCCGGCCCGCAGCTCGGCCAGGGCGGCGCGGTAGCTGCCCTCATCCTGGGCCACCACGAAGCGGTCCAGCTGGTAGGGATCCGCCATCTGCGTTCCTCCCGGCAGCGCGCGGGCCGCCAGGGCCCCACCCTGACCGGGCCGCCATGGGCTGCCCGGCCAGGGCAATATCCGTATCGGTTAGCTCTTCGGATAGTAGAGGGTGACGCCGGATGGCACCGGTGTCTGGTCGCCCGCGAACACCTGGTCGATGTACTGCGCCACCGGGCGCGGGAACATCATGCTGGGCGGGTGCTCCGCGGTGAGCTGCAACGTCCGGGCCGGGGTGGTGTGCAGCCGGGCCGTGAGCGCCGCGAGCGGCACGCTGGAGTGCTGGCCGGTGGTCCAGGTACCGGCCTGGGGCGAGCCCGGCAGGTCGTATTCCCACACCAGCCCGATATCCATCTTCAGGGTGGACGTTTGGAACACGCTGTTGACGTAATCGGCCAGATCCGCGGGGAACATCCCGTGCGGCGAATTCTCGGCGGTGAGCCGCAGGATCGTCGACGCCGCGGACCCGGTAGCCAGGGCGATGTCGTGCAGGCTGCGCTGGCCCGTGGAGTTCCAGATCTTGTGGCCGGGGCCGGGCAGAATGCCGGTGCCGAGCCGAAGGCACAGATGCCACC